>Ga0207705_10004856_pt1 | contig 10096 bp, 7 predicted proteins | sample KBSC13metaG_FD_184314 | JGI IMG/M metagenome (GOLD analysis project Ga0207705, IMG submission 184314) | Corn rhizosphere microbial communities from Kellogg Biological Station, Michigan, USA - KBS C1-3 metaG (SPAdes) (version 2) | ecosystem: Host-associated > Plants > Roots > Rhizosphere > Soil ...
CAGCGCGGTGCCGGCGGGGCGGAACTCCCCCTGCGCGACCCGGCCCGACGCGCCCATCCGTCGCAGCGTCTGCTCCACGACCGCGACACCCAGGCCCAGCCGGGCGGCGACGTCGGAAGGTTCGAAGGGCCCGTGCGTGCGGGCATAGCGGCCGACGAGGTCGGCCAGCGGGTCCGCCACGGGTTCGAGGAAGGCCATGGGTACGCCGACCGGCGGGGGCACCCCGAGCCCGTCGCGCAGCCGCCCGGCGTCCTCGACCGCCGCCCAGCGGTCCTCGCCCCCGACCCGCACGCCGATGACCCGCCGCTGCCCGGCAAGCTGCTCGAGCCACTCCGGCCGGCCGCCGCGGGCGGCGACCTCCGCGGTGGTGAGGTCGCCGAGCAGGCGCAGGAGGTCGGCAACTCCCTCGGCATCGTGCACGTGCCGGTCGGACGGCAGCCGTTGCAGCTCGCGCTCGACCTCTTCGACGGCGTGCGGGTCGAGCAGCTCGCGCAGCTGTGCCTGCCCGAGCAGCTCGGCGAGCAGCTGGGGATCGAGGCTGAGCGCCTGGGCGCGCCGCTCGGCGAGCGGCGCGTCGCCGTCGTACATGAACGCGCCGACGTAGGCGAACAGCAGCGACTGCGCGAACGGCGACGGCAGCTGCGTCTCGACCTCGACCACGCGGATCGCCCGGCTCTCGACGTCGCGCATCAGCCCGACGAGCCCCGGGACGTCGAAGACGTCCTGCAGGCACTCGCGCATCGCCTCGAGGATCACCGGGAACGAGCCGTAGTCGCCGGCCACGGACAGCAGCTGTGCCGACCGTTGCCGCTGCTGCCACAGCGGGGCGCGTCGCCCGGGTTGGCGCCGCGGGAGCAGCAGCGCCCGGGCCGCGCACTCGCGGAACCGGCTGGCGAACAGTGCCGACCCGCCGAGCTCGGCCCGCACCACCGCCTCCACCTCGTCGGCGTCGAACACCGGGGCGTCGGCGGGCGGGGGCGCGTCGGTCTCCGGGAGCCGCAGCACGATGCCGTCGTCGGTGTGCATCGCCTGTGCCTCGACGCCGTAGCGCTCGCGCAGCCGCGCGGTCAGCGCCAGGGCCCACGGCGCGTGCACCTGCGCGCCGAACGGCGAGTGCACGACGATGCGCCAGTCGCCGAGCTCGTCGTGGAAGCGTTCGACGACGATCGTGCGGTCGTCGGGCAGCGCGCCGGTCGCCTCCCGCTGCTCGGCGAGGTAGCCGAGCAGGTTGTCCGCCGCCCAGCTGTCGAGGCCGGCCTCGACCAGCCGACCGCGCGCCGCCTCGTCGTCGAGACGGGACAGCTCGCGGACGAACGCCCCCAGCGCGCGGCCCAGCTCCACCGGCCGGCCCGGCGCGTCGCCGTGCAGAACGGCAGCTTGCCCACCAGTCCGGGGGCGGGGGAGACGACCACCCGGTCGTGGGTGATCTCCTCGATCCGCCACGAGCTCGAGCCCAGCGTGAAGATGTCGCCCACCCGCGACTCGTAGACCATCTCTTCGTCGAGCTCGCCCACCCGGCTGGTGCCCTCGCCGGCGAGGAAGACGCCGAACAGGCCGCGGTCGGGGATCGTGCCGCCGCTCGTCGCCGCGAGCCGCTGGGCACCCGGCCGGCCGGTGAGCATGCCGGTGACGCGGTCCCACACCAGCCGCGGCCGTAGCTCGGCGAACTCGTCGCTCGGGTAGCGCCCGGCCAGCATGTCGAGGACCGAGTCGTAGGCCGACTGCGGCAGCTCGGCGTAAGGGGCGGCGCGGCGTAGGACCGCCAGCAGCTCGTCGACGTGCCAGTCGTCCATGGCCACCATCGCGACGACCTGCTGGGCCAGCACGTCGAGCGGGTTGCGCGGGTAGCGCAGCGACTCGATCGCACCGGCGCACATCCGCTCGGCGACGACCGCCGCCGACAGCAGGTCGCCGCGGTACTTGGGGAACATCACGCCCCGGCTCACGGCGCCGACCTGGTGGCCCGCGCGCCCGATGCGCTGCAACCCGCTCGCGACCGACGGCGGCGCCTCGACCTGGACGACGAGGTCGACGGCGCCCATGTCGATGCCGAGCTCCAGGCTGCTGGTCGCCACGACCGCGGGCAGCGTGCCGGCCTTCAGCTGCTCCTCGATCGCCGCCCGCTGCTCCTTGCTGACGCTCCCGTGATGGGCGCGGGCGATCTCCCTGCCACTGACCTCGTTGACCCGCGCGGTGAGCCGCTCGGCCAGCCGCCGGGAGTTGGCGAAGACGATCGTCGACCGGTGCTGCTCGATCAGCTCGGCCACCCGGCCCTCGACCGCCGGCCAGAGGCTGGCCCGGCGCTCCGGGTCGTCGTCGTCGACGCCGTCGCCCGGCTCGCGCATGTCCGCGACCGGGACGACGACCTGCAGGTCGAGCTGCTTGCCGGTGGGCGGCTGGACGACGGTCACCGGCTGCGGGCCGCCGAGGAACCGGGCCACCTCGTCGACCGGGCGCACCGTGGCCGACAGCCCGATGCGCTGGGCCGGCCGTTCGCGCAGCGCGTCGAGCCGCTCCAGCGACAGCGCGAGGTGGGTGCCCCGCTTGGTGGCGGCCACCGCGTGCACCTCGTCGACGATGACGGTCTCGACCGACCGAAGGGCCTCGCGGGACCTGCTGGTCAGCAGCAGGAACAGCGACTCCGGGGTGGTGATCAGGATGTCCGGCGGGCGCTTGACGAACGTGCGCCGGGCTTCGGGCGGGGTGTCGCCGGTGCGCACGCCGACGTCGATGTCGGGGGGCGTGAGACCGAGCCGCTGCGCCGCTGCGCGCATGCCGGCCAGCGGCGCGCGCAGGTTGCGCTCGATGTCGACGGCGAGTGCCTTGAGCGGCGAGACGTAGAGGACGCGGCAGCGCTGCGTGCGGTCGGTCGGTACCGGCTCGCTCGCCAGCCGGTCGAGCGACCACAGGAACGCGGCGAGGGTCTTGCCGCTGCCGGTGGGTGCGACGACCAGCGCGTTGTCGCCGCGGGCGACCGCCTCCCACGCGCCGACCTGCGCCTCGGTCGGCCCGGCGAACGACGCGTCGAACCATGCGCGCGTCACCGGTGAGAAGTCCATTGGACCAGTGTGCGGGCCGCGCCGACAGTTCTGCCCGGCCATACGCTGGACGGGTGCGGCTGACGGACTTCTGGTGGCGGATGGAGAAGCGGTTCGGGCCGGCCTACGCCGACTCCGTCGCCCGCGACCAGGTGCTGCCCCAGCTCGGCGGGCGCACGGTCCACCAGGCGCTCGCGGAGGGCGAGTCGGCCAAGGACGTGTGGCGCGCGGTCTGTGACCACTGGGAGGTGCCGGCGCGCGAGCGCTGAGATCTCCCCGTGCTTCGGGGGGTTGCGGCGTACGCCGGATCGGCGCGGCGTGTCGGCTGGCATCGAACAGATGTTCGCCTACTGTGGACGCCGACGGGACACGTCCACAGATGCCGGCCGACCCGTCGAAAACTGTCGGCGTCGGTCCGTAGCGTCGCCGGCGACGGCACGACCACTTCGACCCGACGGGGTGAGGTTCATGGCAGCACCCGACCGCGACAAGGCCCTCGACACCGCGCTGTCGCAGATCGAGCGACAGTTCGGCAAGGGCGCGGTCATGCGCCTCGGCGACGACGTCCGGGCGCCGATCGAGGTCATCCCGACCGGCGCGATCGCGCTCGACGTCGCCCTCGGCATCGGCGGCCTGCCGCGCGGCCGGGTGATCGAGCTCTACGGTCCCGAGGCCAGCGGCAAGACGACCGTGGCGCTGCACGCCGTGGCCAGCGCGCAGAAGCAGGGCGGCATCGCGGCGTTCATCGACGCGGAGCACGCGCTCGATCCCGACTACGCCAAGCGGTTGGGCGTCGACACCGACGCGCTGCTGGTCAGCCAGCCCGACACCGGCGAGCAGGCGCTGGAGATCGCCGACATGCTGATCCGCTCCGGCGCGATCGACGTGCTCGTCATCGACTCGGTCGCCGCGCTCGTGCCGCGCGCCGAGATCGAGGGCGAGATGGGCGACTCGCACGTCGGCCTGCAGGCCCGGCTGATGAGCCAGGCCCTGCGCAAGATCACCGGCGCCCTGTCCACGACCGGCACCACGGCCATCTTCATCAACCAGCTCCGCGAGAAGATCGGCGTGTTCTTCGGTTCTCCCGAGACCACGACCGGCGGCAAGGCGCTGAAGTTCTACGCCTCCGTGCGGCTCGACGTCCGGCGGATCGAGACGCTCAAGGACGGCCAGGAGGCGGTCGGCTCCCGCACCCGGGTGAAGGTCGTGAAGAACAAGCTCGCCCCGCCCTTCAAGCAGGCGGAGTTCGACATCCTCTGGGGTGTCGGCATCAGCCGCGAGGGTGGGTTGATCGACCTCGGCGTCGAGCAGGGCCTGGTTCGCAAGTCCGGCGCTTGGTACACCTACGAGGGCGACCAGCTCGGTCAGGGAAAGGAAAATGCCCGGGCCTTCCTGCGCGACAACCCCGACCTCGCCGACGAGATCGAGAAGCGCATCAAGGAGAAGCTCGGCATCGGCCCGCAGGTCGATGCGCCCATCGACCTCGACGCGCCGGTGCCGGTGCAGCCGGTGGTCGACGTCGACTTCTGACGTGCCGGACGACGTCGATCCGGAGCAGCTGGCCCGCGCGATCTGCCTGCGGCTGCTGACCGGCGCACCGCGCACCCGGGCGCAGCTCGCGGCCGCGCTGGCCAAGCGGGGCGTCCCGCAGGCGGCGGCCGAGGCGGTGCTCGACCGGTTCGTCGAGGTCGGGCTGGTCGACGACGCCGCCTACGCGGACGCCTGGGTCACCAGCCGGCACGCGGGTCGCGGGCTCGCCCGTCGCGCGCTCGGCCACGAGCTGCGGCAGCGGGGTGTCGGTGCCGACCACGTCGCGGCCGCACTCGCGCAGATCGACGTCGACGACGAGGTGGCCGCGGCGGCCGAGCTGGTGCGGCGGCGGATGTCGGCACCGGGGCGGCTGCCTCGAGAGGTGCGCGAGCGGCGCCTCGTCGGCATGCTCGCGCGCAAGGGCTATGCGCCGGCGCTCGCGCTGCGGGTGGTCCGCGAGCAGCTCGACGCAGCCGACGAGTCGGTCCGGGCCGGTCACGGCGGCGGTTCACCTTGACCCTCGTTCGGCCTCACGCCTAGCCTCAGGTCACGGACAGAAACCAGCTCGTCACGCGGCCCACCGGGCCGCGGCGAGCGTCGACATAGCGGCACCGCAGCCGGCGTCGCGCACCACGGCACCACCCGACAACCACACAACGACCGGCACGTTCTCCCACACCGTGATCTTTACAACGACCTGGCGGTCGAGCACCCCACGCTCGACGCGCTGACCGCAGCACCGGACTTCCGGCGGCGAGCACGTCCGGCTCCCCGCGGGGCGCGCCGTCCCGGTGCCCTTCACGGTTCCCCGTGCCGATGGCAGAGGAAGGGGACCGATCATGGAGGCGGTTCTCGCCGTCGCGCTACTCGCCGGCCTCCTCGTCTTCGCCGCCGCGGTCGCCCTCCTCGTCCGGGTGCAGCGGCTCGTCCGCCCCGGCGCCGCGGCACAGCTCCGAGCACCCGAGCAGGCCGTGCCCGGCAGCGCGACCGGCAACGTTCCCGCCGCTGCCGCCGCGACCGCATCGCGTACCGCAGCGCTCGACGAGGCCGAGGTCGAGGAGATCCGCGCCGGCGTACGCCGCGCCGCCGAGCGCGACGCCGAGGAGATCCGCCGCCGCGCCGAGCTCGCCGCCAACGAGACCGTCCTCGACGCTCGGCGCACGGCCGAGGAGGAGGTGGTCGCGCTCAAGGACGACGCGCGCCAGCTGCGCGAGGAGATCTCCGACCTCAAGGCCGACCTCGAGCGGCGCGAGCAGCGCCTCGCGGAGCGCGAGGAACGCCTCGACGGCGAGCAGCGGCGGGTCGAGCAGCGCGACCGCGACCTCGCCGGGGCCGAGGCGGCGCTGGAGCGGCGCCGGGCCGAGGTCGACGAGCTGGCGGAGCAACGGCAGGCCGAGCTCGAGCGAGTCGCAGGGCTGACTGCCGCCGACGCCAAGGCCGAGCTGGTGAGCGGCATCGAGCAGCAGGCCAAGCGCGAGGCCGCGATCATCGTCCGCGACATCGAGGCCGAGGCCCGCGACCAGGGCGAGGAGCGCGCCCGGCGCATCGTCACGCTCGCGATCCAGCGGGTCGCCACCGAGCAGACGGCCGAGTCCGTCGTCAGCGTGCTGCACCTGCCGAGCGACGACATGAAAGGCCGCATCATCGGCCGCGAGGGCCGCAACATCCGCGCCTTCGAGGCCACGACCGGCGTCAACCTGATCATCGACGACACGCCCGAAGCCGTGCTGCTGTCGGCCTTCGACCCGGTGCGCCGCGAGGTCGCCCGCATCACCCTCGACAAGCTCGTGCTCGACGGCCGCATCCACCCGCAGCGGATCGAGGAGGTCTACGAGCGCAGCAAGGCCGAGGTCGAGGCGCTGTGCCAGCGAGCCGGCGAGGACGCCCTGGTCGACGTGGGCCTCACCGACATGCACCCCGAGCTGATCAACCTGCTCGGTCGGCTCCGCTACCGCACCTCCTACGGCCAGAACGTCCTCAAGCACCTCGTCGAGTCGGCGCACATCGCCGGCATGATGGCGGCCGAGCTTCGTCTCGACCCTGTGCTGCTTAAGCGCTGCACCGTGCTGCACGACGTCGGCAAGGCGCTCACTCACGAGGTCGAGGGCAGCCACGCGATCATCGGCGCCGAGATCGCGCGCAAGTACGGCGAGGACGACGAGGTCGTCCACGCCATCGAGGCTCATCACAACGAGGTCGAGGTCCGCACCGTCGAGGCCGTGCTGACCCAGGCGGCCGACGGCATCAGCGGCGGCCGGCCCGGCGCCCGGCGGGAGAGCCTCGAGCACTACGTCCAGCGGCTCGAGCGCATCGAGGCCATCGCCGGCGCGCACGAGGGTGTGGAGAAGGTGTTCGCCATGCAGGCCGGTCGCGAGGTCCGCGTCATGGTGCTGCCCGACAAGGTCGACGACATCGGGGCCCAGGTCATCGCCCGCGACATCGCCAAGCAGATCGAGGAGGAGCTGACCTACCCCGGTCAGATCCGCATCACGGTCGTGCGCGAGTCGCGGGCCAGCGAGTACGCCCGCTGACATTCATAGCGCGGCGTGCCGGTCACCCGGCTGCGCCTGGGCCGCACAAGTTCCACCCACCGTGGCGACAGCTGCAAGGACGACGTGGAGCGTCGTGCGCCGTAGGCTGGACGTTCGTGAGCGCGCGCACCTACGAAGTTCGCACCTACGGCTGCCAGATGAACGCGCACGACTCCGAACGCATCGCCGGCTTGCTCGAGGAGGCCGGCTACCGGCGGGCACCCGACGGCGCCGGTGCCGACCTGGTGGTGTTCAACACCTGCGCGGTCCGGGAGAACGCCGACAACCGCCTCTACGGCAACCTCGGTCATCTCCTGCCGGTGAAGCAGGCGCGCCCCGGCATGCAGATCGCGGTCGGTGGCTGCCTGGCTCAGAAGGACCGCGCCACGATCGTCGAGCGGGCGCCCTGGGTCGACGTGGTCTTCGGCACGCACAACCTCGGCTCGCTGCCGGTGCTGCTCGAGCGGGCGCGCGTCGCGCAGGAGGCGCAGGTCGAGCTGGTCGAGGCGCTGGAGACGTTTCCCTCCGCCCTGCCCGCGCGCCGCGGATCCGCGTACGCCGCGTGGGTGTCGATCAGCGTGGGCTGCAACAACACCTGCACGTTCTGCATCGTGCCGAGCCTGCGCGGCCGCGAGCGCGACCGCCGGCCTGCCGAGATCCTCCGCGAGGTCGAGACGCTGGTCGCCGACGGCGTCGTCGAGATCACCCTGCTCGGGCAGAACGTCAACTCCTACGGCGCGGAGTTCGGCGAGCGGACGGCCTTCGCCGACCTGCTGCGGTCCTGCGGCGAGATCGAAGGGCTGGAGCGGGTGCGCTTCACCAGCCCGCACCCCCGCGACTTCACCGACGACGTCATCGTCGCGATGGCCGAGACCCCGAACGTGATGCCGGCCCTGCACATGCCGCTGCAATCGGGTTCCGATGACGTGCTCAAGGCGATGCGCCGCTCCTACCGGCAGGACCGCTACCTCGGCATCATCGAACGCGTCCGCGCCGCGATCCCCGACGCGGCGATCACCACCGACATCATCGTGGGGTTCCCCGGCGAGACCGAGGCCGACTTCGCGCAGACCCTGCACGTCGTGCGCGCGGCCCGCTTCGCCGGCGCCTTCACCTTCCAGTACTCCCCGCGGCCCGGCACACCCGCGGCCACGATGCCCGACCAGGTGCCCAAGCCCGTCGTCCAGGACCGCTACGACCGGCTGGTCGCGCTGCTCGAGGACGTCACGCTCGAGGAGAACCGCACCCAGGTCGGCCGGCGGGTCGAGGTGCTGCTCGCCGAGGGCGAGGGCCGCAAGGACACGGCGACCCGGCGCACCAGCGGTCGCGCCCGTGACAACCGGCTCGTCCACCTGGCGGGCGCCCCGGAGGCCCGGCCGGGTGATGTCGTCGAGGTCGAGGTCACCTACGCCGCTCCGCACCATCTGGTTGCCGACGGGCCCGTGCTCGCGCACCGGCGCACCCGCGGCGGCGACGCGTGGGCCGCCCGGCAGGCTGCGCCGGTGCCCGGTGTCCTGCTGGGCATGCCGCGCGTCGGCGCCCCGGCGTAGCCGCGCGATGGTGCTCGTCGCGGCAGCCGTCTGCCCGCACCCGCCCCTGCTCGTCCCCGATGTCGCCACCGGCGCGGCGGGTGAGCTCGACGACCTGCGCGCGGCCTGCGCCCGTGCCGTCGCGGCACTGGTCACCGCCCGCCCCGACGTGCTGGTGGCCGTCGGCGGGCAGCGGCCCGACGAGCCGGTCGGCCGCGGTTTCTCGGCCTACGGCCTCGAGCTCGATCTGGACGTCGGCACGGACCTGCCGTTGTCGCTGCTCGTCGGCGCGTGGCTGCTCCGGGAAACCGACGCCGACGTGCGCACGCAGTGGCAGCCGGTGCCGGCCGCCCTGCCCGCGCAGGAGTGCGCCGCCCTTGGCGCGCGGCTCTCGAGCGGGCCGCAACGGGTCGCGCTGCTCGTCATGGGCGACTCCTCCGCGCGCCTCGGCGTCCAACCGCCCCGTGGCGAGCACCCGGAGGCCGCGGCGTTCCACGCCGGTGTCGCCACCGCCCTGCGGGATGCGGACTCCGCGTCGCTGCTCGCCCTCACGTCCGGCCGGGCCGACGATCTCGCGGCCGCCGGCCGGGCCGCATGGCAGGTGCTCGCGGGCGCGGCGGGGGAGCGGCGCTACACCGGCCGGGTGCTCTACGACGGCGCGCCGTACGGCGTCGGCTACCTCGTCGCCACCTGGTCGCCGTGACCCCGCGGGTGGTCGTGGTGGTCGGACCGACCGCCACCGGCAAGACCGCGCTCGGCGTGGCGCTGGCCCGTGCGATCGGGGGTGAGGTGGTCAACGCCGACTCCATGCAGCTCTACCGCGGCATGGACATCGGGACCGCCAAGGCGACGCCGGCAGAGCGCGGCGGCGTCGCTCATCATCTGCTCGACATCTGGGACGTCGTCGAGACCGCCAGCGTCGCCGACTACCAGGCGCGCGCCCGGGCCTGCGTCGACGAGCTGCTCGCCCGCGGCCGCACCCCCGTTGTCGTCGGTGGCTCGGGCCTCTACGTCCGTGCCCTGATCGATCGGATCGAGTTCCCCGGCACCGACCCCGCCCTGCGTGCCCGGCTCGAGGCGGAGCTGGCGGCCGGTGGGCCGCAGCCGCTGCACGAGCGGCTGGCCTCGGTCGACCCGGCCGCCGCCGCGGCGATCCTGCCGACCAACGGCCGCCGGATCGTGCGTGCGCTGGAGGTGGTCGAGCTGACCGGCCGGCCCTTCACCGCGACCCTGCCCGCCTACGAGCCGGTCTACGACGCCGTGCAGATCGGTCTCGACCTGCCGGCTCCCGCGCTCGACGCGCGCATCGCCACCCGCGTCGACCGGATGTTCGCCACCGGCCTGGTCGAGGAGGTACGCCGCCTCGAGCGGGCCGGTCTGCGCCAGGGCCGCACCGCCGGCCGGGCGCTCGGCTACCAGCAGGTGCTCGCCCATCTGGACGGTCGGCTCACCGAGGCGCAGGCCCGGG
>Ga0207705_10004860_pt1 | contig 10087 bp, 8 predicted proteins | sample KBSC13metaG_FD_184314 | JGI IMG/M metagenome (GOLD analysis project Ga0207705, IMG submission 184314) | Corn rhizosphere microbial communities from Kellogg Biological Station, Michigan, USA - KBS C1-3 metaG (SPAdes) (version 2) | ecosystem: Host-associated > Plants > Roots > Rhizosphere > Soil ...
GTTGCCCACGGTGAACCCGAGATCGCCCGACGCTGCCACCTCGCCGTGCACCGGGTGCCAGACCAGTGTGTTCTTCTCCGTTGGTGGGCCGAACGACTCGCTGATCGCGTGCGGGCCGCTGATGAACTCTCCCGGTCCCGAGAAGATCTGCGCGTCGCCCGCCGCATAGCGCCCGAACGCTTCTCCCGCTCCGAACTTCGTCGCGTCGCTCGAGAAATCGGCGTCGGCCGCGCGAATGGCTTCGAGCGCTCCCGTGCGATGCGCCATCGGAACGTCGGACATCGCCGCCGCCGCGGCCTCCTGCGGCAGCACGAGCGGTGTGGGCGGTGTTCCGTATGTCTCCGCGTAGGCGGCGATCCGCCACCCCGCCGGCAGATGGCGCCAGTACGCGATGTACCGATCGACCCGGATCGCCGGCGCGCCGGCGGCGGCCGTGCTCAGGATCGTGTAGCCGTAGCTGTAGCCATTCTGTCCGTCTCGGCTCGTCTCGGCGCGCACCGGCTGCCAGCGGATCGTGAATGGCGTCGCGATCGACTCCGCCGCCGCGATCGCCTTCGCGGCGCCGCGCCCGCGGATGATCGGCATCCCGCCGCGCAGGTAGACGACGTCGTCCGCGAAGCTCGAGGCAAGCCCGTCCGACATCCCCAGCCGCGCCACCGAGTCTCCACGCGCCAGGTCCGCGCGCAGCAGCTCGTCGTGCGCCGCCTCGGAGTCCGATAGCGGCTCCAGCAGCGAGGCACCCACGAACGACGCGCCCGGCGACGCGCCGTGGTGGCACGCCGCCGTTGCTATTGCCGCCATGAGGAGGACCGGAATTCGTAGCACGCCCACGCTCCGTCGCGCCGGGTGATCGCGGGCCGGACGACCCCGCTCCCTGACACTATCGCTCGAACCCGGGCCGCGCCACTCCGGTCATCGTCCACCAGGCGGCCTGGAGGATCGGGAAGCTCCCGACATGGCGAGGTGGTTTCCCGGCGCGAATGCCGGACTCCACCCGACGGACTCCGGCGCCGTGCATGGCGACTCTTGTCTCATGACCGACCGGAGACGCCGCATGACTTCCGTTACCCGTGGACTCGCCCTCGTCGCGCTCGCGGCGACATCGGCCGCCGCGCCCGCCGCGGCGCAGCAGTCGCCCCTTCCCCTCCCCTTCGCCGTCGGCGAGCGGCTCGAGTACGTCGGCAGAGTTCGCGGCATCTCCGGCCGCGGCACCATGTGGGTGGATGGACCCGTGCTCGTGCGCGGCGTCTCCACCTACGAGCTGCACTTCGACTTCACCGCCCGTGTCGGCCCGATGTCGGTCACGCAGCGGACGGTGTCCTGGCTCGACCCGGAGCGGATGGCCGTGATGCGCTTCGCCAAGCACGAGCGCCGCATCCTCGCGCGTCGCGACGAGGACGTCGAGCTCTACCCCAGCGAGCGCCGCTGGCGCGCGAAGGACGGAGAGTCCGGGGAGAGCCCCACCGACGCGCCGCTCGACGAGCTCTCCTTCATCTACTTCATCCGGACGCTGCCCCTCGGATCCGATTCGACGCTCAGCTTCTCGCGCCACTTCGACGCGCAGCGGAGCCCCACGACGATCCGCGTGCTGGGCCACGAGGAGCTCACGACTGCCGTCGGCACCATCAACACCACGGTGGTCGAGATGCGCGTGCGTGACCCCGAGCACTACCGCGGCGAAGGGACGATCCGCTTCTCGATCTCCGACGATCGCTGCCGGATCCCCGTCCGCATCGAGAGCACGATCCCCGATGCCGGCACCGTCGTGCTCACCCTCGCCAACGCCGGCGGGGACTCCCTCTGCACGGCGCGCCTCGCCGGGCGCTGACCAGCAGGCCTGTCGGGGATTTCCCCGACCGGAGCGGGTCGAATCACCCAGAACGTTCCGCAAATCGCCTCACGGAAGGACCCGATCGAAAAATCGATCTTTTGACCCACGAAGCACGACCCACGCGAACTGAACTCCGCAGTCGGAAGCAAGGAGACCGACGATGAGAAACAACCTCAAGACCACCCTGCTCGCTCTCGCGATCCTCGTCCCCGCCTCCGGTGCGTGGACCGTCGCCAACGAGCAGCTCGTGCTGCAGCCACAGAGCCGCCTCTGGATCGACGGCACCTCGACGATTCGCTCCTTCACCTGCAAGGCGGCCGAGGTGAACGCAGTCGTCGAGGTGAATGGCGCGAATGTGATCCCCAGCCTGTTGACCGGCGAGAAGGGCGTGAAGGCGGTGCAGGTCACCGTGCCGGCCGAGAAGATGGACTGCGGCAACGGCAAGATGAACGACCACATGCGCAATGCCCTGAAGGTCAGCGACAACCCGACGATCACCTTCAGCCTGACCAACTACGACGTCGCCAAGAACGCCGACGGGATCTCCGGCACGATCAACGGCACGCTCGATCTCGGCGGCGTGAAGAAGCCCATCTCCCTCCAGGCGACGGGCGCCCCCGTCGGTGACATGCTGCACGTCAGCGGCGTCTACGAGCTCCGCATGACCGACTACGGTCTCAAGCCCCCCTCGCTGATGTTCGGCCGGATCAAGGTCGGCGAGACGGTGAAGGTGGGCTTCGACCTGCTGCTCAAGAGCTGAAACAAACACTCCCTCCTCTCGATCGAGGACCCTACCATGACCACCACTCGATTCCTCCTCATCGCCGCCGCGCTCGCGGCCGCAACTCCCGCTCTCGCGCAGCAGGCCACGGTCACCGTCGCAACCACCGACACCGCTGGTCGCGCCGCACCGCCCCTCGCGACGCCCCCTGACACCCAGCCCACCAAGGCGAAGGGTCAGAGCCGCGTGCCGCGCTACATCGCCGCGCCGATCGAGATCCAGCACATGCGGGCGCCGGATCAGCGCGGCCTCAACGTCTTCGAGTCCCCGAAGGAAGCGGGGGCCGCCTACACCGGATTCAAGCTCAACATCGGCGGCGCCTTCGCGCAGCAGTTCCAGAACCTGACGCACCAGAACACGGCCGCCGTCAAGCCGGGGAAGGATGCGAGCGGCAAGGACGTGAACCTCAACGCGCTCATCCCGATCGGCTCCGGCTTCAACAACGCGACCGCCAACATCTACTTCAACGCGCAGCTCGCCCGCGGCATCCGCGTCGCCGTCGAGACCTACGCCTCGGCGCGCCACCACCAGGAGAGCTGGATCAAGGACGGCTACTTCCTGATCGACGGCTCCCCGTTCGAGAACGCGCTGGTCGACAAGCTCATGGAGTACACGACCCTCAAGGTCGGACACTTCGAGATCAACTACGGTGACCAGCACTTCCGCCGCAGTGACAACGGGCAGGCGCTGTACAACCCGTTCGTCGGCAACTTCATCATCGACGACTTCACGACCGAGATCGGCGCCGAGGCGTACCTCCGGCATGGCGGCTACCTGGGGATGCTCGGCGTGACCGGCGGCGAAGTGCATGGGCAGGTCACCGCCCCGGGACAGCGCGGCCCGGCGTACCTCGCCAAGGTCGGCGTCGACAAGCAGCTCGGCAGCGACCTCCGCGTCCGCCTCACCGGCTCCATGTACAAGAAGGACCGCTCGGCCAGCAACACGCTCACCAGTGGCGATCGCGCCGGGTCCCGCTACTACGACGTCCTCGAGAACGTGACCTCGACCGAGACCGCGAACGCCTGGTCGGGCGCCATCCAGTCCGGCATGAAGAACAGGGTCACCGCCTTCGTGGTGAACCCCTTCGTGAAGGTCGGCGGCGCGGAGTTCTTCGGGAACATCGAGACCCAGACGGGGGCCGCCGCGACCGAGAAGCAGCGTCGCACGCTCCGCCAGCTCGTGGGGGAAGGCCTCTACCGCTTCGCCGACAACAAGCTCTACGTCGGTGGCCGCTACAACACGGTCAACGGCGAGCTCGCCGGCATCCCGGGCGACATCACCGTGAAGCGCTCGCAGGTTGGCGGTGGCTGGTTCGTCACCCCGAACGTGCTCTCGAAGATCGAGTTCGTCCGGCAGAACTACGAGAACTTCCCGAGCACCGACATCCGGAACGGGGGCAAGTTCCAGGGCTTCATGGTCGAGGGCGTCGTCGCCTTCTGATCGCCGCGCAAACCTTCCGGGGGACCCTGACCATGATCACCACCACGATGCAAACCGCTCCCCGCCGCTCCTCGGCGGGGACATCCCAAGTCGGGCCGGTGCTCCTGGCCGTGAAGCCGACAGGCACGCTTGGAGCACCGCTCGCCGTCGCGAGCTGGCTCGCAGCGCGAGAGGAGCGTGAGCTACGCATTGTCTCGGTCCTCGAACCGGCGCCTGTTGTCTCGGACATCGCGGGGATCCCTCCACTCTCTCGAGAGTGCCTCGAGGCGGAACGCGCCGCGGTCGCGCACGATCTCACTCACGAGCTGCGGGCCCGTGGGGCAATTCACGATGATGCGCACCTGGAAGTGCTCGATGGCCCCGCTCTCGATCTGATCGTGGAGCGCGCGCGGCAATGCGAGGCGCGTGTCATCGTCGTCGGCTCCGGGCGCCATGAGGCGATGGGTCGGTTCGTCCATGGCGAGCGTGCGCTGCAGATCCTCGGCATTGCCGATCGCCCGGTCCTTGTCGTTCCACCATCCGGCATCGCCATGTCGATCAATGTGGCGATTGTCGCGACCGACTTCACGCTCGCGAGCGTCCGCGCCGCCCGCGCGATTCTGCCGATGCTGTCGCACGGTGGCCGTCTGATCGTCGTGCACGTGAAGACCGGCTTGACCCGCAACGAGGAGACGGCGGCCTGGTGGAACGACGCATACGAGCGGCGCTGCGCCGATCGCCTCGCCCAGTTCGTTCGCCAGCTCCCGACAGCTCCGGGCATCACCGTGGAAACGAAGTTCCTCCGGGGCGGCGACGCGGCACGCACGATCGTCGAATATGCCGCACTGCAGAACGCTAATCTCATCGCCTGTGGACGACTCGATCACCCGTTGCTGCAGCGGGTTTTCGTCGGCAGCGTCTCTTCTGCGATCGTGCGACGCGCCACCTGCCCAGTGCTCGTCGCGCCGGAGCACTCTGGCGACGCGGACGGAGGGTGGGCGGAGCACACGCGCCGCGGATGACTGTTATCTGAATCGCCGGTCACCATCCCCAGCAAGCCAATGTTCGACGTCCACCGATGCGAGAGCGCGACACGGCGACTGTGGAGTGGGACCTGGCGAATCGCGGGATCACATGGTGCGCCGCGCCCGTAAGTCATCATCGTGACGAAGCCGAGCAGCATCATGTGCACGTGCGCCAGTCGATAGACCGTCCATGCTGGATGGATCGCCATCGCCACGCCGGCGCAGACGCGAAAAGGCGCGGTCCCTCGCCGGCGACTCCCGCACCTACTCCCGCACGGGTGTCGCGCGGCTGGCCGCGCCCTATCTCGTAAGTCCTTGTGCTACAAAGTGGCCAGGGACGGAATCGAACCGCCGACACGCGGATTTTCAGTCCGCTGCTCTACCAACTGAGCTACCTGGCCGCGTCATCGCTCGGCGAATCCTCCGGCCGGCGCGACTCCTAATCCTAAGGGTGCGGCCTACCCCGTGGAACCCCTGCGCTGAGGCCGACATGTGTCGCCGAACGGCGTTTGGTCCACCCGCGGCGGACCTGGCTCTCTGCCCCCTGGCGGGGGTCGATTTGCCGCGCCGAGAGCTACCCTCGAACGGAGACGGTAAATGCCGCGGCGGGATTTCGCCGCATCAACAGGTCGATCTCGGCATCGTCGAATCCTCTGGCGCGCAGCGCGGGCAGGAAGCTCCTGAAGATGGTCTCGTAGCTCCGAAACGTGCCGCCGCCTGGCGTGCCGACCTGGTACCAGCCGGCATCCTGCGAGACGAGCACGTGGTCGAGCAGTCCGGCGTCGCGCAGGCGCGTGACGCAGTCGACGTGGCGGTCGAGCGATGACGCATCGATGCCGTCGAACTCGACCCATGCGCCGCGCCGTGCCGCGGCGATGTGGCTTGCCGAGCTCGGCTCGTTCTGTGCGTGGATCCAGATCCAGGCAGAGGGATGCACCTGCTCCCGCTCCAGCGCGTCGAGCTGCTCGAACGCCGCCACCGCGGGTCCCGTATGCGCCCCGATCGTCAGGCCAGTGCGCTTGTGCGTGAGGGCCGCCGCGCGAATCATCCTCCGCTCGACGTCGCTGAGCGCGCGGCCGTTGAATCCCAACTTGATGAATCCCGGGCGGACGCCCGTGTGCTCGATGCCCCCGGTCCACTCCTCCACCCATCGATCGGCGAGTGCCTCGACGGTATCGGTGCGCACGTACGGCGGCAGATGGACGAGCTCACGCGCCGCATATGCGCCCGTCGTCGTCAGCACGTGCAGGCCACTCGCCTCGGCCAGGCGCCGGAGCACCACTGGGTCACGCCCCAATCCCACGGCCGTCGCATCCACGAAGGTCCGGCACCCGAGTGCCCGTAACCGTTGCAGGCGCGGAAGCACGACGCGCACGACCTCGTCGGCATCGTAGGGGATCGGCTGTCGAGTCCACTCGGCGTAAGGCTGAAAGCTCGCGAGCATGTGCTCGTGCGGCAGCGTCACGCCCATGTCGCGGGCGTCGATCCAACCTTGCACGGTCATGATCCGCCCCGCGGGAACGGGCCGGCTCGGTGTACCCGCGCCGGCGCGCCGGAGCGAGCACCCGGCCAGCCAGGCGGACGCCGTGCTGGCCACGACACTGGTGACGAACTCACGCCTGCGCACGCGATCTCCTCTGATGATGGTTCATCGACGCCGTCGGCAGTTGGCCCGCTTCACGTCGCGCGGCAGGTCGGCGTCGGGGTCGGGCACCAACGTCATTCGGGAGCGGCGCGCGGCCAACGCCGATGTCGCGAGTGGCGCGATCCATGTCGCGAGTGGTCGCGGTCGGGCGCTCCGGCGCCTTGCGGCGCGATGTACGGCCGACGCACGTTGGGCACGTGACGCCTCCTCCGACTCGTGGACGACACGCCGCACCACCCGCACGACGCGCAGCGACACCGAGCAGGAGCGGACTCTCGTTCTGGGTCGCCTGTGCGTTGTGGAGTGTGCCTGTGTTGCTCGCGACACTTCAGATGGCGACGCTCGCACGTGCCGGGGGCACACCGATATCGCTCTGGCGTGCGCTCGTCGTCGAAGTGACCCGTTGGTACGGGTGGGCGCTGCTCATGCGCCCCGTCGCTCGGCTCGGCGAGCACTACCCGGTCGCGTGGCCACCCCGCGTACGCCATCTCGTCACGCACGTCGTCGCGGCGCTCGCCGCCAACTTCGTGATCGCCGCCGCCGGCGCCCTGGTCACCGCGTGGCTCTTCCCGACGTCGCGAAGCCTGCTCGACTCGGTCGGTGTCCAGTTCCTCGTGGGGATCCCCGTGACGGCCATCGCGTACGTCGCGATCGTCGGTGGGAGCGCACTCCTGCGGGCGCGCACGCTGTTACGGGCACGCGAGCTCGAAGCCGCCGAGTTGACCGCGGAGCTCCGGACGTCTCAGCTGGCGGCGCTGCGGATGCAGCTCCAGCCACACTTCCTCTTCAATTGCCTGAATGCGATCACCGCGCTCGTGCGCGATGCCGAGACCACCAGGGCGGTGCGCGCGTTGTCGCTTCTCGGCGGCGTGCTCCGCACGGCGATCACGGTCGCCGACGTGCAGGAGGCCACGCTCGGAGACGAGCTGGAGTTCGTGCAGCGGTACCTGGAGCTCGAGCGCTTGCGCTTCGGTGAGCGCCTGCGCGTGTCGATCGACGTGCCGCAGTCCCTTCGCGCCGCCCGTGTGCCGACCTTTGTGCTTCAGCCGTTCGTCGAGAACGCCATCAAGCACGGCGTGCTGCGGGAGCGGACGGGAAACGAGATCGCGATCAGCGCCCGAGCAACCCACGATACGCTGCAACTCGTCGTGCGAGACGATGGCCGCGGCCTCAGCGTGCGGCCTGACCCGGGCGGCACGGATGCCGGCACGGGCATCGCCAACGTGCGGGCGCGGCTCGAGCGGTTGTTCGGTCCAGCCGCGGCCGTGCGCGTCGCCGACGCCCCCGACGGACGTGGCGTATGCGTGGAGATCACACTGCCGTTGCTGCTCACGGCACGCGCGAGCACGTCGAACGAGACGGCACGCGCGCGCGCCGACCTCTCACCGCACACCGCGGCGAGCCGATGACGATTCACGCGCTCATCGCCGACGATGAGGCCCTCTCTCGGCGAGTGCTTCGGCAACTGCTCGCGCGGCATGCCGATGTCGTCGTCACGGCGGAGTGTTCCAACGGTGCGGAGACGATCGCGGCGATCGCGACGCCGGGGCTCGACGTCGCCTTCCTCGACGTCTGCATGCCCCTCGCGTCGGGGCTCGACGTCGCGTGCGGCGGGGTGCGTCCGCTCGTGGTCTTCGTCACGGCGTTCGACGACTTCGCGGCACGGGCGTTCGACGTGGACGCGGTCGATTACCTGTTGAAGCCGATCGATGATGACCGGTTCGACGCCGCGGTGGATCGCGTGCGCGAGCGTGTCCGTCTCCGGCGGCTCGACGCCGCTCGCGCCGAGGCGGTGACGGGATCGTCGGCGCGCACCACGCCGCCGTACCTGCGGCAGCTCGTCGCCAGAGTGGGTCAGCGAGAGATCATCGTCCCGCTCGACGACGTGGAGCTCCTTCGCGCTGACGACGTCTACGTCGACGTGCACGCCAAGGGCCGTCGGCACGTGGTCCGCACCTCGCTCGACGCGCTCGAGCGGGTGCTGGACCCGGCGCAATTCCTCCGCGTGCACAGGTCGTTCATCGTGCCCATCGCGCGGATGCGCGAGACCCGGCGTCGGAACGGCGTGGAAGTGGTGCTCGACACGGGGGTGGTCGTCCCGGTGAGCCGACGGCGTCGCGCTCGGCTCGATGCGTTGTTGGGCCGCCCGTACGCTCGGTGACGGTGTTCGTGGCTATCTGACCCTCAGGGCGGGCGTTGGAGAGGCGCGTCGCCGTTCCATGCGAATCAGTGGTAGTTCACCCGATTGGGTGGCGATGTCGTCCCCCTGGATTCGCCGAGGAACGACTCCAGGAACGGATTCCCCGCCCCCCGCCCGAGCTCCGCCGCCGTCCCGATCTGCGCGATCCTCCCCTCGTGCATCACGGCGACGCGGTCCGCCACCTCGCACGCCTCCTCGCTGTCGTGCGTCACGAGCACCGTGGTCACCTTCACCTCGTCGTGCAGCGTCCGCAGCCACTGGCGCAGCTGCTTCCGCACCCGCGCGTCCAGCGCCCCGAACGGCTCGTCGAGCAGGAGTACGCGCGGCTGCACCGCGAGCGCCCGCGCCAGGGCGACCCGCTGCTGCTGCCCACCGGAAAGCTCCGACGGATACCGCCCTCCCAGCGCGTCGAGCTCCACCAGCTGCAGCAGGTCCTTCACCACCCCGGTGATCTCGGCGCCCGCCGGCCGCTCCCGCCGGGGCCGCACGCGCAGCCCGAACGCGATGTTCTCGAACACGGTCATGTGCCGGAACAGCGCGTAGTGCTGGAACACGAAACCGATCCGCCGGTCCCCCGGGCCCAGCGGCGCCGCATCCTCGCCGTGGATCCGGACGACCCCCGCGTCCTGGCGCTCGAGCCCCGCCACGACGCGCAGCAACGTCGACTTCCCCGAGCCCGATGGCCCCACCAGCGCCACCAGCTCCCCCTCGTCCACGCGGAAGCTCACGTCGTCCAGCGCGGTGAACTCCCCGAATCGCTTCGACACGCGATCGAGTGCGACGCTCATGACCCTTTCTCCTCCTGCTCCTGGATGATCCGCGCCCGCGCCGCGTGGTGACTGCGCTCGAGCAGATGCTTCGCCGCCAGCGTCACCACGGCGAGCAGCGCCAGCAGCGACGACGCGGCGAACGCCGCCGTGAAGTCGTATTCGTTGTAGAGGATCTCGATGTGCAGCGGCAGCGTCGTCGTCTGCCCGCGGATGCGCCCCGACACCACCGACACCGCGCCGAACTCCCCCATCGCGCGCGCGTTGCACAGCACGATCCCGTAGAGCAGCCCCCACCGGATGTTCGGCGCCGTCACGCGCCGGAAGATCTGCCACCCCGACGCCCCCAGCGTCACCGCGGCTTCCTCTTCCGTCACCCCCTGCTCTTCCATCAGCGGGATCAGCTCGCGCGCGACGAA
>Ga0207705_10004862_pt1 | contig 10085 bp, 8 predicted proteins | sample KBSC13metaG_FD_184314 | JGI IMG/M metagenome (GOLD analysis project Ga0207705, IMG submission 184314) | Corn rhizosphere microbial communities from Kellogg Biological Station, Michigan, USA - KBS C1-3 metaG (SPAdes) (version 2) | ecosystem: Host-associated > Plants > Roots > Rhizosphere > Soil ...
CCAGTGGAAGGTCGGCGAGCGCGTCGGCATCGGCTGGCACGGCGGCCACTGCTTCGTGTGCAACGCCTGCCGGCGGGGTCTGTTCATCAACTGCGAGAAGGCGCAGGTGACGGGCCTGTCGTTCGATGGTGGCTACGCCGAATACCTGGTTGCCCCGCAGGAGGCGGCGGCGCGCATCCCGGCAGAGATGAAGGACACCGACGCCGCGCCTCTGATGTGCGCCGGCATCACCACGTACAACGCCCTCCGCAACGTCGGCGCACGCCCCGGCGACACGGTGGCGGTGCAGGGCATCGGTGGGCTGGGGCACCTGGGCGTCCAGTTCGCGGCGCGCATGGGCTTCCGTACCGTCGCCATCTCGCGCGGCAGCGACAAGGAAGAGCTGGCCCGACAGCTGGGCGCGCACGAGTACGTCGATACGGAGAAGGCGTCCGTGGGGGAAGGCCTGAAGAAGCTGGGCGGCGCCGACGTCATCCTGGCCACCGCCCCGAACGCCGAGGCCATCACCGCCGCGCTGGAAGGGCTGAAGTCCCGGGGCAAGCTGCTGGTCGTGGCCGCCGCCCACGAGCCGTCGAAGATCAGCACCATGAACCTGCTCAGCGGGCGCGCCATTCACGGCTGGCCCAGCGGCAGCGCCGTCGACTCGGAGGACGCCATGGCCTTCAGCGCGCTGACGCGCGTCCGGCCCCAGACGGAGCTGTTCAAGCTGGAGCAGGCCGAGGAGGCCTTCAACAAGGTGATGCAGAACCGCGTCCGCTTCCGGGCCGTGCTGACGCTGTAGCCGCCACCGCGCCGCTGCGCTTTCGGCAGCGGCGCTGCCGATTCGGCACTGCGTTTCCCGCAGCGGCGTTTGGCCCGCGAGCGAATGGCGCCCGACGCGCGCGCGGGCGGATTGCCATCCAGACAACGCCCGCGCCGCGATCACCCCGCCGCCCGATCGCGGGCCTGCCTTCCGGACATGACGCCGTCACCACCGCTGCCAGGCCGGCACGCCGCAGCCTGGCACGGGTGTGCGCCGCGCCCGTGGTCTTGCCCTTGCACAAACGGCCGGCCATGAAGGCGACATATCTGTTCGGCAGTGGAGCGCTCGTCATGGCGCTGGCGATCGGCGCGCCGGTGCGCGCCCAGACGGCCCCGTCGGGCACGCTGGCGTCCACCGACTTCACGTTCACGTTGTGGCGCGTGAACACGGACGGCACCGACACGGCGCTGGACACCGACACGCTGGCCACCTACTTCACCGCCGCGCGCTGCGCCTGTCCGGGCAGCATGCTGGCGTCGTTGACGCTGTCATCCGGCGGCCTGACCAAGCTGGGCAGCAGCACGCTGGACGCCCAGCTGATGCTGGGCAGCGACTGCGACAACGTCGACACGGCCACCGCCTGCACGTCGCTCGGCTCGACGCTGACCCTCAGCAGCAGCAAGTCGACCACGCAGCTATCGCTCTCCAGCGCCGACGTCTTCTCCGGTGGCTGCAGCGGCGACGCCAACTCGACACGACTGTGGGCCATCGTGCGCGTGGACGGCACCCGCCTGGGCAGCCAGCCGTCGCTGCCTCTCACCCTGCGCAGCGCCGGGCCCGTGACGCCCACGGCGGTCACGGCGCAGACCGCCGACAGCGGCCTGCTGGTGTCGTGGACCACCACCGGCGACGCGACGACCTTGCAAGGACATCAGCTGTTCTGCGCGCCCGGCCCCACGACTGCTGCTACCGCCGCGTTCGAGACCTGCGCGGCCTTGCCCGCGGCGGCCAGCGACAACCCCTTCGCCGGATACGACGCCGCGTTCATCTGCTCGGACCTGGTCGCCGTGGGAACGAACTCGGCGCGCGTGAAGGGGTTGCAGAACGGCACCCTGTATCAGGTGGCCGTGGTCGCGATCGGCGTCGACGGCACGCCCAGCGCCCCTTCCGCGGTGGCCACGGCGACGCCCGGCCCGACGAACGGCTTCGACGACCTCTACTTCAAGAGCGGTGGGACCGCCGGCACCGGTTGCGCCGTCGCCGGGACGACCGGACGTTCGGGTGGCGCGCTGGCGGCGACGGCGCTGCTGCTGTGCCTGGTGCTGCGCCGGCGGCGCGACCGCTGGAGCGAGCGCCGGCGCGCGCTGCGTGCGCTGGGCCTCGTGATCTGCCTCGACGTCTTCACGGCGCGCGAGGCCGAGGCGGCGCCGGGCGGCGACGACGCCACGGCCGGCTTCCTGCTGAATTCGAGCGAGGCGCCGCCCCCGCGCGGGCCGTCACCGCGCGGGTGGAACCTGGAGCTGCGCTTCGGCCCCTATCGCCCGGACGTCGACAGCGAGTTCGCGGCCCGCGGCAGCGACGCCCGCCCGTACGCACAGGTGTTCTCGTCGGCGCGACACCTGTTGTTCCAGATCGAGGTGGATCGTCACATCTCCCACCGCCACGGCACCTGGGCCGTCGGCGCGAACGCCGGCTACACGCACGCGTCGGCCGCCGCGCTGGCGCAGGATCTGACCACGCGCACGGGCGACGAGACCTCGCTGACGCTGTTGCCCCTGTCCCTGTCGCTGGTGTACCGGGCCGACTTCCTGCGCGAGGTGGCCGGGGTGGGGCTGATCCCCTACGCCAAGGCGGGCGTGGATTGCACCTTCTGGCGCATCGCCAACACGGCGCGGTCCGGCACCACCGACGGCAAGACGCTGGGCTGGCACGGCGCGCTGGGGCTGGCGCTGGACCTGGCGTCGTTCGATCCCGACGCGGCACGGGTCATGGATCGCGAGTCGGGAGTGAACCAGACCGCCATCTTCTTCGAGGTGGCCCGCTACGCGCTGGACGGCTTCGGTTCGGGGTCGGTGCTGCACGTGGGGGACACCACCTGGATGGGCGGGCTGATGTTCGAGCTGTGAGTGGCGCTTGAGTGCGGCCCGCCGGCCGTGCGAGAGAACCTGCACATGGATCGCGGGACGACAGCGGGCGCGCGGGGGCTGCGCATCGGCTTCCTTCACCCGGTGCTGGGCATCGGCGGCGCCGAGCGGCTGGTCGTCGACGCGGCCGTCGAGTTGCGCGCCCGCGGCCACCAGGTCACCGTCCTGACGGCCGAGTGGACGCCGGCGCGCGCATTTCCCGAGACGCGCGACGGCCGCGTCGACGTGCGCGTGCGGGGCGGGTTCTTGCCAGCGACGATCGCGGGCCGCCTGCAGGCACCCTGCGCGATCGCGCGGCAGTGGTGGCTGGCGGCGGCGGCGATGGCGGAGGCGTACGACGTGCTGATCACGGACATCGCGCCGTACGCGCTGCCGTGGCTGCGCGCGCTGCGGGCCCTGCCCCGACGGGGGCGCCCCGCCCCCAAGCTGGTCTATTACTGCCACTATCCCGATCAGCTGCTCGCGCCGGCGCGCCAGGGGTGGTACCGCGCGTACCGGTGGCCGCTGGACGCCGTCGAGGGTCCGGCCATGCGCGCCGCCGACCGGGTGCTGGTGAACAGCGCCTTCACCGCGCGCGCGGCGGCGCGGCTGGGCGTGACGGACACCGAGATCGTGTACCCGGGCGTGCCCGTGGAACCCTACGCGGCCGTGCCCGCTCTGACCGGGGGCGAGTCGACCTGGCTGGTGATCAGCCGCTTCGACCCGCGCAAGAACCAGGCGCTGGCGGTGGAGGCGTTCGCCCGGCTGCGCGCGCTGGCGCCCGACGTGTTCGACCGGACGTCGCTGGTGCTGGCGGGGGGCCTGGATGAATCGCGCCGCGAGGATCGGGAGACGGCGGCGGCCGTCCGCCAGGCCATCGCCGGTCATGGCCTGACCGAGAAGGTCACGCTGCACGCATCCCCCGACGACGAGCAGCGCATGAGCTTGCTGCGCGACTGCCTGGCCGTGGTCCATCCCACGCCGGACGAGCACTTCGGCATCGTGCCCGTCGAGGCGATGGCCGCCGGACGCCCGGTCGTGTGCGTGGCCAACGCCGGCCCGCTGGAGACGGTGGTCGATGGCGAGACCGGTTACCTGTGCGCGGCCACGCCCGACGCGTTCGCCGGCGCGATGGCGCGACTGGGTCGCGACGCCGGCCTGCGCGCGCGCCTGGGACAGGCCGGTCGCGCGAGAGCGGCGCGATTTTCTCGGCACGCCTTCGGCGACGCCCTGGACGCCGTGCTGCGAAGGCTGGTCGGTGCTCCGGACGGATCGGCCGGGGAGCGCACAGGGGCGACCTCGGAGCGCGGTCGATGACGGAACAGGCGCCTGTGCGCGTGCGCCCCTCGGAAATTCGAGGCCGGCGCCTGGGAGACGACGGTTCGTCCTCGAAAATGCGAGGCGGGCCGGGCCAGGGCCGCGCGTCTTCGCTGGTCTGCCGTTTGCGTGGCCAGCCGGCCATGCGTCCCCTGTCCCGGTCCGCACGCGCGCTGTCCGCGCTGCTCGTGTCCGTCGCGCTCGGCTGCTCGGGGGGCGGCTCTCCCGCCGGCGGCAGCGGCGGCTCGGGCTCGGGGGGGCGACAGGCCTCCGGTGGCGCGACGGGCTCCGGCGGCGCCGGCTCGGGCGGCAGCAACTCCGGCGGCGCGCCAGGCTCGGGCGGGCACGCCAGCGGCGGCGCGCCCGGCAGCGGCGGGCACGCCACTGGCGGCGCGAACTCGGGCGGCATCGTCGGCAGCGGGGGCATCGTCGCCACCGGTGGCCGCGAAGCCTTCGGAGGGCGCCCCGGGTCGGGGGGCAGCTCCAGCGGCGGGGCCGGCGGCGCAGGCGGCCGGTCCGAGACGGGCGGGCACGCGGGCGGGGCAGGCGGTCAAGGACGGGGAACGGGCGGTGCCGGCGGGGGCTCGGGCGCTGGCGGCAGCGCCGGGTCGTTCGCCGCGGTGCTGGCCATCTTCCAGGACCGCTGCGTGAACTGTCACGACGCCAGCAAGCAGGGGCTGCCTGCCTACCCCGGCCTCTCGCTGACGCCGGCCGACGCGCACGCCGCCCTGGTGGGGCACCCGGCCGACGAGACGTGTGGAGGCGTGAGGGTGGTGGCCGGAGATCCCGCCAGCAGCTACCTGCTTCACAAGGTCAGCGAGGCGTCCCCCTGCGACGGCTCGCAGATGCCGGCGCGTTTCGAGGCCCTTCCGGCCCCACCCCTGACAGCCGATCAGATCGCGACGTTGACCGCGTGGATCGCCGCCGGCGCCCCGAACTGAACCGAACGCGACCGGGACGTGACCCGAGGCGGCGCCGTTCTTCTCGGAATCGTTCCCGTCCTGCTCCTTGACATCCGACGCCCGCCCGGCGACATGTCTAGGGTTGGCTGCTTATCTTTTTGGCCTGGCGCTGTGCCTGATCCCCCTGACGTTGCTGGCGGGGACCTTGCAGGCGGCGTTCGAGCTGGCCCGGCGCGTGGTCACGCTGCGCGCCGCCACCTTCAGCGTGTCGGCGACCAGCCTGCGCCCCGGCGAGAAGATCGAGGCCCGGGCCCGGGTGGTGCCGCGGGGAAAGCGCCAGGTCACCGTGCACGCGCGCCTGACCTGCACCATGTTCGATCATCGCAGCCATCGCCTGTACGCCAGCAGCCTGGCCATGGTGCCGTCGCCGCGAACCGGTGAGCAGCGCGGCGACCAGTACGCCGTCTCGCTGAGGCTGCCCGAGTACGCGCTGCGCACCGGCCTGGTGGGCGACAGCCCGCACGCCGACGGAAACAGCCGGCGCATGCTGGTGGTGTGGACGGTCGACTTCCAGGTGCGGGCCGCCGACGGCACCGTGCTGCGCCGGGCGTCGCGGGGCTTCGAGGTGCCGCGGGGCCGCCGGCCCAAGACCCACCTGCGCCGCATGAGCCTGCTGGCCATCGACACGTTCTCGTCGATCCGCAACGACATGCTGTTCAACTGGCTGGTGCACCTGGCGGCTTGCGATGGCGCGATCACCTCGGCCGAGCGGCGCTTCCTGCATGACGTGCTGGAGGAGATGACGGGGATGACCGACGGTCCCGACACGGACGCGCGCGTGGAGCAAGAGCTGCGGCGCCGGCTGATCATCGACGACGTCTTCCTGCGCCGCTACGTCCCCATGGAGGCGCGGCTGGAGTTCTACCGCGCGCTCTACACGCTGGCGCGCAGCGACGGCGCGCTTCACCAGCGGGAGGTCGACTTTCTGGGCGAGTCGTTGAAGGTGTTCAAGTTGACGGCCGACGACGTGAAGCCGATCGAGGCGGAGGTGGCCGGTGCGCCAGCCTGAGTCGTGGCGGCGCGGGGCCGCCGTGCTGGCCGCCGCCTGGCTGGTCCCCGCCGTCGCGCACGCGCACGAGCGCTGGGTGAAGCACGACTACAAGCCCTTCGACCGGGACTACTTCCGTTCCATGTCCGGCCAGGTGCTGCGCCTGTCGGTGGCGGCTGCCTGCGCCGTCGCCGTGATCATCGCGCTGTGGTACCTGGTGGCCACCGTCCTGCTGGAACGGCTGACGCCCACCTCGGTCGAGCAGAAGCTGGAGGAGGCCCAGCGCGGCTCGGCCCGCCACCCGCTGCTGTCGCTGATCCGCTTCTTCCTGGATGGCTATCTGCCCTCGGCGTGGCTGGCGCGCGCCGAGCGCGTATCGGTGTTCGTCTTCGCGCGCCTGCCCGGGTTGGTCTTCATCCTGGGCGCGCTGGACGGCTGGGTGGTGATGCCCAGCTTCCCGGTGTCGGGGACGCCGGGGCTGGTGATGCGGGCCATCGAGGCGGCGGTCGCGCTGTGGGTGCTGTCGGGCCTGTTCCAGGTCGCCCTGGGCGTGGTGATGTTGCTGGTGTACACGGGCCTGTGCGTCGGGTACGGCCTGGCCGCCGTCGACGCCATCCCGGTGCTGGCCAGCGCGTTCTTCTACCTGTTCTCGCGGCGCGGGATCACGCTGAACCCGCAACAGATCGCGGGCATCCGCTTTGGCCTGGGCGTGGGGTTCTTCCTGCTGGGTCTGGTCAACAAGATCTACGACGCCGAGCTGTTCATCGGCGTGGGCGACAGCTACCCGCACCTGGTGGCGGGGCCGCAGCACATCTTCCCCTGGCTGACGCGCGAGGCGTGGTCCTTCACCACCGCGCTCGGCGAGATGACGTTCGGGCTGCTGTTGTTGCTGGGGATCTTCAGCCGGCTGACCTCGCTGGCCCTGGCCTTGATCTTCGGCAACTTCATCCTGGTCTTCGGATGGGCCGAGATCGTGCACCTGTATCCGATCGCCGGCTTCGCCGTGCTGTTCTTTCACGCCTCGCCGGGGACGGCGCTGGACGGCATGCTGTTCCGCGCCCACGTGCGCGCCTGGCGGGCCATGGGCTACCGCACGTCGTTCCTGCTGTACCGCGCCTCGGTGTTCGTGGTGGCGGTGGCGACGGGCGCGCTGCTGATGTTCGGCCCGCTGTACGTGGCCGTGCAGGTGGTGCCTCGACTGATGGCGCACCTCGGCCGATGATGCCCGCCGTCCCATGTTTCGCCGCGCCACCCGCGACATCCTGACGTTCGACTGGAAGCAGGCCCAGCCCACGGCGGCGGCCTGGTGCTTGCCGGGGCTGGCCTTGCCGCTGGCGGCGGGCCTGGCCAGCGGCCACGGGCGGCAGGGGATGGTCGCGGCGGCGGGCGCCTTCTCGGTCGGCTTTGGCTCGTTCCAGCGGCTTGGCAAGTCGCGCACCACCCCCATGCTGGTGGCCGCGGCGGGCATGTGCCTGTCCAGCTGGATCGGCACGGTGGGCGGACTGTCGGGTGTCGCCATCGCCCTGCTGTGCGCGGTCTGGGGGGGCGTCTACGCCTTCAGCTGGACCCGCGGTCCCGGGGCCTCGTGGATCGCGCTCCAGTGCCTCATCTGGCTCATCCTCTCGTCCGCCTACCCGATGAGCGGCTGGGCCGCGCTGTCCCGGGGCTGGTACGTGCTGGGCGGCGGCCTGCTGCAGATGGGCATCATCACGCTGGCATGGCGGTTGACCGGGCGGCTGCCCACCGTGGCGGGGGCGGTCACCAGCGCCGCGGAGCCCGCGCTGGCGGCGTTCTCGCCCGGGGCGGTGCGCCGCTGGCAGATGCTGCGGGTGGGCGCCACCCTGGCGGTGTCCATGGCCCTGGCCCACGGGCTGACGCTGCCCAGCGGCTACTGGATCCCCATGACCGCGGCCATCGTCACCCGGCCCGAGCTGCAGAACACCCTGCGCCGCGGACTGGCCCGCATGGGCGGCACCCTGGTGGGCGCTGGCCTGGCCACGTTGCTGGCGTTCGCGCTGCGCCCCCTGCCGGGCGTGCTGGCCGCGCTGGTGCTGCTGTTCGGCGGCGCGTGCTACCAGCTGGTGTACGTGAACTACGCGGCCTTCGCCGCCTGCCTGACCTCTTACGTGGTGTTCCTGCTGGCGATGGTCGGCGCGCCGGCCGCGCCCACCATCGCCCACCGCACGGTCAACACGCTGATCGGCGGCGCGCTGGCGGGCCTGGGGCACGCGGTGTTCGTGGGACTGGGCTGGCTGCTCACCCGGCGGCGGGACCGGCCCCCGCGGCCCGCGGCTATTCGGGATAGTGCTTCTCCAGGCACTCGTGGCAGACCGAGTGCGTGAAGCTGGCCTCGGTGTGCGCCGTGACGTACGACTGCAGCTCTTCCCAGCTGTCGTCCGTGGTCCGGATGCGATTGCAATGCATGCAGATGGGCAGCAGCCCCCGCAACCGCTTCAGCTCGGTGCGCGCGGTCTCCAGGTCACGCGCGGCGTGCCTGAGGCTGACGTTGCGCCACACGGTGAAGGCCAGCGCCACCTGGACCGTGATCACGCCGATCACCAGCTCCACGCGCGCGCCTTCCGTCGCGCCCGGGCTGGTACGGGCCACCAGCAAGGCGAGCCCCAGCACCAGCGCCGAATACAGCAGGGCCGCGCGCGACGTCACCAGCAGCGCGTTCACCGAGGCCATCACCACGAAGGTCCCGATCAAGTAAGGCGTGGCGATCGCGTTCCGCTCGATGAGCGAGAAGTAGTGCAACGTTCCCAGGATGGCCACCGCGTGCCCCATCTCGACCAGGTAGTGATCGAAGCGGCGAAAGAACGACAGCCCGAAGCAGACGGTGACGAAGCCGAGAAAGGCGCAGCGTTCGGCGAGCGGGTCGACCGCCCCCGGCATGATCCAGACGTGACCGAAGTGCCAGGCGGCGTAGGCGATGCCACCCAGCAGCAACAGCAGGCGCGCGGAGGTCCGGGCGCGCAGGCTGTGCCGCAGAGCGCCCCCGTGCCACGTCGAGCTCTCCATCCTCGCCATTTCAGTCGGCGGCTGGAAGGGCCCGCTTGAGCGAGAGAGAGACGCCGAGACCGTCGGTGCGGCCCCCGGCTTGCAAAGTGTTCACCGTATGCACAAGACCATCGATCCAGCGCCAGGGCCGGCGCGGCCGTCCGCGCCCCCGGTGCGCCGCGGGTTGCTCGCGGCGAAGGCAGCGGCCTGCGCCCGGTGCCAGGCTTGCCCCCTGTATCGCAACGCGACGCAGTCCGTCTTCGGCGAAGGTCGGGCCGGCGCGGCGGTGATGCTGGTGGGTGAACAACCAGGCGACGCCGAGGATCTCGCCGGGCGTCCCTTCGTCGGGCCGGCCGGGGCGCTGCTGGACGCCGCCATCCGGGACGCGGGGCTGCAGCGCCGCGACGTGTACGTCACGAACGCCGTGAAGCACTTCAACTTCGAGCAGCGGGGAAAGCACCGCCTGCACAAGAAGCCGGGCGCGGGTGACGTCCGCGCCTGCCGGCCGTGGTTGCTGGACGAGATCACGATCGTTCGCCCGCAGGTCATCGTGGCCCTGGGTGCGACGGCAGCGGCGTCTCTGTTCGGGCCGCGCGTCAAGCTGACCCGCGATCGCGGCCACGCGCTGCCGGCCGAGGTGACGCCCATCGACGGGGCCGGGCGCAGCGCCGTGCACCTGGTGACATTTCATCCGGCGGCGGTCCTGCGTGCCCCCACGTCCGAACGGCGCGCCGAGCTGAGGGAGCTGTTGACGGGCGACCTCGCGCTGGCGGGGCGGCTGGCCGGGAAGTCCCGCGGACCTTCGCCCAGCTGAGCGGTTACCCCGCCGCTACGGCCGCGAACCCGCGCCCCGCTGTGGTGTGGGCGCGAATCCGCGCTAGGTTGCAGGATCGCGTGGTTCGACGTCGGCTTTTTCCGGACTCGCTGGCAGGCCCGCTGCTGCTGTCGGCTGG
>Ga0207705_10004865_pt1 | contig 10081 bp, 10 predicted proteins | sample KBSC13metaG_FD_184314 | JGI IMG/M metagenome (GOLD analysis project Ga0207705, IMG submission 184314) | Corn rhizosphere microbial communities from Kellogg Biological Station, Michigan, USA - KBS C1-3 metaG (SPAdes) (version 2) | ecosystem: Host-associated > Plants > Roots > Rhizosphere > Soil ...
CCGGAGCCGCGCCGGTCCCGGCGAAGGGCGTGCGGGCGACCGGCCCCTACCAGCTGGTCACCCGCAGCAGGACGGCGTTCCACCTCACCCGCAACCCGCACTGGACGGGACACGAGGTCGGGCCGGACGAGGTGGATGCCGAGCTCGGTCTCGACGGCGTCACGATCGACCGCCGCCTGGTCGCAGCCGCCGGCGGCGACGCCCTCGCGGTGACGGACAAGGCCGTCCTCGACCTCGTACCCGCGTCGCGCAAGCACGTCGTGTCCGGCCTCGACGGCTCGGTGCTCTTCGCCGCGCTCGACATGCGCCGGGGCGCCTTCAACGACATCCTCGTGCGGCAGGCGCTCGAGGTCGCGTTCCCGCTGGCGCAGGTCCGCGCCGCCGCCGGAGGGGACGGCGTCGGCCAGAGCGCGACCGACCTGCTGCCTCCTGGGTTCCCGGGGCACCAGGACCTCGACGTGTACGGGAGGAAGGCGCGCAAGTCGACCGGCGACCCGGTCCGTGCGAAGCAGCTGCTGGCCGCCGCCGGCCACCGTACGGCCGTCGCGATCTCTGTCGCCGTGCCGCGGTCGGCCGCCGCGGTGGGGGAGGTCCTGCGCACCGAGCTCGCGCCTGCGGGTTTCCGCGTGACGGTCACAGCGGTGCCTGACGCCTCCTACTACACGACCGTCGGGACGGCAGCGTCGCAGGCAGACCTGGTGCTGTATGCCTGGTCGCCGGACTGGCTCACCGCGTCCGCCGTCATCCCGCAGCTGTTCACCTGCGCCGCCCTGACGGCGAAGGCCAACCACAACGTCGCGCAGCACTGCGACCGTGGCTTCGACCAGCAGGTCGACATCGCCCTCGGCACCGTCGACGACGACGCCCGCAACGCGATGTGGCGTGCGCTCGACCGTCGGCTCGTCGACGAGGCCCTCGTCGTGCCACGGTCCTTCGGCATCAGCACCGCGCTCGTCGGCCCAGGTGTGCAGGACGCGAAGCCGGCGCTCTGCTTCGGTGGCATGGTCGATCTGCTGCGCGTGACCCTGACCTGACCTCAGACGCGCGTCGCCTCGAACCGCTCGCGGCAGCCGTCGCAGCAGAAGAAGTACGTGACGCCGTCGCGAACGGTGCTCGTGGCGGTCGCCGGGTCCACCGTCATCCCGCACACGGGATCGGTCGCTGCGTCGGCAGTGGGGGCGTCGAGCCTCTTCTCGTAGCGGTCCTTGCAGCGGTCGGAGCAGAAGTAGACGTCGCCGCTGACCGCGCCCGGGTTGGCCTTCTCGACCTGCATGCCGCAGACCGGGTCCTTCGCGTAGGCGCCGTTGTCGCGCTGCCGGTAGAGCCAGTACACGACCGCGGCCACGAGCAGGAAGACGAGGTTGAGGACCGTCGTACGGTCCCACGCGAAGCGGGTCATCGCGATCTCCGCCTTGCGGTGGGGGAAGCCGACGCCGAGCGCGCGGAACAGCAGGTCGGTCAGGAGTCCCGCGGTGCTCATCACCAGCCAGAAGGAGAGGAACAGACGCGTCGCGAGACGACGGCCGTAGAACTTGCCGTAGATGACGACCAGAGGGAACGCGATGAGGTCGGCGAAGATGAAGGCGACCGTGCCGCCGAAGCTGATGCCGCCCTCGTAGAGCGCGGCCGCGAGCGGCACGTTGCCGATGCTGCAGACGAAGCTGACGAACGCGATGAGCGGACCGATCACGACGTTCTCGAGATCGGTCAGCAGGCCGTGGCCCGGGACGAAGAGCGTCGTGAAGACGTCGGCCGGGACGGCCACCGCGATGACGCCCGCCACGAGGTAGCCGATGACCAGCTCGCGCCGGAGCATCGTGAGGTCGGACACCGCGTAGCCCGCGGCATCGGCCCAACCTTCCTTGCTGCGCAAGCGATCCCGCCAGCCGCGCTGCTCCCCGTGGGGCTCGCCGTGCTGGTGGCCGTGACCGGTGTCGAGCCGCGCGCGCGCCGCCTCCACCTCGGCGTGCGGAAACACCCGCGGTGCGAGGACCACGAAGAGCGCGATCATGATCGCGCCTCCGATGAACTCGGCCAGGGCGAACTGCCAGCCGAGCAGCAGCCAGAGCACGATGCCGAGCTCGACCACGAGGTTCGTGCTCGCGAACATGAAGACCATGGCGCTCGTGAAGTCGGCCCCTCGCGAGAAGAGCGACTTCGCCAGCGCGCTTGCAGCGTAGGAGCAGCTGCTGCTTGCCATGCCGAGCAGGGACGTCTTCACGATCGTCCTCGGGCGATGGTCGCCGAGTGCGCGCTGCATCTCTCCGCGGGACACGAAGGCCTGCACCGCGCCGGACAGGGTGAACCCGAGGACCAGTGCCCAGAGCGTCTCCCAGAACATGAAGAAGCCCTCGCGCAGGCTGTCGAGCACGGTCGTCATGACCGGACCAGCCGGGCGATGGCGGCCGAGGCCTCTGCAAGCTTCGCGTCGCGCTCGGCGCCGCCGGTCTCGACGGCATGGGCGACGCAATGGCCGAGGTGCTCGTCGAGCAGCTCCAGCGCGACCGCTTGCAGGGCCTTGGTCGCAGCCGAGACCTGGGTGAGGACGTCGATGCAGTACTTGTCCTGCTCGACCATCCGCGCGATGCCGCGCACCTGCCCCTCGATGCGGGCGAGCCGCTTCAGGTGGGCTTCCTTGTTCGCTGCGTACCCGTGCTCCATGCTCCCGAGCATACCCCCAAGGGGTATCAACGCAACGGACCAAAGTCCTCAGGCGGCTCGACACCTGAACCGCGTGCGACGATGCACGCCTTGGGGGCGGTAGCTCAGCTGGTCAGAGCAGGAGACTCATAATCTCTCGGTCGTCGGTTCAAGCCCGACCCGCCCCACTGTCAGCAACCTGTTAGGACCTTCGGCCCGAGCATGAGGGGCTGTCGTCACTGGGTGCGCCCGGAGCCAGGGCCGACAGTCACGGGCAAGGGAAGGAGTCCCATGGCTGCCGTCGACCTCAACGGGCCTGGCAACTACGTCCACTGGGGCGTGGTCCAGATCTCCGTCGCGAACCTCGTGGTGATCCTGCTGATGCTCGTGGTCTTCGCCCTCGCGCTCCTGCTGCCGTTCCCTGGCCGGAGGCGGGACCGATGAGCTGGACCAGCACGGTCCGGGACCGGAGCGTCGAGGCCTTTCCGCCCGATCGTCTGCTGCCCGACCAGCAACCCGTCTACGTCGCCTCGTGGATCTACGTGTTCGGCGTGCTCACGATCGCGTCCTTCCTCGTGGTGCTCGCCACGGGATCGCTGCTGGCGATCAAGGGCCCGATGTGGTGGCACACCTCGGACCTCGGTCACTACGTGAACAGCCTCCACCTGTGGAGCGTCGAGCTCTTCATGGCGTTCATGGTCGTGCACCTCTGGGCCAAGTTCTTCATGGCCGCCTGGCGCGGCCGCCGAGCGATGACCTGGATCACGGGAGCCGTCTGCTTCCTCGCCTCGATCGGCACCGCGTTCACGGGCTACCTGGTGCAGCAGAACCTCGACTCGCAGTGGATCTCGACGCAGGCGAAGGACGGGCTCGACTCGGTCGGCGTCGGGGCGTACTTCAACGTCATGGACTTCGGGCAGATGCTGATGTGGCACATCGCGCTGCTTCCCGCGGCGATCGGTGTGGTCATCCTCCTGCACGTGCTGCTCGTCCGTCGCCGCGGCGTCGTGCCGCCACTTCCTGCCCGCGCCGGCGGTGATCCATGAGCCGGGCGGTGCACGAGGAGAGCTGGGTCGGCGGCTATCGGGACTACGACCTCGTCAAGGAGTTCGTCGCCGCGCTCGTCGCCGTCACGCTGCTCACCGTCGGCCTCGCGTTCGTCTTCGGGTCGCCGGACGTCCACCAGATCACCCTGGCGCAGTGGTCCAACGCGAGCCCGAGCGACTTCCTCGCCACCGCCGCCACCGAGCTTGACCGAACGAGCGGCTCCGCGACGTACGGGGCGCCCTACACGCATGACCCGTCCGCAGCGCAGAAGCTCGGCCCGATCACCCCGCAGAACTGGCCGGGCGTGACCAAGCCGGTCGACACGGTCAACGACTTCGTCGTGATGCCGCTGCGCGCCGTCCCGGGCGACACCCAGCTCACGCAAGCGCTCGGAACCTGGGACGCGACCTCGCCGGGGCAGCGCGACAGCTGGGCGAAGGGCTACGACTCGGCGTTGCAGACGGCTTCGGGCGATCCTGCCAAGGTGGCGTCGGGCAGCTACGGGCCCGTGCCGGTCCTGCTCGGCCAGCTCCTCCGGCTCGCCCAGTCGGGCGGCCTGGACGGGGCGCTCCTGGAACAGGGCCGCTTCTACATGACCGACTACACCAAGCCCCTGCTCTTCCTCGCCGACGGCACCTACCTCGAGGACAAGGCGCGCGCCGAGCACCTGGGCGGTGATCAGTGGGGGATGATGAACGAGACCGGCAACTACCCCGGCCAGCCGTGGCTGTGGCTCTACACCTTCTGGTACCAGGTCAAGCCCTTCTCCACGTCGGACAACGCCGACGCGCTCGTCTGGGGGCTCATGATGCTGCTCACCGCCGGTTTCGTGCTCGTCCCGTTCCTGCCCGGCATCCGGTCGCTGCCGCGGTACCTCAGGGTCTACCGGCTGATCTGGCGCGACTACTACCGCAGCGTCGAGGGGTCGCGGCAGCTCCGGTCGTGACGAGGGAGGCGCGAGGCACCGTCACGATGTTCCGGCGGTCGTCACGCCCAGAGGTCGACAGCACGTTCCGATCTCTGGGAGGCAGACCATGCCGAGCGCGAACCGCATCACCACCGCCGTCGCCGTCGACGAGGAGGTCATCGAGGGTCGCTACGCCGACCTCGGTGGCTACACCGTCGGCTTCGAGTGCTTCAAGGCCGACCTCGACCCGGCGCCCTTCTTCGTCGGGCTTCCCGCCGACCGATGCCAGTGCCCGCACTGGGGCGTCGTCATGAGCGGACAGGTCACCTTCCGCTGGGCCGGCCGCCAGGAGACCTACGTCGCCGGGGACGCCTACTACGCCGAGCCGGGCCACCTTCCGCTGGTGGCCGCGGGCACGGAGGTCGTCGAGTTCAGCCCCACGGCCGAGCTCGAGGCCACCATGGCCGTCGTCGGGCGCAACCTGGCCGAGGCGGCGGTGTCGGCATGACCGCGCCGACGACGCTCAGCGCGCCGGATGCGACGACGGCCGTCGCCTGCTTCGTGCGCTTCCTCGAGACCAACGACGCTCCCGACGGACTCTTTGCACCGGACATCTTCAGTGACATCACGCTCCCGACGTGGCGCCTGCAGGCCGACAGTGCGGAGGGTCTTGTCGCCATCCGGCGCACCGGCCACCCGGTCACCGGCGAGGTGCACGTCACGCGCGTCGAACCGACTCCGCGAGGCTTCACGATGGAGGTCGAGGAGCGCTGGGTCGACGCAGGGCAGCACTGGTACTGCCGCGAGATGTTCCGTGCCGATGTCGCAGGCGCGACCATCACGGAGCTCGCCGTCTACTGCACCGGCGACTGGGACGAACGTCAGCAGCGCGCGCACGCCGCCGAGGTCGTGCTCGTGCGGCCCTGACGGTGCCGGCGGACCTACGATGCAGCGTGGCCACGGAGGTCGAGGACGCCGCGCAGCTGCTCAGCCGAGCCGACGCGGAGCGGACGGCCGGGCACGCCGCGGCGGCCGCCGACCTCTACGAGGCCGCGGTCGAGGCGGCCCGCGACAGCGGTGACCTCGACGCGATGGCCCGTGCCGCGCTCGGCCTGGCCTCGATGCAGGTCTTCGGCACGGCGCCAGGCCGCTTGCCCGCGCTCCTGCACGACGTCTTGCAGCAGATGACGGAGAACGCGACGCGGGCCCGGCTCGCCGCGGCACTCGCCCGGTGCTGGGTGTACGCCGGCGAGGCCGCCCGGGCGCGGGCGTTCGCGGACGAGGCCGTCGCGCGGGCACGGTCGGCGGACGATCCCGCTCTGGTCGCGGACGCGCTGGACGCCGCTCTGTCCGCCAGCTGGGGGCCCGACGAGCACGACCGCCGCAGGGACCTGGCCCGTCAGCTGGACGACGTCGCCGCGCACGTCGCGGACACCGAGGCGCGGCTGAAGGCACATCTCTGGGGGCTCCAGGTCGCGTGCGAGTCGCTGGACGTCCATGCCATGCACCGGCAGATGCGGTCCCTCGAGATCCTCGCGGCCGAGAGCCCGAGAGCGCGGTTCTTCGCGGCGTCGCGACGGCTGATGCTCGATCTCGTCCGGGCCCGCCACGACACGGCGCCGCAGCTGCTCGAGCTGGCGCGCCAGGCGGGGGAGGACGCCCGGCTGCCCGACGCCTTCATGGTGCTCGGCACACTCAGTGCGTACGCGGGGCTGCAAGACGGCGACCTCGTGGCCGTCGCCACCACGGCCGGTGCAGCGGAGCAGTTCGCGGTGACGGAGGCGGTCACGGTCGTCCACGCCGAAGCTGCGTTCCTCTGGGCAGCAGCTGGTCACCTCGACCGCGCGGAGGCACTGCTGCGGACCTTCCGCGGCGGCAGCCTGGCCGCGCTGGCCCGGGACCAGGACTGGCTGCTGACGCTCCAGCTTGTGCTCGAGGTCGCTCTGGCCGTCGATGACGAGCAGACGGTCCGCGAGGCCACCGCGCTGCTCGAGCCCTATGCCGGCCGCGCGGTCGTCAACGCGGGTGCCGTCTGCTTCCACGGCGTCACCGACGACCCGCTGAGCAGGGCGCTGCACAGGTTGGGTCGAGCGGAGGAGGGGGCTGCGCTGCGCGCCTCTGCACTGGCGACCTACGAGCGCATCGGCGCGCAGTGGTGGTCGGCCCGCCTCCAGGCGTGCCCGGTGCCAAGTGCGGTAGAGGTCAGTCCGCGGGCGGCGCGTCTGCACCCGACGAGCGGCGGCCTCTGGGCGATCGGGGCCGAGGCCACTCCCGTGGCCGGGCTGCGGGGCTTCGGCTACTTGCGCACCCTGCTGCGCCAGCCCGGGCACGAGCACCGGGCCCTCGACCTCGCCGGACAGGGGCATGCGGTCGTCGAGGAGCACGACCTCGGCGAGATCGTGGACAAGCAGGCTCTGGCGGCCTACCGCCAGCGCCTCGCTGATCTGCAGGAGGACCTGGAGGAGGCCGAGCAGTGGGACGACACCGGCCGGGCCGGCCGGGCTCGCGCCGAGCGCGACGCTCTGCTCGAGGAGCTGAGCCGCGCGACGGGTCTCGGGAGTCGTGGCCGTGTGACCGGCTCGAGCCAGGAGCGGGCGCGGGTCGCCGTCAAGAAGGCGATCAGCACCGCGATCGCCCGCATCGCCGACGTGGACGACCAGCTGGCGGACCACCTGCGACGCAGCGTCCAGACCGGGCTGCTGTGCAGCTACGACCCCGAGCCCGGGACGGCACCGACCTGGCTGCTCGACGTCTGACGGACAGGCTCGACCAGGGGTTGCCAGGTTGTGCTTACAAAGTAAGGTGTGCGCCGTGCTCCCGAGCGTCCCAGCAGAGGTGCTCGGGCCCCGTCCACGTCGTCGGCACCGACCCTTCGCCCCATGACGAAGCGGGCTCTCCTCGTCGCGGCGGTCCTCGCGCTCTCGTGCCTGGCGCCCCAGAGCAGCCGGGCGCTCACCCTGCCGTCCTGGCGGGTGGCCTGGGCCGCGGCGGAGAACACCAGCGCCAGGAGCTCGGAGTGGACCCGCCATCGGGTCCTCGACCAGCTGCCGACGCCGGCTGACGTCACCTACCGGCTCGTCGTGCGGCCCACGATCGGCGGGACGTCCGTCAGGCTCCGGTGGTCCAACGTCAACGCCGTGAAGGGGCTGCCCATCGGCGCGGCGACGGTCGGCATCCGGCAGGGCGCCAGCGGCGCCTCGGTCGTCCCCGGCACGCTGAGGCGGCTGACCTTCCGCGGCAGGCGCTCGGTCCTGGTCCCCGCTGATGCCGCCCTCCGCACGGACGCGGTCGCCTTCGACGTGCGGCCGTTCCAGGACCTCGTCGTCAGCCTGCACGTCCCCACGGCCGTCCTGCCGACATGGCACTCGCAGACGTACACGACGCAGTACCGCACTGCCTCGGGCGCCGGTGACCTCACGCAGGCCACCAGCGGTGCCGCCTTCAGCATCCGGCAGGAGCCCATCCCGTGGCTCGACGCCGTCGAGGTCCGCACCTCGGTGGGTCGCGTCGTCGTCGCCCTGGGCGACTCGATCACCGACGGCGACCAGGCGCGCGGCTTCGACGACGCGCTCATGGAACGGCACGCGACCTACCCCGACGTGCTGGCCCGCCGGATCGCGACGACCCACGGCATCGAGACCGCTGCGGTCGTCAACGAGGGCATCAACGGTGACACCGCCCCCGGCGTCCTCGCCCGGCTCGACCACGACGTGCTCGACCTCGCCGGCGTCACCGACGTCGTCCTCGAGATCGGCACGAACGACCTGACCCGGCGGGCGAGCACGCAGACGGTGATCGGCGACATCACCGAGATCACCGTCCTGCTCCACCGCCACGGGATCCGGGTCGCTGCTGCCACCCTCGTCCCCCGCGGGCCGAGAGGACGTTCCGACGCCATCGCGACGGTGAACGCCTTCCTGCGCAGCAGCCCGCTGTTCGACGACGGCGTCCTCGACATCCACCGGGTCGTGGCGCAGGACGACGGCAACACGTGGCGCCGCGGCTACGACTCGGGCGACTTCACGCACCCGTCGGCGGCCGGCTACGCGGCGATCGCGCGCAGCATGCGCCTGGCCTTCCTGCAGCCGGTGGTCTGACGAGGCGACCCCTTCCCTACCCGCCAGTAGCGTCGGGGCAGGATGTCGCCATGAAGCCCGACCCCGCTGCGCTCCTGCAGGACCTCGCGGACGAGCACGCCGCCCTCGACGCCCGGGTCGCCGACCTGAGCGAGGAGCAGTGGCGCACCGCGTCGCCGGCCGAGGGCTGGGACGTCGCCGACTGCATCAGCCACCTGCACTACTTCGACGGGACTGCCGTGCTGGCCCTCTCGGACGAGATCGCGTTCGCCGCTCATGTGCAGGAGCTGTTCTCCGCCGGCCTCGACAGCGGCCGTGACACCGCGCTGGCGCGCAACGGCAGCGGCGGGGACCTGCTGGAGGAGTGGCGCCGAGGCCGGGCGGCCCTGCTGGCGAAGGCCGCCGCGGTCCCGCCGGGGACGCGGGTGCCCTGGTATGGACCCCCGATGTCGGTGTCGAGCTTCGTCACGGCTCGGCTGATGGAGACCTGGGCGCACGGCCAGGACGTCGCCGACGCGCTGGGTCTCGAGCCCGTCGTCAGCGCGCGGCTGCGCCACGTGTGCCACATCGGCGTGGGGGCACGGGCCTACGCGTTCCTCGTCCACGAGGTGCCGGACCCCGGTGACCCCGTACGGGTCGAGCTCAGTGGTGCCGGGGGCGGCAGCTGGGGGCCTGAGGACGCTGCCGACAGCGTCCGTGGCAGCGCCCTCGACTTCGCCCTGCTGGTCACACAGCGACGTCATCTCGACGACGTCGACCTCACGATCACCGGACCGACCGCGGAGCAGTGGATGTCGATCGCCCAGGCCTATGCAGGACCCGCTGGTACCGGCCGGAAGCCCCTGTCGTGACGGTCCTCGGCACAGCCCTCGACCGCGGGTCGGAAGCGTTCGCGCAGAACCGCGCCGACATGCTGGAGATGCTCGGCGCCCTCGACGAGCAGCTGCAGCTCGCCGGGCAGGGCGGCACCGAGAAGGCCGTCGCCCGGCACAAGGCGGCCGGCAAGCTGACCCTGCGCGAGCGCGTCGCGCTCCTCATCGACCCGGACACGCCCTTCCTCGAGATCGGCGCGCTCGCGGGCTACTACACGGACTACCCCGTCGGTGGCGGGGCCATCGTCGGCATCGGCACGATCAACGGGACCGAGTGCGTCATCTTCGGCAATGACCCGACCGTGCTCGGCGGTGCCCTGACGCAGACCAGCATCCCCAAGATCGACCGGGCCCTGCAGATCGCCAAGCAGAACCGGCTGCCCTACGTGTCCCTCATCGAGTCGGCCGGCGGCGACCTGCGGCCGCGGGGCAACGACATCGAGGAGATCCTCAAGAGCTCGACCTTCCACTTCGCCGGCTCCGGTGGGTTCTTCTACGAGACGACGGTGCTGTCCGGGCTGGGGATCCCGACCGTGGCG
>Ga0207705_10004875_pt1 | contig 10066 bp, 7 predicted proteins | sample KBSC13metaG_FD_184314 | JGI IMG/M metagenome (GOLD analysis project Ga0207705, IMG submission 184314) | Corn rhizosphere microbial communities from Kellogg Biological Station, Michigan, USA - KBS C1-3 metaG (SPAdes) (version 2) | ecosystem: Host-associated > Plants > Roots > Rhizosphere > Soil ...
TTCTTCCACTGGCGCATGTGCGGCGGGCCGAGGACCGCGCCCGCCGTCAGGTCCAGCGGTCCCGGCGCGGCCACCCCGATGCCGACGACCCGCCGCTCGTCCACGCCCAGGTTCGCGAGCATGCTGCCGATCTGCTCGGCGAGGCGCGCGATCATCTTCGGCGGCTCGTCGGAGCCGACGCCGTCCGTCCGTACCCTGCCCACGACCGCGCCACCGAGATCGATCGTGATGTAGGTGATCGACTCCGTGCCGAGCTGGACGCCGACGGCGAAGCGCGAGACCGGGTTGATGTCGAGCAGGACGAGCGGGCGGCCGCCCTTGGACTCGCGCCGGCCGGTCTCCAGCACGAGGCCCTCGGCGAGCAGTTGGCGCACCAGCGTCGACATGGTCGCCTGGGTGAGGCCGGTGGCCTCGGCGAGGTCGGTGCGGCTGATGGGTCCCTGCGCGCGGATGAGGTCGAGCACGAGACCTCTGCTGGTGCCGTTGGACAGGGACAACCTCATGCCTGCCATCGGACCCCTCCCGAAACTTACATGGTGTGGCGGAAACGTTACGGGTTTGTGAAGCCAGCCTCCATCCTACTTACTTGACTCGCTTTATTAAGTGATCTAAGAAAGAGACCACCCAACGGTACCTGTCGATTGTCTCGCTCGTGCGCTGGTGCGCTCCGCATCCCTACCTCCACCGACAACGAAGGGTCCACGATGTCTCTGAGTAACAAGCGGCTGCTCGTCCGGGCAACCGCACTCGCGGCGGTGGCCGCGCTCGCCCTCGCGGGCTGTTCCTCGAAGGGCTCCACGGGTAACAACTCGTCCGGCGGATCGACCACGATCACGTTGTTCAACGGCTCGGTAGGCAACTTCACCGAGAACTTCAATCCGCTGCTGTCCACGGGCGCCGAGCTGCAGCCCTCACAGGGCGTGATCTACGAGACCCTGTACTACTACAACATGGCGCGGGCGCAGAAGCCGGTACCGGTGCTCGCGACGGGCTACTCGTGGAACTCCGACGGTACGCAGCTGACGATCACGACGCGGCAGGGTGCCAAGTGGACGGACGGCCAGGCCTTCACGGCCCAGGACGTCGCCTTCACGTTCACCCTGTTCCAGAACAACGAGGGGCTCAACACGACCGGCGCCAAGTGGACGGCGAAGGCCACCGACGACCACACCGTCGTGCTGACGTTCCCCTCGACCTCGTTCACGCTCGAGCCGCAGTTGCTCGGCAACATGGCGATGGTGCCCGAGCACATCTGGTCGAAGATCTCCGACCCGGCCAAGGAGACCAACATCAACCCGGTCGGTACCGGCCCGTACAAGCTGAAGTCCTTCTCGGCGCAGAGCTACGTGCTCACCCGGAACACCGACTACTGGGGTACCGGCGACCAGGCCCCGAAGATCGACAACGTGCGCTACATCTCGCTGGCCAACGCCGACGCCGCGACCTCGGCCCTCGAGTCCGGCCAGATCGACTGGATGGGCTCCTACCTGCCGACGCTGAAGGACATCGTCAAGCAGCACCCGACGCTGAGCTACGTCAACACGCCGGACTCGCTGACCTCCGTCTTCACCTGCTCGAACGCCGCGATGGGCTGCAAGGGACCGCAGACCGACCCGGCGGTACGGCAGGCGATCCTGTACGCGATGGACCGCGCGCAGCTGAACACCCAGGCCGTCGCCGGCTTCGCCGGGCCCGGCTCCATGGCGATGCTCGTCCCGTCCGTCAACGGGGAGAACATCGTCGACCAGGCGAACGCGTCGCTGCCGCAGAGCGCCGACGTGGCGAAGGCGAAGAGCCTCCTGGAGGCCGACGGCTGGACGATGGGCAGCGGCGGCTACTACACCAAGGGCGGCCAGGAACTCGACCTGACCATCAACGTGGTGACGGGCTGGACCGACTACGACACCGACTGCACCCTGCTGCAGGGTCAGCTCAAGGCGGCCGGGATCAAGCTGTCGGTCAACCAGGTCGCCCAGAACGCCTGGAGCCAGGCCGAGGTCAGCGGCAACTTCCAGCTGTCCCTGAACTCCATCAACCCCGGCGCGTCGCCCTCGCCGTACTTCATCTACAACAACTACCTGAGCAGCACGAACACCGCGAAGGCCGGCGACAACGCGACCACCAACGTCTCGCGGTACTCGAACGCCGCGGTCGACGCGGCGATCAAGGATGCCTCGGCGACGAACGACGCCGCCAAGCAGAAGGCGGACTACGGCATCATCCAGGCGCAGATCGCGAAGGACATGCCGTACATCCCGATCTATGTGAACCAGGCGCTCACCCAGTTCAACAACAGCCGCGCCACCGGATGGCCGACGCCCGACAACCTGTACGCCTTCCCCGAGCCGTGGAAGTCGTGGGACAACGGCATCGTGCTCAAGGCGATCCGTCCCGCCAAGAGCTGACGTAGCGGGCTTGTCCCGGGGCCGCGGGCGGTCGTCCTCTCCGACCGCTCCGGCCCCGGGACATCAAACAGGAAGCGGACAATGCGTTTCTATCTGCAGAAGGTGTTGTTCTACGTCGTCGCCCTCTGGTTCGCCGTGACGTTGAACTTCCTCATCCCCAGGCTGATGCCCGGAAACCCGGTCGACATCCTCATCTCCAAGATGGGCGCCGCCGGCCAGCCGGTCACCCCGGCAACGCGCAGGGCGCTCGAGATCCAGCTCGGTACCGGCGGCAAGGGCAACTGGTTCACGCAGTACGGCCAGTACCTGAACGACCTGATACACGGCCAGCTCGGCGCCTCGCTGGTCAACCACCCCGCGCCCGTCACCGAGGTCATCGGGCAGGCGCTGCCCTGGACGATCGCGCTGATCGGGCTGTCCACGGTGATCGCCTTCCTGCTCGGCGTCGGGTTGGGCGTGTTCGCCGGCTGGCGGCGCGGCTCCTGGCTCGACAACCTGGTCCCCGCCACGACGATGTTCCAGGCCGTGCCGTACTTCTGGCTCGCGCTGATCCTGGTCCTGTTCTTCACGCGCTGGCACCAGTGGTTCCCGTACGCCGGCGGGTACGACGTGACGACGACCGGGCCCAGCCTGTCGACGCAGTTCATCGGCAGCGCGATCTACTACGGCTTCCTGCCCGCGTGCACGATCGTGCTCTCCTCGATCGGCGGTTGGATGCTGGGTATGCGCAACATGATGGTCGCCACGCTCTCGGAGGACTACGTCCTGGCCGCCGAGGCGAAGGGGCTGCGGCCCCGGCGGGTACGGCTGACCTACGCCGCCCGCAACGCCGTGCTGCCTTCGCTGTCCGGCTTCGCGATCTCGCTCGGCTTCATCGTGGCCGGATCGATCGTCACCGAGCAGGTGTTCAGCTACCCGGGCGTCGGTCAGCTGCTGTGGACCGCGGTGTCGAACGACGACTACGCGCTCATGCAGGGAATCTTCCTGGTTATCTCGCTGTCCGTGCTCGCCGCGAACCTCATCGTGGACCTGCTGTACGGGCTCATCGACCCACGCACCCGCGCCCGGGCCTAAGCAGAACGGAAGCGTGAACGAGCATGACTTCGACCGTCTCTCTGGAGGAGAGCGTTCCGAGCGTCGCGCCGGGCCAAGCGCGTACGAGGACCGCGGCGCTGCTGCCGAGCTGGTCTCCCAAGCTGGCGGTCGGCCTGACCATCGCCGGCATCATCATCGGATGGGCGATCGTCGGGCCGTTCCTGGTACAGGACCCCAATGACATCAGTACGAACTGGTTCGCCCACCCGTCGGCCGCGCACTGGCTCGGTACGACCCAGACCGGTCAGGACGTCTGGAGCCAGATAGCGTACGGAACCCGTGGCTCGCTCCTCATCGGCTTCGGGGTGGCCATCATCGCCACCGTGCTCAGCGGCGTGTTCGGGATCCTCGGCGGGTACCTGGGCGGTGCCGTCGAGGAGGCCTTCGCGTTGTTCACGAACGTCGTCCTCGTGATACCCGGGCTGCCGCTGGTGATCGTGATCGGCAACTACGTACCACAGAACCATCGGGGCCTGTTCCTCATCGCGGTCGTACTGGCGATCACCAGCTGGGCCGGCTCCGCCCGGGTACTGCGGGCCGTCACCCTCAGCGTCCGCAACCGCGACTACGTCGCCGCGTCGCGTGTCTCCGGCGAGAAGACGTGGCGCATCCTGCTCGTGGAGATCCTGCCCAACCTCATCCCCGTGATGGCCTCGCAGTTCGTGTTCGCCATCATCTTCGCGATCCTCGGCGAGGCGGGGTTGTCGTTCCTCGGCCTCGGCGCGAACGGCACGTTCACGCTCGGCACCATCCTGTTCCAGGCCTACAACGACCTCGCACTCACGCAGGGCGCGTGGTGGTGGTTCGTCCCGCCGGGCCTCATGATCGCGCTGTTCGGCGCGGCGCTCTCGATGATCAACTTCTCGATCGACGAGATCATCAATCCGAAGCTGCGCAACTCGACCCGGGCCGCCCGCAAGAAGTGGGGCCTCACCGCCGCGCAGATCAACCAGCTGGAACAGGAGAACGTGAAATGAGCGTCGCCGTCCAACGGTCCATCCCGAGGCCGCGCAGCGCCGATCCGGTCCTGACCATCCAGGACTTCAGCGTCGACTACCTGGGCGCCGTGACGACCCACGCGGTACGCGACGTCAGCCTCACCCTCGGCCGCAGCGAGATCCTGGGGCTCGCGGGCGAGTCGGGCTGCGGCAAGTCCACGCTCGCGTACGGCATCACCCGCCTGCTCAAGCCGCCGGCGCTGATCACCTCCGGGCATGCGTTGTTCCACTCGCGCGAGGGCGACACCATCGACCTGTCCACGCTCGGCGGCGAGGACCTGCGCGCCTTCCGGGGCGACAAGATCTCGATGGTGTTCCAGGGCGCGATGAACTCGCTCAACCCGGTGATCAACGTCCAGGCTCAGATCGAGGACATCTTCACCACCCACCGGCCGGAGATGTCGCGCAAGGATCGGGTGCGCAACTGCGGCGACCTCCTCGAACGCGTCGGTGTGGACCGGTCGCGGCTCAAGTCGTACCCGCACGAGCTCTCCGGTGGGATGCGCCAGCGGGTGATGATCGCCATGGCGATGGCGCTCGGCCCGCAGGTAATGATCATGGACGAGCCCACGACCGCGCTCGACGTCGTCGTACAGCGGGAGATCCTCGACGAGGTCACCCGCCTGCGTGGGGAACTCGGCTTCGCGGTGCTGTTCATCACCCATGACCTGCCGCTGCTGCTCGAGATCAGTGACCGCATCGCCGTCATGAAGGCCGGCGAGATCGTGGAGTTGAACAGCGCGTACGACCTCTACACCGCGCCGCGCAGTGACTACACCAAGAGGCTGCTGGCCTCCTTCCCGTCGCTGACCGGCGAGCGCGGCGACTTCATCCGTACGGGTGTCGCGGACGACCGACTGACCGAGACCGAACAGGAAGTCCAGGAATGAGGGCGGCCGAATGACAACGCTCGAACTGCGCGGCGTCACCAAGGAGTACCGCATCCGCGGAGCGCGGGGCCGCGATCGCAAGCTGCTGGCCGTACGCGACGTCAGCTTCACCATCGAGTCGGGCAGGACGGTCGCGCTCGTCGGGCAGTCCGGGTCGGGCAAGTCCACCATCGCCAAGCTGCTGATGCAGCTCGAACGACCGACGCACGGCCAGATTCTGCTCGACGGCGCACCGATCCGGCGTCACGGCGAGGGGCTGCGCGAGTACCGGCACCGGGTACAGATGGTGTTCCAGGATCCATTCGCGTCGCTGAATCCGTTTCACTCCGTCGGCCATCACCTGCGCCGGCCGGTGCAGCTTCACAAGCGGGCGAACACCCGGGAGGAGGTGGACGCGGCGGTGCGGCGGCTGCTGGAGCGGGTACGGCTCACCCCCACGGAGCAGATGGCGGCGAAGCGTCCGCACGAGCTGTCGGGCGGTCAACGCCAGCGGGTGGCGATCGCCCGCGCGCTGGCCCCCCAGCCCGAGATGCTCGTCGCCGACGAGCCGGTGTCGATGCTCGACGTGTCGATCCGCCTGGGCGTGCTCAACCTGCTGGCCCAGCTGCAGCGGGAGGAGAACCTGGGCGTGCTCTACATCACCCACGACCTGGCGACGGCGCGGCACTTCAGCGATGAGATTCTCGTGATGTACAAAGGCGAGATCGTCGAGCGGGGGCCGGCCGACGAGGTGATCCTCAACCCGCAGCATCCCTATACCCGCACCCTCGCCGCGGCGGCGCCAAACCCCGAACTGCGGCTCGCGCAACGCGCTCCCGGGGGAGCACAGGCAGAGCCGGGTTTTGGCGGAGCCGAGCACCCCCATCGGTCCCCGGGGTAGGCGCCGGCGGCCTTCGACTGTGCTCCCGTCCAGCATCCGAACACCGAGGCAAGGAAGCAAGGAAACCTGACGATGAGCTTCGTCCCCGAGACGTTCAGGCCGATCACCGGCGGCTGGACGGTCACGCCCGTCTCCGGCCCGATCCCGGAGGGCTTCCCGACGACTGGAGTCCCCGCCGCCGTACCCGGCGTCATCCACACCGACCTGGTACGGGCCGGGCTCATCGCCGATCCGTTCGACGGCGACAACGAGGCGGCCCAGCAGTGGATCGGCGACACGGCATGGCGCTACGCGACGCGCTTCGACTGGCATGACGACGGCAGTACCCGGCACGACCTCGTCGCGTACGGGCTCGACACGGTCGCCACCGTGACGCTCAACGGGCACGAGGTCGCGCGTACCGAGAACCAGCACCGCTCCTACCGCTGGGACGTGCGCGAGGTCCTCGCCGACGGACCCAACGAACTCGTCATCGACTTCGCGGCGCCGGTCCCGGAGACCGCGGCGCGTGCCGAGAAGTACGGCGCGCTGCCTCAGGTGAACCACCACGAGTTCAACCAACTGCGCAAGACCGCGTCGCACTTCGGCTGGGACTGGGGCATCGACGTGGCCGGCTGCGGAATCTGGCAGCAGATCGGCATCGACTCCTGGTCGTCCGTACGCATCGCCTCGGTGCGCCCGCTCGTCGACGTCGTCGACGGGGTCGGCGTGCTGGGCGCGCACGTCGAGGTCGAGCGCGACGTCGCGGGGCCGGCGGGCGAGCTTGGAGTTGTCGTCGAGGTCGCCGGGCCCGGGGGAGAGGCGGCCGTCACGGCGGCGGCCGACGTCGCGGCCGATGCCTCGGCGGTTCTCGTCGAGGCGCGGGTGTACGGCGCCGCGCTGTGGTGGCCGGTCGGCCATGGGCAGCAGCCGCTCTACCGGGTGTCGGTCTCCGTCGGCGACGCCCGGTGGTCGGGGCGCGTCGGCTTCCGCACGGTACGGGTGAACACGACGCCGGACATGGCCGGGCGCCCGTTCGAGCTGTTCGTCAACGACGAGCTGATCCTTGTACGGGGCATGAACTGGATACCCGACCACGCGTTCCTCACGGAGATAGACCGCGATCGCTACGCTCGCCGCCTGGGCGACGCCCTGGAGGCGAACGTCAACCTGATCCGGGTGTGGGGCGGCGGCATCTACGAGTCCGACGACTTCTACGCGCTCGCCGACGAGCAGGGATTGCTCGTGTGGCAGGACTTCCTGCTCGCGTGCGCGGCGTACTCCGAAGAGGAGCACATGTACCGCGAGATCGAGGCGGAGGCGCGGGAGCAGATCACCCGACTGTCCCCGCATCCCTCGCTGGTCATCTGGAACGGCAACAACGAGAACGTGTGGGGCTACGCGGACTGGCACTGGCCCGCGCTGCTCGGCGGCCGCACGTGGGGCAACGGGTACTACCGCGAGCTGTTCCCGGCCCTGATCGCCGAGCTCGATCCGACCCGGTTCTACTCGCCCGCGTCGCCGTACAGCTTCGGCGAGTACCTGCACCCGAACGACGAGCGCAACGGCACCATGCACATCTGGGATGTCTGGAACCAGCGCGACTACACCGCCTACCGGGACTACCGGCCCCGCTTCGCGTCGGAGTTCGGCTTCCAGGGCCCGCCCGCCTGGTCGACGCTGACCCGTGTCGTACACGACGAGCCGCTCGACCCGTACGGGCACGAGATGCTCGTGCACCAGAAGGCGCACCTCGGCAACGTGAAGCTGGAGCGGGGTGCCGCCGGCCACCTGCCCGGGTCGACCACCATCGACCACTGGCACTGGGCGACGCAGCTGAACCAGGCGCACGCGGTCCGCTTCGGCGTCGAACACTTCCGCTCGTTGACGCCACACAACACGGGCACGATCGTGTGGCAGCTCAACGACGACTGGCCGGTCGTCTCCTGGGCCGCCGTCGACTTCGACGAGCACCGCAAGCCGTTGTGGTTCGCCGTACGCGACGCGTACGCGCCACGCCTCGCGACGATCCAGCCACGCTCGTCGATGCGCGCGATTGACGCCGCCTTCGAGGGCGGCCCACCCGAGAAGGACATGCTCGCGCTCGTCGTCGTCAACGACACGGCGGACGCCTACTCCGGCGTGTTCGTGGCCACCCGCACAGCCTTCGACGGCACGACACTGGCCTGCGCACTGATCGAGGTGACGGTACCGCCGCGCGGCGCCACGACCGCGGAGCTTCCGGCCGAGGTGGCCGGCTTCGGGGACGCGGCGGCCGAGCTGATCGTGGTGACCGGGGGCGAGGAAGCCGGCTTCGCTCCCGCGTTCCTCAACGGCGCGGAGGTCGTCGACCAGAAGCTCGAACCGGCACCGCTTCTCGCCACGGCGGAGAAGGTGGCCGGCGGCTTTGCGGTCACGGTCACCGCGCAGAGCTATGTGCGGGACGTGTTCCTGCAAGTCGATCGGGTCGACCCGCGCGCGGCCGTCGACGCGGGCCTCGTGACGCTCACCGCCGGCCGGTCGGCGGTGTTCGCCATCACCTCCGATGTCGATGTCCCTCCCGAGGCCTTCCTGGACCCACGCGTGTTGCGGTCGGCTAACCAGCTACTCGCGTCGTGACCACAGACCTGCTGTAGCTGGATCAACGGGAGGGCAGTCCATGGCCGCGAACCCCACGGAGGCGACCGCGATCGGTCTCGTACTGCGGCGTTCGGAACGCCAGCTCGCCGCGGAGCCGTTCTACGCCGAGTTCATCGCGGGTCTGGAACACGTCCTCATGCGGCGTGGATTTCACGTACTGATGCAGGTGGTCGACGGCGCCGGCGCCCCCGGCATGGAGGCCGAGATCGCGTGCTACCACCGCTGGTTCGCCAGCGACGCGGTGCGCGGTGTCGTCCTCGTCGACCTCGTACCGGACGATCCCCGGCCGGAGATCCTGCACCGGTTCGGCCTTCCCGGTGTCATCGTCGGGGAACCCGGCCCGGACGCACCGCTGCCGTCGGTGCGCACCGACTCCTACACCGCGGTCCGCGACGCGGTGAGCCGGCTGGCCGCTCTCGGGCACCGGCGCATCGCCCGCGTCACCGGTCTCACCGAGCTCGTGCACACCCGCGAACGCACCCGCGCGTTCTACGACGCCGCCTCCGCGCTCGGTCTGTCCCCACTCCAGGCCGAGGGTGACTACACGGCCGAGAGCGGGATCAGCGCCACCCAGCAACTGCTCGACCAGCCGGGTGCGCCGACCGCCATCATCTATGACAACGACGTGATGGCGCTGGCCGGGATCGAGGTCGCGCTGAGCCGGGGCATCGAGGTACCCGATGCTCTGTCGATTCTCGCCTGGGACGACTCGCACCTGTGCCGGCTGGCCACGCCGCCGCTGTCGGCGATGAGCCACGACGTCAACGCGCAGGGCATGCTCGCGGCCCACCTGCTTCTCGAGGTACTCGACGGGGACCGGCCGGACGACGTGGTCACCCCGAAGCCGGTGTTCCTGCAACGCGGCTCCACCGCCGCACCGGTCGACGTCGCCGCGTCGCACGGCGACACCTGATCCGGGGCCAGGCACAGCTGTCGAACGCTGACCGCGCGCCGCTCCGACAAGCTACGCGGCTGTGCCTGGCCCCGATGCCGGGGTCCGACACCGTACCAAGCTGTTATCGCTAACATGGACGGAAGTCAGCCTGGACGCGAACACCGACGATCGTCAATCAGAAGTCGGCGCCGTCTTTACGGATCGCTGAGCGTCCGCTCGGAGGCGGCTGGGAGAAGGATCGGAAAGCTGCCCGGCGCGACGAACTCCGCCCGTCGCGCCTCGAT
>Ga0207705_10004877_pt1 | contig 10063 bp, 5 predicted proteins | sample KBSC13metaG_FD_184314 | JGI IMG/M metagenome (GOLD analysis project Ga0207705, IMG submission 184314) | Corn rhizosphere microbial communities from Kellogg Biological Station, Michigan, USA - KBS C1-3 metaG (SPAdes) (version 2) | ecosystem: Host-associated > Plants > Roots > Rhizosphere > Soil ...
CACCAGGCACCGCGCGGCAACGCCGCTTGCCCTTGTGCCCAATACAAGATGGTGCCCCAGTTCCAACCCGCGTTACCGCCGATCCCGATGAACGCCAGCGTGATTTCCGAAAGCACTGCATAAATTGCCGTACCGACGAAGCTCGACGCGATGATCGCGCTCAGGTTGGGCATCACCTCGAAACCGATGATCCGCCAAGTGGTTTCACCACTGGCTCGCGCAGCTTCGATGTAGTCGCGCCGACGAAGTGACATCGTCTGGGCTCGCAATACCCGTGCGCCCCATGCCCAAGACGTGATGCCGATCACGATGGCAATAACCGTGTTGTTCACATCGGGGATGCTCACCGTAATGATGATGATCAGCAACAAGCCCGGGATGACAAGGAAGACGTTGGTCAGCGATGACAGCAGGTCATCGATAAGCCCGCCGAGGTAGCCGGCAGTGACACCAACCAGTACCGAGAGAACGCCGGCTATCAGGCTTGATGCGAACCCCACATAGACGACGGCACGCGTACCGACCAAGACTTGACTGAAGATGTCCTGGCCCAGATGCGTCGTGCCGAACCAGTGGTGCCACGACGGGCCTTTGACGAGGTCGCGACCACGCTTATCGGGGTTGTAAGGCGCGATCCAGGGCCCGATGATCGCCAAGATCACGAAGAATCCCACAATGACGAGGCCAGCCGCCGCTTTTGCACTCGTGAGAAAGCGGAACCGGCTGCGCTTGTTCACCGGCCCTTCGACTGCTGGGCTCGCCGCGACCGCGGCGAGGTCGGTTGCCGGAAGTGACATCGCTTAGGCCTCCTTGCGAGTGCGCGGGTCGAGAATCATGTAGACCAGGTCGGCAAGGAAGTTCGCAGCAAGCACCGACAACGTGATGATGAGGAAGATGCCTTGCAGTAGCGGGTAATCCTTGGCTTCGACCGCGGAGAACAACTCTGAACCTATGCCGGGATAAGAGAACACAATTTCGACCAGAAACGCACCACCGACGATGAAGCCGAGGGACAGCGCGAAACCCGAAATGCTCGGTAGCAACGCGTTGCGCGCGGCGTAGCTCACCATCACCCGCCGCTCGGGCAAGCCCTTGGCATGCGCAACAGTGATGTAGTCCTCGGACGCCACTGTCACCATCATGTTGCGCATACCAAGAATCCAGCCGGCAACCGATGTGACGAGGATCGTTATTGCGGGCAGAATGCTGTGCCGCACCGCAGTAGTGATGAACGCCCAGTGCCAGCCCGGAATCGCACCAGGCGAATACCCGCCGCCCGACGGGAAGTAACTACCTGGCCCGGTCACCAGTGCGATGAGCAACATACCGAGAGCGAAGTAAGGCACGGACTGCAGGAACGTCGTAATCGGAAGCAGTCCGTCGACCCAGGTACCGCGGCGCCAACCGGCGACCACGCCGAGGCCGGTGCCGAGAATGAAGCTCATGATTGTCGTGATGCCGACCAGACACAAGGTCCATGGCAAGGTCTGATGGATCACCGAGATCACAGGGGTCGGGAAATGCTTGAATGAAAGTCCGAGATTGCCGTGAAACAGATTGCCCCAGTAGTCGAAGTACTGCTGGAGCAGCGATTCGTGCTTATCGAGGCCGAAGAGCACTTGGAGCGAGTGGATCGCCTTGGTGTTCATCTGTCCCTGGTAGCGCGCAAGCAGAGATGAGACCGGGTCGCCTGGCACGAGCCTCGGCACAAAGAAGTTGACCGTGATCGCCGCCCACGCGGTGAACAGGTAGAAGCCAACTCGCCGAAGTAAGTGCTTCATTGGCCCACCTCCGATGCGTGCGCGCCGCGCGGTGCGACGACGCGTTCAGCGTCGTACAACCAGCATGCCGCCCAATGATTTGGGGCATCGCCGATTTCGAAATGGGGAGGGAGTTCGACCTTGCAGCGATCCATCACATGCGGGCAGCGCGGGTGGAAACGGCAGCCCTTCGGAGGGTCGATCAGGCTTGGCGGCTCGCCGCTGCCGTCGGCGGACGACGCTTCATCGTCTGGGCCGACGAGGCCCGCTATGCGGTCGGGGTCGGGAGCCGACTCGATGAGCAGGCGGGTATAAGGATGCGCCGGCATCTGAGTGACAGTCTCGCTGTCACCGCCCTCGACCATGCGGCCCGCGTACATCACCAGGGTCTCGTCGGCGAAGTACCGTGCCGATGCGATGTCATGGGTGATGTACAAGATGGCGAGAGACAGGCGGCTCTTGAGGTCGTCGAGCAAATTCAAGACACCGAGGCGGATCGACACGTCGAGCATCGATACCGGTTCGTCGGCAAGTAAAGCTTCGGGGTCGGCGGCAAGTGCTCGGGCAATCGCGACCCGCTGCCGCTGACCACCGGAAAGCTCGTGCGGAAACTTGTCGATGTAGCGCTCAGGCGGGGTGAGCTGCACCCGCTCAAGAAGTTCGTAGAGTGCGCGTTCGAGATCGGCCCTGGATTTTCCGGCTCGCTCGTGAATTTTGAGAGCACGCGTCAAGTGATAACGCACGGTGTGCACCGGGTTCAGTGACGCGAACGGGTCTTGGAAAATCATTTGAACTTGGCGGCAGTAGCGCCGGAACGGACGACCGCCGCGAACGCTTGTCGACTCACCGTGCAGTTTGATGTCGCCACTGGTTCGAGGTTCAAGCTGCGCCAGAAGTTTCGCAACCGTCGACTTTCCCGAACCCGACTCGCCCACCAGCGCAGTAACCCTGCCACGGCGCAACTTCACAGTGACGTCGTCGACTGCATGCACGGTGCGGGTCTCTCGCGACAATAGCTCGCGACCACGGCGCCGTACTGCGAAGTGCTTCGTCAACCCGTCGGCTTCCAACACCACCTCAGCCACTGGTGTGGGAGGCGCCGAACTCACTGTCATACCGGCTTCCCTGTCTTCTGGTTCGAACTCGGACGAGGCTCGAGAGCAGCGCGTTAGCGCGTCGTCCCGCCCCTTTGGCCTTGCCCGACGTTCCCCTCGGACGGCGCCTAGGCCATCCGAGGGGAACGCGGGCGTCTTACGTCAAGACGTTAGATCGTCAGGACGCCGGCTTCAGGTGCAACACAATGTCGAGCGCGTTGATTTGCGTCGGCTGCGGCGGTGCGTACGGGTTGGACTCGTCGGGCCAGCCCACCCAGTTCTTGGTGTTGTACTCGGCACCCACGTTGGAAGCAGATGTCAAGAGCACCGGCATCTGGTCGACGAAGATGTCCTCGATCTTGTTTAGCGCTGCAGTGCGAGAAGCGTCGTCACTTGCGGTGGCGTAGGTCTTGAGTGCCGCCGTTGCGTCGTCGCTCTTGAAGCGGCCGTAGTTACCGGCCACACCGCTGGTGCCAATCGGCTTGAGGATCGCGCCGTCCATGATGTTCTCGTAAAGGTCGTAAGGCGTTGCGCCACCGTTGGTCCAGTGCATCACCGCACCGAAGTTGCCGGTGTCGACGTCCTTGAACCAGGCGTCCTGGTCTTCCTTGTTCACCGTCGCGGTGATACCGAGTTGCGACAGGTCGTCCTTGATGATCTCAAGGTCGGTGATGTAGTCGGACCAGCCTGCCGGGTCGGACAGCGTCAACGTAACTGCCTTGCCGGTCTTGTCTTTCAAGGTGTTGCCGTCGTACTTGTACCCGTTGTCGGTGAGCAGCTTCTTCGCGCCGGCGACGTCGACCTTAACGGTCTGGTCCTTGTACTTGTCGGAAATGAAGGAGGTACCAGCCGGAGTCGGGATGCCGGTGATGTTCGTGATCGGCGGGTAGAAGTAACCGGCCTCGCCCTGCTGGAAGATGTCATCACGGTTGATGACCATGTTCATCGCCTGGCGCAGGATCTTGTCGTCGAACGGCGCCTTCGTGGTGTTGATCCACAAGCCGTGCGCGCCGAGGTTCGGCGGGAACCAGATCTTGTTGTTGGCGGGGTCCTTCGACTCGTACACGTTCTTCACGTCGGGGATGAACACGAAGCCCCACTCGGCCTCGCCGTTGGCGAGTGCGGTGGTCTCGGTGTCGTTGCCGCTGTAAGAGGTGTACTGCAATTCGGCCACCCGAGGCAGGGTCTGCCAGTAGTCGCTACGGACGTCGAGCGTGACGGTCTGAGGCGTGAACGACTTGAGCGTGTACGGACCCGTGCCGACCGGCTTCTCGTCGGTGTACTTCGACGGGTCACCAACGGTCGACCAGATGTGCTTGGGCACGATCACGGTGGTGAGAATCTTCGACTGGTTCACGAACTGCGATTCGGTGAAGGTAACCGTCACCGTGTTGCCGCTCGTGGTGATCTTGTCGAACGGAATCGCGTTGCCGTTGATCGAGTCGTTGTCCTTGAGCAACTGCAAGGTGAATGCGACGTCGTCGGCGGAGAAGGACTGACCGTCCGACCACTTGACGCCGTCACGGATCGTCAGGTCGAGCTGGGTGTAGTCGGCGTTCCAGGTCCACTTCGTGGCGAGCCAGGGCTTGCCCGGCTCCGACGGCGCGATCTGGTTCATCATGACCAAGGGCTCGTAAATCATGGCGCGGTAACCGAGCGAAGCGCCGGCCGACGAACCCAGGAACGGGTTGTTGTTGTCGGTCTGCTGACCGTTCGGCATGCCGACCTTCAAGACACCGGACGGCTTGACGGCCGCGGTCGAGTCGCTCGCGCTGGGCACGCTGCTCGAGCTCGACGAACCGGTCGGGCTGGTGTTGGCCTTGTTGGAAGAACCGCTGTCGCAGGCGGCAATTCCGGTAACGGTGAGCGCGCTTGCAATCGTGGTAGCGACGGCGCGTTTGATACGCATGCATTCTCCTTGTGTCGTTTGCTACTCAATAACGAACATCGAGAAACGGGGAGCCATCTCTTGGCGTGAGACCATTTAGTGCAAACTTCAAGATTTCGTGCGTACTTCGATTTTTGGGCGTGCGGCAGCTGGGACTGAGCTGTCGTCTGCCCTACAACTACACGGCGGTTAAGTAGAACCGCGCGTGATCAAACTGGTAGGAATCACTGTTCGAGTTTCAGAAAGCGGGGTGCCGGCGAAGAACGCGAGAAGCATGCGAGCAGCAGCTTCACCCATTTCGCGCAACGGCTGGTGAATCGTGGTCAACGGCGGTTCGGTGTGCGCAGAAATCGCGATGTCATCGAAACCGATGACAGCGACATCGTCTGGAACTTTTCGGCCCGCCTCGCGGAGCGCTTGTATCGCACCCGCTGCGGAAAGGTCGTTGTGCGCAAAGATCGCGTCGAAGTCGGCCCCCTCCTCAACGAGTTGTTTGACGGCGTTACGGCCACCATCGAAAGTGAAATCACCGTCGACGACGAAACGCTCGGGGATGGGTGCGCCAGACGCTCGTGCGTACGCCTCACCGAAACCGTCAAGCCGTTCTTGAGTGCAGCCAAACCATTCCGGTCCTCGTACGACGACCGGGTTGCGGCGTCCGCGCTCGATCAAATGGTGCGCCGCGGCCTCGGCTCCACTGCGATTTGTGGTCGCAACGGTCGGAAAAAGCGGCTGATGGCCTCGGTCGTCGATCATGACGACGGGAAGGCCGCGTGCGTGCAATGTTGCGATGTAGTCGAGGGTTCCTTCAGGCTCGATGACTAACAGTCCATCGAACGACTTCGCCGAGACTTGCGTAGCGAACTGTCGCATCGACTCTTCACCACGATTACAGGTAAAGAGCAGCAGCCCGTAGGACTCGGCTTCAACGACGTCGACGATGCCTTGGAGAACGTCTCCCATCCATGGCCACGTGAGGGAGGGGACCAAGACTCCGACGATGCGGGTACGCCCACGTGCCAAGCCGACAGCACGGGAGCTGGGCACGTAACCCAAATCGTCGATCACCTGACGAACCCGCGCGGCCGTCGCCTCGTCGAGCTCGCCTTTCGCGTTGAGAACCCGCGAAACCGTCGTCTTGCTGACGCCTGCGCGAGCGGCCACATCGGCGATCGTGATCGGCACGCGCACTCCATTCAACGCTTCGCAGGGACGGTAGCCGGAACCGGTCGCGGTACCGGTTCCGGGCTAGTGTGCTGGCGCGGATACCACCGCGTCAATCACAGGAACATAACGGCTTGTGGGAGCGCTCTCACTCGCCGTCCATGGCCAGTGTCGGCAAGGCAGTACCGCTTCGTCAATCACAGCGAGATAACGGTTGCCGCGCGTTCTGAAACGCACGACGGGCTGCGGTGCGGGAAATTGCTCCCGCCACCGCAGCCCGTCCTCGCTAGCTACCTACGGTGTTGCCGTGCTGCCGTGCTGCGTTGCCCGCGGGTCACGCCGTCACGGGTAACTGATCACATTCGACGGCGTCGTGTTCGACGGCGTGATTGCGCCGGTGTCGTTCACGACGTGCGTGATCGTGCCGACCCCGCCGAGCGAGACCGTGAGCACGTCGTGCAACTGCACGCCGGAAGTGTTCGGCACTTCGTAGGCGTGGTAGTTGTTCACCGACGGGTCGACGTTGAAGTAGCAGTAGCTACCCCACCCGTAACCGTTGAACGAGGTCACGTTGTTGGCCACCTTGATGGCCGCGTAACCGTTCAACGAACCGTTCATCCAAGCCGCCTGGTTCGGCGGGTCGTACGGGTTTTCGTTCTGGAAGAAGATGATTTCTCCGTTGTTGCCATTCCAGACGACTTCGTACTTTTGGTAGTGCTCCACGAACAGGCCGTTCGCCTCGACATTGTTGCCGTTGACGAGCAGACCGGTGTCGGCAGTGTTGCTCGTCCAGCCAACTCCGGTTCCGTGATCGGCACGCCAGGCCCAGATGTGGTCGATCAACACGTTGTTGCTGTTGACCACCAAGCTGGTCGTGGCCTTTCCTGCCATGTCGCCGCCGATCCGGAAGAACACGTCCTGGATCGACGTCGGGTTACTCGTGTGGTCGGCCGACGATCCCGACTGACCAACAGTCAGCAGCGCCGCCGAATTCGTTGTGCCTGCATCGAACAACATTCCTTCGATGCGCACGCCGTCGACGTCGGCGACGTTCATCGCGTTCACACCACCGTCTGGGATGAGCGTCGGGAACCCGATACCAAGGATGACGGTGCCTGCCTTGTTCACATTGAGCGTTTGGTTGACGTGGTACACGCCCGGTGTGAAGAACAGGTTGCAGCCGTTGCTCAACGCAGCGTTGATCGTGGCTGCCGTGTCACTTGCCTGGACGACGTAGAACTGGCTCATCGGAAGCGATGTGCCCGGGGTCGAACCGTTTGCCCAGCTGGGTCCCGACGCGTTGGTGCGAAGCGACGGGAGGAACACGCGGTACTTACCGGTCGAGTCGATGTACAGATAAGGCACATCGCGAGAAACCGGTGTCGTTGCCAGCGTGGTCTCCGGCGGGTTCGGGAACGTGTTGGCCGGCGCACCGTTCACACCGGAGAACACCATGTTCCATACGCCACCATTCCAGCTACCGAAGTTGCTGTTCTCCGAATACCACTGCTGTTGTGACGCCGACGCGACCTGACCGCTCACCTTGCTGTCAGCGATGAACCCACCGCTGGCGTAGCCATAACTGGCAGGGTAGAGGTTCAAGCCACCGTGCACATCGATACGCCGGAACGGTGCCGCCTGTGCAACGGCCCAGCGGTCGGCACCCGACGACGGGTTGATCGCCAGGTTTCCGACCGAGCGCCAGAAGTTCTGTGTTGCATTTCCGGCGTCCTCGGAGTTGAAAGCGTCAACCGTGACGTCGCCATTGATCGTGACGTCGTCAGGGTTTTGGCCGAGTCCCTGCACCGAGGTGTAGAAGCCGACGTTGTCTTCAACGCTGTAGGTGCCGGGCTTGAACAATTCGGCGACCCGAGAAGTGCCAAACTGCGCAGTGTTGGTGTCTTTCTGCGCATTGAAGTCGGCATCGAGTTGTGCCTGGATGGTCGACGACGACATGCCCGGGTCGAAGATGTGCACGTTCGGCCCGAAATTCGGCGTGTCTGACTGCACCGGGCAAACACCAGTTGTGGGTGTGGGTGTGGGTGTTGGGCTGGTGGTGCCGGATCCGGAGCCGGTGTGCACCACCATCTCCCAAATCGAATACCCGTAGCCGGTCGTGCGCGCGGTGCCATACATCCGCAGGTAACGACCAGTACCGGTCACGTTCAACGTCTGAGTACCACCGGTACCCGTCGTCGTCGAATAAATCGACGTCCAGTTCGTGTTATCGGTCGAGGTCTGAATCTGGAACGCCTGAGCAGCCGCCGTCTCCCACGTGATCACCACCTGGCAGATCGACTGCGACGAACCCAAATCCACCGACAACCACTGCGGGTCGGAGAACTGCGACGACCACCGGGTACCGGTGTTGCCATCAAACGCCGCAGACGCAGGCGTCCCAGCATTCTCCGTCGACGACGCCGCCGCCGGCCGGTTCAACGCCGCATTGTCAGTGCCACACGTCGTCCCGCCACCAACCGTGCCGTAGACCTGAAACTCCCACAACGAATACCCGTACTGCGTCGTCCGCGCCGTGCCATACATCCGCACGTAACGACCAGAACCGGTCACGTTCAACGTCTGAGTACCACCCGTGCCCGCCGTCGTCGAATAAATCGACGTCCAGTTCGTGTTATCGGTCGAGGTCTGAATCTGGAACGACTTCCCCGCAGCCGTCTCCCACTGCAACACCACCTGACTAATCGACGCCGCCTGACCCAGATCCACCTCGATCCACTGCGGATCCGAAAACGCCGACGACCACCGCGTACCAGTGTTGCCATCAAACGCCGCAGACGCCGGCGTCCCAGCATTCTCCGTCGACGACGCAGACGCAGCCTTCCCCTGCGACAACAACGAACCAGCAGCATGTGCGGAGCCTTCAGGCGTCACCGCCAATGCGAGTGCCGCGACCAATGCTGCTATCACCCCCGCGACCAAAGCACGCCACACTTGCGGCCTGCGCGCTGCATGCGCGCCGCCGACTCCTGCCAAACCCATGCGAACTCCTTCGAAAAGACAAGCGGAATTGCGGGAGTGAAACGGGTGGAGCCAAAGCAGGAACACAGTTGAGCGGTGGAACCAGTGGAGCGATGGAACTCCCCCGGATGGACGCCTGCTGCGCACGCACCGGTTAGCCGGCACGGGCGCAGCAGGACACCTGGCTACAGGTAGCCGCTGCTATTACCAGCCGACGGCGACCTGGAGATACTGCGGGTTGGAGTGCGAAATGTACGTCGACTGACCGGCGTCATCGTCGTACGGGAATCCGTATGCCAACCCGCCGACGCCGTTGTCATGCCAGAACTTCGCGTAGTAGTTCGCCGGAGCCGACTTGTAGAACTGAGTCGGATCGTTTTGAACGGACGACGCCTGCCCCGCAACGTGACGGTTGAGTCCCGCGCAGTTCGTCGGGTCTGCGGCTAGCGGCCCTGAGCACCCGAAGATCTGCTGCGTCGTAGCGGTAATTCCGACAGACGCCGCGTAGCTACTCATGTAATTCTGGTTCGCACCGCCGGGCTGGAACGCGGGCAGACTGCCGGGAGCGATGATTTTGTACGGGTAGTACGGCGCCTGCGCCAGCGCCTTGAATTCGTTCGGCACGGCAGCGACGAACCGGTTGAACGTCGAGTCGCGCGTCTCGTTGAACACCTGGTAGCTGTCGCCGACTGTCTGGTCGGAGCCGTCGTGATTGTGCAGATGCATGACGATCGGCAGCGCCCATGCATCTACCCGGGTGGTGTTGCCGTTGAATTGCGCAGCACCGATGGTGAACTCGATGAAATCTTGGTACTGGCTGCTCGGCGAACCAAGATAGAAGTACATGCGGCCCGAAGAGTTCACCGGCATGTCGAAGTACGGGTTCGACGCCACGTTGTACATCTGACCGTTGAAGCTGTAATACACCTGGCTGTCGGGGTACTGGCCGTTGGTACGATTGAGAATCTGCAGCTCCAAAACATTCTGCGCTGCAGGGATGGCGGCCGTGTTACCCCAGAAGGACGACGGGAAGCCGCCCCACGAACCGCCAGTGGGTGTGGGTGTTGGGCTGGTGGTGCCGGATCCGGAGCCGGTGTGCACCACCATCTCCCAAATCGAATACCCGTAGCCGGTCGTGCGCGCGGTGCCATACATCCGCAGGTAACGACCAGTACCGG
>Ga0207705_10004881_pt1 | contig 10059 bp, 5 predicted proteins | sample KBSC13metaG_FD_184314 | JGI IMG/M metagenome (GOLD analysis project Ga0207705, IMG submission 184314) | Corn rhizosphere microbial communities from Kellogg Biological Station, Michigan, USA - KBS C1-3 metaG (SPAdes) (version 2) | ecosystem: Host-associated > Plants > Roots > Rhizosphere > Soil ...
GCGGATGCCCAGGTGCGCATCCCAGCCGACGAGCCAGGCGAGCCGCGATTCCTTCACGACCTCCACGTTGACGGGCGGCTGCAGGTTGATGAGCGCGTTCAGCTGGCGCTCCCACGGCTGCTCGCGCTCGAACCACAGCGCGAGGTCGACGAAGCGGTGCTGCTGGCGCAGCGCGATCGCCTGCTTTTCCATGCCCACCATGCCCAGCTGGCCCAGCACGGACGTGATCTGCGCCGCGATGAAGTCGAAGCCGGCGGCGCTGGCCACGTCGAACTGCTGTTCCAGCATGCCGCGTTTATCGGCGAGCTGCGGCATGCCGAGCCACCAGTGCAGCAGGGCGCGGAACATCACCGGCTGCAGACTCGTTTCCCAGTTGCGCGACGGGAGCACGTCGGCATCCACGGTGCCGCCGCGGATCTGGCGCAGCATCGACAGCTGCTGGTAGACGGCGGTATCGTGGCTTTGCACGGCGCGCGTGGCGCTGTCAAGGTAACTTTCCACGGTCTTCGCATGTTTCGGATCGCCGCTGCGCAGCAGGGCCGTCACGTACAGGTGCCCGCCGATGCCTTCGAAGATGGCCTTTCTCTTGCCCGTCTCGCGCCGCAGCGCCTTCAGGGCCTTGTCGAAGCCGGCCAGCGCGGGTTCCATGTCGCCGCGCAGCAGTTGCAGCACGCTGCGGTAGTACAGCGTGGCCGATTCGTCGAGGTCGACGAGCAGGTCGGCCGCCGCGTCCAGGCGTCCGCACAGGATCAGGTGTTCGGCCAGCGCGGTGCGCAGCGCCATCGACGCGCCGCCCTGTGCGACGTGTTCTTCCGCATACGCGCGGATCGCGGGCGCGCTGGCCGGTTCGCGCTGCACGTGGCTGACGAGGACCGCCAGCACGTCGTCGCGCACGAGGCCATTGATGCGTTCCATCAGGTCCGGCTCGAACGGGCGCGCGCAGATGTCCACGAGCGGATGCAGATAGGCCGCTTCGTGGCAGCGCAGGCAGGCGGCCAGCAGCGGCGCGATCGTCTTCGGGCCTTCGCCGGCCAGCAGGGCCATGCGCAACAATGCGACGCCCTGGCGGTAGCTGCGCAGCATGGGCGTGCCCTGCCAGTCGACGCGCAGTGGCGTCACCTGCTGGTAGACCTCGCGCAGTTCGTTGAACCGGCGCGCGCGCAGCGCCCACCGGATCGCGGGCCAGGCCACGTCCGGTGCGACCGCGTAGCCGCGTGACGGCAGTTCTCCGACCAGGCCATCCGCGCGCAGGCGCTCCAGAGGCTCGGCCAGTTCATCCTCATGGCGACTGACTTCCAGCGGCGCCAGGTGCTCGTGGATGCGGCGCCGTCCCATCGGTTCGCCGGCCAGCGCCAGCAGTGCCAGGATCAGCTTGCGGCGCTCGTCGCAGCCGTCGACCACCGCATGCAAGACCTCATCGCTCATGCAGGCAGGTTCTCGATGTCGATCGCCGGCAGGCTCTCGGGGACGGGGATGCCGAACACGCGTAGGTAGAAATACAGCTCCGCTTCGAGCGTGCGTACGATGCTGTCGGCCTTGCGGAAGCCATGGCCTTCGCCCGCCAGCGTGAGGTAGGCGACGGGCACGCCGCGTGCGCGCAGTGCTTCGACCATCACCTCCGATTGCGGCGGCGGCACGACCTTGTCGTCCAGGCCCTGGAAGAAGATCATCGGCCGGTGCAGCTTATCGGTATGGTTGATCGGCGAACGCTCGGCATAGACGCGGTCGGCGCTATCCTTCGGCGCGATCAGGTATTCGTTGTAGTGCGATTCGAACTTGTGCGAATCCGCGTCGAGGCCCTTCAGGTCGGACACGCCGTAGTAGCTGGCGCCGGCCTTGAACACGTCGTGGAAGGCGAGGGCGCACAACGTCGTCAGGCCGCCCGCGCTGCCGCCGCGGATCACGAGGCGTTCGCGGTCGACGAGGCCCTGGTCCGCCAGGTACTGCGCGCCGGCGACGCAATCCTCGACGTCGATCACGCCCCATTGCCCTTTCAGCAGGTCGCGGTAGGCGCGCCCGAAGCCCGTGCTGCCGCCATAGTTCACGTCCAGCACGGCGATGCCGCGGCTGGTCCAGAACTGCGTGGCCAGCTTCAGCGTGCTGGCCGCCATGCCCGTCGGGCCGCCGTGGCCGATGACCATCAGCGGCGGCAACTCACCCGGCTGCGGCGCGAAATCACGGTTGGTGGGTGGGTAGTAGAACGCGTACGCCGTGCGGTCGTCCTTGCTGGGATAGCGGATGCTCTGCGGGACGGACAGATAGCCCACGTCCGGCAGGTTCTCGATCGAGCGCGCCAGCACGTCGCGCGTGCCGGTGGCGAGGTCGATGCGGGCGATTTCCGCCGCCAGCGTGGGCGCGCCGCCCAGCAGCGCCACCGTGTCGCCCTCGACGCGCACGTCGCGGATTTCCTCGTACGGCGTGGCGATGGGCGTCAACTGGCCGCTGGCCACGTCCAGGCGCGCGAGGCGGCTGACGCCGTCCTCGATGTAGGCGCAGACGATCTCCGTGGCCGAGCGGAAGCCGTACATGCTGTTCCCGAACGTCCAGTGCGGCAGGCCGAACTCCGCCTCGCGCGGGCAGGCGGCGTGCACGACGCCGTGCTCGTAGCGGTACAGGTTCCACCAGCCGCTGCGGTCCGAGACGAAATACAGGGTGCCGTCCGGCGACCATTCCGGCTGCACGATCGCTTCTTCCGTGCCGCCCGCGACGAGGCGGCCGTCCAGCAGCGTGCCGTCGCCTGCGATCTCGGCCAGCCACAGTTCCGTGCCCTGCCACGGCATGCGCGGGTGGTCCCAGCTCAGCCAGGCGATGTGTCTGCCGTCCGGCGAGATGCGCGGCGACGAATAAAAATCGTTGCCGGCGACGAGCACCGTCTGCGTGCCGTCGGCATTCAGCGCGCACAGCGTATTGTCCGGATAGGCACTTGCGCCCGAGTGGTCTTCGCGCACGCCGATGAGGCGCCGGTGGACGCGGTCCAGCACGAAGTCGGCCCAGCGTTCGTCGCCTCCCGCGCTGACGGGCAGCGGTGCGCTGCCACCGGCGCGATCGAGGCGATAAATCGTGTTGTCGGCGAAGTTCGAGAACCAGACATGGCTGTCCGCGACGAGCACCGCGCCGCCACCGTACTCGTGCACGCGGGTGCGCACGTTGATCGGGGCCGGCGTCAGTTCCTCGACCTGGCCGCGCGAACAGCGCAGCAGCGTGTTGCGGCCGCCTTCGCTGGCACGTCCGGCCAGCCAGAAGACGTCGCCGCCGTCGAGCATCACCTGCGACAGCGGCGTGGCGCCGGCCGCGACGACGGCGGCGGTGATCGGAGAAGTCCAGGCGCCGCAGGGCGCAGCCTGTTTGCGGGAGGTGTCGGTCATGGTCGGTCCTGAAGATTGGGCGGGCGGCAAGACAGGCATTATAAATCTCTGCCGCATCGAGGTATGTCCAGGAAGTACGGTGCGCATCCGTGAGGGATGCGATAATAGAGGTTTGCCCTCCACATTCTTGAACGGATTGCCAGCCATGCCACAATTTGCCCCGCTCCGGAACGACACCTTCCTCCGCGCGCTGCTGCGCCAGCCGACGGACTACACGCCGGTGTGGCTGATGCGCCAGGCGGGGCGCTACCTGCCGGAATACCGCGCCACGCGCGCGAAAGCCGGCTCGTTCATGGACCTGGCCAAGAATCCGGACTTCGCCACCGAAGTCACCCTGCAGCCGATCGACCGCTATCCGCTGGATGCTTCGATCCTGTTCTCGGACATCCTGACGGTGCCGGACGCGATGGGCCTCGGCCTGTATTTCGAGGAGGGCGAGGGCCCGAAATTCGAGCGTACCGTGCGCACGGAAGCGGATGTCGCTGCGCTGCGCGTGCCCGACATGGCATCGTTGCAGTATGTATTCGACGCCGTGACGTCGATCCGCACGGCGCTGGACGGCCGCGTGCCGCTGATCGGCTTTTCCGGCAGCCCCTGGACGCTGGCCTGCTATATGGTCGAAGGCGGCGGCTCGCGCGAATTCCACACCATCAAGAAGATGCTGTATTCGCGCCCGGACCTGATGCACCGCATCCTGGAAATCAACGCGGAAGCCGTCGCGCAATACCTGAACGCCCAGATCGACGCGGGCGCGCAGGCCGTCATGATTTTCGACTCGTGGGGCGGCGCGCTGGCGGACGGCGCCTACCAGCAGTTCTCGCTCGCGTACATGCAGAAGATCGTCGCGCAGCTCCAGCGTGAGAAAGACGGCGTGCGCATCCCTTCCATCGTGTTCACGAAGGGCGGCGGCCTGTGGCTGGACGAGATGGCCGGCATCGGCGCCGACGCGCTGGGCCTTGATTGGACCGTCAACCTGGGCCGCGCGCGCGCGCAAGTTGGCGACCGCGTCGCCCTGCAGGGCAACCTCGATCCGGCCATCCTGTTCGCGGGACCGGAGCAGATCCGCGCCGAAGTGGAAAACGCGCTCGCCAGTTACGGCACGCCGTCCGCCGGCCACGGCCATGTGTTCAACCTGGGCCATGGCATCTCGCAATTCACGCCGCCGGAGTCGGTGACGGCGATGGTGGAAGCGGTGCACGACTTCAGCCGCCGCCAGCGCGCCGCCTGACGCATCTGCAGCAGCCGTGCTGCGTTTTGCGCAGCCCGGTATGCAGGCAATCATACTTATTCACAAAAATCCGGCCGTAGCCGTCGTGGACTGTAGAAATGTACAGTGCATGACAGAATATGATAAGTGATTGATTTTATGGAGTTTACTGCTTGGATAACGGACTGCGGTGGATGAGCTTCCGGGGGGCATAATGGTTATCCACCGAAGCTTTCAGCCTATTGTTCACAAAGTTATGCACAGGTTCTGTGCATAATCCAGAAAAGTGCTTGGTTTACCGTGGTTTACGAGTTTTCTTCAAGTATTGCATCAAGATTTTGCTGCACTGCGGTCAAGTTCTCCACCAGAAAGGCGCAGTTATGCACAGAAGCTCTGAAGCGATGGGATATTTCATACGGCCAAAGTGGAAAACTGTAAGTGATTGATTTTATTGGAATTTTGTGATTCCAGAAATAAAGAATTTCCATGCGTTTTGACCTAGCGTAAACCTTCTTCACGGTCAACTTTTCCATTTTCCACAAAGTTTTCCACAGTTCTCCACAGCTTCTCGACAAGGTACCGGATTGCCCCACTGCATCCTGCAAATCGCGCTCGACACGCCGCTCGACAGCCTGTTCGACTACCGCTGGACTTGCGAACCCGGTAGCGAGCCCCAGGTCGGGCAACTGGCGCTCGTGAACTTCGGACGGCGCGAGGCGGTCGGGTTGATCGTCGCCGTCAAGCACGAGACGGACGTCCCGGCCGACAAGCTGAAGGATGCCCTCGCCGTGCGCAGCCAGTTGTTGCCGCTGCCGGAACGGTGGATCGCGCTGGCGCGCTTCGCCGCCGCCTACTACCACCGGCCGTTGGGCGAAGTCGCGCTGCCGGGCCTGCCGAAGAACCTGCGCCTGTCGACGACGGTCGCACTGGATCGCGCGCTGAAAAAGCTGGGCAAGCTACCGGACGCGCACGACCCGACGCCGGTCGCCATGCCCGCGCTGAATGCGGCCCAGCAGCAGGCGGCCGACGCGATCGGCGGCGCGACGGGATTCAGTCCGCAACTGCTGTACGGCGTGACGGGCAGCGGCAAGACCGAGGTCTACCTGCAGGCCTGCGCCCAGGTTTTACGACGCGACGAAGACGCGCAGATCCTGATCCTGGTCCCCGAGATCAACCTGACGCCGCAGCTGGAAGCGAACATCCGCGCGCGCTTCCCCGGTGTGATGCTGGCCACGTTGCACAGCAGCCTGTCCGAGGGCGAACGCATGCTGCACTGGCTGGCCGCGCACACGGGCCGTGCGCGCATCGTGCTGGGCACGCGGCTGGCGATCCTCGCGTCGCTGCCGAACCTGAAAATGATCGTCATCGACGAGGAGCACGACCCGTCGTACAAGCAGCAGGAAGGCCTGCGCTATTCGGCACGCGACCTGGCCGTATGGCGCGCGCGCCAGCTCGGCATCCCCATCGTGCTCGGCTCGGCGACGCCGTCGCTGGAAAGCTGGCACCACGCGCAGACGGGCCGCTACCGCAAGCTGGAATTGCGCGAGCGCGCCGTGCGCGACGCCGTCCTGCCGCGCGTAAAACTCATCGACATGGAGCGCGACAAGCCGAAGGAAGGCCTGACGTCCGCGCTGATGCAGGCGCTGCGCCTGCGCATGGAACGGGGCGAGCAATCGCTGCTGTTCCTGAACCGGCGCGGCTACGCGCCCGTGCTGTGCTGCGAGGCCTGCGGCTGGATCAGCAACTGCACGCGCTGTACCGCGTTCATGGTGCTGCACCGGCCGGAACGGCGGTTGCGTTGCCACCACTGCAGCCTGGAGCTGCGCATCCCGCACGCGTGCCCAACCTGCGGCAACATCGACCTGCAGCCGCTCGGCCGCGGCACGCAGCGCGTCGAGGAAGGTTTGCAGGCGCTGTTCCCGCAGGCGCGCATCCTGCGCATCGATGCCGATTCCACGCGCAGGAAGGGCAGCGCCCAGGAAGCGTTCGATACGGTGCACCGCGGCGACGTCGACATCCTGATCGGCACGCAGATGGTCGCCAAGGGCCACGATTTCAAAAAACTGACGCTCGTCGGCGTGCTGAATCCCGACACCGCGCTGTTCTCGCAGGATTATCGTGCCAGCGAGCGGCTGTTCGCCCAGCTGATGCAGGTGGCGGGCCGTGCCGGCCGCGCGGGGCTGGAGTCGGAAGTGCTGATCCAGTCACGCTACTGCCAGCATCCGCTGTACGGCGCGGTGATGCGGCACGACTATGACCGCTTTGCCGGCAGCCTGCTGGAAGAACGCCACCAGGCCGCGCTGCCGCCGTACATGTACCAGGCGCTGCTGCGCGCCGAGGCGCCCGAGCTGGCGACCGCGATCGCCTTCCTCGAGGCCGCGCGCGACGCGGTGCCGTCGGACGCGGTGGTCATCAACGATCCGATCCCGATGACGATGACCCGCGTGCACAACGTCGACCGCGCGCAGCTGCTCGTCGAATCGAATTCGCGGCCGGCGCTGCAGGCGTTCCTGAACGAGTGGGTCGATGCTTTGCGCGCGATGAAGACGCGGGTACGGTGGTCGCTCGAGGTGGATCCGCTCGACATTTGACCAAGCCCTCCCGAGCCGGTTTCTTGAAAAAAGCGTATCGTCACGCTGGTGAACATCCCGGAGATGACGATGAAGAAACTGAAGGTCGATGTCGCGGTGATCGGCGCCGGCACGGCCGGCCTGGTCGCCTACCGCGCCGCCCGGGCGCAGGGGGCGCGCACGGTGCTGGTCGAGCGCGGCGTGTACGGCACCACGTGCGCGCGTGTGGGCTGCATGCCCAGCAAGCTGCTGATCGCCGCCGCCGAGGCCGCCCACATGCTGCAGCTCGCTCCGCAATTCGGCGTCCATCCCGGCACGACGCGGATCGACGGCGTCGCCGTGATGGAACGCGTGCGGCGCGAGCGCGACCGCTTCGTCGGCTTCGTGCTCGAAGGCGTCGATGCGATGCCGGATGACGACAAGGTGCGCGGCCACGCCCGCTTCGTCGATCCGCACACGCTGCGCGTGGATGACCACACGGAAATCGAGGCGCGCCGCGTCGTGATCGCCACCGGCTCCAGCCCGACCCGGCTGCCCACGCTGGACAACGTGGGGCCCGGCGTGATCACGAGCGACGACGTGTTTTACTGGAACGACCTGCCACGCTCCGTGGCCGTGATCGGCACGGGCGTCATCGGCCTGGAGATCGGCCAGGCCCTCGCGCGCCTGGGCGTGCGCACGCGCCTGTACGCGCGCGGCGGCAGCGTGGCCCAGCTGACGGACCCCGTCGTGCTCAGGACGGCGTCACGCGTGCTGTGCGAGGAACTCGACATCCACTTCCAGTCGCGCATCCTGCGCGCCGAGCAGGATGGCGACGACGTCGTGCTGACGACCGGCCGCCACGACGAAGCAATCACGGAACGGTTTCAATACGTGCTGCAGGCCGCGGGCCGCACGCCCAACGTGCACGACCTGGGCCTGGAGAATGCGGACATCGCGCTCGACGGCAACGGCGTTCCGCTGTTCGATCCGCGCACGATGCAATGCGGGAACAGCCACATCTTCATCGCTGGCGACGCCAACCACGAACGCCCCGTGCTGCCGGAAGCGGCGGACCACGGCAAGATCGCCGGCGACAATGCCGGCCGCTTCCCGGACATCCGCCCGGGCCTGCGCCGCACGCCGCTGACGGCCGCGTTCACGGAACCGAACATCGTCACGCTGGGCGCCAGCTACAAGACGCTGTGCGCGCCGGGCCGGTCGAAATTCGCGGTGGGACAGGTGTCGTTCGATAACCAGGGCCGCAGCCGGGTCATGTTGCAGAACCAGGGCGTATTGCGCGTCTACGGCGAGTACCGCACGGGCCGCTTCCTGGGCGCCGAGATGATCGCGCCGCGCGGCGAACATATCGGCCATCTGCTGGGCTGGGCGGTACAGTCACGGCTGACGGTCGACCAGATGCTGGAGATGCCGTTCTATCATCCCGTGGTCGAGGAGGGCGTGCGCACGGCGTTGCGGGATCTCGCGGCAAATTTGACGAAGGGTGAAAGCGACATCGATCCGGATGAGGTCGAACCGGGGACGTGACGCCGCCGGGCCCGATCATCAATTCAGCAGCGACGCGTCCAGCTTGCCATCGGACGCCAGCTGCCGCACGATCTTGATCGTATCGATGTCGGCCTCCTTGTACGCCGACTTCTTGAAATCCTCGTACATGCGGCCCATCTCATCCGTCGCCAATGCATTGCCGTCGTCGTAGAGGAAACGCACCCACAGCACGCCTTCCGACGGCGCCTCGATGGTCATGGTCAGCAGCGACTGGGCGATTTCTCCCTGCGCCGGCACTTCATAGCGCACTTCGTGCAGCGGGCTCAGCACGACCTTGTCGTCGATGACGAGGTCGCCATAGCGCAGGCGACGCATGAAGCTGCCGCTCTCGCGGTCGCTGATCGTGCACTCGTCCAGATGCGGCACGAACATCTTCGGATCCTCCGCGCGCAGCACGAGGCCGCGCCACAGCTGTTCGCGGGTCATGGTGTCCGCCAGCGGATTCAGCGGGTCGTTAATCTCGATCAGGTGTTCAAATTTCATGTGGTATCCCTCGTTGGCGCATTCGCCGTGCGGTCTGGTCATGTTAACGCATGCCGCGCGCGACTGACGCAAAACGCGTATGTGGTGGCGACATGCGATTTGCGCAAGGATGAGCGTCGCCGATTCGACACGGATGTTACGCATGAGCTCCCGGCTTCGCTACAATGCTGGGCTATCCTTTCCAAGATTTCCCATGTCCAACACCCCGAACTTCGGCCTGAACGGTCCGCAAAGCGAAGCCGTGCTCTATCTCGACGGTCCGTGCCTGGTGCTGGCCGGCGCCGGCTCGGGCAAGACGCGCGTCATTACGCAAAAGATTGCCTACATGATCGAGCACCGCGGCTACGATCCGCGCACGATCGCCGCACTCACGTTCACGAACAAGGCCGCCCTCGAGATGCAGGAACGCATCGGCAAGCTGCTGAAACAGCCCAAGCAGGCCAAGCAACTGACCGTGTCCACGTTCCACTCGCTGGGCGTCAAGATCCTGCGCCAGGAGGCCGCCGGCGTCGGCCTGAAGGACAAGTTTTCCATCATGGACAGCGACGATTGCTACACCATCGTTTCCGACCTGGCCGTGACCACCGACAAGCAGGAAATCCGCCGCATCCAGAACGCCATCTCGCTGTGGAAGAACGGCCTCGTGGACCCTGAGGATGCCATCCGGAATGCGCGCGACGAGGACGAGGCCCAGGCCGGCCGCATCTACCGCAGCTATATCGCCACGTTGCAGGCCTACCAGGCCGTCGACTTCGACGATTTGATCCGCTTGCCGGTGGAATTGTTCCGCAATAACGAACCCATCCGCGACCGCTGGCAGCGCCGCCTGCGCTACCTGTTGATGGACGAGTACCAGGACACCAACACCTGCCAGTACGAACTGGTG
>Ga0207705_10004886_pt1 | contig 10056 bp, 9 predicted proteins | sample KBSC13metaG_FD_184314 | JGI IMG/M metagenome (GOLD analysis project Ga0207705, IMG submission 184314) | Corn rhizosphere microbial communities from Kellogg Biological Station, Michigan, USA - KBS C1-3 metaG (SPAdes) (version 2) | ecosystem: Host-associated > Plants > Roots > Rhizosphere > Soil ...
GCTTCCTCGAGATCCGCAAGGGCCGCCTGGTCGACGTCGAGGATGCCGACGCCTTCTTCGACGCCCAGAGTTCGTAGCTGGACCGCCGCTAACGCGCCGGCTTGGCGAGCGGCAGGTCGCGCGAGGCGCCCAGCAATGACGGGCCGGTCGCCGGGCTGGCCTCGGGCGGCGGGCCACCCGGCGCCGCCAGGCCGTTGTCGACCGGCGACGCGGTGGCGCCGGCGCCGACGTTCGAGCCGACGTTGCTGCCGCTGCTGGCCGGGCTGCTGCCGGCAGTGCCGGGACGCGGATCCGATGTCGAGAAGCCGGGCACCGGAGCACTGGGAATGGGCGAAGATTGCGCCCAGGCCACGGCGGGACCGGCAAAAAGTGCTGCCGTCATCACGAATGCGCGAACGGACTTCTGCATGGTTTGCCTCCAGGGCTTTCCATAAAGAAAGCGCCGGAGCGGCCGGAAAGTTCCCTGCCTAACCCACGATCTCGCCGCGGAACGCCCAGCGGGTCATGCGTTTTTCGACCAGGGCGCAGGCGGCGTACATCATCACGCCCATGATCGCGATGGCGAACAGGCCGGCGAAGGTCGTGGCGGTGTCGTTGCGCGCACCGGCCGACAGCATCAAAAAGCCGATGCCGCGATTGCCGCCCACTGTCTCGGAGATCACCGAGCCGATGAACGCGAGGGTGATCGCCACCTTCAGGCTGGCGAAGAGATAGGGCATGGCGCGCGGGATGCCGACCTTGAGCAGGATCTGCGTGCGCGAGGCGCCGAGCGAGCGCAGCACGTCGCGCATCTCGGGCTCGATGGTGGCCAGGCCGGTGGCGACGTTGACCACGATCGGGAAGAAGCTGATCACGAAGGCGGTGATCACCGCCGGCAGCGCGCCGACGCCGACCCAGATCATCAGGATCGGCACCAACGCCACCTTCGGCACCGCGTTGAAGGCGATCAGCAGCGGATAGAGCCCGGAGTAGACGAACGCCGAGGCGCCGATCGCGAGCCCCAGCAGCATGCCGCCGGCGATGGCGAGCAGGAAGCCCATCAGGCTGGTCCACAGCGTGTCCCAGCAGAACGCCAGCAGGATGTCGAAGCGCTGGCAGAACACGACGAACACCCGGGTCGGCCGCGGCAGCAGGATTTCCGGCAGGTCGAAGAAGATGCAGGCCAGCTCCCACACCACCAGCAGGACGGCGATCACCAGCCAGGGCATGGCGATGCGCAGCGCGTCGCGCCGGGTCACCTAGTCGTGCTCCTGCTGGATGCGGTCGCGCAGTTCGCGGACAAGCTCGACGAAGTGCGGCTGGAAGGTCGTGGCCAAGGTCCGCGGCCGCGGAAGATCGATGCGCCTGGTCATCACGATGCGGCCCGGGCGGCGGCACATCACATGGACGGTGTCGGCGAGATAGACCGCCTCGCGCAGGTCGTGGGTGACCAGGACGCCGGTGAAGCGGCGTTCGAGCCATAGCGCCTGCATGACGCCCCACATCTCCTCGCGCGTGAAGGCGTCGAGCGCGCCGAACGGCTCGTCGAGCATCAGCAGCTCGGGCTCGTGGATCAGCGCGCGGCAGAGGTTGGAGCGCTGCTGCATGCCGCCCGAGAGTTGCCAGGGGAACTTCAGCGCAAAGTCGGCGAGGCCCACGGTGCCCAGCAGCTTCATCGCCCGATCGACATACTCGGCGCGGTGGCGGCGGAAGCGGCCGCGGTGCGGCTGGACCACCTCCATGGGCAGCAGCACGTTGTCGAGGGTGGTGCGCCACGGCATCAGGGTCGGGTTCTGGAAGGCCATGCCGACGCCCTTGATCGGCGTCCGCACCTTGTTGCCGGCGACCTCGACCTCGCCGGCCGTGGCCGGCATCAGGCCGGTGACCAGCTTCATGATCGTCGACTTGCCGCAGCCCGACGGCCCGACCACGGCGACGAACTCGCCCTTCTCGATCGACAGGGTGGCGTCGGCGAGAGCCAGCGTCGTGTCCCTGCCGAGCGCGTAGGTGAGGCTGGCGCCCCTCAGCTCGACGAAGGCCACTATTTGACGACCATCCGATCCGCCTTGGGCGGCAGGAACCGGTTGGTGAAGACCTTGTCCGGGGCCGGCGCGGTCGGCAGGCCGAACGCGTCCGAAACCAGCGCGATCGAGCGGGCGAAGCGCGCCGGGTCGACGTCACCCATGCCATTGGCCCTGACGTAGGGCGTCAGGATGTTGGTATCCAGCGAGATCTGCAGGCGCTCGGTCTCGAGCGCCTCGTCGATCAGCGGGTCCTTCTTCCTGGCCGCGGCGACGCCGAGCTTCTTGTCGGCGATCACGTCCTTCCAGCCCTTGAGGGTGGCGGCAACGAAGCCTTTCACCGCCTTCTCGTTCTTGGCCATCTCGGGCGAGACGACGATGCCGTTGCCGTAGACGTCCATGCCGAAGTCGACGTAGCGCATGGCCACGATGTCGTCGAACTTCACGCCGCGCGCCTTGAGGTCGAGCATCGACGAGAAATAATGGCCCGAGATGAAGTCGACCGAGCCCTGCACCAGGCTCTGCTCGCGCAGCTGCGGCGCCAGGTTGACGTGCTCCCATTTGGTGATCCCCTGGCGCTTGGCGAAGGCCGGGAACAGGCGGAACGAGGCGTCGAACACCGGCGCGCCGAGCTTCTTGCCCTCGAGGTCCTTCGGCACCCTGATGCCGCTCTTCTTCAGGGCGTAGACGCCGAACGGAGCGAAGTCGTAGGCCATGAACACGCAGAGCACTTCCTTGCCCGGGTTCTTGGCGTTGTACTCGATGGTCGAGTTCACGTCGGCAAAGCCGATCTGGTAGGCGCCGGTGGCGACGCGCTGGACGGCGCCGGCCGAGCCCTGGCCGGGGTCCATGGTGACGTCGAGCCCCTCGGCCTTGTAGTAGCCCTTGTCGAGCGCCACCAGGAACGGCGAGGTCGGACCCTGGAAGACCCAGTCGAGCGTGAACTTGATCGGCGTCTGCGCCGCTGCCGGCAGGCTCGCCAGGGCGAGCGCCAGGGCGGGCACAAGGGCGAACACAAGGGCGGCCGCGCCGCCCAGCCAGGTGGTCCGTCTGTTCATTTCTGCTTCCCCTCGCTCGAATGCCTTCCGGCGACTCTTAGGCGGCCCGCGCCGGGCCGCCAAGGGGATATCAGGCAGAATCTATGCCACCCTGCTGCGTGGTCACGAGGCGGGCGAACGCGCCGCCCTTCCCCATCAGCTCGGCGTAGCCGCCGTGCTCGACGATCCGGCCGTGCTCCAGCACCACGACCTGCGCCGCGTCGCGGATCGTCGACAGGCGATGGGCGATCACGAAGGTCGTCCGCCCCTTCATCAGGATGGCGAGCGCCTTCTGGATGCGCGCCTCGGTCACCGAATCGAGGGCGCTGGTCGCCTCGTCGAGGATCAGGATCGGCGGGTTCTTGAGCAGCGCCCGGGCGATGGCCAGTCGCTGGCGCTCGCCCCCCGACAAGGTGGTGCCGCGCTCGCCGACCAGCGTCTCGTAGCCCTGCGGCTGCTGCAGGATGAAGTCGTGCGCCTCGGCCAGCCTGGCCGCCGCCTCGAGCTCGGCCTGCGTGGCGTCGGGCTTGCCGATGCGCAGGTTGTCGGCGATCGAACGGTAGAACATCGTCGAGTCCTGGAACACCACGCCGATGTTGCGGCGCAGCGACTCGAGCCTGATCTCGCGGTGGTCGACGCCATCGATCCGGATGATCCCCGACTGGGCGTCCCACATGCGGTGCAGCAGCGACAGCGCCGTGCTCTTGCCCGCGCCCGTCGGCCCCACGAACGCCACCGTCGTGCCCGCCGGCACGTGGAGCGAGAAGTGCTGCAGCGCCGGCCGCAGCCCGTCGTAGGAGAAGTTCACGTCCTCGAAGTCGACGTCGCCCGTGGCGCGGCCGATGTCGCGGCCGTCGGGCCGGTCGAGCACGGTCGACTGATGGTCGATGACGCGGAAGAAGTCGGCCAGCGCCGGCATCTGGAAGAAGATGCGGCTGACGAAGCCCGAGGCCTGGTCCATGCGGCTGATCAGCATGGCGGCGAAGCCCATGAAGCTCACGATCTGGCCGACCGTGGCCTCGCCACGCGTGTAGAGCCAGGTGCCGAGCACGAAGATCAGGATCACCGTCACCGTCGAGGCAGCGCGCGTCAGCACCGACAGCAGCGCCCACCAGTTGAGCACCGGATACTGCGCCGCCAGCGTCCGGCCGATGACGCGATGCATCTCGCTGGTCTCGACGGCGAGGCGCACGAAGCTCTGGATCAGGTGGATGTTGCCCAGCGCATCGCTGGCGCGGCTGGCGAGCTGGCTGTGATAGTCCTCGACTTCCTTCTGCAGGAGGTCGGTGCGGCCGACCACCCAGGCATTGGCGATGGCGAAGAAGAAGATCAGCACGATCAACAGGCAGCCCAGTCGCCAGTTCATCAGCAGGCTGAGCGGCAGCATGACGAACAGCGCCACGAAGGTCGCGAGGTTCTCGCGGAAGAACGACAGCCAGATGCCGAACAGGTTGTCGACGCCGGTCAGCATCACCTTGAGCAGGCGACCGGAGTGCTGGGCGTTGTGGAACGAGAATGGCAGGTCGAGCACATGCTCGAAATAGCTCGCCATGGCGCCCAGCCGCCGGCGATGCGCCAGCCGGTCGGCCTGCAGGGAGACGACGATGTTGGCGACGATGCCGCCGAGGCCGACCGCCGCCCAGATGACCAGCAGTTCCCGGGCGTTGGCCCACAGCTGCCCGGTGCTTTCGTTCCTGGCGTTCGACAGCAGGTCGACGACCTTGCCGAACAGGACCGGCTCGTAGAACTGCAGGCCGGCCACGGCAATGTTGGCGAAGGCCAGCATGATTGCCAGCCGCCGCTCATCCTTCAGGAGGCCGATTACCCGGCCGTAGACGCGAAAAAATTCCATCTCGGCCCGGGGTAACGCCTTACGCCGGGTTCTGTTCCCCCAGGAAGCGCTCGACGGTCTTGACGAAGAAGCTGACCCCGAACGGGATCGCCATGTCGTTGAAGTCGTAGCGCGAGTTGTGGAGGCTGACCGCCTCCGGCCCGCCGCCGTTGCCCAGCCACACCATCGCGCCCGGCACCTGCTCCAGCATGTAGGAGAAGTCCTCTGCGCCCATGCTGGGCCGCGTGTTGTCGCGCACGTTGTTCTCGCCGCAGACGCCGGCGGCGACCTCGATCGCGAACTTCGCGCGCTCGGGATTGTTGACCGTCGGCGGATAGCCCGGCTTGTGCTCCATGGCGATCTTCACGCCGTACATCTTCTCGGCGCCCTCGCAGATCTCCTCGATGCGGCGCTTCACCAGCGCGCGGTTCTCGGGCGATGTCGTGCGGGTCGTGCCGCCGATATGGACCTCGCCCGGAATGACGTTGTAGGCCGAACCGCCCTTGAAGAAGCCGACGGTGACGACCGTCGAGTCGATCGGGTCGATGTTGCGGCTGACGATGGTCTGCAGCGACATGATGATCGAGGCGCCGGCGACCATCGGATCGATCGTCGAATGCGGATGCGCGGCATGGCCGCCCTTGCCGGTGATGCGGATGTCCCAGCGGTCGGCCGCGGCCAGCAGCGGGCCGGGCTTGCTGACGATCATGCCGAGCGGAATGCCGGGCTTGTTGTGGATGGCGAACACCGCATCGCACGGGAATTTCTCGAACAGCCCGTCCTCGATCATCGCCTTGGCACCGCCGCCACCTTCTTCGGCCGGCTGGAAGATGAAGTGCACGGCGCCCTCGAAGTCGCGCTTCTCGCTCATGATCTTGGCCGCGCCCAGCAGCATGGCGGTGTGGCCGTCGTGGCCGCAGGCGTGCATGCGCCCCGGATTGGTCGAGCGGTGCTCGAATTCGTTGAACTCGTCCATCGGCAGGCAATCCATGTCGGCGCGCAGGCCGATCGACTTCACCGAGTTGCCCTTGCGCAGGGTGCCGACCAGGCCGGTCTTGCCCAGCCCGCGCGTCACTTCGAGGCCCCACTCCGCGAGTTTCGCCGCCACCACGTCGGAGGTGCGGTTCTCCTCGTACGCCAGCTCGGGATGGGCGTGGATGTCACGGCGGATGGCGGAAATCTCACCCTGGATCTCGAGCGAACGCGGCAGGACGGGCATGCTTAACTCCGGTTGGAACCTGTCCTCATCTTAGCCCAAAGTGCCGGCATGTTGTCTCTCTCCGAGATCGAAAACGCCGCAGCCATCGTCTACTCGGCGATGCCCCCGACCGCCCAATATGCATGGCCGCTGCTCGCCAGACGCACGGGTTGCGACGTCTGGGTGAAGCACGAGAACCACACGCCGATCGGCGCCTTCAAGGTGCGCGGCGGCCTGGTCTACATGGACCGGCTGAAGCGGCGCGAGCCCGGCCTCAAGGGCGTGGCCAGCGCCACGCGCGGCAACCACGGCCAGAGCATCGCGCTCGCCGCCCGGCGCAACGGCATCGCCGCCACGATCGTGGTGCCCGAGGGCAATTCCGTCGAAAAGAACGCCGCCATGCGGGCGTTCGGCGCGGAGCTGGTCGAGGCCGGGCACGATTTCGACGCCGCCCGCGAGGCCGCCATCCGGTTGGCGGCCGAACGCGGCCTCACCATGGTGCCGTCGTTCCATCGCGATCTCGTGGCCGGCGTGGCGAGCTATGCTCTCGAGCTGTTCCGCGCGGCGCCGCTCGACACGGTCTATGTCCCGATCGGACTGGGCTCGGGCCTGTGCGGCGTGATTTCTGCGCGCGATGCCTTGGGACTCACGACGAAAGTGGTCGGCGTGGTCTCGACGGAAGCGCCGGCCTACGCGCTTTCGTTCGCTGCGAAGAAAGTCGTCGCGACCAACAGTGCCAACACGATGGCCGACGGCATGGCGGTGCGCGGTCCCGATGCGGAGGCACTCGAGGTCATCCTGAAAGGCGCCGATCGCATCGTGCAGGTGAGCGACGCCGAAGTGATGGACGCCATGCGCGCCTACTACACCGACACCCACCAGGTCACGGAAGGCGCCGGCGCCGGAGCGCTCGCCGCCCTGATGCAGGAGCGCGACCGCATGAAGGGCAGGAAGGTCGGCGTGGTCCTGAGCGGCGGCAACATCGACAAGCCCGTCTATCTGCGCGCCCTCGCGGCCGGCTGAGGCACCAGGGGCCGAGGCGCCCAGGCGAGGTCGCTCTTCACCTCCTGCATGATGAAGGACGAGCGCGTGCCGCGAACGCCGGGCAGGCGCAGCAGCGCCTTCATGGCGAAGTCACTGAAGGCCGCGAGGCTGCCGGCCTGCACATGCAGCAGGAAATCCATGTCGCCGGTCATGGCATAGCAGGCCACGACTTCGGGCCGCGCCCGGATCGCGCTTTCGAAGGCCTCGACCGTCGTCTCCGAATGATCGTCGAGCGTCACCTGCACCATCGCCTGCAACTCCACGCCCAGGGCCGTCGGCGCGACCAGGGCGGCGTAGCGTGTGATCACACCCTCTTCCTCCAGGCGCTTCACGCGACGCTGACACGGCGTCGGCGACAGGCCGACCTTCCCGGCGAGGTCGACCATCGCCAGCCGCCCATCGGCCTGGAGGGCCGAGACAATGCGTCTATCGATGTCGTCGAGGTCAACCATGGTGTTTTTCACCTGAAATTGTCTTGTTCCTGGAGAATATCACCAAAGATTGCCAGCCTGTAGGCCCAGTTCGCCGGGATTCGCTCCGGGGTCCGACCCCATATTCAAGCGATGGATATGCATGCCCCCCTCGAGAACCTGCGCGGCGACTACGCCGACATGGCGGCCGACTGGACCGTGACGCAGCACGCCCATCCCTATTCCGACGAGGATCAGGCGGTGTGGCGCCTGCTGGTCGAGCGCCAGAGCGCGCTGGCACAGGAACATGCCTGCGACGAGTTCCTCGACGGCCTGCGCACCCTGGGCATCGGCGCCGCGATCCCCGACTTCGACGCGATCAACGCCCGGCTCGAGCCGCTGACCGGCTGGCGCATCGTCGGCGTGCCGGGCCTGATCCCCGACGCGGCCTTCTACGATCACCTCGCGCACCGGCGCTTTCCCGTGACCGTGTGGATCCGCACCCGCGCCGAGATCGACTACCTGGTCGAGCCCGATCTCTTTCACGATTTCTTCGGCCATGTGCCGCTGCTGACCAACAAGATGTTCGCCGACTACATGCAGCTCTACGGCCAGCGCGGCGTCGAGGCCGGTCCGAACGTGGCGCTGCTGGCGCGGCTCTACTGGTATACGGTCGAGTTCGGCCTGATCCGCACGCCACGGGGACTCAAGGCCTACGGTGCGGGCATCCTGTCATCGGCCGCCGAAGTGAAGCACGCGATCGAAAGCGCGACCATCGAACGCCTGCCCTTCGAGGCGATGAAGGTGATGCGCCGGCCCTACGAGATCGACAAACTCCAGAACACCTACTTCGTGCTCGACGACTTCCGCCAGCTGTTTGAGGCAGCACAAACCCGCCTCGCCTAGCGCTTCAGCACCACCAGCCCGTCGACCGCGACCACGCCTTCGCCGGCGCGTTTGACCAGCAGCGGATTGATCTCGGCTTCGGCGACGTCGGCGAACGCGCCGTGCGCCAGGGCCGAGAAGGCCGCGATCGTCTTGGCCAGCGCCGCGACGTCGCCCTTCGGCAGGTTGCGATAGCCCCGGATCGTGGCAAGGCCCTTTACCTCGGCGATCATCTCCTGCGCTTCGGCCTCGTTGACCGGCGCGAGACGCGTCGAGGCGTCCTTGTAAATCTCGGCCAGCACGCCGCCGAGGCCGACCGTGATCGTCGGCCCTACCAGAGGATCGCGCCTGAAACCCAGGATCACCTCGGCCAGCCCGCGCTCCATCTTCTGCACCAGGAAGCCGTCGAGCCTGGCGCCGGGCGTATGCGCCTTGACCCGCTTCTCGATCTCGCGCGCGGCGACGGCGGCCGCCGCGCCGTCCATCAGGCCCAGGGCCACACCGCCGGCCTCGGTCTTGTGCGCGATGTCGGCCGACAGGATTTTCAGCGCCACGGGGGCGCCGACCTCGCCGACCGCCGCACCGACGCGGCGCGCATCGGGAACCGCCAACGACTTGGCCATCGCGACGCCGAGTGCCGCGAACAGCGCCGAAGCGCGCTGCTCGTCGAAGCCCGAGGCGCGGCCCGCCTCGAGCGCGGCGCGCGCCGCCGGCGACGGGTCGACGAGGGCCGGCACCTCTTGCGGCACCGGTCGCAGCAGGCAGAGCGCCATTGCCTCGGCGCAGGATTCGGGATGACGGAACGCGGGCACGCCCGCCGCCGTCAGCAGCGCCAGTGATTTCTCGGCCGACGGCGTCAGCGACACGGCAAACGGCTTGTCGGATTTGGCGAAGCGCAGCAGCGGCTCGACCGCGAGTTCGGGATTGAACTGCGCCGACGATCCGACGACGAAGATCGCGGCGTCGTTGGCCGGATCGGCCAGCAGGCGCTCGATCGTGCCGGCCACGATCTCCGGCTTGGCGCCGGCCAGGGTGAGGTCGATCAGCTTGCCCTCGCCGGCGGCGATGCCGAGCGGCTTCAGCCAGTCGACCAGCACCTGCGGGGGATCGGCGATGTCGAGGCCGGCCATCGCCATGCTGTCGACCACCATGGCGGCCCCGCCGCCGGTCGTCGTGGCGACGGCCACACGTTTGCCTTTGGCGACGGGTCGATCGACCAGCAGCGCCGGCACATCGATCAGCGATTCGAACATCGAGACGCGCGCGATGCCGTGGCGCCGGCAGAAGGCGTCGAAGGTGGCGTCGGAGCCGGCGATGGCGCCGGTGTGCGACTTGGCGAGCTCCTGGCCGATGTCGGAGCGGCCGAGCTTGTAGACGATCACCGGCTTGCCGGCGGCGTGGGCGCGGCGGGCCGCGTGGGCAAGACGGTCGCCGTCGCGCAACGTCTCCATGAACAGCAGGATCGCCCTGGTCCTGGGATCGTCGACCATCAGGTCGGCGATCTCGCCCACCGCGAGGTCGACCTCGTTGCCGACCGAGATCAGGCGCGAGAAGCCGACGCCGCGCGCGTCCGCCCGCGACAGCAGTGCGCCGATCAGGCTGCCGCTCTGGCTCACCAGCCCCCAGGCGCCGGTACGCAACTTCTCGACGG
>Ga0207705_10004890_pt1 | contig 10051 bp, 11 predicted proteins | sample KBSC13metaG_FD_184314 | JGI IMG/M metagenome (GOLD analysis project Ga0207705, IMG submission 184314) | Corn rhizosphere microbial communities from Kellogg Biological Station, Michigan, USA - KBS C1-3 metaG (SPAdes) (version 2) | ecosystem: Host-associated > Plants > Roots > Rhizosphere > Soil ...
GATGAGCTGGTTGGCGCGGTTGGCGATGACCTCGTTGGCGTTCATGTGGAAGCTGACACCGGCGCCGGCCTGGAAGACGTCGACGAGGAAGTGTTGAGCGAGAGCGCCGTCTATGACCTCCTCGGCGGCCTGGGCGATGGCGTGGGCGCGCTCTGGAGTTAGTGCGCCGAGCTGGCCGTTGATTTCGGCGGCAGCTCGCTTGACCATGCCAATGGCGCGGATGAGGGCCGGGTGGGCACGCATGCCGCTGATGGGGAAGTTCTGGAGAGCTCGTGCGGTCTGCGCGCCGTAGAGAGCGTCGGCGGGGAGCTCGATGGAGCCGAGGGAGTCCTTTTCGGTGCGGGTGGATAGCATGCGGGCCTCTTATGCATTAGACGGCGTGCGGTGCGCGGGAGGCTAAAGTCAACGAGCGGAACGATAGTTCTTGTGGAGGATGCCAGCAAGGATGATGAGCGAGGCGAGCAGTCGGACGACGAAAGTGAGTGGGTGGCCCTGGGTGGGATCGGGCATGTCTAGGATGAAAGCGCGATTGACTCCTTCGACGAGAAAGGCGACACCGAAGGCAAGGAAGAGAGTGTCGCGGGTGCGGCGCCAGAATTTGAGGAAGAAGATGCCTGCGAGCACGGAGCAAGTCGAGATGATTCCGAGAAGGAAGCCTTCAGCGATGCCGTTCATTCGCTCTCCCAAATGAGGCCGAACATGAGCAGCAGCATGGCAACAGCTGCGCTGATGAGGCGGTAGGGATAGAAGTTGATTTCTGGAAAGACAATCAAATCTAAAAAGACGAAGAGGTTTGACAGGGCGAGGCCAGCGAAGCAGAGGGCGCTCCAGAGGAGGAGGCGCTGGCGCACCCGCCAGTAGCCTCGGGCGAGCAGACCGGAGCAAGTGGCGAAAGTAACGGAGTTGAGGATGTAGACGAGCGATCTCATGATTCGCGGTCCTTCTTGAAACGGAATGCGTCAGCGAATTCGCGGACGCCGGGTGACGCCTTGGCGTGCAGAATGCGGGTGATGCGGATGAGATTACGACGATATTCAGTCTCGAGCGTTGCCACGAGGGTGTCGCGTTCCGTCGAAGAGGATTGATAGGAGAAGAGATCGGATTCTGCTTGGGTGGCGAGCTCGCGGCGGGTGAGATTCTGGAGGACCTCGCGGGCATAGGAATCGCCGACGTAGAGAGCCGCGGCCATTTCGGCGCTGGTCCAGACTCTCGGGCGCGAGTTCCAGAGCAAGAGCAGGGCCTCCAGATACGGGACCCCGTCCAGTTCACGCTCGATGAACTCGTATACTGCGCTGCTGGAGGACGGCTGCTGCATTTCGGAACGGAGACAAGTATATCGGGCTGGCGTGGGGCGGCAACCAGAACAGGGTGGCGGAGCCTCTAGAATAGAGACAGGACCCTATATCCCATGACAACGATTCAGCAGGACGACGTTATCCGTTCTGTGGCGGACGCGCTGCAGTACATCAGCTTCTATCACCCCGTGGACTACATTACGAACCTGGCACGCGCGTATGAGCTGGAGCAGTCTTCGGCTGCGAAGGACGCGATTGCACAGATCCTGATCAACTCTCGGATGTGTGCGGAGGGGCATCGGCCGATCTGCCAGGACACGGGGATCGTGACGGCCTTTGTAAAGGTGGGAATGGAGGTGGCGTGGGCTCCTTCAAAAAAGCACGGCATGATGACGATGCAGCAGATGATCGACCAGGGTGTGCGGGAGGCGTGGCTGAATCCGGATAACGTGCTGCGAGGCTCCGTGCTGGCAGACCCGGCATTCTCGCGCAAGAACACACGAGACAACACGCCCGCGATGGTGGTGGTGGAGCTGGTGGAGGGAAGCGGCGTGGATATCACCGTCGCGAGTAAGGGTGGCGGATCGGAGGCGAAGTCGAAGTTCGCGATGCTGAACCCGTCGGACTCCATTGTGGAGTGGGTGCTGAAGACAGTCCCGACGATGGGCGCAGGGTGGTGCCCACCGGGAATGCTGGGTATCGGGATTGGCGGCACGGCGGAGAAGGCGATGACGCTCGCGAAGGAGTCGCTGATGGACCCGATCGATATGCATGAGCTGCTGCAGCGCGGGCCGAAGAACAAGATTGAGGAGTTGCGCATCGAGCTCTACAACAAAGTGAATCAGCTGGGTATCGGGGCGCAGGGGCTGGGCGGGCTGACGACGGTGCTGGACATCAAGATCCTGGACTTTCCGACGCACGCTGCCAACCTGCCTGTGGCGATGATTCCGAACTGCGCGGCGACGCGGCATCTGCATGTCCACCTGGATGGGAGCGGGCCAGTCGCAGTGGATCCGCCGTCATTGGAGGCCTGGCCGAAGATTTCGTACGCACCGCAAAACGCGCGCAAGGTGGATCTCAACACAGTGACGCATGACGACGTAAAAACGTGGAAGCCCGGCGAAGTGATCCTGCTGTCAGGCAAGCTGCTGACTGGCCGCGATGCGGCGCATAAGCGGATGACGGATATGTTGAACCGCGGCGAAAAATTGCCGGTGGACTTCAACAACCGATTCATCTACTACGTGGGCCCGGTGGATGCGGTGCGCGACGAGGCCGTGGGACCGGCCGGTCCGACCACGGCGACGAGGATGGACAAGTTCACACGGCAGATGTTGGCGCAGACAGGGCTGCTCGGGATGATCGGCAAAGCGGAGCGCGGGCCCGCGGCGATTGAGGCTATTCGAGAGTTCGAGGCGGTGTACCTGATGGCGGTTGGCGGTGCCGCGTATCTGGTATCCAAGGCGATCAAGAGCTCAAAGGTGCTCGCATTCGAGGACCTTGGGATGGAGGCGATCTACGAGTTCGATGTGGTGGATATGCCGGTGACAGTGGCGGTGGACTCCAAGGGAACGAGCGTGCACCAGACTGGGCCGGCGGAGTGGCAGGCGAGGATTGCGGCGAACCTGCCGGGCACGGCGATCCTGCAGTAGCTGTCGTTCGGCAGGTTTGAAAAGAGCACCGCCGGGCGTTCGGCCCTGCCGTTCGCGTTTGACGGAACTTACTTGCGGGTCTGGACCTGCGCGTCCTGCGTACCGATCCGGCCCGACGCGGTGACACGCACAGTGAAGCGGGCGCGGACAGCCTTTGGATTACTCAGCACGTGGTACTTGATGTCCAGGCCGCGGTCCAGCGGGCCGACATCCGGCACCTCGCCCGTAGCTGGGATGCTGTAGGCGCGCGCTTCGCGGTTTAGCTGCTGTCCTTTCTTATCGAACATCGAGACTAGGAGAACGAAGTCGGTGTGGCGTTTCTCGGTATCCGTCGCCGGTGTCCAGAACAGCTCTTTGGAATCAATGTGGATGTCGAACTCTGTGGGATCGGCCGGAGCGGGCATGACCGTGAAGGGGACTCCGTCGTAGACCATATTGCTGCGATCAGCGGCCAGCAAGTCCGCCACCAGCCGCAGGGACGGCTTGACTGGGTCGACTTTATCGGGACCATAGCGGAGGTAATAACCCTGCCGCGTGAGAACCTTCAGGCCCGGGCGGTCGAGCGTAACGGTGATCTTCCGGAATTTGCGCGGATCGAGCGAGGAATTCGTTGGACGGTACGTCAGTGTGTAGAAGCTGGCGCCGTCCTGGATGGCCGTATCGATTTGCGCGTCGACGTCGTTGCGGCCGTACAGCGCGGTGCCCCCGGTGGCGCGAGCAAGCTCTGCGAACTGGTAGTTTCCTCCAAAGGGATCGTTGTCTGCGGCGGCCTGGCCGTACTTTCCAGGGTCCACCATCACGCCGGCCGGATCAATTGTGTACAGCGTAACGCGCGCATCGCGCAGCACGTTTACGCACTCCTGCACGGCGTTATTCAGTCGATTCGTCGTGTCGAGCCCCACGTTCGCCATATTCAGGTGCGGAAAACCGCGGCCGATCCAAACCAGGTTCTTGTGACCGGGGTGGCCCATCACCGCCTCCGCTACTCGACGCATCGTGATGAATGCGGTGGCATACCGCTCTACGATCCATGCTCCCGAGTGCACCTGCCACGGGTACGCCACAAAGTGCTTGTTCAGCGCATTGAGAATGTCATCTTTGTTCTGGGTATAGTCGTGGAGCACGGTGAAGTGCTGCAGGTCGACTGCAATCAGCATCGTCGGCGTGCTGAGTTTGCCCGGCTGTTTCTGCAGGAACTTCTTAAGCGAGTAGCGGGCAAAGGCCATGTCCTCGAAGCGGGTGTTGAATTCGTCAAGAACGATGATCTGGACTGGAGCTTGAGGTGCGATACGGTCCAACTCCGCCGTGGAGTTAATGCTCATTTCAGGAGCGGGCATGCGGGAGCCGGCACGCTCGAAGTGCAGTATTGTCTGCGGCTCCTTATTCTCTTCAACATGGAAGTCCGCCTGCGTGAGGCCGGTCATGGGCATGCCGTGGGCGTCGGTTACGACCATGTCGAGGACTACAAGCGGAACATTGCTGCGGAAGGTCGGGGTTCCGCTCTGATCAGGAGCCGGCGGGGGAGCATCCTGTGTTCTCGGAGTGGTGGGCTGAGCCTGCGCACGAAGAAGAGTGATGCAAAGGAGGGCGAAGAGCAGAGCCTGCCAGCGTGCAATCTTCATACGTGCCTCGCAACATGCAACTGCAGCCGAGTGTACTCGAGAGTGCAACGACGTGCTGCAAACCTCCGCAGCGCTTCAAACCCTCGTTTTTGACGGCTACTTTACTGCCGACCGAAGCGGTAGACCAGCCCCATATTGAACCCCCAATTGTTCTGAAGGTTGCCCCCAAAGGTTGTGCCGAGATAGTTCGGCGTGATGCGGAAGGCGAGGTTAGGGTAGACGTTCACGTCGAAGTTCGCTCCGACGGAGAAGGCAGGCTTAGCGTTGGTCGATGGCCAAAAGCCGAGCTGGGAAGCCGGGATTCCCTTGGAGTCGCCGTCGAATTTGCCGATCGCCGTACCACCCAGCGCGAAGGCACTGACGGCGGTGTGCTGGCGAAGCCTGAAGCGGTAGGTTGGGCCAACCAGGAACGGATACTCGGAGATCTTTGGATTGCCGACGAGCGCGGCAAAAGGGTTGTAATTAGGGATCTTGGCGTTGCCGTAATAGCCGCGGACCTCGCCGGTGACGCCGAGCTTCTGATCCAGGTAATACGTTCCGTTCATCCAGAAACCGATCTCACTGTTCTTCTGGGTGATCTCGCCACTGCGGAAACGAAGGAAGCCGCCGCCGCCGCCGACCTCCCAGCGATGGGTATAGGTTTCGCGGGTGATACGTTCAATGCGGGCGCGCCGATTGGCGTTAGTCTCGCGAGTAATGCGGCGATTCTGCGCCTGTCCGGGGAGAGCGGCCACGACGGTAGCGATGAGGATGGCGGCGACAGCATACATGCACGTTCTTACACCGGACAGCGAAGGAAACATCAGACGAGAACTCCTGCGGAGACTTGCTTTTGATACCGTTTTACCTGGACACACGACCGCGTAGGCTCACGCAGTGTGCGCCACGTCTTATTAGAACATTGAGCGATGGTTCTTGTGTGGAGGGGACAAATGGCGAAGGGCAAAGGTTCGCGCGGAGGATTCGGCAGCGTATTGCTGGGGTTTGTTCTGGGGATTTTAGTGGTAGGGGTCTGCCTCGCGGGTTACCTGAAGTGGGGAGCGCTTCCGGTAGCCACTGCAGACAAGCCGTTCCCTTTTGAAAAGGAGATTGTGCGCGTCCCGCTGAAAGCACGGATCGCAGCCCAGGTGAAGCAGCCACCATTTGGAGTAAGCGAGGACGTCTACGAAGGCGGCGCGAAGGTGTACCGAGCCCAATGCGCCTTCTGTCACGGCACTCCGGGGCACGACGTCGCGTTTGCGAAGCATATGTATCCGCAGGCTCCACAGCTCTGGAAGAAACACCCGCGTGGCAATGTGGTGGGCGTGAGTGATGATCCCGCGGGCGAAACGTATTGGCGAGTCGCGAACGGGATTCGCCTGACGGGCATGCCTTCGTATAGCCATGTCCTAAGTGATACGGAGATGTGGCAGGTGAGCCTGCTGCTGAAGAATGCCGACCAGCAGCTGCCAGACCCGGTGATGGCGATTCTTACGGCCAAGTAACCCGATATTTCAGCGCAACGTATATGAGGCCGCGGTGACGAACTGGAAGCTGTTCTTCTTGAATCCGACCGCAGGATCGTTGAGGAAGTTGTCCGACGTGGTGATAGAGAGAGAAAGCCGCCTGAACAGCGGCATCACCAGCCCGGCGCTCGCATTGGCTGAGTAAGCGTGCAACTCGTTCCACGCCGGCAGCAGGTTGACGCTCTGGGAGAAGATGAGCTTGCGCGGCAATGCACGGTGGTAGGTCTCCGAGATCGTCGAGCCGATCAGGTTGAGGTTATTGGCAGGAGTTTCGAACTCCTGCTTTTCGTATTGGGCAGTGGTCTTGATATCGAGTTCCTGACGGGCGTCCTTGATCGCGGTCCAGCCGATGCCTGCACCATAGACCTGCTGCAGATTCAATCCCTGAGCGTAGTTGTGGTCGAAGCTGGTCTGCGCCAGACCGTAGAAGCGGGAAGAAAAATACTCATCGCGCTCCAGATCGCTATGGAAGATGCTGGTGAGGGCGACGGAGGGTGGACTGGGCGGGTTGGTCTGCGGAATGACGGGTGAGGTGAGCTTACCGTAGGTCTCCTGCAGATTGAACGCGGTGCGGTTTCGGCCGGGCAGGTAGGGGACGGCGGGAATCGCTCGGCTCAGTGTCAGGCCTACGGTGTAGGTGGATCCGTCGCTTGTGGAGCGAACGATTGTGGTCCCGCCGCTGATGGAACCGTGCCAGCCGTACAGAGCTCCCGGTGTCTTCTCAAGCTCCATGTCGTAGGTTGGCTGGTCGATGATGTAGGAGACCTGCGGAGCAGGCACACTCTGCGGAGGATTGAGAGGACTGAGCACTGTCATAGTGCCGTCCTGATAATCGAGAGTGCCGGGAAAGACATTTCTGCGGGTAGGTGGAATGTCTTTGCGCAGAACGGCGAAGCTGCCCGTAGAGCGGAGCTCCTTGATCTTTTCCAGGGGGACGGTGATCTCGCCAGCCATATCGCTTTTGAAGATGATGGAGCTGCCCACACCCCGCTCCAGCGTGCCGGAGAGCTGATCGCCATTTGTGAAGACAATGACGTCCGGTGCCGGCTTTGAAGCTGGTTGCGCCATCGTGAGAGGGCAGGCCAAAAGACAAAATGAGAAGCAGCGGAGCACTGCCGCAGTCGAGAGAGCCTCCAGCGATCGCATCTTTAAAAAATAGCGTAGGTTTATGTACAGAGGAGAGGGCGAATGGCCTCTGTGATGTTGGTGCTGGGTAAGATCCTGAGGTTAGTTGGAATATCGAGTCCGGAGGATGCTGCGGCGCGCAAGAATGCGCCCCCGCCGAGATGGAAGACCGGAGCTAAAACGGATGCGACGCAGAAGCGCCAGTAACCCACGAGTGGGTGGGACAATGCAGGCGGCACTGAGAGCGCTGGAGTTGGGGAGATGGCGGGGAATACTGGAACCGATGTAGCAATTGCGGGCGCCGGAATTATTGGCTTGTCGCTAGGCATCGAGCTGCTGGAGCGTGGGCTGTCGGTTACGGTGATGGACCGAGGACGGGCGATGGGGGCGGCGTCGTCGGCTGCGGGCGGGATGCTTGCGGTCCATGATCCACAAAATCCGCCGGAGTTAATGCCGCTAGCCGTGAGGAGTGGAGAGCTGTATCCCGCATTTCTGGAACGCATTGAGCGCCTGTCCGCTGTCCCGGTTCCGGTAAGGACGCGATGGGCGATGCAGCATGTAGCTCGACCCCGCCCAGATGCCCGGCTCGCCGGTGCTGCCGAGATCGCAGCGTTTGCTCCGGGACTACAGGCTGGAGAAACCATATATGAGTGGCTCGAAGAGGGGAGTGTCGACCCGAAGGACCTGCAGTCTGCGCTGCCCAAAGCCTTTACTGCCGCGGGAGGGCTGTTGCTGGAGCAGACCGCGGTGGAAAGAGTGGAGCCTGGCGAAGCGGTGAGGGTGCTGACCTCAGCGGGGCACGTCTCGGCTGGGGAGTTTGTGGACTGCTGCGGATCGTGGGCCGGACAAGCGACACTCGGTCTGGAGAGGCTGCCCGTCTTCCCTGTCAAGGGCCAGATGGCGAACTTACGGTGCGCTTCGGAGCGGCTGCGCTGCGTGGTGCGCGCACCAGGTATCTACATGATTCCGCGTGGAGATGGCCGGGTGACGGTCGGTTCCACCATAGAGCACTCCGGCTTCGACGAGAGCGTCGAGGAACGGGTGATCCTGCGCATAGCCGCCGCGGCGCAGTCGCTGGTACCAGAGATGGAGATTCCCGCGGAGATGGAGAGGTGGGCGGGGCTGCGGCCCGGTACGCCGGATCAGCTGCCCGTGCTCGGCGCGGGGGAGGGAAAGCACTGCTGGCATGCCGCGGGCCATTATCGAGACGGGATTCTGCTGGCGCCGGTTACAGCCCGGGTGATGGCGCAGGCGATTACAGGTGAGCGCCCGGATGTAGCTCTCGATGCCTATAGTCCGAGCCGGTTTGCAGCCGTTCGTGGATAGAAGTGGCATTTCAGAATCAACGGAGGAAACCGGCGGTGTGCGCGACCCACCTGATCCGGCTGGGCGGACAGCCCTACCCTATTGCTTCATCTTTCGTAACCATCTGTCTGAATGATGGTTGGTTGCCGGGAGGCAATCGTCTCGACTGCTCTGAATTTTGAGCTTGCCAATTATCGTTTCATCGGCATACTATCCGTCTCGCGTTCGGTTCAGAACGTTCCTTCCGAACGCGTACGACAGAGGCAAGGTTGCAAACTCCCGATGACAAAGCCCGGCTCGCACGCAACTCCGATCGGGCGATTGGTTTGTGGTTTCACCCCTTTCTGTAGAAGGGGTCAAAGATTCCTGCGCTTTGGAGTGATACGACAATGGCCTGGTACGCCTATTGCATTGCAGAACGAAATGCCTTTCCGGAACTTTGCCGGCACCGTCGCCCCATGCCACTGACCAGCGTCAGTGGTCTGTTTGGCAATCAGGTATTCCTCTTCCCAGCAAGTGAACTCGCGGTTATTGTCTCGGAGCACAGCGCGGAAGACTCCGCGCGCATGGACCAGGGCGCAGCCAAGGACCATGCACGGGTGATCGCGGAGTGCTTCAAGCTATCTACGGTACTTCCTTTCCGTTTTGGGACAACGTTTCCCGATGATGACGCCCTGCGTCGTTCGGTGCGGTCCAACCAGCGCCACTTTACGGCTAATGTCGAGCGTCTGCGCGGCAAGGCGGAGATGCACCTCAAGGTCGTAGTCGACGACATCTGCGCGGCGGCCAACCTGCACCGCGACATGTCTGTCGGGCAGCATTACCTGAGCAATCTGCGCGAGAGCGCGACCCGTCAACGCGAGCGTCAGTCGAAGGCTCGCGCACTTTCGGTGCAGATGCACCGGATGTTTCTCCCACTGGCCGAGGAGATCACTTGTAAGCGAATGGATTCCGGCAAGATGCTGCTGGACATCGCTCACCTGATCGACAACAAGACTGTCGAGCGGTACCAGAATAAGTACTCGTCGGCCACCCACGAACTAAAGGACTGTCAGATGCAGCTCTCCGGGCCGTGGCCGCCGTACCATTTTGTTCATCGCAATACTCCGCAGCACAACGCATAAGGATTCGATAGTCGAAGCGCCGCTCACCGACCGGGTATCCGGCAGGAGCGGCGCTTTCGCATGTCTGTATCTGCGGCCTGCGCGGGCAAAGCTATACGATAGACAGCATGGGACTTTTTTCGAAGAAGCTGAAGCAGGAGCACAAGGTCATGCTCCAGCACGAGCGTGCAGCCGGCGCACTTCAGCCCGAATATCACCGGGCGACGCCTGAGTGCCCTGAGCCTCAGCGGTGGAGCATGATGGACTCTATGACGGCGGAGGTGGAGGTGCTGGAGTTTCTCGCCGCGCTGGTGACCACGATAAAGCCGAAGGTGGTGGTTGAGACGGGATCGTTTCTCGGGGTTTCTACGGAGTGGATTGCCCGGGGTCTCGAGCGGAACGGCTTCGGCCGGGTAATCAGTTGTGAATACGACCCTGTGGTGT
>Ga0207705_10004891_pt1 | contig 10050 bp, 9 predicted proteins | sample KBSC13metaG_FD_184314 | JGI IMG/M metagenome (GOLD analysis project Ga0207705, IMG submission 184314) | Corn rhizosphere microbial communities from Kellogg Biological Station, Michigan, USA - KBS C1-3 metaG (SPAdes) (version 2) | ecosystem: Host-associated > Plants > Roots > Rhizosphere > Soil ...
CCGTCGGAACCAGTCAGCCGCGGTTCACCTTGCGCGATTGTGGCTTCGAACCAGTAGTAGACGTGCTGCTCACCATCTTCCTCAAACGATTTACTGCCTATTTCTCGCGTGGCAGTGACCGTTATATCCAGCTCTTCTTTAACTTCGCGGACCGCTGCCTGCTCCGGCGTCTCGCCGTCCTCGACCTTGCCGCCTGGCACCTCCCACTGCGTGCGTTTGGGTGTGCTGCGGTGCATGAGTAAGACTTTGTCATCAGCATCTTTAATGATACAACCGGCCAGCTTCATCGTTTTACTCTCCATCAAATTATGACAGGTAGTATACACTCCGGCCCTTGGCTTGCGGCGATTAGCCTTGTAGCGCTTGCAAATCGGCGATGATCTGTCCGGCGTGGGTTTTCGGGTCGACGCCGCGGTATTCTTTGGCGATTTTGCCTTCGGGGTTGATGATAAACGTATTTCGTTCGGTACCTAAGTACTCGCGGCCCATGAACTTTTTGAGCTTCCAGCTGTCGTAAGCTTCGATGACTTTATGCTCCGTATCGCTCAGCAAGGTAAAACTCAAATGGTATTTGTCGACAAACTTCTTGTGTGATTTTACGCTGTCTTTGCTCACGCCCACCACTTCGGCATTACCAAATTCGGCAATCGCATCACGTTCGTCACGGAACGTGCACGCTTCGGTGGTGCAGCCCGGCGTGTCATCTTTAGGATAAAAATATAGCACCAGCCACTTGCCGGCATAGTCGGCCAGCGTTTTGACGTTACCGTCCTGATCTGGTAGAGAAAAGTCCGGAGCTTGCTCCATATACAAAGTATAGCGCTGATTACCTATGTGCCACAAATAAGCGGCACGGCGCAATTTACAACAGAGGTAATTCTGGTATAATCAGTTCATGGCAGAACCGGTTCGCTTAGAGCATATGGCAGAATTTCGAAAGGCAATCGCAGATTTGCGCCTTTCCGAGCATGCGCGGCATGTTTTATCCCAGGCTAACCTCGTGGCGATGTCCGGCGTGGCTGGCGGCGGCCGTAACACGATTATCAACTACCTTGTCGAACATTATAACTACTACTTTGTGGTGTCTGACACGACGCGCCCACCCAAGCTGCGCAATGGCGTCATGGAGCAGGATGGCGTTAACTATTATTTCCGGACCGAAGAGGGGATGCTGGAAGACATCCGAAGCGGCGAATTCATAGAAGCCGAGATTATTCATAACCAACAGGTTTCCGGTCTGAGCATCCGGGAAATTGAGCGCGCGACTGAGGCCAACAAAATTGCGATTCGGGACTTTGAATATCTGGGCACGCAAAACGTGGCAAACGTTAAACCGGATGCCCATATCATCGGCCTGCTGCCGAATGGGTATGACATATGGCTGAAGCGGCTATTTGGCCGCGAAGAGCTGCACCCCGAAGAGTTTGCGAACCGTCTTCAGACAGCAGAGAAGGTTTTGGAGGCAATGCTTGCCCGGTCATATTTTAAGTTTGTCATTAACGACACCGTCGAACAGGCTGCCGCAGATTTACGCGACATCGTGGAACAGGGGACTGCTGACGAAACGAAGCAACATCAAGGCCATGCTTTGGCGGAAGAACTATTGCGGCGTGTTCGACAGGAGCTGGCGGGCGACACGCATACGACGCCAGCACAGTTAGCCTAGGGGCGTACAATGTACCTCATGATCTAGCTACTCTATCTCTCGAAAATTACTGCGACCGTAGCGCAAGCGGTGCATATCAGTTGAAATCTAAGAGAGGTGGAAGAGGAGAGTCATGCAAAGAACGGAGATTATGGCAATCATCAACGTATCCCCGGATTCGTTTAACGGGGACGGGATTGCCGACGAGGAAACGCTGCAGGAACGAATTGAAACGGCGCTATCCCACGGTGCCGACATACTCGATATCGGCGGCCAGAGCACAAGACCCGGCGCGGAAATAATCACAGCCGCCGAAGAGCTGCGGCGTGTGATACCAGCGGTCAAACTGGCCAGGCGACAGTGGAACGGACCTATATCGATTGACACTTTCAAGCCTGAGGTCGCTGAAACGGCAATCGCGGCAGGGGCGACAATAGTTAATGACGTGCACGGCTGCGAGGACGGCCAGATGGCTAAAATCGTGCACGACGCTGGAGTAGATGTGGTAATCATGCACTCCCGCGGCACGCCGGGCACCATGAGCCAACTGACGTCTTATCCGAGCGGCGTGGTCGATGAGGTTATAGAATTCTTTAAAGATCGTACGGCTCAACTTACTACGCAATATAACGTTGCGCCTGAACGCATTATTATCGACCCGGGCATAGGGTTCGCTAAAACGGCCGCTCAGAGTTTTGAACTGACGCGTGAGCTCAAACAATTTAAAGCACTTGGGCACCGGGTGCTGTACGGCGCCTCGCAGAAGAGTTTCCTGGGCCGTGCCCTCGCGGAGGCCGGTGCGGAGCCTGTGCCGGTTGACGAGCGGGTGACGGCCACTACCGTCACTACGGCATACGCCCTGCTCAAGGGTGTAGATATTGTGCGGGTACACGACGTCAAAGCCGCCGCCGACGTGCGTCGTATCGTGCAATGCATCATGGATCCATCTGCCGCGGAGCAGGGGTATAGACCATGAAGCAACTGCGCTCGATAGATGAAGCGGTCGACGCGTTGTACACATATGTGCCAAACGTGGCTGCCTTGAAGGCTAACTATACTCTCGACCGTATGCGTCAGTTCATGGCAAAACTTGGCAATCCCCAGGATGCATATCCAAGCGTCCATATCGCCGGTACATCGGGCAAGACCTCGACGGCATATTTTGTCCGCTCGCTTTTGCAGAACGCCGGCCAGGTCACGGGGCTAACCGTGTCGCCGCACATCGTATCAGTAACCGAGCGTGTGCAGGTCAATGGTGTGCCGCTGCCGGATGCGGAGTTTGTGGCTTATCTGAACCGGTTTCTGCCGCTTGTCGAAACCAGTGGTATCCGGTTGACCTACTTTGAGTTGCTAATGGCGTTCGCCTACTGGGTGTTTGCCGAACGCAATGTGCGCTATGCGGTTATCGAAACGGGGCTGGGTGGTCTGCTTGATGCCACGAACGTCATTACGCGGCCCGATAAGCTCTGCGTTATTACTGATATCGGGCTCGACCATACGGAAGTTTTGGGCGAAACGATTGAGAAGATCGCCTTTCAGAAGGCCGGGATAATCCAGCCGGGTAACCAGGTGATCCTTATAGAACAGGGTCAGACGGCCATGGACGTAGTGAAGGCGGAAGCTGCTAAGCGCCACGCGAGCGTGCGTGCCGTGACGCCGATCGGGGGCGGCACCTTACCGGATAGTCCGCCGTTCCAGCGGCGAAACATGGCCGCGGCAGTGGCCACTTACGAATACGTGGCCGGGCGTGACGGGCTGAGTCCGCTGGCAGCCGAAACAATCCGTACGGTAAGCATGCATACGCCGCCGGGACGTATGGAGCGGCGCGAAACGGCCGGCAGAAAAGTAATCCTTGACGGCGCACACAACCTCCAAAAGCTGTTGGCACTCCGGCTGGCGCTTGAGGAATCAGGTGTGCGCTCAGCGGCAGTGCTGGCCAGCTTTATACAAGCTCCAGATCAGAAAATTGATGATTCCTTGGCTGTATTACGGCCGCTTGCCTCGCATCTAATCGTCACTGATTTTTCGGTAGTGAATGATATTGGAAGAGTACCAGTGCTGGCTGCTGAACTTGCGGACCGGGCGAGCCGCCTGGGGTTCGATTCGGTACAGGTCTGCCCGGAGCTGCCCGACGCGGTTGCGGCCCTGCTTGATCGTCCTGAATCATCTCTGCTGGTGACGGGGTCGTTGTATCTGGTGAGCCAGGTGCGGAAACTGCTGAAATAGGTGTGATGTTTGATCGGTGCCGTAAGGTATACGGATTTAGCAATCTGGACTTTTGAGTGCCAAACCGCTATACTTTTAGACAATGACCGAGCGACAAAAGCAAATCCTAAGCGCCATAATTGAGCAATACGCCGAGGTAGCGGTACCGGTTGGCAGCAGCCTGCTCGCCAAGGTATTTGGCGTGTCCAGCGCGACCATCCGGGCCGAAATGGCCGAGCTGGAGCGCATGGGTTATATCCGGCAGCCGCATACCAGCGCCGGGCGTATTCCGACCGATCACGGTTACCGTTTTTATGTCAACAACCTGGCCGGAGAAGCTGAGCGTACACAGCCCGAAAAGCGGGCCGAGCGCGCCCTGGCGGCCCGTGTTACTCACGGCGGCATACCCGAACGTACCATACGTAACGCAGTGGATACACTGGTGGAATTGACACATAACCTGGCGCTGGCGACCATTGGCAACCAGCTGTACATGAGCGGGCTGAGCAACCTGTTCGGCCAGCCGGAGTTTGTGAGCGGCCAACAGGTACAGCAGGTAGCGCGCCTGCTCGATAACCTGGAGCCATGGCTGCGCGAGGCGGCCCCGAATGAGCCCTTAAGCGTGTATATCGGCAGCGAAAACCCCATTGGCCGGAGTGCCGGCGTTTCGCTGGTTATCAGCCGCTTCCGGAGTCCGTTTAGCGACCACAGTTATATCGGCACATTGGGGCCCACGCGCCAAAGCTACCGCGACGTCATGGCGCTGGTAGCCCATACCGGCAAAACACTTGAGGAGGTACTGTAATGGACAAGAAAAAGAAACAGCAATCGGACGCCCAAAACGGTTCTACACCTGCACCGGCCGATTCATTGGTCGATGATGATTCCCAATTACAATCCGTTGATCTTCAGACGCAGATCGAGGAGCTTACGGCGGCCCTGCAGCGCGAACGGGCTGACGCGACCAATCTGCGCCGTCGCCACGAGGAACAAATTACCGGTCTGCAAAGCGCGGTAAAAGCCAGCGTAATACGCGATCTGCTGCCGGTTATCGATAACTTTGAGCGCGCGCTTAAGGTTGTACCGAAAGAGCTGGAAGACAACCACTACGTAAAAGGCGTACAGGGGGTCGTAAAACAATTCGAAAAGACCCTCGCGGACATGGGCGTGGAGCGGATTGCTACTGACGGCGAACCGTTCGACCCACGTTTCCACGAAGCTGTCAGCATGGAAGACGGTGATGGCACGCAGGAAACCGTCAGCGAAGAATTGCAGGCGGGCTACAAACTCGGCGGCGAAGTCATTCGCCATGCCATGGTCCGCGTGAAGATGTGTTAGCACTCCAGGCTATTGACTGCCAATTATTTGTGCTACAATGTCTCCTAGCACTCGAAGCTACTATCTGCTAACGGAAGGGATACATTAAATGGCAAAGATTATCGGCATCGACCTCGGTACCACTAACTCGGCAATGGCTGTTATGCAAAGCGGCAAGCCGGAGATTATCGCGAACAGCGAGGGCAGTCGTACCACACCGTCGGTGGTGGCTATTAACAAAAACGGCGAACGCCTGGTTGGCGCTTTGGCACGCCGCCAGCAGGTTACCAACCCCAGGAACACGATTTATGAAGTCAAGCGGCTCATCGGCCGTAATTTTGACGATAAAGAAGTCCAGCGGGACCTGCACCTCATGGGCTACGAAATCGTCAAGAGCGGTAACGGCGTAAAGGTCAAGATGGGCGACAAGGAATACAGCCCAGAGGAAATCAGCGCCATGATCCTCAGCAAGCTCAAGGCCGATGCCGAGAGTTTCTTAGGCGACAAGGTGACCGAAGCGGTCATTACCGTACCGGCCTACTTTGATGACAGCCAGCGCCAGGCCACCAAGGACGCCGGTAAGATCGCGGGCCTGGAGGTCAAGCGCATTATCAACGAGCCGACTGCCGCGGCATTGGCTTACGGCCTCGACAAGGGCGGCAAAGCCGACGAAAAGATTGCCGTGTACGACCTGGGCGGTGGAACGTTCGATGTATCCATCCTGGAGCTGGGCGAAGGCGTTTTTGAGGTCAAAAGCACCAACGGTGATACCCACCTGGGCGGCGCTGACTTTGACCGCGTGATCATCAACTACTTCGTTGAAGAGTTCAAGAAAGAAAGCGGCATCGATATATCGGGCGACAACGCCGCTATGCAGCGTCTGCGCGATGAAGCCGAAAAGGCCAAAATTGAGCTGTCGACCGCTCAGGAAGTTGATGTTAATCTGCCGTTCCTGACCGCTGACGCCGAGGGCCCCAAACACTTTGAGCACAAACTGACCCGCGCCAAGCTCGAGAACCTGGTCGGGGACTTGATTGCCAAGACTGCCGACCCGTGCGAGAAGGCGCTCAAAGATGCGGGCCTCAAAGCTGCCGATATCAATGCTGTGGTACTGGTGGGTGGTATGACCCGCATGCCGTCTGTACAGGAAAAGGTCAAGCAAATCTTCGGCAAAGATCCGATGAAGGGCGTGAACCCCGACGAAGTCGTGGCCGTGGGCGCTGCTATCCAGGGCGGCGTCCTGCAGGGCGACGTCAAGGACGTGCTACTGCTGGACGTTACGCCGCTTTCTCTAGGTATCGAAACCATGGGCGGCGTGATGACCAAGCTCATTGAGCGCAACACCACTATCCCGACTTCCAAATCCGAAGTGTTCAGTACTGCTGCCGACAACCAGCCGCAGGTCGAAATCAAAGTCGGTCAGGGCGAGCGCGAAATGATGGACGGCAACAAGGTGCTTGGCACGTTCATTCTGGACGGCATCGCATCGGCGCCACGCGGTGTGCCGCAGATCGAGGTAACGTTTAACATCGATGCCAACGGTATTCTGAACGTAACCGCCAAAGATAAGGGCACGAGCAAAGAGCAGAGTATTACCATCTCCGGCTCCGGCAACCTCGACAAGACCGAAGTGGAAAAGATGGCTAAGGACGCCGAAGTTCACGCCGAAGAGGATAAGAAGAAAAAAGAGGCCGTGGAAGCCCGTAACCAGCTACAGCGCCGTGTATACCAGGCTGATAAAATGAAGACCGAATACAAAGACAAGCTGTCCGAGGATGACATCAAAGCCATTGATGAAGCGGTCGAGAAGGCTAAAAAAGTCGTAGCCGACGAAGCCGCCGACAAAGATGTGCTGCAAGATGCCGCCAAAGAGCTCAACAACGTGCTCATGCCCATCGGCGCCAAGATGTACGAATCGGCCGCCAAAGAAACCCCCGAAGAGGACCAGAATGTTGGGGGCGACAAGAAAGATGGGGACGGCCCAATCGAAGGCGAAGTCGTCGACGACAAAGAGAAGGGCTAGGCGCTCAGAAAGATACTATCGTGACAAAGCGTGAGCAGCTAGCCAATCCTGAGATGAACATGAGACGAAGCTTTGGCACGTGGGCTGCTGACCTGATATTCAAGCACTGGACCGGCTATAGCCGGGAGGATGCACAGCAATTTAAGTTCTGGGGGCAGACAACGCAGCTTCTATATAAAGACCAAGAGCCTCGTGACGAGTGGATAGAGGCGAAACAACAGCAGCTGCTGGAAGAGATGGATCCAGAAGAGGGGCGCGACCAAGCATACTGGGCATATGGGCGTGCGCGTCTTGAGGAACGCCTTCGCCATCAATCGCAAATGCGTGATGGCCGTCTCGCAGCCCGCCTGCCGGTTTGTGGCATTTCCAGAGAGAAGCTGATAGCGTTAGGCATTGATGTTGATAACTTCGAGCACGAGCTCACCGGTCCCGAAAATGATGCCGACTATACGGTTATTTTGCAGCAGGGCTGGTCATTACGGGCCACTGAAGGGAGCGATCGATGGGCCGGCGTATATAACGAGGCTGATGCTAGGGTCTTAGATGTCCTTTATATTCACCGGCCGCACAGGCCATCTGAACTGCATCAGCCTTATGGCAGCTTTGTGAGTTCGACCAGGCTAGCGGAAAGTTAAGTGCTATAGAATAGTAAATGAGGTAAATTATATAGTCTATGGCGACCACGAAACGAGATTACTACGAAGTGCTGGGCGTTGGCAAAAGCGCTTCAGCCGATGAAATTAAAAAGGCTTTCCGCCGGAAGGCGGTGGAACTGCACCCTGACCGCGGTGGTGACGAAGAGAAGTTCAAAGAGGTCAATGAAGCCTACGAAGTGCTAAAAGACCCCAGCAAACGTCAGCGTTACGACCAGTTCGGCCACGCCGGCGTGGGCAGCAGCGCGGCCAGCGACGGCAATCCGTTTGCCGGCTTCGGCGGTGGGTTCAACGGCGGCGGCCAGAACGTGAACTTCGACTTTGGCGATCTGGGCCTGGGTGACATATTCAGCAGCTTTTTTGGCGGGCAGCAGAGCGGCGGTCAGCGGCGGCAGGCCCGTGGCAGCGACGTAGAAACGCGCATTGAAATCAGTTTCGAAGAAGCCGTTTTTGGTACCGAAGTTGACCTAAAGCTAAACCTCGAAGATACGTGTAGCCACTGCCACGGTACCACGGCCGAACCAGGCTACTCGCTCAAAACCTGCGACACCTGCGGTGGCAGCGGTCAGGTGATTACAGCCACGCGCACCATTTTCGGCAATATCCAGCAGGCCAGCGTATGTCCGACCTGTAAAGGCACCGGCAAAGTGCCCGAAAAGGTCTGTACTGTCTGCCATGGCCGTGGCACCGAGCGCCGCGTGCAGACTATCCAGCTCAAGGTTCCGGCCGGGATCGATGATGGGGCGACTATACGCCTGCGTGATCACGGTGAAGCGGTCGCCAACGGTCCCAAGGGCGACTTATATGTGCATATGCGGGTCAAGGCACACAAACGCTTTACGCGCGAAGGCGACATCATCCTGAGTGAAGAGCACGTGAGCATGGTGGAAGCAGCGCTAGGTACGGAAATAGATGTGGAAACCGTGGACGGCCAGGTGCGCATGAAAATCCCTGCCGGCACGCAGAGCGGCACTGATTTTAAGCTGAGCAGCCACGGCGTACCACACATCCGCAGCGAAACCCGCGGGCCGCACATTGTGACCATCATCGTGGATACGCCGACCAAGCTTACCAAGCAGCAAAAGACGCTGCTGGAACAATTTACTGCCGGTAACGGCAACAAAAAGCACGGGCTATTCTAGGTGTCTGGACTCAGCGATCAGCCCACTTGAGACACAGCCTATTGCAAGGTGTGTCATACTATAACAAATGCGTAAGCGCAATAACTTTTCTGTCAATGGCCAAAATGGCTTCATCCCGATGCTTATTTGCCTGGCGCTGCTCATCGTGACTGTCGTCTACTTTGCGTACCGGGTGGTGTCCCAGGCACAGCACTGAACTGACCGTGACTTTCTAGGCGTCCTGAGGCATAAAAATCGACAGCTCATCCCCGCTATTAACGGCATGGACGGATATGTTTCCATTCGCAGTCTGTTGAAGTAGGTGTATCTGCGCTTCGTTCACGCTTCGGACAATTTCTGGGCCGGTATCTTTAAAAATTACAGCCGCTCCGTTGTCAATGCCAAGTGCTGAGCCATCCATACGGAAATGCGTGGACGTAGGGGCTGTGGCGATAAGGTTCTCAAGTCTGCTGTCTGGTCTCGGGCCGTGTGGAGTGGGGTCGTGAGCATCCGCATGTGCAGTGGCTATGCCACGCAAGACCCCAAGGCCGTCCAGAACCTTAAAATCCCAATCTTCCTTCTCTGACCTAGCCGAAGGATTAGTATGAATGCCTGCAAATGGCAGCAGGGCGCCGGCACTAATGCCACTGTGGGGTTTACCGTCGGCAATGGCGCTAGCAAGTATTATATCGGCTTGCCAAGCCCGTATGAGCCTGAGTAGATGGGGTGTATTGCCCCCGATGGTGTAAATAAGCGCCGCTTTCCCGACCTCATGCTGAAGCTGGGTTGGTGTCGGTGTTTCATCAAAATCATGTAGAAGTGTAGTTTCTACACCCAGACTACCGAAGAAATCTTGTGCGGCCTTACCTTTTCGAACGAAGCCCGATCTTACCGAGCACGCTGTCGGGATAAGAAGGGTATTACTGGTCTCGGTCGGCAGGGCGCCTAAAGTCGCGCGTATGGCACGTTCCTTACTGCCACCGCCTATCGCGGTAATAAGCATGAGTAGTACTTTAACATAAAAAGTCGGTTCTGCATAGTAGTATAGTGACCGCTTTATGCTATCATGCAGAGAGCAGACATGAG
>Ga0207705_10004892_pt1 | contig 10050 bp, 9 predicted proteins | sample KBSC13metaG_FD_184314 | JGI IMG/M metagenome (GOLD analysis project Ga0207705, IMG submission 184314) | Corn rhizosphere microbial communities from Kellogg Biological Station, Michigan, USA - KBS C1-3 metaG (SPAdes) (version 2) | ecosystem: Host-associated > Plants > Roots > Rhizosphere > Soil ...
CGTCGCGCCCAGCGTCGTGCGTACCGCCGTGGCCGGGACGAAGCAGGCGCACTGGGTCACGGCGTACGCCCCGGCCGCCACCGGCCAGCCGTACGGCGTCGTCGTCCTGCTCCCGGCCGCCCACGGCCCCGGCGTCCTGCTCGACGCCAGCCTCGTCGTGCTCGTGGCCGTGCTGCTCGCCGTCGTCATCGCGGTCGTCTCGGCCCGCGCCACCACCCGGCCGCTCGAGCAGCTGGGCGACGCCGCGGAGCGCATCGCGTCCGGCGACCTTTCGACGACCATCGAGGTCACGTCGAAGGACGAGGTCGGGCGGCTCGCGGACACGTTCAACGTGATGACCGACGAGCTGCGGTCCTACGTGGGTCAGCTCGAGGCGTCCCGGGACGAGCTGCAGGCCGGGCTCGCGAGGCTCGGCGACACGCTGTCCAGCACGCACGACCTCGACCGCATCCTGCACGTGGTCCTCGAGTCGGCGGTCGCGGCGACCCGTGCGACGTCGGGTCTCGTGCTGCTCCTGACCCCCTCGCGCGAGGAGCTCGTGATGGCCGCGTCGAAGGGCCTCGACGACGTGCCGCTCGACCTGCGGATCCCCGTCGGCGTCGGCGTGAGCGGGCGGGTCGCGCAGCACGGCGACGCCTACCGCGGGCTCGTCGAGGAGGATCGCGCGGGCGAGCCCTCGGGAGCGGCCGTCATCGCCGTACCCCTCAAGTCCAGTGGCACCGTCATCGGCGTCCTCGACCTGTTCGCCGCCCACGACTTCGACGACGCCGACCTCGCGACGATCCGCACCTTCGCGAGCCAGGCGACCGTCGCGATCGACAACGTCCTGCTGCACGAGGAGGCGCAGCGCCTGTCGATCACCGACGGCCTGACGGGGCTGTGGAACTACCGCTACTTCTCGATGACGGTCGCAAAGGAGATCGAGCGCGCCGCCCGCTTCTCCCGGCCGCTCGCGCTGCTCATGCTCGACCTCGACCACTTCAAGGGCGTCAACGACACGTTCGGCCACCAGCGGGGGGACGCCGTGCTCGTCGAGCTCGCCGGCCGGCTCCGGGCGGAGGTGCGCGACGTCGACACCGTCGCCCGCTACGGCGGAGAGGAGCTCGTCATCGTCCTGCCCGAGACCGACGCCGACGGGCTGGCCCAGCTGGCCGAGCGCATCCGGCAGTCCGTCCGGCGCAAGCCCTTCGGCGAGCCGGGCGAGCCGCCCGTGCACCTGACGGTCAGCGCCGGAGGCGCGGTGTTCCCGACGCACGGGCTGCAGGCCAGCGCGCTGCTCGCCGCAGCCGACAAGGCCCTCTACGACGCCAAGGACGGCGGCCGCGACACCTGGCGCGTCGCGAGTGGGAGCGGCGTCCAGCACTAGCGTGTGACGCATGCCGATCCGCAAGGCCGTCATCCCCGCCGCAGGGCTCGGGACGCGCTTCCTGCCCGCGACCAAGGCCGTGCCCAAGGAGATGCTGCCCGTCGTCGACACCCCGGCGATCCAGCTCGTCGTCGAGGAGGCTGTCGCCGCCGGCCTCTCGGACGTGCTGCTGGTGAGCGGACGGACCAAGCGGGCGCTGGAGGATCACTTCGACCGGGTCATCGAGCTCGAGCTGGCCCTCGAGGCCAAGGGCGACACCGAGCGGTTGAAGCGGGTCCAGGAGTCGACGCACCTCGGCGACGTGCACTACGTGCGCCAGGGCGACCCCAAGGGCCTCGGCCACGCGATCCTCGTCGCCGCCGCCCACGTCGGCAACGAGCCCTTCGCGGTGCTCCTCGGAGACGACCTGATCGACGCCCGGGACCCCCTGCTGCAGCAGATGATCGCGGTGCAGCAGGAGCGGGGCGGCAACGTGGTCGCGCTGATGGAGGTGCCGCACGAGCAGATCAGCATGTACGGCTGCGCGGCGGTCCAGGGAGACGGCGACATCGTCGACATCACGGCCCTCGTCGAGAAGCCGCCCGTCGACGAGGCACCGAGCGACCTCGCCATCATCGGGAGGTACGTGCTGTCCCCGACGATCTTCGACGTGCTCCGCGAGACGCCGCCGGGGCGTGGCGGCGAGATCCAGATCACCGACGCCATGGCCGCGATGATCGGCCGCGAGCCGCTCACAGGTGTCGTCTTCCGTGGCCGCCGCTACGACACCGGCGACCGGCTCGACTACCTCAAGACGGTCATCAAGCTGGCGAGCGAGCGCGACGACCTCGGCCCGCAGCTGCTCGACTGGCTGCGCGAGTGGCTCCCGGCTCAGTGACCACACCGTGAGATCCGTCGACGAGCACCTGGCCGAGATCCTCCGCGTCGTGCAGCCCCTGGCGCCGCTGGAGCTCGGTCTGCTGGACGCGCACGGTTGCGTGCTGGCTGAGGACGTGGTCTCGCCTGCCCCGGTCCCGCCGCACGACACCGCGTCCTTCGACGGCTACGCCGTCCGCACCCCGGACGTGGCGGGTGCACCGGTGGTCCTGCCGGTCGTCGGCGACGTCGTCGCCGGCACCGCGTCGCCCCTCAGCGTCCAGCCCGGGCTGACGGTCCGGATCACCAGCGGCGCGCTGCTGCCCCACGGCGCGGACGGCATCGTGCCTGCTGCCTGGACCGACGGCGGGCTGGCCCAGGTCCGCGTCGACCGTCCGGTCAGCTCGGGGTTCGGCATCACGCGCGCCGGCAGCGACGTGCCCGCCGGCGAGGTCGTCCTGACGACGGGCTCGCACCTCGCCGCGGCACAGATCGGCCTCGCGGCCGGGGTCGGGCGCGCCAGGCTCATCGTCCGCCCGCGGCCCCGGGTCGTGGTCCTCTCGACCGGCAGCGAGCTCGTCGAGCCGGGCACGGCCGTCGGTCCCGGGCAGCACCCCGACAGCAACAGCCTGGCGCTGACGACCGCGGCTCTCGAGGCCGGTGCCATCGCCTACCGCGTCGGGATCGTGCGCGACGACGGGCGCTCGCTGTTCGACACCATCGAGGACCAGCTGGTGCGTGCGGACGTCGTCCTGCTCAGCGCCGGCTACTCCCTCGGGAGCTACGACGCCGTGCGCGAGGTCCTGGCACGCATGGGCAAGGTGGCGTTCCAGGACGTCGCGATGTCGCCGGGGACCATGCACGGCTTCGGCACGATCGGTCCTGACCAGACGCCCGTGTTCGGGCTGCCCGGTGACGCCGTCGGCGCGCAGGTGTCCTTCGAGACCTTCGTGCGCCCGGCCCTGCGGCGGATGCTCGGGGTCCCGCAGATCGCCCGTCCGCTCGTCTCGGCGCGCGCGGGAGCAGATCTCACATCGCCGGCCGGCCGGCGCTCCTACCTCCGGGCTCGTCTCGAGGTTCAGGAAGGCGCCTACGTCGTCGTGCCGATCACCTCCAGCGCCGTTGCGGGGCTGTCGAAGGCCAACGCGCTCGCGATCGTGCCCGAGTCGGTCGAGCACGTTCCGGCCGGCACGGCCGTGCAGGTCGTCGTGCTCGAGCGCCGCGGGATCTAGGTGGCCAGCCCCGGCTGGCCCGTCTCCCTCGTCGCCGGCGACATCGGCCTGCGGCCGTTCCGGCTGCGGGACGCCCAGGCCTGGTCCGAGACCCGCACCCGCAACGAGGACTGGCTCTCCCGGTGGGAGGGCCGTCAGCCCGGGCTGCCCGACGCGACCTGGGCGGAGCGGCACAGCCCGTCGGCCTTCGCCGCGATGCTGCGGGTGATGCGGCGCGAGTCCCGGGCCGGCCGGCAGCTGCCTTTCGCGGTGATGCGACACGGGTCACTCGTCGGTCAGGTCACCGTGTCCAACGTGGTGCGCGGTGCTTTCCAGTCAGCCAGCGTCGGCTACTGGGTGGACCGGGACGCGGCGGGCAGCGGCGTGATCCCGACCGCCCTCGCCCTCGTCGTGGACCACTGCTTCACCGTCGTCGGTCTGCACCGGATCGAGGCGAACATCCGCCCGGAGAACGCTCCGTCTCTCGCCGTCGTCCGCAAGCTGGGCTTCCGCGAGGAGGGCCTGCACGAGCGCTTCCTGTTCATCGACGGGGCCTGGCGCGACCACCTGACCTTCGCCGTGACGACGGAGGACGTGCCTGACGGGATGCTGTCAAGGGCCCGACACACCGGGTGACCTCCACACTTCTTCAGGTGAGGTCACTACCGTCGATGTCGTGGGCAGCGGACTGATCCTCTTCGCGATCGTCATCGCCTGGCTCATCGTCCTCGTTCCCATGGCGCTGCGGTCGCACGACAACTCGACCTACGCCAAGTCGGCGGACCGCTTCAGCCATGCGATGCGGGTCCTCTCCCGCCGCAGCAGCCGCGACGTCCTCGTTCCTCGCCGGCCGTACTCCTCCCTCGTGGTCTCCGAGACCAAGTCCGACCGGCCCGCGCGGATCCCCGAGGAGCGGGAGGTCGTGGCCGAGGAAGAGCTCGTCGAGCGGCTGCCGCTGACGCCGGCCCAGCGCCGCGGACGCACCCTGCTGGTCCTCGTCGGTCTCGCCCTCGTCACCCTCGGCCTGCGGCTCGCGGGCCTCCGCACCGCCCTCTACGCCCACGTCGCGTGCGACCTGCTCGTCGTCGCCTTCGTGGTCCACTGCCGCCGGCAGGCCATCGCGCGGGCGCAGCGGGCCCGTCGCACCGCCCGTCAAGCGGCCCGCCACCAGGCCCGGACCGGCGAGGCAGCAGCCAAGGCGCCGGTCCGCGTCCCGCGCATCGCCGGCATCCCCGACCGCATGCCGGCGCGCCCGGCACCGCTGTCGCAGCCGCTCCCCGCTCCGGCCGCCCGGTACGAGGACACCCCCTCCGCGGCCGCCGCGACGGGCACGGACACGTGGGACCCGGTGCCGGTGCCTCCGCCCACGTACGTCTCCAAGCCCGTCGCGCCCCGGCGCGAGCCGCGCGTCCTCGACCTGACCAAGCCGGGCGAGTGGAGCGCCTCCCTCGACGGCGAGGACGTCGGCCTGTCGATCCTCGACGACGACGGGGAGCTCGACGAGATTCTGGAGCGCCGTCGCGCTGCCGGTGACTGGTAGCCTGCTGACTCACCGCTTCACGCGGGGCTGTGGCGCAGTCCGGTAGCGCACCTCGTTCGCATCGAGGGGGTCAGGGGTTCGAATCCCCTCAGCTCCACCCACCCGGTTCCCTCTGGGCACAGGAACGCGACGTGCTCGGCGGCAGGGACTGCAGGAAGGCCGCGGCACTAGCGTCTCCGGTCGTGGAACCTCTCGACCCGGACGTCATCGCTGCCGATCTCGAGCTGGCCCAGCAGATGCGGCGGATCGTCAACCGCCTCGTCCTGGTGCGACCCTCCGCGGACGAGCTGCGGTCAGCTGCCGTCAGGGCGCGGGAGTTCGCCGACCGGCTCGAGGAGATGCCGGTCCGGGAGGGCTCGGTGCTCAGCGAGGCGGGTCTGCTGCCGCACGACCATCTGCGGCACAGCCCCTGGTCGGGCACGAGCAACGTCCTGGCGCCGCCGCTCGAGATGTGGTTCGTCGACGGCGACGCCGACGGTCCCGACGGCCGGCGCACCGACGGCACGGTCTTCTTCGACACTGCGTACGAGGGGCCTCCGGGCCACGCCCACGGCGGCTGCGTCGCGGGGGTCTTCGACGAGCTGCTCGGCCGCTCGCAGCTGCGAGCGGGGTTCACCGGTCAGCTGACGATCACCTACCGCCGGCCGACACCGCTGCGGCAGCGCATCGACCTGTGCGCCTGGGTCGACCGGTCCGACGGGCGCAAGCGCTGGGTCAAGGGCACCTCCAAGCTCGCCGGCCAGCTGCTGTGCGAGGCGGAGGGGCTGTTCATCGCGCCGCGCGAGGGCGCCGACCAGGACGGCATCGTCGCGAGCCTCAACCGGGTCGCGCGCGGCACCTAGCGCTCGAGGGCTCTCCGCTGCAGCCCAGCGCCGACGTACAGCCGTCAGATCCAGCTGCTGAACCACATGCGCGCGTGCCAGTCGGTGTACGGCAGCGTCACGGCGGCGAGCACGGGATAGAGCCACCAGAAGTTGAGCGCGACCAGGGACGTGTAGACGCCGACGCCGGCGGACCCCCAGACCCGGCGGGTCGATCCCGGCGGTCCGAGCAGCCAGCCGCCGACGAGGGCCAGGCCGAGGCACACGAACGGGATCGACGGCAGGGCGTAGAACAGGAACATCGTCCGGTCGTGCAGGTCGCTGGGCACCCACGCCAGGATCGACACCGCCGCGAGGAGCAGCAGCGCGGCCGAAGCCCAGTCGCGCTTCGCGGCCCACCGGAAGACCAGGGCGATCGCGAGCGGGATGATCATCCACCAGATCGCCGGGGTGCCGATCGCAAGGACCTCGCGCGAGCAGCCGCGGGCGTCGGTGCAGCCGTAGACACCCAGCTTGATCCCGGGCGGGTAGTAGTAGGACACCGGGCGCTGCAGCACCAGCCACGAGAGCGGGTGCGACTGGTAGGGGTGCTTGGCGTCCAGGTTGTTGTGGAAGCCCCAGATCTGCACGTGGTAGTGCCAGAGGTTGCGCAGAGCCGTGGGTACGGGCCAAGACGTGGAGTGAGCCACGACGACGGTGTCGCGCGTGCCGCGCCCCTCGACCCAGTGCCGGTCGTAGCCGCTGCTGCTCGCGAACCAGCCGGCCCAGGTCCCGATGTAGAGGACCACAGGGAGGACCAGCATGACGCCGACGAAGGGCGCCGTCGTGCGCCGCAGCGTCGTGCGCCACGGGCTGCGGTAACCGGCCGCCCGCCGGGCACCCGACTCCCAGAAGAGCATGAGGACGAGCATCACCAGGCCGGGGTAGAGCATGCTCCACTTCGTCGCCAGGCCCAGCCCGAAGAGCACTCCCGCGAGCAACCGCCACGGCCGCCAGCCGAGTCGTCCGCCGCGGTCGAGGTCGTCCTCGGTCGCGCTGGCCAGTCGCTGACGGATCTGGTCCCGGTCCACGAGCAGCGCACCGAACATCGCGGTGGTGAAGAAGGTCAGGAACACGTCGAGTGTCGCGATGCGGCTCTGGACGAAGTGGAGGCCGTCCAGGGTGAGCAGCAGGCCGGCCAGGCCGCCCAGCAGGGTCGATCCGGTCATGCGGCGGCCGATGCGGATGACGAGCAGCACCGTGAGGGTGCCGAAGAGCGCGGAGGCGAAGCGCCACCCGAAGGTGTTGAAGCCGAAGAGCTGCTCGCCCGCGCCGATGAGCCACTTGCCGACGGGGGGGTGCACCACGAAGGCGCCGTCGGACTGCAGGTGGCAGAAGGCCGCGGTGTCCCCTGGGTTCGGCGCGCTGTGCTCGACGCCGAAGCGCACGAGCGACTGCGCGTCGCACGCGTAGTAGAGCTCGTCGAAGATCTGGCCCGGGCCGACCGCCACGCCCTTCGACGTCAGGGTCGTCGCGGGCTGGTCGAGGCGGATGAAGCGCAGCACGCCTGCGAGCAGCGTGATCGCCATCGTCACGACCCAGCCTCCGGTGCCGGTGACGAGTGGCTGCAGCCGGTCGCGCCAGCCGGGCTTCCCGGGCTCCAGGTCCGCCGGCCGGTCGAGGGTCGCCGTCATGGGCGCCACGCTATCCCGACAGACTGGCGGGATGGCCCTCGTCCTTGCCGGTGTCCCGATCGGCCGCACCGGCGACGCGAGCGCCCGGCTCGTCGAGCTGCTGGGCACCGCGGACGTCATCGCCGCGGAGGACACCCGACGGCTCACGCGGCTCTGCCACGACCTGGGTGTCACCTACACCGGCCGGCTCGTCAGCTGCTTCGAGGGCAACGAGGCAGAGCGCGTCCCGCAGCTGCTCGACGCGCTGCGCGCAGGGCAGACCGTCCTGCTGGTCACCGACGCCGGCATGCCGTCGGTCTCGGACCCGGGCTTCCGGCTCGTGTCGGCGGCGGCGGCCGAGGACCTGACCGTCACCTGCCTGCCGGGGCCGTCCGCCGTGACGACCGCCCTCGCGGTGAGCGGGCTGCCGTCCGACCGGTTCTGCTTCGAGGGCTTCCTGCCGCGCAAGTCCGGCGAGCGCCGCCGCCGGCTCGAGGAGCTCGCGGCTGATCCTCGTACAGCGGTGCTCTTCGAGGCGCCCCACCGGCTGCACGACTCGCTCGTCGACATGGCCGCGGTGCTCGGTGCGCGACGCGCCGTCGTCTGCCGGGAGCTGACGAAGACCCACGAGGAGATCGCCCGCGGGACGCTGCCCGAGCTGGCCGAGAGGTTCAGCGGCGAGGTGCTCGGGGAGGTCACCGTCGTGGTCGAGGGAGCCCCTCCGGTGACGGTGGAACTGACGCCGGCCGAGCTCGCCCGCCTCGTCGCCGTCAGGGAGGCGGCCGGTGAGCCGCGCAAGGAGGCGATCGCCGGAGTGGCAAGGGAGCTCGGAGTTCACCGAAGGGACGTGTACGACGCCGTCGTGGCCTCGCGGAACCGCCACGGAACGGGGCTGGGTCAGTCGTAGCGGCGGACCAGGCGGACGTTCAGGGCCAGCATCAGCGCACCGGTCGCGGCAACCACCCCGAACGCCAGCGCGACCCGGTGCCACTCGCCGCCGCCGAGCACGAGGGTCCGCATGCCCTCCATGATGTAGGTGACCGGGTTGCACGACGCCGCGACCTCCATCGGGCGGGTCAGCATGCTCCGCGGGGCGAAGCTCGGCGTGAGGAACAGCAGCGGGAAGAAGACGAGACCGCCGGACTGGGTCGCCGCGCTGCTGCGCGTCTTCAACGCGATGAGCTGCATGAACCCGGCGTAGACGACGGCCCATGCCGCCGTGAGGAGCAGCAGGAGCAGGAAGCCGCCGACGCCCGTCGCGATGCGCACGCCGAGCAGCAACGAGATCGCGATCATCACCGCAGTGAGGACGAGGGCCTTCACCGACTCCGCGAGCAGACGGCTCATGACGATCGCGACGCGCGACACCGGCGCCGCGCGCAGCCGGTCGAAGTAGCCCTTCTCGATGTCCTCGACGAGGAACAGCGCAGCAGCGCCGAACGACCCGGCGAGCAGCAGCGAGCTGGGCAGCTGGAAGCCGGCATAGCTCTGCCCGTGCAGGAAGGGCGTGGACTTCCCGGGGAAGATCCTGCCGGCCTGGCCCACGTTGACCACCAGGAAGAACAGCGGGATGAGCAGCGTCGGGGCGAGCGCGTCCGGCGTGCGGCGTGCCTCGCGGAGCGCGCGCTGGGCGAGCAGCAGCGTCTGCCTCATGCCTGCACCTCCGCGACCTCGCCGGCGACCTTGGTGCGGGTCCGGCCGGTGGCGTCGAGGAAGACGTCGTCCAGCGTCGGGTCGCCGCCCTCCCTCTGCCGCAGGTCGGCCTTGAGGTCCGACGGTGTTCCCTCGAGGACGATCCGCCCGCCGTCGATGATGGCGAGCCGGTCGCAGAGCTGGTCTGCCTCCTCGAGGTACTGCGTCGTGAGGAACACCGTCGTGCCGCGGCCGTTGATGCGCCGGACCTCGTCCCAGACCGTGAGGCGGCTCGCCGGGTCCAGACCGGTCGTGGGCTCGTCCAGGAAGAGCACCTCCGGCTCGTGCACGAGGGCCGTCGCCAGGTCGAGCCGGCGCTTCATCCCGCCGGAGTAGCCCTTGATGACGCGGTCCCCGGCGTCCACGAGCTCGACCAGCTCGAGCTGCCGCTGCGCGATGTCCTTCGCCTCCGCCGCGCTGCTCCCGAACAGTCGTGCCTGCAGCGTCAGCAGCTCGCGGCCGGTCTGGCGCTCGTCGAGGCCGGCCTCCTGCAGCGCCACCCCGATCTTGCGGCGGACCGCGTCCGGCTCGCGCGCGACGTCGAGGCCGGCGACCGTCGCGGTGCCGCTGGTGATCGTCAGCAGCGTCGTCAGCATCCGCACGGTCGTCGACTTGCCCGCCCCGTTCGGCCCGAGGAAGCCGAAGACCTCGCCCGTGCGCACGGCGAGGTCGACGCCGCGCACCGCCTCGACGTCGCCGTCCTTGCCCGGATAGGTCTTCCGGAGGCCGGTCGCCTCCACTGCGGTCTCCATGCTCGACATGCAAGCGCAGACGTCCGACGCACGGGAATCTCATCGCGGCGTGTCACTAGGGTTGCCCCATGCCCCGCCAGATCCTCACCGCGGTCGCCTGGCCCTATGCCAACGGCCCCCGGCACATCGGACACGTCGCCGGCTTCGGCGTGCCGTCCGAC
>Ga0207705_10004893_pt1 | contig 10048 bp, 8 predicted proteins | sample KBSC13metaG_FD_184314 | JGI IMG/M metagenome (GOLD analysis project Ga0207705, IMG submission 184314) | Corn rhizosphere microbial communities from Kellogg Biological Station, Michigan, USA - KBS C1-3 metaG (SPAdes) (version 2) | ecosystem: Host-associated > Plants > Roots > Rhizosphere > Soil ...
GGGCGATCTGCCGGCCGTGCTGAGCCAGCGGCAGAGCGTCACGATCAAGTACCTCACCGGCGAATTCCAGATCGTGAAGCCGTCGGTGCGCCGGCCAGTCGATCCGAACAAGCTCGCGATCGAGATGACGGGTTGCAGCGAGAACAACCTCAAGAACGTCAGCGTCAAGATTCCGCTCGGTGGCCTGATTGCCATCACGGGCGTCAGCGGCAGCGGCAAATCGACGCTCATCAACCAGACGTTCCTGCCGGCCCTCAAAAAACGCATCTACGGCAGCAAAACGCCGATCGGTGCGATGAAGGACATGAAGGGCTGGAACAAGGTCGACAAGGTGATCGAAATCGACCAATCGCCCATCGGCCGAACGCCGCGCAGCAACCCGGCCACCTATACCGGCGTGTTCGACGAAATCCGCAAAGTCTTCGCCGCCACGAAGGAAGCCAAGCTCCGCGGCTACCAGGTCGGCCGATTCAGCTTCAACGTGAAGGGCGGCCGGTGCGAGGCATGCCAGGGGCAGGGCACCAAGCTGATCGAAATGCACTTCCTGCCCGACGTGTTTGTCGAGTGCGAAGTCTGTCACGGCACGCGCTACAACGCCGAGACGCTGCAGGTGCAGTTCCGCGGCAAGAACATCGCGGATGTGCTGGCGATGACGACCGAAGAAGCGGTGAAGTTCTTCGAAAATTTCCCGTCGATCCACCGCCAACTCGCCGCCCTGAACGACGTCGGCCTGAGCTACGTGAAGCTCGGCCAACCCAGCACGCAGCTCAGCGGCGGCGAGGCGCAGCGCGTGAAGCTCGCCAGCGAACTCGGCAAGAACAGCACCGGCCACACGCTCTACGTGCTCGACGAGCCGACGACCGGCCTGCACTTTGCCGACATCAACAACCTGCTGAACGTCCTCAACCGCCTGGCCGACAAGGGGAACACGATCGTAGTGATCGAGCACAACCTCGACGTCATCAAGTGTGCCGACTGGCTCATCGACCTCGGCCCCGAAGGCGGCAGCGGCGGCGGGACGATCATCGCGACGGGCACGCCGGAGCAGATGATCGAACAGACCCACAGCTTCACGGCGAAGTATCTGAAAAAGAAATTGGAAGATGATGAGAAGCTGATCGCGATGAGCGCGTGAGGCGCTTGCTGACGCGTGTCTTGCCCCTCTCCCTGTGGGAGAGGCTGGGTGAGGGCATCGAGCGTCGGTTCGCTTGCTATCTTGAAAAGAGCGGAGACGCCGCGACGTAAGTCGCGGATTCTTTCCGATGCCTCTTAAGCAATTGAATCCGCGATTCACGTCGCGGCGTCTCACTCCAACAAAGTCTTCCGACGCTCCGTCCCCTCACCTAACCTCTCCCCGAGGGAGAGGGACCGGATTCGCAGCCGATCTACTAGACGCTCAGATAGTTTACATCTAAACTATATTCCCTCTCGTACAATTTCGTGTCCACACCGGACACGAAAAGGACGACAATCATGCAACTCACTGGCTTCCATCATCTTACAGCCGTTACCGCCCAGGCCGCAGCCAACCACACCTTCTACACCCAGACCCTCGGCCTGCGGCTGGTGAAGAAGACCGTCAACCAGGACGACGTCTCGGCCTACCACCTGTTCTACGCCGACGGCGTGGGCAGCCCCGGCACCGACATCACCTTCTTCGACTGGCCGGCCGCCCGCGAACGCCGCGGCAGCAGGGCCGTCAGCCGGACGGGCTTCCGCGTCGACGGCGAGGCGTCGCTCGAATTTTGGCAGAAGCGGTTGACCGATCTGAAGGTGACCCACACGCCGATCGAAACGGTCGACGGGCGGGCCGTGCTAAACTTCGAAGATTTTGAAGGGCAGCGGCTGCAGCTCGTCGCCGATCAGCCCGCGAAGGATCCGAAGCCGTGGGAGAGGTCGCCGGTTGCGCCGGAACATCAGATCCGCGGCCTGGCATCGATCCAGATCACCGCCAACGATCTCGGCCCGACGAAGGCCGTGCTCGAGCAGGTCATGAACATGACGCAGGCCCGCCAGTATGAATATGCCGGCCTGCCGACGACCGTCTTCACCATGGGGCCCGGCGGCCCCGCGGCCGAACTGCACGTGGCGGTCGATCCGAAACTCTTCCCGCACCGCCTCGGCGCCGGCGGCGTCCATCACGTCGCCTTCCGCGTGCCGACGTACGCCGAGTACGACCAGTGGGCGAAGCGGCTGGTGGAAAAAGGCATGCACACCAGCGGCCCGGTCGACCGGTTCTATTTCCGCAGCCTCTACTTCCGCGAACCCGGCGGCGTGCTGTTCGAACTGGCCACCGACCAACCCGGCTTCGCGGCCGACGAGCCGCTGGAAACGCTGGGCGACCACCTGGCGCTGCCGCCGTTCCTGGAACCGCACCGGAAGGACATCGAAGCCGGTTTGAAGCCGCTGGCGATCTAAGAGCGGGCTAAAGGCGAAGATGCGACGACGCGAAGGAGAAAAGATTTATTTCTTTCTCTTCTTCGCTTCTTCGCTTCTTCGCGTTTAATTATCTCGTGATCAAACTCTCCGATTTCGAATGGACCGGCTCGACCGCGCCATGGAAGGCGATCCAGCAGCAGATGCGCGAGCGGGTGATCGTCCGGCCACTGAAACCGCTGCCGCGGTTCGTCGCCGGGGTCGATTGCGCCTTCGCCCGCGACGGCAACCGCATTAAGGCGGCGGCCGTGGTGTATGACCGGGAAGCAAAAGCGATCGTCGAGACGCAGACGCTCATCACCGGTTGCCGCGCGCCATACGTGCCGAACTTCCTCACCTTCCGCGAAGCCCCGGCCATCCTCGAAGTGGTCGCGATGCTGAAACACCCCTTCGCCGCGCTGCTCTTCGACGGTCAAGGCATCGCCCACCCGCGGCGGGTGGGCTTGGCGGCGCATATCGGCGTGCTTCTGGATCAGCCGAGCGTCGGCTGCGCGAAATCACGCCTGATCGGCACGCACGACGAGCCTGGGCCGAACGTCGGCGATACCGCGCCGCTGTGGGACAAGGAAGAGCAGATCGGCGTTGTCCTGCGCACCCGGCCGAACGTGAAGCCGATGTACGTCAGCATCGGCCACCGGGTGGATTTGAAATCGGCGATCGCGCTCACGCTCGCGTGCGGTAATGGGAAACGCCTGCCGGAGCCAACGCGGGTGGCGGATCGGCTCTCGAAGTTCCCGTAGCACACGGATGGCAAATCCGGTCCCTCTCCCTGGGAGAGGTTAGGTGAGGGGATGCTGAATTGAGCGACTTTGGAGCGTCAATGAACGTGCCGGCGTCGATTGGCCCGACATCCCCTCGCCCCGGCCCTCTCCCCAGGGAGAGGGAGCAAGAGCGCTGCGCGGCATTGGCTACGAATACGCCGCGATGATCTTCTGAATCACGTTGCTGCTGCTGCGGCCTTCGATGAGCGGCGCCAGTGCCACACACCCGCCGCGGGCTTCGACGAAATCCCAGCCGACGACCTGTTCCTTCGCGTAATCGGCGCCCTTAACGAGCACGTCTGGAGCCACTGCCTTGATCAAGTCCAACGGCGTATCCGTATCGAACCGGATCAGGTAATCGATGCTCTCCAATTCCTCGAGCACCCCGATCCGATCCTCCTCATTCACCACCGGCCGCTTCGGTCCCTTCAGCCGGCCGATGCTGTTGTCGGTATTCACGCCAACCACCAGCAAATCGCCCTGGGCCTTGGCGAACTGGAAGTATTTTACATGGCCGAGGTGGATCAGATCGAAGCAGCCGTTGGTGAACACGATCCGCCGTCCGGCCTTGCGATGGCCGGCCAGTTCGGCGATGAGGGAATCGAGCTTGCGTTCCTTGCCCCGTGCCGAGTGATGCTCGGCCAGCAGGTCGGCGATGATCTCGTCCCGCGTGATCGGCACGCAGCCGAGTTTTTCGACTTCCAGCCCGCCGACCACGTTGGCCAGCTCCACGGCCTCGTGCCAGCTCGCCCCCGCGGCGCTGGCCATGGCCAGGGCGGTCAACACCATGTCGCCGGCACCCGTCGCGTCCGCCACCTGCCGCGGCCGCGACGCCAGCAGTTCGGCCGAGCCATCTCGCCGCGCCAGCAGGCTCCCCTTGTCGTTCATCGTGATGACGACGACCTGCAGATCGAGCACGTCGAGCAATTTTTTCGCCGCCACGCGGGCCGTCGCCTCGTCCTTCACCGGCAGGCCGGTCGCCTTCTCGGCCTCGGGGCGGTTGAGCTTGATCAGCGTCGCGCCGCGATACTTGCTGTAATCGTTCAAGCGGGCCGGGTCGATCAGGACAGGGATCCGCCTCGATTTCGCCAGCGCGATCAGCCGCGCCGTCAGCGATTCGGTGAGCACGCCCTTGTTGTAATCTTCCAGGCACAGCACGCCGCCCGTCAGTGCCTTCTCGGCCGCCGCGAATAGCTTGTCTTCCGTGGCCTTATCGATCGGCCCGTTGTCTTCGATGTCGAGCCGGATCATCTGCTGGGCCGTGCGGTCTTCGCTGCTACCCAGCAGCCGCACCTTCTCCACAGTCGGCCGGCCGCAGGGGACGATGCCTTCGATCGTCTGACCGTACGAAGCCAGCTTCTCGCGCAACACCCGCCCGGCGTTGTCGTCGCCGCACACGCCGATCGACATGACCGACGCCCCCAGCGTCGCCAGCCCGGCCAGCACGAATCCCGCACCGCCAAGCCGGTTTTCCTCCCGGCGAAATCGTAGCACCGGGATCGGCGCTTCGGGAGACACGCGGTCGGTGCTGCCGAACAGGTAGCGGTCGATCATGAAGTCGCCCACGAGGGTGACCTTGGGCGCGGTGAAGTTCTGAACGATCTCGACAAGGCGGGAAGACATATCGTCTACGAATATAACGCGAAAGACAGAAGGGGAAGTAACCACAGATTTCACAGATCGCGCAGATTAAGACCTTTCTAATCTTCCCAATCTGTGAAATCTGTGGTTTCAACTCTTTCTTCAGTGGCCGTACACTTTCTGCATGCCGCAAGTGCTCGCCGTCGTATCCGTTATCGGCAAAGACCAGAAGGGCGTGGTCGCCCAGGTGGCCACGTACCTGGCCGAGCGGGGGGTGAATATTGAGGACATCGAGCAGCGCGTGCTCAGCGGCGTGTTCGTGATGGACATGCTCGTCGACCTGAAAGACATCAGTGCCGACCTCGGCGAGCTCATCACCGGCCTGCTGGATGTCGGCAAGCGGATGGAAATGGACGTCCGCGTGCAACTGCACAACCAGCGGAAGCTGAAGCGGGTGGCCCTGCTCGTCAGCAAGGAAAGTCACTGCCTGGCCAAGCTGATCGACGACCGCAAGAACAACTTGCTCCACGGCGACGTCACCTGCGTGCTGAGCAACCACCCCGATCTGGAGTCGATGGCCGCGGCCGCTGGCCTGCCGTTCGCGTGGAAGGGGCATGACGACCTGGCCGGGCATTTCGCGTGGCTGAAGGCCGAACTGCTGAAGCGGCAGATCGACGTGGTCGTGCTGGCCCGTTACCTGCGGATCCTGCCGCCGGAGATCGTGTCGAGCTTCTCGTCGCGGATCATCAACATCCACCCGTCGCTCCTGCCGCACTTCCCCGGGGCGGCCCCGTACCGCCAGGCATTCGAAAGCGGCGTCCGCGTGAGCGGCTGCACGGCCCATTTTGTCACTGAACAGTTGGACGAAGGGCCGGTCATCCTGCAGGACGTCTTCCACATCGACGTGGGCCACGACACCCTCGACGACGTAAAAGAGAAGGGCCTGTCGCTCGAGGCGAACGTGCTGAGCAAGGCGCTGCAGTTGTATTTGAACGAAGAACTGGTCGTCGTGGACGGCAAGGTAATCTTTAAGCCGGGGATCAGCCGGTTTTTTCACGAGAAGAATAGTTAAGCCACAGAGATCACTGAGGACACAGATAGGTTTCAGTGGAATTCGTTGATGAGGATGAAGAGCCGAATCCGGAGCTGAATCGGATTACGAATGCCATCATCGGTGCGGCGATTGCGGTGCATTCGAAGCTCGGGCCGGGCTATTTGGAAAGCTTTTATGCCAATGCGTTAGCGATTGAATTTGCCAAGCGAAACATCGCTTTCGAGAAGGAGCATCGTTTCGAGGTGCATTATGATGGCCAGGTGATCGGCGTTGGCAGTGTGGATTTTCTGGTAGAGGGCAAGGTGGTTGTCGAATTGAAAGCGGTCGACACACTTTCACCATTGTTCACCGCTCAAGTCATCTCGTACCTGAAAGCCAACAACATCAAGCTCGGCATCCTCCTCAACTTCAACTGCAAAGTCTTAAAATGACGGAATCCGCCGAATCGCCAAATAATCTCTCTGTGTCCTCCGTGAACTCTGTGGCTATTTAAATGAGTTACCCCCAAGGCCCCGGTTACTACAAAGCCGAACCCGCCTACGCCGCCCGACTGAGAGCGGCGGGGCTGGTGGATGGCATGAGCGTGTTCGAACTGCCGCAGATCGAAGTCTGGCGGTCCATCACCGAGCGGGAAAACTGTGTCCTCGACACGACGGACGAAAACGGAGCGACCACCCGCTTCCACATCAAGCGCAACAAGCCCGGCCACCGCGGCGTCGACGACGAGGCCGCCAAGATCAAATTGCTCATCGACCACGGCGTACCGACCGTCCCATTGGCCGGCTATGGAAAATTGCACGACGGCCGGGGTTTCCTGATCACCGATGATTTGGCCGGCTATCAGGATGCGGAGAAAATCGTCGCCGCCGACAAATCCGCTTTCGAAAAGCTGCTCAAGCCGACGGCCGCCCTTGCGGCAAAATTACACGGGCAGAATCTCCACCACCGCGACCTGTACCTGTGCCACTTTTACGTCCGGACGACCGATAAAACGGGCGATAATGGCCTCGATGTCCGCCTGATGGACGCCGGCCGGGTCGGCGTTTTACCGCGGCTCTTTCGGCGGCGGTGGCTTGTTAAGGACATTGCCCAATTCGGTTTCAGCCTTACCCAGCTTGAATTACCGGCCGATGTATTCGAACGTTGGTTAGCCGAATATGGGTCGTTGCCAGGGACTACGATCGATACGGCGTTCCGGCGATCCGTTGCGCGTAAAATGCGATGGATCGCCCGGCACGACGCATCCCTGCGCCGCCGGCAACCGACCCGGAACGTTGCGATCGATCGATGAAGATTCTCCTGGTCATCCTCCATGCCGAAAGCTCGCGCGGCGGCGCCGAGCTCTACACCGTGCGCCTGTTCCACAAGCTGCTGGAAGCCGAGCACGAGGTCTTCATCGCGGCCGGCACGTTCGAGCCGTCGATCCCGCTGGGCAACCGCGTCCCGCTCGATCACAGCGGGCACATGCGGTTGTCGCGCTACCTGTCGTTCGTCGATTCGCTCGAAGCGCACCTGAACGTCAACAATTATGACGTCGTACACGCCATGCTGCCGGTCCCGCGGTGCGATCTGTACCACCCGCACGCCGGCATCGAGACGGTGACGTGGAACGAAACATCGTTCCTGCAGCAGTTGACCAATGCCCGCCGGCAAACGTTTGTCGATGTCGAGCAGGCACTGCTCAGCGCGCCGCCGCGGCCGATGGTGCTGTGCTTGTCGGACAAGGCCCGGCAACAGGCGGCCAGCGTATTTCCGAAGGCGGCGGAGCGGCTGGTGACGCTCTACAGCGGCGTCGACGATTCGCGTTTCGTCCCGGTCGATCGGCCTGCGAACCCGAAGCCTGTGGTGCTGTTTATCGGGCAGGATTTTGAACGCAAAGGCCTCGACGTCGCGATCAACGCGATCGCGCAGGTGCCGGACGCGATTCTGCGCGTGATCGGCAAGGACAGCATTTCGTCGTACAAGTCGCAGGCCGAAAAACTGGGTATTGCAAATCGTGTTGAATTTTTGGGCGCACGGGATGACGTGCCCGCCCAGCTCGCGGCGGCGGACGCGCTGGTGCTGCCCTCGCGGCAGGAGCCCTTCGGGATGGTGGTGGCCGAGGCGCTGTTGATGGGCGTGCCGCCGATCGTTTCGACGAATGCCGGGGCGAGCGAGATCGTCTTCAACGGCGTCGACGGGCGGGTGGTCGCCGGCGAAGGTGCAAGCGACTGGGCGGAAGCCATCGGCGATGTCATCGCCAACCGCGAGAAGTACCGGGCCGAGGCGCTTTTGCGGCGCGACGAATTGTCGTATGACAGCCATCTGCGGAAGTTGATGGATGTCTATGACCGAATTGTCGCCGAGCGCGTCAGCTGAACTCTCGACCACTCGCGCGTGGCTGCTGGCCCTGCTGATGGCGACGTTCGTCTTCGTCGGCATCGCGCCGACGCTCACCTGGCCCGAATTCACCGGCGGCAATGAAAACATCGTCGTGCAGACCGCGCTGGAGATGCGCCACGGCGGCCCGTGGCTCGTGCCGAACATGATGGGCGAGCCGCGCGTGAAAAAGCCGCCGCTGGTGGCGTGGATCACCGCGCTGTCGATGCGGCCGGCGACGGTGGCGGGGCTGGAGGATCCGCAGGGGCGCAACGCCGCGTATCACGCCCTCGCGTGGCAAGTGCGCTGGACGGGCTTGCTCGCCGGCTGCGTGATGATGCTGGCGACGTTCGAGCTCGGGCGGGTCATCGGCGGGACAACGACCGGTCTTTGCGCCGCGGCCGCCGTGGCGACCAATCTGCTGTTCCTCAAATACATGCGGCAGAGCACGAGCGACGTGCACCTGGCGATGTGGACGACGATCGCCAACGCCGCATTCGTCCACGGGCTGCTGCGGAAACGCTGGTGGCTGGCGGCGACGCTCGGCGCCTTCGCGACGGGGATGGCGTTCCTGTGCAAGGGACCGGTGGCGCTTCTGGAAACCGTCCTACCGCTGACGATTCTTCTCCCGTTTCGGGCAAGACTTCTTACCCCTCTCACTGGGGAGAGGTTGGGTGAGGGTATATCGGGGAAAACACCGGCTGAGCGTGAGACGGCGCGACAGGGTCTGTCGGCGTCCGCATCCCCTCACCTAACCTCTCCCCAGGGAGAGGGACAAGAGGCGTCTCCGCTTACATGGGTTCTTCGTTTCCTCCTCGGCCTCCTCATCTTCGCCGCCGTCGCTTTGCCGTGGTTTTTGCACGTTTATCTGGTCGTGCCGAACGTCTGGCACACGTGGTTCACCGAAGTCTCGCGCCAGGGCGCGACCGATCTGAAGCCCGACAGCCCGCTGACCTACCTCCAGCTCATCCCCAGCCTCTGGCCGTGGATCGTGTTCGGTTTTATCGGATTGCTGGCCTGCCGGGACGACCGACGGCTGCGGATCGCGCTGGTGCAGATCGTGCTGCCGTTGCTGGTGATGACGCTGTTCAAGGACCGCAAGGAGCGTTACCTGCTGCCGATGATCGCCCCGGCCGCCGTGCTGTGCGGCGGTGGGGCGGCGCTGTGGTGGCGGGAACTCCGCTCCCCGGCGACCTGGCCGCGGGCGGTGCTGATCGTTCACGCGATCGTGCTGTTCGGCGGCGCGATCGCGTTCGTCATCATCGGCACGCAGCAAAAGACGCTGGCCGGCGGCCGATGGTTTTCGCCGACGCTGGCGACCTGGTCGCTGGTCGCCTTGGCGTCGCTGGCGGGCCTGTGGTGGATCGCGCAGCGCCGCCGGCGCTCCGCCGTCATCGGGTTCACCATGATCGTGATGCTCGGGCTCGGCGGGCTATTCATGTTCGGCTACAGCCAGACGGCCAACGCCATCAGTCCGTTCAAGCCGATGGCCAACCAGATCCGCCAACTTGGCGACGTGCCGGTGCACGATTGGATCGATCCCGATGACGCCGATAAACGCGTTGACGAAGGTTTCCCAATCTATCTCAACCGCACCGTCACCCGCGCCGACCCTGCGACGCTCACCGGACCGGCCGTGGTGATCTTGAAGCAGCAGAACGACAGCAAGCCGACGCCCACGCTGCCTCCGCCATGGCGGCCGATGGCGACGGCGCGGGAGAAGCGGATCTTATGGTGGGCGTTCGAGCGTTGATCCGACGAGCTGACGCCCATCCGGCCCCTCTCCCACAAGGAGAGGCTTAATGCCTCGCCGCTGCGCGGCATCGACTACGCTTTCGTCGCCGCCAGCTTGATCGCC
>Ga0207705_10004894_pt1 | contig 10048 bp, 11 predicted proteins | sample KBSC13metaG_FD_184314 | JGI IMG/M metagenome (GOLD analysis project Ga0207705, IMG submission 184314) | Corn rhizosphere microbial communities from Kellogg Biological Station, Michigan, USA - KBS C1-3 metaG (SPAdes) (version 2) | ecosystem: Host-associated > Plants > Roots > Rhizosphere > Soil ...
GGGCACGTTCTTGAGGACCACCGAGCGGCCGCCGAACAGATTGGCGGAGCCGGGCAGGATCTGCAGCGTGGTGACGCCGCCGTTCATGAGCGCGCGGCTGAAGCCCGGATCCTGCGGCCAGACGCTATGCTCGGCCCAGACTTCGGGCCGGACGGGCCCGGTCGCCTCGTTGCCGTCGGAATTGCCTTCGACGCCTGGCGAGGGATAGTCGCCGAGGTGGCTGTGGACGTCGATAACGCCGGGCGTCACCCATTTGCCGGTGCCGTTGATCTCGACCGCGCCAGCGGGCGCTGCGAGGTCGGGCCCGCCGACCGCGCGGACGACGCCGTCGCTGATGACCAAAGTGCCATCATTGATCTGCCGCCCTTCACCATCGAACAGGGTGGCGTGGCGGATGACCGTCGGCACGCCCGGATAGCGCGCGTAGGTCGAGGGATACGGATCTTCGTTGATGCGGATCGGGGGCGGCCCCTTCGCTTCGCCGCCCATGCCGGCGCAGGCCGACAGGGCCAAAGCGATCAGCGAGATCGCGCCCCCCGTCCGCATCATTTCACTCCGTGCATCAGATATTTGAGCGGAAAGGCGAGCAACAGCAGGAGCGCGCCGATACCGATGGCCACCCAGCCGATCGTCGTGAACACACCGACATAGGTGTTCAGGCTGACCTGCAGGTTGGTGACCTGCCCGCCGACGGTTTCAACCGAGGCGACCTGTGCAACCAGTCCGGCGACATATTGCGCGACGGCGATCGACAGGAACCAGACGCCCATCATCAGGCCGACGATGCGGGCGATCGACAATTTGGTGATCATCGAGAGCCCGACCGGCGATATGCACAATTCGGCGATCGAGTGAATGAGATAGAGCCCCGCGAGCCACCACAAACCGACCTTGAAGTCAGGACCCGCAAACTGCGCGCCCCACACCAAGAACAGGAACCCCGCACCCACGCCCACCAATGCGACCCCAAACTTTATCGGGATCGCGGGCTCGATGCCGCGCCGGGCCATGGAATTCCACAGGATCGAGAACAATGGCGCGAGCAGGACGATGAAGGCCGCGTTGAAGAACTGGGTCTGACCGGCGGAGATGCTGAACAGCCCGAACACGCTCAGATCGGTGTTGCGGTCGGCAAAGAGGGTCAGCGATGACCCAGCCTGCTCGAACAACGTCCAGAACACGGTGTTGAAGGTGATCAGCACCATGGCCGCAACCATCATCTGGAATTCGGTGCGGCTGCCCTTCAGGAACGACCAAATCAGAATGCCGGGCACCGCGACGAGGAACGTGCCGAACATGATCTTGCCCATGATCGGTAGATTGGCGACGTAGCCAACGATGCCCGATCCTTCGGTCGGCGGCCCGCTGTTCATCAGATTGCTGAACAGGAACCATACTACGGGGATCGCCACCAGCGCTCCAACGTAAATGGCGATGTCGCGATTGGCAGGTGCGCCTTCGGGGCGATCGCCGATTCCATCAAGTTTGCCGCCATCGAACTGGATCAGCAGCCACGAGACCATCATGCCCGCCGCGGCCAGCGCAAAGCCCGCCCACCAGCCAAGGCCGCCCCAGCTGCCCATGCCGACAGCCAGCAGTGGACACAGGATCTGCGAAAACAGCGACCCGAGATTGATGCCCATGTAGAAAATCGTGAAGCCCGCGTCGCGGCGCCGATCGCCGTCGGCATAAAGCGAGCCGACCATCGTCGAGATGTTCGGCTTGAAAAAACCGTTGCCAATGACGACCAGCGCGAGGCCAAAAAGGAGAAGGAAAACGGAGGTCGGATTGCGTTCGCCCTGCGGCTCGAACGAACCGGGCACGATCTTCCGCGCTTCGCTGCCATCCGGCGCGAGAAGCGACACGCTCTTGTCGTCATTGCCCTTGATCTGAAGCGGACGTCCGTTGTCGACGACGAACTGCTTCTCGGCGTCGCCCGTGCCCTGTTTGACGACCTCGTAGCGCTGGCCGTCGATCATCGCGAACGGCTTGGCCGGCTGACCGCCGAAGCATAAGGTCAGATAGCCCAGGCTCATCATGATCGCGCCGAATTTCACCGAGCGCTTGGACCCCAGGAAGCGGTCGGCCATCAGTCCGCCGACCAGGGGTGTCAGATAAACCAGCGCGGTGAAACCGCCGTAAAGGCCCGTGGTGGTCTGGTCGGAAAAGAGGAAATGCTGCGCAAGGTACAGCGTCAACAGCGCTCGCATGCCGTAATAGCCGAAGCGCTCCATCGCTTCGGTGGTGAACAGGCGCGCGAGCTGCCGCGGATGGCCGAACCAGGTCGCCCTGTCGGCGGGATTGGTTTTGCCCGCGGCGACCGAAAACGGCTCTTCGACGGCTGGTGTATCGACCATCCGGTATCACTCCCCACGCGCCAGCCCGGCGCAATCGCGCGACCCTAGCGGTGAATCCCCGCTTGTGAAGCGCATTGTTGATGACTGCCCTGTCTTCTATCTGGCCTGCAACCATGCTGAATGACACAACATCCATCCTCTCGCTGCTGCAGACGCGGCGATCGGGAAAGCCGCGCGAGTTGGTCGGGCCGGGGCCGACCGATGCCCAATTGCAGCAGATGCTGACGATTGCCGCGCGGACTCCGGATCATGGCAATTTGGCGCCGTGGCGCTTCGTCATCGTCGGCGAAGAACAGCGCGACGCATTCGAAGCGGTGTTGCAGCGAGCGTTATCCGAGGAGGACCGCGACCCTTCCCCCGCCAAGCGCGAGAAGGAGCGCAATTTTGCACATTACGAGGGCGCGCTGGTCGTGCTGATCTCGGCGCCGGTCGAGAACCACAAGGTGCCCATTTGGGAACAGCGATTGTCCTGCGGATCGGCGGGGATGAACCTGCTGCTGGCGGCACACGCCTTGGGATATGTACCCGGCTGGGTGACGGGGTGGCGCGCCTATTCGGAGACGGTGAAAGGCGTGTTCTGCAAGCCCGGCGAGCAGATCGCTGGATTCATCTTCATTGGGCACGAAGGGCGCGAGCTCGAAGAACGGGCACGTCCGAACCTGGGCGATGTGGTCAGCGCGTGGACCCCGCCCGACTAAGCGATTGAACTTCCTTGCGATCCGCTGTATTACTACAGCATGACGCTACGCACACAGCACGAGAAGCCCGTTTACGTCCGGCTTCGTGAAACGATCGCCGATGCAATCCTGGCCGGAAAATATGGTGATGGCGACCCGCTGCCGTCCGTGCGCGCGCTGGCGGCCGAAGAGCAGGCCAACCCGCTGACGGTCGCCAAGGCCTATCAAGGGTTTCAGGACGAGGGGCTGGTCGTCGTGAAGCGCGGCGTCGGGATGTTCGTCGCTGAAGGGGCGCGTGCCAGACTCGGCGATTCGGAGCGGAATCGCTTCCTCAAGGAAGAATGGCCCGAAATCCGCGCCCGAATGAAGCGGCTGGGGATCGACGCCGGAGAGCTGCTGGAGCGGGCCTAATTCGTCACCCGGAACTTGTTTCAGGGTCCATTTTCGTGAAGTGCGGCGCCTGGCTCCGGGATGGATGCTGAAACGAGTTCAGCATGACGATTACGAACATTCTTCCCTTCAATAATGAAGCGATTGCCGAGGCCGTGGGGCTCATCCTCGCCGGCCAGTGCGTCGCCGTCCCCACCGAGACGGTTTACGGCCTCGCTGCCGACGCCACCAATGGTGAAGCGGTGGCGCGCATCTACGAAGCCAAGGGACGGCCGTCCTTTAATCCGCTGATCGTCCATGTGCTCGACCTCGCCGCCGCGCGCGAAATCGGCGAGTTCGATGAACAGGCTGCCGAACTGGGCGAGACGCATTGGCCCGGTCCGCTGACGCTGGTGGTGCCGCTCCGCCAGCCGTCGGCCATCGCCTCCATCGCCACGGCGGGTCTCCCGACCATCGGCCTTCGCGTCCCGGCGCACCCAGCGATGCAGGCCCTGCTGCGCGCCGCCGGACGGCCGTTCGCCGCCCCGTCAGCCAATGCCAGCGGCGGCATCAGTCCAACGCGCGCGGAACATGTTCTCAAGAGTCTTGGCGGCCGCATTCCGCTGATCATCGACGGCGGCCCGACCGAGCGCGGGATTGAATCGACCATCATCGCCGCGACCGGTGGACCGCTGCGGTTGCTCCGCGCGGGTCCGATCGAAATCGACGCGGCCACTCCGGATGCCGGTCGGATCGAGGCGCCGGGGCAGATGGCTAGTCATTATGCGCCGTCGAAGCCCCTGCGGCTGAACGCGATGACCGCCGAGCTCGACGAACATTGGATCGGCTTCGGGCCGTATGACGGCCACGCGAACCTCAGCGCCTCAGGTAATCTGACCGAAGCCGCGGCGCGGCTATTCGATCTGCTTCACCGGGCCGACGAGGCTGACGAGGCAAGGATCGCGGTCGCGCCCGTGCCGGAAGCGGGCCTGGGCGTCGCGATCAACGACCGCCTCAGGCGGGCTGCGGCCCCGCGCTCTTGACCCGCGCCTGGAAGCTCTTGCGAAGCTTCTGCAGCTTGGGCGGGATCGACGCGATGCAATAAGGGTTTCGCTGCCCCTCGCCGGACCAATAGTCCTGGTGATAATCTTCGGCCGGATACCATTCGGACTTGGGCTCGATCGTGGTCACGATGCGGCCGCCATGATCGGCGTTCGCACGTTCGATCGCCGCACGCGCCTCATCGGCCTGACTGGCGTCCTGCGGGAAGATCGTCGAACGATATTGGGTACCGACGTCGTTGCCCTGACGGTTGAGCTGCGTCGGGTCGTGGGTTGCGAAGAAAATGTCGAGCAAATCGCCGTAGCTGATCTCGTCGGGATCAAAGGTGATCCGGATCGCCTCGGCATGACCCGTGTCGCCCCCGCAAACCTGCTTGTAGGTGGGATTGGCGACCTGGCCGCCAGTGTAGCCGCTCTCGACGGACTTCACGCCGACGACGTCGAGAAACACGGCCTCGGTGCACCAGAAGCACCCGCCCGCGAGAACTGCGACTTGTTCGGCCATCTATCCACTCCTGCTGATTGCTCAAGCGGAAAGATAGGAAGCGTCAGCTGTCTTTGTAAGCCGCTTTCAGGCTGGCGAGCTCGAGCCGTTTACCAACCCATTCGGACAACTGCTGGAACTCCAGCGGCTTGTCGAACACGATGCCCGCCTTACGCTCGCTGTACCAACGGACTTCGCCCTTGATCGGCTGCAGGCTTTCGACGACGACGACGACGTGCTTGCCGACGCAATATTCCTCGATCGGCTCGACCTTGATCCCGCCCATCGAGATGTCGTGCACGTCGACCGTATAATAGGCTTTGCCGACGCGGACCGACGCCTTGCACGGGATTTCAAGGCGCGGCGGACGCGGGCGGAAACCATGCCGCGGCTTGCGACCGGCAAGGAGTTCGCCAAGGTCGAGATTGTGCTCGAACTTGAGGCCGACCATGTCGCCCCGAATCCACACGACCGTGGCCGGTATGCGCTGCGACGACAGCTCGATGCTGACCTGATCGCTGGTTTTCGGCGGGCGGGTGACAATCGCCATCACACCGCCGGCGGACAGGTTCTTGATCTTGACCAGTTGCTCGCTTCCGTCAGGATCGATGAGCTTGCCGACGCGAAGCATCGGCGACATGCGCTCGTCGGTTCGCCGCTCTTCGGGCCGCGGAACGGCCGTGGACAGGGAGACCATCGTCGACTCGAAAGCCGCGTCGGTGGTGCTAAGCGGCTGGCCGGAAAACTTGCGACGAATGAGGTCGGTGAACATGCGAGAATACCGTCTCCAAATGACGCGATCAGCGCCAATTTGGGACTTTATGACGGACAGGGTTAAAAAGGCGTTGAGAATTGTTGATCTCGAGCGTTGTTACTGCCTACGCCTCCCGTGGGGAGAATGAGATGCCGCAGCCGCGCCTGCTGCTGATCGATGACGAGCCGGTGCTCGCCGATTATCTGGCGAGCGCGGCCCGGACCTGCGGCTTCGAGCCGGTGGTGACGGAGCGCGACGAAGACTTCCGCCACTATTTCATCGAACATCGGCCGGAGATGATCGCGGTCGACCTCGGCATGCCGGTCGACGGCGTCGAGCTGATCCGGTTCCTGGCAGAGCAGGAGTATCGCGGACCGGTATTGATCGTCAGCGGCTTCGATCGTCGCGTGCTCGAATCGGCGTTTCGACTGGGCGAAGCGCTCGGGCTGCACATGGCAGGGCCGGTCGAGAAGCCGGTTCGGCTCGATGTCCTCGAAGACCTGCTCAACAAGCTCAAGGCAACCCTGGTGCTATGAGCCCGCAAGCGGAGCTGGCGATCGTCCGCGGCCTGCAGCGCGCGCTGGATCTGCAGCGGCTGCGGATGGTGTACCAGCCCAAGATCTCGACGCGCGACGGCAGCCTTCGTCAGGTCGAGGCGCTCGTCCGCTGGACCGATCCGGAGCTTGGCGCGGTGAAGCCGTCGGACTTCGTCCCACTGGCCGAAGAACATGGGCTGATCCACGAGCTGACCCAATGGGGTCTACGGACGATCCTGCGCCAGTGGCTGGAATGGCGCGAAGCGGGCCTCGATACCTGCATTGCATTCAATATCTCGGCGCTCAGTCTCCAGCATCTCGACTTTCCCGATCTCGTCGAGCGCATGTGCCGCGCGCTCGACGTCCCGACCGACCGCATTGTGCTCGAACTGACCGAGGGCGCGACGCAGCCGCTGGTCAAGCTGATGGACGCGCTTACCCGCTTTCGCATCAAGGGAATCGGCCTCGCGATCGACGATTTCGGAACGGGCTATTCCTCCCTGATGCAATTGCGGCAGCTCCCCTTCACTGAAGTGAAGATCGACCAGGCGTTCGTCGCCGACCTGCCCGGCTCGCGCGATTCCCGGCTCATCATTCACGCGGTGATCGAACTGGCCCACGGGCTGGGCCTGACCGCCACCGCCGAAGGCGTGGAGACAATCGACCAACTGCGCGCCATTCGCGAGCTCGGCTGCGACGAGGTGCAGGGCTATCTGCTCGCCGCCCCGATGGCGCCCGACGAGCTGCCGGGCTGGGTGTGCAAGTTCCGCCGCGCCTGGCCGGCGATGATCGCCGAGGAGAAGCTCGCGCTGTGGGGCGACGTCGACGCCTGAATCAGGGTGCGACGTCGAACCTGATTCCCTGCGCGAGAGGCAGGTCCGAGCCGTAATTGATCGTGTTGGTCTGCCGCCGCATGTAGGCGCGCCAGCTATCCGAGCCGCTTTCGCGCCCGCCGCCGGTTTCCTTTTCGCCGCCGAACGCACCCCCGATCTCCGCGCCCGACGGGCCGATGTTGACGTTGGCAATGCCACAATCGGAACCGGCCGCGGAGACAAATCGCTCCGCCTCGCGCAGATCGTTGGTAAAGATCGACGAGGACAGTCCCTGCGGAACCGCGTTGTTGAGCGCGATTGCCTCGTCCAGATCGCGGTAACGCAGAACGTAGAGGATCGGCGCGAAGGTCTCGGTCATCACTCCCTCGTCCTGACTGGCAGCCTCGACGATGGCCGGCCGAACGTAGAAGCCGCCGGGGACGGCCTCGATCCGTTCGACCTGGGGCATCACCTTGCCCATGGCGTTGAACGCGGCTTCGTCGATCAGGGGTCCGATCAGCGTGTCGGCATCGCGAGGGTCGCCGATCTTCACGGCACCGAACAGCTTGCGAAGTCTTTCGACCTGCGCCTCGCTTATGCTTTCGTGAACGATCAGCCGCCGCAAGGTGGTGCAGCGCTGTCCCGCCGTCCCGGCCGCCGAAAACAGGATTGCCCGCGCTGCGAGCTCCAGGTCGGCACTCGGCGCAACGATGGTGGCATTGTTGCCGCCCAGCTCGAGCAGGACGCGGCCGAAGCGCGCGGCGACGCGAGGACCAACCGCGCGGCCCATGGCGGTCGAGCCGGTCGCGGAAACGAGGGCGATGCGCGGATCGTCGACCAGACGCTCCCCGACCTCGCGCCCGCCCTGCACAAGCTGCACGAGCCCTTCCGGCGCATCGCTGAAGCGGGCGAGCGCGCGCCGGACGACGGCCATCACGGCTTCGGCGCAGAGCGGCGTTTTCTCGCTCGGCTTCCAGATGACGGGATTGCCGCACACCAGCGCGAGCGCGGCATTCCAGGCCCAGACCGCGACGGGAAAATTGAAGGCGCTGATGACGAGAACAGGGCCCAGCGGATGCCATTGCTCCATCATCCGGTGGTCGCGACGTTCGCTGGCGATGGTCAGGCCGTAGAGCTGGCGCGACAGGCCGACGGCGAAGTCGCAGATGTCGATCATCTCCTGAACTTCGCCCAGGCTCTCCTGGGTGATCTTGCCCGCTTCGAGCGTCACCAGCGCGGCCAGCGAGTCCTTGGCGGCGCGCAGCTCCTCGCCGAGAAGCCGGACCAGTTCGCCGCGCCGCGGAGCGGGCACCGTTCGCCACGCGTCAAAGGCCGCGACGGCGACGGCGGCGGCAGCGGCCGGGTCGCCGGTCGCGACCCGGCCAATCTCCGTTCCGTCGATCGGTGAGAAGCTTACCAAATCGCCATGGCGAGCCACGCCGAATTCCTGCAGCAGTCCTGCCGTCTGCTCAGCGGTCGTCATGCAAACATCTCCCTCGCGCGCGCCATGGCGGCGATTCCGGCATCGAGCGTCTCATCGCGCTTGCCGAAGCATAGCCTGACGAACTGGCTGGGCGGCTCGCGCTCGGCGAAGGGCGAGAGCGGGATGACGGCAACCCCTGCCCGCTCGACCGCTGCGGCGGCGAATTCCTCATCGCTAATGTCGATGCCCGATCCGGCAAGGTCGACGCATAGGAAATAGGTCGAGCGGGAGGCGCCGATCGCGTAGCCGGCCGCCGCCAAGCCGCGCGTGAGCCGATCGCGGGCTTGCTGAAAATCCTGCCGCATCGGCGCCAGCCAGGCGTCGCCCTGCTCCAAACCGAACGCCACCGCCGCCTGAAGATTGGGCGCGGTTGCAAACGTCAGGAACTGATGCGCCTTGGCCAGCACCTTCGCCATCGCCTCCGGAGCCACGATCCATCCCACCTTCCAACCCGTGAGCGAGAAAATCTTGCCAGCCGAGCCGACCTTGATCGTCCGCTCGGCCATGCCGGGGAGCGTCGCCAGTGGCGTGAACGCGAGGCCGTCGAGCACGATATGCTCCCATACCTCGTCACTGATGACGACGAGGTCATGGTGATGCGCGGCGCCAGCGATCACCTGCAGTTCCGCCATGTCGAACAGCCGCCCTGTCGGGTTGTGCGGGTTGTTCAGGACGATCGCCCGGGTTCGCGGGCCGACCGCGGCTTCCAGAGCCGCGCGATCAATCCGCCATTCGGGCGGCCTGAGCGCGATCTCAACCGGGGTCCCGCCGGCCCGGCGGATCATCGGCACGTAGCTGTCATAGGCTGGCGTGAAGACGATGATCTCATCACCCGGTTCGACCAGCGCCAGAATGGCGGCGCCGAGGGCTTCTGTGGCGCCGCTGGTCACGCAGACATTGGCCGCCGACAGATCTTGTCCGAAATGGCGCCGATAATGCCCGGCAACCGCTTCGCGCAGTTCCGGGAGTCCGCGTGACGGCGCATATTGGTTGGAGCCTTCGGTCAAGGCTTGCGCCGCGGCGTCCAGGATTTCGCGCCGCCAGCCGAAGTCGGGAAAGCCCTGGCCAAGATTGACCGCGCCATGCCTCGCCGCGGCCAACGACATGCGTTCGAACACGCTAGTCGGCATGCTTTCGTAAAGTGGGTTCATCCCCTCCGCATAGCGCGACGCACCGCTTGTCGCGAGCCGGGCAACCTTCGGACCTTGCCAAGCATTCTCGCCTGAACATTCCCAGCCACGAGATAAACATGTCCCAACGTACCGCCACGCTCTACCGAATGAAGTTGCCGACCCATGAATGCCCGTACGGCCTGCGCGCCAAGGAACTGCTCGAGAATGCGGACTTCGCCATCGACGAGCATTTGCTCACCACTCGCGAGGAGGTCGATGCCTTCGAGGCAAAGGAAGGCGTGTCGACCACCCCTCAGACCTTCATCGACGGCGACAGGATCGGCGGCAGCGAAGATTTGGAGGAATATCTGAAACAAAACGCTTAGGGGTTGAGGGCCGCCTC
>Ga0207705_10004895_pt1 | contig 10047 bp, 6 predicted proteins | sample KBSC13metaG_FD_184314 | JGI IMG/M metagenome (GOLD analysis project Ga0207705, IMG submission 184314) | Corn rhizosphere microbial communities from Kellogg Biological Station, Michigan, USA - KBS C1-3 metaG (SPAdes) (version 2) | ecosystem: Host-associated > Plants > Roots > Rhizosphere > Soil ...
TCCTGCAGCGAGACCAGCTCGGCGAGGCGGGGCACCGCAGACGAGACGACCTGAGCGCGTCCGGCAGTCGCGTACTGGGACCAGACAACCGTCCCCGCGAAAGCACACATCACCGTCACGGGGATGAGCACGAGAACCATCAGCCGGCCGGCGATTCCGACGCCCGTCGAAGGTTTGCCGGCGACGGGATGGGCCTTGGAACGGGGCATGACGACCTCTCGACGCGTGGACGGGCCGTGGGCGGCCGTCACCCTTACGTCGGGATGACTGGACCGAATATCCACGGTTTAGCGACTGGAGCGCTGCAACCGACCAGCCGAGCCACTCACAAGTGCGCAGGTGCAATGATCACAACTGGCCAGGGTCGGGCCCTGCGACGAGTGGACGCTGCGCGACCTGCTCAACCACATGCTGGAGACGCAACGCTATTTCGCCAACGCCACGCGCGGCGAACAGGTCTCACCGCCCGGACCCCAAACGGTGGACTCGCGGTTGCTCGCCTACACCGGCCGCGACCCGAGCTGACTCGGCATCGTCAGACCGGGTCGTAGGCGAGTCGGTAGCCCCGTTTGACGATCGTCTGGACGATCGTCGGATCGCCGAGGGCCGCGCGCAGGCGTGTGACGGCCATCTCCACCGCATGCTCGTCAGTCCCGGCGCCGGGCAGCGCCGCCAGCAGCTCACGACGCGACACGACCCGGCCGGGTTGCGCCGCGAGCGTGGTCATGACCGCCATCAGCGCCGGCGGAAGCGCAACCACCGTTCCGTCGATCGCGATCGCCTGTGAGCGCACGTCGAGAAGGTGGCCGCGCACCTGCAGGCGCTTGCCTACGCGAGCCGGGAGCTGTTCGACGACAGCGCGCGCAAGGTTGCCCAGGCGTGGCCGGTCCGGCTGCGCCGCGGGGACACCACGACGCTCGAGCGGGGCCGCGGTCACCGGTCCCACGCACACCGGTAGCACCCGATGGCGGAGCGCGTCGAGAAGGGCCGGCTCAAGGCCGCTCTCCTTCGCATGGAGCAGGAGGCTCACCACGGCCGGGGCACTGGTGAAGGTGATTGCGTCGATACAGCCGCTGACGATCTGTTCCAGCAGCCGGTCCATCGGCGTGCTGTCCGCCGGTCGATCCCATCGGTAGACGGGCACCGTGACGACGTCGGCTCCGGCCGTGCGGAGCGCTTCGACGAAGTCGGGCAGCGGCTCGCCGTGCAACTGCACCGCGATGTGTGCTCCGTCGAGATCCTGCACCAGCAGGTGGTCGAGGACCTCGCTCATCGACTCCGACCCCGGTGACCACTCCTCGGTGAGGCCGGCGGCCCGGATGGCCCGTCGTGCCTTCGGGCCGCGCGCAAGCAGGCGTGAGTCGCTCAACCGCTTGCGGAGGTCGTCGCCGAGACCCCAGCCATCAGCTGCCTCCAGCCAGCCGCGAAAGCCGATGCCGGTCGTGGCAATGGTGACATCCGGCGGCCGGTCGAGGCAGCTCTTGGTGGCGGCTTGTAGTGCGGCGTCGTCTTCCAGCGGAACCAGCCGGATGGCCGGTGCGTGCACGACCCGGGCGCCGCGGCGTTCCAGCAGAGCCCCCAGCTCCTCCGCACGGCGCGCAGCGGTGACGGCCACCGTGTAGCCGGCGAGCGGCGGCGGTCCGTGCACCGTCATCGTTGAGCGATTCGAACGCGCCCGTCGACGACCCGCGCGTCGAACACGGTCACGGTCACCGAGGGAACGTCGAGACAGGTTCCCGTGCGCAGGTCGAAGGCTTGCTTGAACATCGGCGACGCGACGACAGGAGTGTGGTCACGAGTTCCGACGATGCCGCGGGACAGAATGCTTGCGCCACTGAAAGGGTCGACGTCGCTGAGGGCATGGACCTCGCCGTCATGGGTCCGGAACACCGCAACGTGGTCAGCGCCCACAAGCGCCCGGACACCGCACTCGGGCATCAGGTCGTCGACGTCGCACACGTCCACCCAGGTCGCGCCTGCCACTTCCGTGTCATCGACAAGCATCGTCATCGCAACGCTCCCGTTCCCTCGACAGCTTCCCGTTCCCCCGGCCTGGCCGGCCGCGGCTGGCCCCGCTCGGTCACCATCACGACCGTGTGGTCGGGCGCGTCCGGCGCGTTGACGAATGACGCGAACCGCCGGAGCTTGTCCGGGTCGTCAAGCGTCGCCCGCCACTCGTCGGCATACGACGCCACGTGCCGCGACATCGCCTCGTCGAGCTCGACACAGATGCCGAGAGAGTCGTCGACGATGACCTCGCGCAGGTAGTCGAGCCCTCCGTCGAGCGACTCGAGCCACGCCGCGGTCCGCTGCAACCGATCCGCCGTTCGGACATAGAACATGAGGAACCGGTCGACGTAGCGCACCAAGGTCTCGGTGTCGAGATCCTGTGCGAACAGCTTCGCGTGACGAGGGCTGAAGCCGCCGTTGCCGCCGAGGTAGAGGTTCCAGCCCTTCTCGGTCGCGATGACGCCGAAGTCCTTGCCGCGCGCCTCCGCACATTCCCGGGCACAGCCTGAGACGCCGGCCTTGATCTTGTGCGGCGCGCGCAACCCGCGGTAGCGCAGCTCGAGATCGATGGCCAGGGCGACCGAGTCCTGGACGCCGTAGCGGCACCAGGTCGAGCCGACGCACGACTTCACCGTGCGCAGTGCCTTTCCATAGGCGTGCCCCGACTCGAAGCCGGCATCGACCAACCGCCGCCAGATCGCTGGGAGTTGGTCGACGCGCGCCCCGAGCAGATCGATCCGTTGGCCGCCGGTGATCTTCGTGTACAGCCCGAAGTCCCGCGCGACCTCACCGATCACGATCAGCTTGTCCGGTGTGATCTCCCCGCCGGGGATTCGCGGTACGACGGAGTAGGTGCCGTCCTTCTGCAGGTTGGCCAGGTGGTGATCGTTGGTGTCCTGCAAGGCGGCCTGCTCGCCGGCGAGCACATGACCGTTGCCGAGGCTGGCGAGGATCGAGGCGACCGTCGGCTTGCAGATGTCGCAGCCTCGTCCCCGCCCGTGCTCGGCGACCAGCTGCGAGAACGTCGTGACTCCCGTCACACGCACGACGTCGAACAGCTCCGCGCGGGTGTGGTCGAAGTGCTCGCAGAGCGCCTTGCTCATCGTCACGCCAGACTTGACGAGCTCGTCCTCGAGGACGCGCTTTACCAAGGGAACGCACGACCCGCACCCGGTGCCCGCCTTCGTACAGGCCTTCAGTTCACCGAGGTCAGTGACGCTCTGCGCCACTATCGCAGTGCACAGGTCGTCCTTGGTAACGGCATGGCACGAGCAGACCTGCGCGGTGCCCGGCAACGCGGCTGTCCCGGTCGTCACGCTCGCGTCGTCGCGGATGGGGAGGATCAGCTGCGCCGGGTCGTCCGGCAGCCGGGCCGCGCTGCCCGCCATCGGCCGAAGTAGCGCGTATGCCGAGGCGTCGCCGACGAGGATGCCCCCCAACAACCGGGAGGCGTCGTCGGTGACGACCAGCTTCTTGTAGACGCCTGCGACCGGGTCGGCGTAGACGAGCTCCAACGCTCCTGGAGTGGTGGCCAAAGCGTCGCCGAAGCTGGCCACGTCGACGCCCAGCAGCTTGAGCTTGGTCGACGTGTCCGCTCCGGGGAAAGTCGCCGCACCTCCGAGCAGCCGGTCGGCGACGACTTCGGCCATGGCGTAGCCGGGGGCCACCAGGCCGTATGTGCGGCCACCCAGGCAGGCGACCTCACCGACTGCCCAGATGCCCTCGTCTTCGGTCCGGCATCGCTCGTCGACGACGATGCCGCCGCGCTCGCCGACCGGAAGGCCGGCATCGCGTGCCAACTCGTCGCGGGGCCGGATGCCCGCGGAGAAGACGACGAGATCCGTCTGCAGCGCGGCCCCGTCGCTGAACACCATGCGCTGCGGCGGTCCCGGCTCGATCCGCTCGGTCGCAGCCCCGAGGTGCAGGTGCACGCCCAGCTGCTCGACCCGTCGTCGTAACGCCTCGCCACCGCCGTCGTCCACCTGCATCGGCATCAACCGAGGAGCAAACTCCACGACATGCGTCTCGAGCCCCAACGCTCGCAGGGCGTTCGCGGCTTCAAGCCCGAGCAGACCGCCGCCGACAACGGCGCCCGTGCGCACCCCGGCCATATGAGCGGCGGCCGAGATCGCCTCCAGATCCTCGATGGTGCGATAGACGAAACACCCCGGACCCTCGGCGCCGGGAATCGGCGGCACGAAAGCCGACGAGCCGGTGGCCAGCACGAGGGCGTCGTAACCCACGACCCGCCCGGCGGAGGTGACGACGGTTCGGCTCGGGCGGTCGATGCCAACCACCCGCTCGCCCAGGATCAGCTCGGCGCGGTCGTAACACGCCGAGTCGAGCGTGAGGTCCTCGGCGGTGGCACCGCTGAACCACGACGACAACGCAACCCGGTCGTACGCCGGTCGCGGCTCCTCGCCGATGATCGTGATGCCCCAAGAGCCATTGCGATCCCGGGACTGCAGGGCGTCGACGAGCCGGTGCCCGACCATGCCGTTGCCCACCACGACGAGCCGTTGCCGGGTCACGCGGTGACCTCCTCGCAGGCGGTGGTCGCCGTCTCGGCCAACCACTCGACGATCCCCGCGACTGCGTCGCGGCAGGTTCCGCACCCCGTCGTCGCCCGTGTCGTCTCCCCAACTGCGGTGAGGCTGTCCGCGCCGGCCAGCCAGCAGGCCTGGATGTCGCCCTTCGTCACGTTGTTGCAGCGACAGATCGTCGTGGCGGCCGGCATCAGAGCGGGCGAGGCGGCCGTCGTGGGTGCATCGAGACCCGCGAACAGCAACGAGAGAGGGTCCGAGGGGACCGGACCGCCGCGATCGAACAGCTGGACCACCGCGCCGGCCGTCGTGCAGTCGCCCAGAAGGATCGCGCCCACGAGGCGACCCTCGCGGATGACCAGCTTCTTGTAAGTGCCGCGGGCGGCGTCGGAGAACTGCACGACTTCGCGGTCGGTGCCGTCATCGAGCTCCCCCGCGGGGTCGCCCATCGCGGCGAGGTCCACGCCCGCGGCTTTCAGCCGCGTGACGACGGCAGACCCCGCATAGGTGGCGTCGGGGCGCACACCGGTCACGACATCGGCGACTACGGCCGCCTGCTCCCAGGCCGGTGCAACGAGGCCGTAGACGAGCCCCTCATGCTGCGCGCACTCGCCGATGGCGAACACCGCGCGGTCGCTCACCGATCGGAGCTGAGAGTCGACAACGACTCCCTGCTCGACCCGAAGACCTGTCGCGCGGGCGACCTCGACGTTGGGCCGAATTCCGCAGGCGAGAACGACGAGCGTGGTGTCGACGAGTGATCCGTCGGTGAGCTCGACGGCCTGCACCCGCGCGCCTCCCCGCTCCCCCGGCGTCACCCGCAACGCGGCCACGGTGACGCCGAGCCTGGTCCGCACCCCCAGATCGCGCAGCTTGCGCGCGAGGACACGTCCTGCGCCGACATCGAGCTGGCGTTCCATCAGGTGACCGAAGGGGTGCACCACCTCCACGTCGAGGCCGCGACCGGCAAGCCCGCGCGCCGCCTCCAGTCCGAGCAGACCTCCCCCGACGACCACGGCACGATCCGCCTGATCCGCGAGCTCGATGATCCGACGGCAGTCCTCCACGGTGCGGAATGCGACCGCGCCGTCCACCGGCGTTCCATCCTCCGCAGCGAGTCCGTCGATGGGTGGCAGCCACGGCAGGCTGCCGGTGGCCAGCACGAGGACGTCATAGGGGACCACCGTGCCGTCGTCGGCTGTCACCTTCTTCGCCCACCGGTCCACAGACCGGACAGCGACGCCGCCGTGCACGACGACTTCGTTGTCGTCGAACCAGCCGTCAGGCGTGAGGTAGATGTCGTCGACCCTCGTCCGGCCGGCCAGCAGCTCGGAGAGCAGGACGCGGTTGTACGACGCATCCCGCTCGGCTGCGAACACGGTGATCCGCAGCCGGCGGTATGGGTCGCGTGCTCGCAGCTCCTGCACCAGCCGCGCCCCGGCCATGCCGTGTCCCACTACGACGACGTGCGTCCGCGCCGTCACGGCACCGCCTCCACTCGCACGGCGCAGACCTTGAACTCCGGCATCTTCGACACCGGGTCGAGAGCGGGGTTGGTCACGTTGTTTGCGCGACCGGGACCACCCCAGTGAAACGGCATGAAGACGGTGTCCGGGCGGATGGTCCTGGTGAGCCGCGCCGCAGCCTGCGCGCTGCCGCGTCTGCTGACGATGCGGCACCGGTCGCCCTCCAGCAGACCGACCCGAGCAGCCAGCTCAGGGTGCATCTCGACGAACACGTCCGGTGCAGCGTCGACGAGCGCGTGAACGCGTCGGGTCTGCGCTCCGCTCTGGTACTGCGCCAGCACCCGACCCGTGGTCAGGTAGACGGGATAGTCGACGTCGATGTCCTCGGCGACCTGGCGGTGCTCGACCGCGACGAACCGGGCCCGCCCGTCGCCGGTGGCGAACGTCGTGGTGAACATGCGCGGCGTGCCGGGGTGATCCTCGGAGGGGCAGGGCCAGAACACTCCGTCCTCTGCCTCGATGCGCTCCCAGGTGATCCCTGCATAGTCCGCCAGGCCGCCGGCACTCGCCCGGCGTAGCTCGTCGAAGGTCGACCTGGGGTCGGCGTCCAGGTGCCGTCCGGCCCCGAGCCGCGCACTGAGAGCGGCGAGCGTTTCGAGGTCGGTGCGCACCCCGGCAGGCGGGGCGATCGAGCGCCTGCGCCGCAGCACGCGACCTTCGAGGTTGGTCATGGTGCCGTCCTCCTCGGCCCACTGCGCCGCGGGCAGCACGACGTCAGCGCGCATCGCCGTCTCGGAGAGCACGACGTCGCTGACGGCGAGCAGCTCGAGCGACTCGAGCCGTTGGTCGATGCGCCGGCCGTCGGGCGCGGAGACCGCCGGGTTGCTTCCGAAGACGAGCAGCGCCCTCGGCCCGTCCGGTTGGCCGAGGGCGTCGAGCAACTCGAACGCCGAGCGACCCGGACCGGGCAGGTCATCCGGGTCGACTCCCCACACCTTCGCGACATGCGCCCGGGCAGCCGGATCGTCGATGCGTCGGTAGCCGGGCAGCTGGTCGGCCTTCTGGCCGTGCTCGCGGCCGCCCTGGCCGTTGCCCTGCCCGGTGAGACAGCCGAAGCCCGAGCCGGCGCGGCCCGGGAGGCCGAGAGCCAACGCCAGGTTGATGAACGCCGTAACAGTGTCGGTGCCCTTGCTCTGCTGCTCAGGCCCGCGCGCGGTGACGATGACGGCGCGGTCCGCGCGGACGAGCAGGCGCACCACGTCCTCGAGCTGTCCAACCGGAACACCCGTGATGCGTTCGACGCGTTGCGGCCAGTAGGCCGCGAGGGTCCGTCGTACGTCGTCGAAGCCAGTCGTGCGACTAGCGACGTAGTCGGCGTCGACGTGACCGCGAGCCACCACGAGGTGCAGCAGTCCCAGCGCGAGGGCGAGATCGGTGCCCGGCGTGGGTTGCAGATGCAGGCTCGCGAGTCGGGCCGTCGGCGTCACCCGCGGGTCGATGACGACGAGAGCGCCGCCGTTGTCGCGTTGCGCCGTCAGGTGCTGGACGAGAGGAGGCATGGTCTCGGCGGGGTTGCCGCCCACAAGGAGTACGACGTCCGCGTCACGAAGGTCGGCGAGTGGGAACGGCAGGCCACGGTCCAGGCCGAACGCTCGCGTGCCGGCCGCTGCCGCCGACGACATGCAGAACCGGCCGTTGTAGTCGATGTTCGACGTTCGCAGAACGACCCGGGCGAACTTGCCCAGTGCGTAGGCCTTTTCGTTGGTCAGGCCGCCACCGCCGAAGACCGCGACCGCGTCGTCGCCGTAGCGCCCACGCACCTGCTGCAAACCGGCGGCTACCCGGTCGAGTGCCTCATCCCACGAGACCGGCTCGAGCGGCAGGTGACGTGCTGCACGCGCCAACGGCATCGTCAGCCGCTCCCCCGAGGTCAACAGCTCCGCGGCAGTCCAGCCCTTCTGGCACAGGCCGCCCCGGTTGGTGGGGAAGTCCCGCGCGGTGATCGTGACCGACGGCTCGCCGCGGGTGACGACGAGGTGCATGCCGCACTGCAGGGCGCAGTACGGGCAATGCGTCGGCGTCGGCGTCGACACCGGCAGGGGCGGAACGGGCACCTCGCCAAGCGTGGTTCGCCGCCGTTTCACCTCAGGTTCCATGGTGTTACGGCTGTGCGTCATGTCCTTCATCGGCGCGCCTGACCGGCCGTGAGCCCGATCACACCCCCGCATACGCCAGGCTCGGCAGTCGCTCGGCGAGCAACCCCTTGCGCAGGTAGCAGAACCAAGTGACGGCCGCGAAGACGACATACGCGACGAGGAACACCCACAGCGCCGACACCGACCAGTCGGCATTCGCGCGTGCGATCGCCGCCTTGGCCGCTGGGGTCGCCGCGGCCTTCACGAGGGCGGAAACGTGCAGGCTGGACTGCCGGAGGACGACCTGGACGAGGAAGCCGCCGAAGGCACCGATCGCCCCCGCGATACCGATGACCGCTGCCGCCTGCCGCTTGTGATCGAGCAGCGTCAGCTGCGGGTCACCGCCGGACTCCGTTGCCCGCCGTCTGCCGATCTCGGCGAAGATCGAGGGGATCATCCGGTAGGTCGAACCATTGCCCATCCCCGCAAGGGCGAAGATGACGAGGTAGGCGGCGAAGAACAGCGCGAAGCTGTGGTGCTTCACACCCGAGATGGCGAACGCGGTGGCGCCGGTCATGCCGACGAACACGCGAGCGTGACGCGCGCGCCGCCCATCCGGTCGGACAGCCAGCCTCCGAACGGTCGTGCCACCGAGCCGACCAGTGCCCCTACGAACCCGAGACCGGCCAAGTAGGTGGCGATGAAGCTGTGCTGGGCGAGGAACTCCGGAAACGTGTTCTTGATGACGAGCGGCAGGGCGAACGAGTAGCCGATGAAGGAGCCGAAGGTCCCGATGTAGAGGAGCGACATGAGCCAGGTCTGCGGCTGGCGCAAGGCTCGGGCGTACGACGTCTTGTCGGCCTTCGCCTGGGTGAGGCTGTCCATCCGCCACCACGCACCGAAAGCCGCGAAGACGATGAGCGGTAGCCAGAAGAGTCCGGCGTAGGCGAGATGCACTCGGTGCACCGGCAGCTTCACCGCTGCCGCCGGGACACCGACGATGAGCACGAGTGGCATGACCAGCTGCGTCACCGAGACGCCGAGGTTGCCGCCGGCCGCGTTGAGACCGAGCGCGAAGCCCTTCTTACCCTCTGGGTAGAAGTAGGAGATGTTGGCCATCGACGACGAGAAGTTGCCGCCGCCGAAACCCGCAGTCGCAGCGCAAGCGAGCAATACCCAGAACTGCGTTGCGTGTGCCTGCTGCACCAGCCAGCCGCTCGGAACCAGGGCGGCCAGCAACAGGCAGGGAATGAGCAGCAGGCTCGCGCTCGTCGCGGTCCACAGTCGGCCACCGAAGCGAGGAACCGCGAACGTGTAGGGAATGCGTAGCGTCGAACCGACGAGGTTGGGCAGCGCCGTCAACCAGAACTGCTCCGACAGCGACAGCGTGATGCCCGCGTCGCCCAGGTTGATGACGATGATCGTCCAGAGCACCCAGACGCTGAACCCCAGATGCTCGGCAAAGACCGACCAACCCAGGTTGCGACGAGCGATCTTCTTGCCCGTCTGCTCCCAGAAGAGCTCGTTGTCGGGATCCCAATTGCTGATCCAGCGCGGGCGGCGGACTGCGGCGGGTGGCTGGCGGGTCTCTGTGTCGGTCACTGTCGTCTCCCGGAGATCTGGCTAGGCCGGGGACGCTAGGAAGCGCGCGTTTCAGCAGGGTTCACTGCGTGCGGGCCGCCGGTGACATTTCGCGCACATCGGCCACCGGGCGCCAGTGAGGTGAGCCGCCGACATCCGCGTCGTGGCTAGCTGGGCCACGTGTGGGTCGGGCGCACGAGACCCGTTTCGTACGCAAGGACAACGGCCTGCACCCGGTCGCGCAGACCGAGCTTCATCAGCAGCCTGGTGACGTGTGTCTTCACGGTCGTCTCGCCGATGACGAGATGCGCG
>Ga0207705_10004896_pt1 | contig 10045 bp, 8 predicted proteins | sample KBSC13metaG_FD_184314 | JGI IMG/M metagenome (GOLD analysis project Ga0207705, IMG submission 184314) | Corn rhizosphere microbial communities from Kellogg Biological Station, Michigan, USA - KBS C1-3 metaG (SPAdes) (version 2) | ecosystem: Host-associated > Plants > Roots > Rhizosphere > Soil ...
GACGGCGTCGCGAATACCCGGCACCGAGAGCACACGAAGCTCTACTTCCTGAGGAAGCGATTCCGCGACCGGACAGTGAGGCGTGGTCAGGGTCATGGTGATCGTCGCGTCGCCGTCCTCGCTAATCGCGACGTCGTAGATGAGGCCGAGCTCGTAGATATCGACCGGGATTTCCGGGTCGTAGATCGACTTCAGCACGTCGACGACGTCGGCCTGCAGATCGCTTCCCGCGCCGCCCTTCGGCTCTTCCTCTTTCTCGCCCGCAAGAAAGCCCGCGAGATAGTCGCGCTTGCGCTCGAACTCCGGCGTCACGCGAGCGCGCGGCGGGGTCGGGACCGACTCCACCTCGTGCGTTTCGATCTTGCGTTCCTCGTTCATGCGAAGACCCGTTTGACCTGCTCGATCCCGCGCACCAACGCTTCGATGTCCGAGCTGTCGCTGTGCGCCGCGAAGCTCGCGCGGGCCGTCGCCTCGACGCCGAGCCAGCGCATCAGCGGCTGTGCGCAATGGTGACCGGCGCGGACGGCGACGCCCACGTCGTCCAATATGGTGGCGGTATCGTGCGGATGAACCCCATCGACGTTGAAGCTGACGATTCCCGCGCTGTCCTCGGGTCCGTACAGCGTCACGCCGGAGATGCGCCTCAGCGCTTCGCGCGTCTCCGCGACAAGCGCGCATTCGTGCGCGTGAATCGCGTCGAGCGAGAGATGTTCGACCCAATTGACCGCTGCGTGCAGCCCGATCGCGCCGACGATGTGCGGCGTCCCGGCCTCGAATCGCGCCGGCGGATCGAGGAACGTCGTCTCATCGAAGCGGACGGTGTCGATCATCGCGCCGCCTCCCTGCCAGGGCGGAAGCGAGTCGAGCAGCTCGGCGCGGCCCCAGAGGGCGCCGATGCCGGTCGGGCCGTACAGCTTGTGGCCCGAGAAAGCGTAGAAATCCGCCCCGATCTTCTCGATCTTCACACTGAGGCGCGGCACAGCCTGGCATCCGTCGAGGAGCAGCAGGGCACCTTTCGAGTGCGCGATCTCTGCAGCGCGCTTCGCGTCGAGGATCGATCCCAAGACATTGGATACGTGGGCGAATCCTACAACGCAATGTTCCTCGGTCAGCATCGCTTCGGCGGCGTCCAGGTCGATCTGGCCGTCGGCAGTCAGCGGAACGGCGTCGATTTCGAAGCCGGCGAGCTGCCAGGGCACGATGTTGCTGTGGTGCTCGAGCTGCGACAGAAGGACGCGGTTGCGTCCGTTTCGTGGGAGCGTCCTGGCAACGAGGTTGATGGCTTCGGTAGCGCCGCGGGTGAAGACCAGCTCGTTGGGCCGCCCGCCGATCAGCTTGGACGCGGCGGCGCGAGCGGCCTCGTAGCTGGCCGTCATCGTCGCAGAACGTTCGTATACGCCGCGATGCACGGTCGCGTAATCATGTGCATAGGCGTTCGTGATCGCGTCGATCACGGCCTGCGGCTTCTGCGCGGTGGCTGCGCTGTCGAGATAGTGCCAGCCTTCGATCGCCGGGAACTGATCGCGAACGTCGAGCGCGGAGTTGATGCGAGTGGGAGCGTTCACACGACCCTCCGCAGCGCTTCGCGCGCGGCTTCGCAGATCGCGTTCGGGTCCTTCGCGGTGTCCCACAAGCCCATGACGAAGCCTTCAAGTAGAAGCGCGCGGGCGCTCGCCGGATCCATTCCGCGGCTTTCAGCATAGAACAATTGCATCGGGTCGAGCTCGCCGACCGTCGCGCCGTGCGCGCACTTCACGTCGTCGGCGAAGATCTCGAGCTCGGGCTTGCAATTGGCGGTGGCGCCGCGGTCGAGGAGCATGGCCTTGACCGACTGCTCGCCGTCGGTCTGCTGGGCGCCGCGCGCGACCTCGACCTTGCCGAGATACGACCCGACTGCCTTGCCGTTCAGCACGGAGCGGATGACCTGCCGCGAGCGTCCACCGGGCCCGACGTGCCTGACATTGGTGACGAACTCGTTGGTCGAAAGACCGGCGCCGATGTTCGCGCCATAGAGCTCGAAGTCCGCGCCTTCGGCGAGCGAAACTTCAATCTCGATGCGTCCGTAAACCGGCGCGGTGTTGAGCGCGAAGATGCGCGCCTTCGCGCCCTCACCAAGCGCCAGCTGGACTCGGCGCAATTGCACGTCGTCGGCTACCGGCAACCAAATCTCTTCAAGCTCTTCACCGGCCCCGACCGTGAGCGTCACCGGTTGAGCGAACTGCTCCCACACAGGCTGCAGTGCGTCGAGGTCGGCGTAGCGCCATTCCTCCTGCTTGTGGGTGGGGAAGGCCGCGGTCACGCAGCAGCCTCCGTATAGCCCTCGCGCTCGAGCTCGCGCGCGAGCTCGGGTCCGCCGCTGCGCTCGATCCGGCCGTTGCGCAGCACGTGAACCCGGTCCGGTTCGACATAGTCGAGCAGGCGCTGATAGTGGGTGATCAGGAGCACGCCTTTGTCTGGCGCGCGCATGATGCGGTTGATGCCTGCGCCGACAGCTTTGAGCGCATCGATGTCGAGGCCGCTGTCGGTCTCGTCGAGCACCGCGAACTTGGGCGCCATGATGCCCATCTGGACCATCTCGGCCCGCTTCTTCTCCCCCCCGGAAAAGCCGACGTTCACCGGACGCTTGAGCATGTCGGCATCCATGCCGAGCAGGTTCGCCTGTTCGCGCGCAAGCTTGATGAATTCGCCGGCCGAAAGCTCGGCTTCGCCGCGAAAACGACGCTGCGAATTGAGGCTCTCGCGGAGGAACTGGAGGTAGGAGATTCCGGGAATCTCGACGGGGTATTGGAAGCCGAGGAACAGTCCCGCCGCGGCGCGTTCGTGCGGCTCCATTGCCAACAAATCCAACCCACCTTCGTCATCCCGGGCTCGACCCGGGATCTGCCTGCCTTCTGCGCCTTCGGAAGAAAAGGCAGGCCCCGGCTCAAGGCCGGAGTGACGCGTTGGCGTGAACGTCACCGACCCTTGCGTCACCTCATATCCAGGACGACCGGCAAGCACGTAGGCGAGCGTGGACTTGCCCGATCCGTTCGGCCCCATGATCGCGTGCACCTCGCCCGCGGGCACGTGCAGCGACACCCCGTTGAGGATCGGCTTGTCGGCGACGGTCGCGTGGAGGTTGATGATCTCGAGCACTAGCCGACGCTTCCTTCCAGACTGATCCCCAGCAGCTTCTGCGCCTCGACCGCGAACTCCATCGGTAGCTGCTTCAGCACCTCGCGAGCGAATCCGTTGACGATCAGCGCGACTGCCGCTTCCTGATCGAGGCCGCGGCTCATCGCGTAGAACAGCTGATCCTCGCTGATCTTCGATGTCGTCGCTTCATGCTCGATCGTCGCGGTCGGATTCTTGACCTCGATGTACGGGACGGTGTGCGCGCCGCAGTCAGACCCAAGCAGCAGCGAATCGCACTGGGTGAAGTTGCGCACGTTCTCGGCGCGGGGAAGCACGCGCACCAGCCCGCGATAAGTGTTGTTCGAGCGGCCCGCGCTGATGCCCTTGCTGACGATCGTCGAGCGCGTGTTGGCGCCGATGTGGATCATCTTGGTGCCGGTGTCGGCCTGCTGGCGGTTGTTGGTCAGCGCGATCGAATAGAATTCGCCGACGCTGCCATCGCCCTTCAGAATGCAGCTCGGATATTTCCAGGTGATTGCGCTCCCGGTCTCGACCTGGGTCCAACTGACCTTCGAGCGGTCGCCCGAGCAGAGGGCGCGCTTCGTGACGAAATTGAAGATCCCGCCGCGGCCGTCCTTATCGCCCGGATACCAGTTCTGCACGGTCGAGTATTTCACCTCGGCGTCCTCGTGCGCGAAAATCTCGACCACCGCGGCGTGCAGCTGGTTCTCGTCGCGCATCGGCGCAGTGCAGCCTTCGAGGTAGGAGACGTAGGCGCCCTTGTCGGCGACGATCAGGGTGCGCTCGAACTGCCCAGTGTTCTCGGCATTGATCCGAAAATAGGTGCTGAGCTCCATCGGGCAGCGCACGCCCTCAGGCACGTAGACGAAGGTGCCGTCCGAGAAGACCGCGCTGTTGAGGCAGGCGAAATAATTGTCCCGCTGAGGAACCACGCTGCCGAGATATTTCTGCACCAGCTCGGGATATTCGCGGATGGCTTCGGAGATGCTGAGGAAGATGACGCCGGCCCTCTTCAGCTCCTCGCGGAAGGTGGTCGCGACGCTGACGCTGTCGAAGACCGCATCCACCGCGACCTTGGCCGAGCCTTCGACGCCGGCGAGGACCTTTTGCTCCTCGATCGGAATTCCGAGCTTCTCGTAGGTGCGGCGGATTTCGGGATCGAGCTCATCCAGCGAGGCCAGCTTCGGCTTCGCCTTGGGCGCCGCGTAATAATATGCGTCCTGGTAATCGATCGTCGGGATGTCGAGCTTGGCCCAGCTGACCTCCTCCATCTCGAGCCACGCGCGGTAGGCTTTCAATCGCCACTCGAGCATCCACTCCGGCTCGTTCTTCTTGGCCGAAATGAAGCGCACGGTGTCTTCGTTGAGACCCTTGGGCGCGAATTCCTGCTCGACGTCGGAGACGAAGCCCCATTCGTAATCCTGGGCAATCTTTTCCTTGAGCTCTCGGTTCTTCACGGCTTCGTTCATGCTGACCGTGCTCCTGCGGACGCGGGAGCCCAGACATTCTCCTGTCCCGGCTGGACCCCTGCCTTCGCAGGGGTGCTAAGCTGATGGAGCGACACGGCGCCCAGCGCGCCACGCACCGCGCGGCCGACGACGCCCATGTGCGGCTTCACTCGGCAATGCGCGTCGAGGATGCAGTCGTGGTTATTCGAGTCAGAGCACATGGTGAGAGCGATCGGACCTTCGACCGCTTCGACGATGTCGGCGAGGCTGATTTCGCTCGCGTGCCTAGCGAGGGCGAATCCGCCGCCCACGCCGCGGACGCTGCTCAACAGCCCACAGGTCGCGAGCTGACCCATCAGCTTCTGGGCGGTAGGAAGGGGAACGCCGGTTTCCGCCGCAAGCTCCGTCGCGCTGAGACGCGCGGCAGCAGGCCGGCGAGCGGCGGCGGTCATCAATACGACCGCATAATCGGCGAGGTGGCTGAGGCGCATGGCTTAATTCGGAGCTTTCCAGTCCGATTTAGTCTCTTGCACCACGAAACTCAACCGCGCAGACGGTCGGCGTGGCGCTTTACCCATTCATACGGCCCCTCATCTTCAGGCTGGACGCGGAACGCGCGCACCTGTTGACGATCGGTTTGCTCGGCCTGCGAACCGGAACCGCGTTCACGCCCGAGCCAGGTTGGACTCCGACTCTAGAGACAAGCGTTGCCGGACTGAGGTTTCCAAATCCGATCGGACTCGCGGCGGGTTTCGACAAGGACGCGCGGGTGTTCGGCCCAATGCTCAACCTCGGCTTCGGCTTCGTCGAGGTCGGCACGGTGACGCCGCGCCCACAAGAAGGGAATCCCAAGCCTCGTTTGTTTCGCCTCGAGGAGGATCGGGCGGTCATCAACCGCATGGGCTTTAACAATGAAGGACAGGCGGCGGCGGGCAAGCGGCTCGAATGGCGCTGCGGCAAAGGGATCGTGGGCGTGAATATCGGCGCGAACAAGGATTCGGCGGATCGGATCGCCGACTATGTCGCCGGTGTCCGGGCGATGTCGCCGGTGGCGCGATACATCACGATCAACATCAGCTCGCCCAACACGCCCGGCCTACGGCAGCTGCAGGACGAAGAGGCGCTGCGGGCTTTACTATCCGCAATCGAGGAAGCGCGGCCTGCCGATGGGCCGCCGATCTTTCTCAAGGTCGCGCCGGACCTAGGGGAGGATGAGCCCGAGCAGATCGTCCGCGTCGCGATGGAGCACAAGATCGACGCGATCATCGTCGCAAATACGACTGTCTCGCGGCCGCCACTGAAGTCGCGATTCGCGCGCGAGCAGGGCGGCTTGTCGGGCGCACCGTTGAAGCCGCTGGCGCTGAAGGCCTTGCGCGACTTTCGGGCAGCGTCGGGCGGCAAGCTGCCGCTGATCGGGGTCGGCGGAATCGCGACCGCGGACGATGCATGGGAGCGGATACGCGCCGGTGCGAGCCTCGTGCAGCTCTATTCGGCAATGGTCTACGAGGGCCCGGGCATCGCACGGCGCATCGCCGCCGGCCTTGTCGAGCGGCTGAAACGCGAAGGCTTTGCCAACATTGCCGAGGCGGTGGGGACCGAGTAGCGCGAGCCGATGTTGAGACGTTTCGTTCCATTTGCGGCCGCGCTGGCTCTTTGCGGCTGCACCACTTCCGTCCAATCCGCCGGCACGTCCGCGAAGGGCATGGTGAGCGCCGCCGACCCGCGCGCGGCCGACGCCGGCGCTGAGATGCTTCGGCAAGGTGGAAGCGCGGCCGATGCCGCATTCGCGACATTGCTGGCGCTAACCGTCGTCGAGCCGCAAAGCTCCGGCATCGGCGGCGGCGGATACCTCGTCTATTCCGAACGCGGCGGGCCCCCGGTGACGTATGACGGCCGCGAGACGGCGCCGCACGCGGCGACGCCGAGCTGGTTCATGAAAAACGGGCAGCCGATGGCGTTCGACGACGCCCAGCCCGGCGGCAAGAGTGTCGGCGTCCCGGGCAATATCCGGATGATGGCGCTGGCGCATCAGCGCTACGGCAAGCTCAAGTGGGCGGCGCTGTTCCAGCCGGCGATCAAGCTCGCTCGCGATGGCTTCAAGATCACGCCGCGCCTTTACAACTCGCTACTGAAATACAGCGCGACGGGAGCTTTGTCGGCCGAGGCGAGGTCGATCTTCTATCAACCGGGCGGCCAGCCAAAACCAGTTGGCACGATCGTCCAGAACCCGCGCCTAGCGTCCTTTCTCGAACAGCTTGCTAGCCTCGGCCCGGACAGCTTCTACGTGGGGCCGAACGCTCAAGCGATCGCGGCCACCGTCAGCGGAGCGCCGCACAATCCGGCGCCGATGACCGCTGGAGATCTCGCCTCCTACGAAGCGAAGCCGCATGCTCCCGTATGCGGAACCTATAGGGTCTATCGGATCTGCGGGATGGGGCCCTCCTCGTCCGGCGGATTCACGGTCTTCGCGACGCTGAAGCAGCTGGAGCGGTTCGACCTATCGGCGCTCGGGCCGAATTCTCCGACCGTGTGGCATCTGATCGCGGAATCGGAGCGGCTCGCTTACGCCGATCGCGACCAGTATCTCGGCGACGCGGATTTCGTGACGGTGCCGCTCGCGGGACTGATCGACTCCAATTATCTCGCAAGCCGATCGGCGCTGATTCAGCCGGATCGCACGAATGCGAACGTGGTCGCCGGACGTCCGGCGGGATCCGACAAAGCGCCGTGCGCTCCGATCGCGACCAACGAGCGCGGCACCTCGCACTTTGTCGTCGTGGATCGGTGGGGCGACGTTGCGTCGGAGACGTCGACGATCGAGAGCAGCTTCGGCTCGGGCCTGATGGTCAACGGCTATTATCTGAACAACGAGCTCACCGACTTCAATTTCGTGCCGAAATGTCCGACTGCGAACCAGGTCGAAGGCGGCAAGAGACCGCGGAGCTCGATGAGCCCGACCATCGTCTATGGGCCGGACGGCAAGGTCGTCCTGGCCGTCGGTGCCGCAGGCGGATCGACGATCCCCGCACAGGTGATCAAGACGATCATCGGGGTGCTTGATTTCCACCTCACCGCTCAGGATGCAGTGGCCCTTCCGATGATCTACGCGCCCGGCGACACGATCTTCGTCGAGAGCGGAGCCAATTCGCTCGAGGCGATGATTCCACAGCTTCGCGCACTTGGTCATGGCGATATCCGCCTGCTTCCGCCCGGCACGTTCAAGGCGAATGCGATCGGATGGTCGAACGGCCGCTGGATCGGCGGCGCCGATCCGCGGAGCGAGGGAACCGCGGTCTCGGAATAAGCGCAAAAGAGGGAAATTTGGCTCGGCAGCTCGAACGGTTCGACAATCTCGTTTCGCTCTTCCTGACGCGCGCTCAGGAGAAGGGCGACGCGCCGTTCCTCTGGGCCAAGCGCGAGGGCAGCTGGCGGTCGATCAGCTGGAACGAGGCGGCGCAGCAGGTGGCGGCACTGTCGGATTCGCTACGGCGGATCGGCCTTCAGCCGGGCGATCGCGTCGCGTTGGTCAGCGAGAACCGGCCCGAATGGCTGATTGCGGATCTCGGCATCATGGCCGCCGGCTGCGTCACCGTTCCGACCTACACGACCAATACGACGCGCGACCATGCGCATGTGCTCGGAAATTCCGGCGCGCGCGCCGTCATCGTTTCCAACCAGAAGCTGGCGAGGAACCTCGTGCCGGCCGTCCTGACTTCCAGCGAGTGCCATCATGTGATCGGCATCGAGGACATTCGAGCCGGTCAGGTGCCGGACTGGGTCAACGTCCACCACTGGAACGAGCTGACGGCAGGCGCCGCCGATGTGCCGGCGCTTCGCGAACGCGAGAAAGCCGTGAAACGCAACGATCTCGCCTGCATCATCTACACGAGCGGGACCGGCGGCGCGCCGCGCGGAGTGCAGCAGCATCACGGGGCGATCCTGTGCAACCTCGAGGCCTGCACGGACATTATCTCGTCGGACTTCGGTTGGGGCGACGAGGTCTTCCTGTCCTTCCTTCCGGCAAGCCACGCCTATGAGCATACCGGCGGGCAGCATTTCCCGATCGCGCTGGGCGCACAGATCTATTACGCCGAGAGCCTCGAGAAGCTCGCCGCCAACATCGAGGAAGTTCATCCGACGATCATGGTCGTCGTGCCGCGCCTGTTCGAGCTCCTGCGGACCAGGATCATCAAGTCCATCGAGAGCCAAAGCGGCCTTGCAAAATATCTCCTCCACCGAGCGCTGAAGATCGGCGGCGACAAAGCTCGCGGCAGCACGAAGCCGTGGGACCTGCCGATGGACGGAATCCTCGAGCTCACGCTGCGCAAGAAGGTCCGCGAGAAGGTCGGCGGCCGGGTGAAGGCTTGGGTGTCGGGCGGAGCGCCGCTGAATCCCGAGGTCGGGATTTTTTTCCAGTCGCTCGGCATCACCTTCCTTCAGGGTTACGGGCAGACGGAAGCCGCGCCGCTCATCAGCTGCAACCGGCCGAGCGTCGGGATCCGTCTCGAAACGGTCGGACCGCCTGCCGGGTGCGAAGTGCGGATCGCCGAGGATGGCGAAATCATGGTGCGTGGCGAGAACGTCATGCATGGCTATTGGCGCAACGACGAGGAGACTGCCCGGGTTCTGAAGAACGGATGGCTTGCAACCGGGGACGTCGGCCATTTCGACAAGAAGGGCCGCATCGTCATCACGGACCGCAAGAAGGACCTCATCGTTAACGACAAGGGCGACAATTGCTCGCCGCAGCGGATTGAGGGAATGCTGACCCTGCAGCCTGAGATTGCCCAGGCCATGGTCTACGGCGACCGGCGGCCGCACCTCGTGGCGCTCCTCGTTCCCGATCCGGAGATCGCTTCGAAGGATGACGTGCACCAGCGCCTTCAGCGCGCGGTGGACCGCGTGAACGCGGATCTTTCGGTGATCGAGAAGGTGCGGCGCTTCATCCTCGCCGACCAGCCGTTCACGATCGAGAATGAGCAGATGACGCCGTCGATGAAGATCCGGCGGCACGTCATCGGGCAGGTCTATGGCGATCGGCTCGACGCTCTCTACCGGCGTCAGTAGCGGCTTGCGGAGCTCCTGTAGGGAATGATCCTGTCGATTCCGCATGACCCGACCGTGAAGTGGTTGGTCGTATCGAACACGCGCACGATGTCGCCGCTGCAATAGCCCATCCCGCCCGCCTGCCGAGCGAGGAGCGCGTAATGACCGCTGGAAAGCGAATTGCAGCCCGGCGAGAGCTCCATCAGATAGACTGCGCTGGCTCCGCTGCGGAATGTCACCGTCCGGTCGTCGACGATCCGCATGTCGTAGGCATTGTAGTTTTGCAGGCAGCTCATCGGCGGGCCAGCCACCTTCCCGGCAAGCAAGGCCGCAAGCTCATGCTGCGCCTGCGGGCTGAGCTGCACCGGCTCGGGAGCCGTGGAGCAAGACGCCAGAACTGCGCCGATCAGCAGGGC
>Ga0207705_10004898_pt1 | contig 10044 bp, 2 predicted proteins | sample KBSC13metaG_FD_184314 | JGI IMG/M metagenome (GOLD analysis project Ga0207705, IMG submission 184314) | Corn rhizosphere microbial communities from Kellogg Biological Station, Michigan, USA - KBS C1-3 metaG (SPAdes) (version 2) | ecosystem: Host-associated > Plants > Roots > Rhizosphere > Soil ...
AAGTTTATTACCGTAACATCGTATTTGCACTATTTATGCTTGCAGATAGTTTTACTTTATTAACCATCAAAACATTTCTTAAAGAAAAATCATCCATTTATTTAAAGATACTGGTGCCTACCTTCCTATTAGCTGTATTTTTAAATGGTTATTTCTACGACTGGGGCTGGAGGCTTGGCGGTGTTTTTTTTAAAGTACTTATCCAAATACTTACGCTAATAATTGCCATTAAAGCATCGGGAAAAAATTACCGCGGAGCACGCGTCTTTTTTATTGGAGCACTTGCAACCATAATTCTCTTTTTTACTTTTATCCTGCAGGGTACTTTTTATGAACACGATTTGGTAGAAAGCCTTCCGCTTCTGCGAGTAGTTAATTACGTTTTGTATTCTCTGTCAATGCCTTTAGCAGTGTCCATTTATCTTGCCAGTGATTTTGCCTACACCACGCGCCGGTTGAATCAAAAGCTGGATGAAGTTAAAGAACTTTCTGAAAAGAATATTTTAGTGGAAAAGGAAAAGCAGGAAATTCTTACCTCCCAAAATGTCCGTTTGGAAAAATTGGTCGATGAGAGAACCAATAAATTAAAACAATCGCTTGAAGAATTAAAGAGTACCCAATCGCAATTAATCCAATCAGAAAAAATGGCTTCGTTGGGAGAACTTACCGCGGGCATTGCACATGAAATTCAAAACCCATTGAACTTTGTGAATAATTTTTCTGAAGTGAACGAGGAAATGATTGATGAATTACAACAAGAATTAAAATCCGGAAATGTTGAAGAAGCAATTTGTATCTCAAATGATATTAAAGAAAACCAGGAAAAAATAAACCACCATGGCCGGCGCGCCGATGCAATTGTAAAAGGAATGTTGCAACATTCAAGAGCAAGCACAGGCAAGAAAGAGCCAACCGATATCAACGCCCTTGCAGATCAATATTTGCGGCTCAGTTATCATGGTTTTAGAGCAAAAGACAAAAATTTTAATGCAACCATGGAAACGAATTTTGATGATACGATTGGAAAAATAAACGTCATTCCGCAGGATATTGGAAGGGTGCTTCTAAACTTGTTCAACAATGCTTTCTATGCAGTAAATCAACAAAAAAGCAAGAATCTTATTTCGTACGAGCCAACAGTTTTCGTTACTACAAAAAAAACAGAAAATGGGATTACCATTACCGTTCGCGACAATGGAAATGGCATTCCGCAAAACATTCTTGCCAAAATCTTTCAACCATTTTTTACTACAAAACCAACAGGAGAAGGAACAGGACTGGGTTTGAGCCTGAGTTATGATATTGTAAAGGCGCATGGAGGAGAAATAAAAGTGGAAAGTACAGAAGGGAAAGGAAGTGAATTTACGATCCTATTATCGCATCGATAAATTATTAAAACAATTGAAATGAAAAATTTCTTTACGCTTGTTTTATTGTTCGTAAGTCCTGTTTTTTGCCCTGCACAAACCAGCCTGCCAAGTGAATTGCACTTTTACCATCTTGCTGTAAAAGACGGCCTTCCGGAAGGATTCGTTCAATCAATGATCCAGGACCAACAAGGGTATATCTGGATGACTACGCAACGTGGCCTCGTGCGTTACGACGGTTATCAACCGAAAGTATATACGTTGGGTATTACACACCCGTACCGCATCGGTGTAAATAGTGTTTACCAGGATCACAAAGGAAGAATCTGGGCAGGAACCTTCTTCGAAGGCCTATACCTTTACGACCGGGGTAAAGATTGTTTTATTCATTATCCAATGAATTCAACCGTTTCCGGGTTAAAACCGTCCTTGACATTTTTGGGAATAAAAGACGATAACCGTGGACGTCTCTGGTTGAATATAAGCTACTTGGATAACCAAAAATCCCGCTTCATTTTATTTGATCCGGCGACAGGAAAATTCACCGGCTATGGAAAGCAGGAAACCGGAAAAAATCATATTAATGCCGATAAGTTAAATAATGAGTATCAAGACAGCAAAGGGCATATTTGGATTAGTAGTAGCAATGGCATATATGAATTTAATAATAAAAATGAAAGCTTTACGGGACACCTGGCTACTGCTGATTCTAACCACCAAAAGGAATTTTCGGATATTACCGAAGATGCTTTACAACCCGGGGTGCTTTGGTTTACAAATGCACGATCCATTGCATTTAATGGACAAATAGATGTATCAAATAATAAAGGGCTTTGGCGATTCAATATGGCCAATGATTCTGCTAAAGCATTTTATCACAATCCTCAAGATGCCGGCAGCATTGCCAGTGACACCATTTTCAAAGTGTTGAATGACTCTAAAGGACGATTGTGGATAGGTACTAAGAGCGGGCTATCTTTATTTGACCGGGACAAAATTAATTTCATTAATTATTATCCCTCCGAAAACAAAAGTGAAAGTAATAATTCGGTATTTGATATCCTTGAAGATAAATCAGGAAATTTCTGGTGCCAGGCTGGAAAAGGGATTCTTTACTTTAATACAAAAACCCGAAAATTTACGCGCATCACTGCCGATCCTAAAGAAACAGATGGATTACTGTCAAATATAGATAATCACACACTCATGTTGGACAAAAGTGGAACGCTTTGGTTTGGTATTAGCGATAATGGTGTGCAGTGGATCAACCTGCAGAAATCCGGGGTTATTCAATATGATGATAATCCCGGAGCCCTGCATAATTTTCCTGGCGGTGAAGTGATGGGATTTGCAAAATCCGTTGATGGTACTATTTGGATAGGCGCCGAACATGGCTTGTACCGCTGGCAACCACAAAGCGATTCCTTTACTCAAATAAAATTCTGGACAGGTAAACCAGTAAATGAATTCGCAAATTCACCCATGGTAGACCATAACGGGCAGGTTTGGTTTCATGGTGTCAATAATGACGACGACGGGCTTGACTGCTATAATCCCAGGACCGGGATAACCCAATACTATCGCTATAAAAAAAATGATTCCACTTCTTTGAGCAGCAATGTTGTATCTGGCGTTTATGAAGATCACCTGGAAAATATATGGATCGGCACCCGGGGCGCTGGGATTTGCCGGATGGATCAAAAAACACAAAAATTCGTTCGTTATCCCTATATTCAGAATAACGGTTATATTATCCCAAATCACGGAGCTTTAGATGATGACGAGGTGAACTCGATTTTTGAAGATAAAAGCGGAACGCTTTGGGTTGGAACTAACAAAGGTGGTCTTAACCGTTTTAACAGGGAAGCCGGCACTTTTATTTCTTATCTCAATGTATTGCCCGGTTTAGAAGGCGTGCTTAGTATTTACCAGGACAACGGAAACAGGTTATGGGTGGGCAGTTATTTCGGGGGCTTTTTCGAGTTTAACGTAAAAACAGGAAGGCCTGAAAGATTTAGCGAAAAGAATGGTTTATTGTATGATGGAGCTAATACCATACTGGAAGATAGTAGCCATAATTTGTGGTTAACTTCATCCAGGGGTATTTCTATTTTTAATCCGCAAACCCGGCTGGTAAGAACACTGACAACTGCCAACGCTCTCCCTGTCAGTAACCTCCGATCTGCAATTAAGATTAGCAACAGGGAGTTTCTTTTCAATTCTGATAACGGGTTTTTCGTTGCTAACCCGGAAGACTTTGCGCCGGATCGAAATCCTCCTGTTGTTCATATTGAGTCAGTTGGCTTTATTGTGCCTGGCAGCAAACCTACAAAGGATTCCACCATTTTTGCTTTTGACAAAAAAGATATCAGGTTATCGTATAATGAAAACCGGCTCACTTTTAATTATGTAGGATTGTATTACCAACAGGCAAGTTTGGTGAAGTACTCCTATAAACTAGAAGGCTATGATAAAGATTGGATAGATGCCGGATCGCAGCGAACTGTTACTTACACCAACCTTTCCCCGGGTACCTATACTTTTACCGTGAAAGCGGCCAATAGTGGTGGCGTTTGGACTACCAAAAATCCATCAATAGTGATTACCATTTTATCTCCCTGGTGGAAAACATGGTGGGCTTATTTATTATATGCATTACTGATTTTTGCATTAATCTGGTCATATATTCATTATCGTTCCAAAGCATTACGGAGAGAAAACATTCTGCTGGAAGAAAAAATAAATCATCGTACCAAGCAGTTGCAGCAATCACTTACTGATTTAAAATCGGCGCAATCACAATTAATCCAAGCAGAGAAAATGGCTTCCCTCGGAGAACTCACCGCCGGTATTGCACATGAGATTCAAAATCCATTAAATTTTGTGAATAATTTTTCAGAAGTAAATAGAGAAATGCTGGAAGAGCTAAAAACGGAACGCTTAAAGCCGGATGAAGAAAGAGATGATGATTTACAAAATGATTTGATAAATGATGTGATAGAAAATTCTGAAAAAATTCTTCATCATGGAAAGCGCGCAGATGCGATTGTAAAAGGAATGCTGCAACATTCAAGAAAAAGTTCAGGACAAAAAGAACCAACCGACATCAATGCTTTGGCCGATGAATATTTGCGGTTGAGCTATCATGGAATGAGAGCAAAAGATAAATCTTTTAATGCTGAAATGAAAACTGATTTTGATGAGAGCCTTGGAAAAATTAATATCATTCCTCAGGATATTGGAAGAGTTTTATTGAATCTTTTCAACAATGCTTTTTATGCAGTAAACGAACAAAAAAAACAAAATTCTATTTCGTATCAGCCAACTGTTGTTGTTGGAACACAAGAATGCGATGGCAAAATTCAGATCACTGTAAGAGATAATGGAAATGGAATTCCACAAAAAAATTCAGACAAAATCTTTCAACCATTTTTTACTACAAAACCTACAGGACAAGGAACTGGCTTGGGCTTATCATTGAGTTATGATATTATTAAAGCACATGGCGGGGAAATAAAGGTGGATAGTAAAGAAGGCAAAGGAAGTGAGTTTGTTATTGAACTACCCAATAAGCAATCCTAAAAAATATTGTATGAAGACTTTAATTTGTCTTTTATGCTCAATTTTATTTCTTACTGTAAATTGTTCTTCCCAGAACACGGACACAGCTACTTATGTAGTGAATATTAATGCACTTCCGCCCGAAGGCGTTGTACTGGATAAAGGCTGGAAGTTTACTGTTGGGGATGCCTCTGCTTATGCAAGGGCGGATTATGATGATAGTAAGTGGCAGGGGATTGATCCTACTAAAGATATTCACGATATATCTGCGCTGTGGAATAATAAAATTGTTTGGTTCCGAATTCACCTGGCAGTAGATAGTGCACTTGTAGGTAAACTGGCTATGATAATTCAGCAATCTGGCGCATCGGAGATGTATTTAGACGGAAAGTTGTTTCAGAAGTTTGGTGTTGTAAGTGCAAACGGCAATGAAGTAATAGCTTATAGCCCTAAAAAGAAACCTTTTGCATTCCCTATAAAAAACACCTCCGAACAAGTATTGGCAATACGATATGTTTTACAGCCACATATTTATTACGGTACTCATTATGGAACGGCAAATTTGGGTATTCGTATGTTCATTAATACTGTTGGCAGTGCAGTTGATAATTATGAAGGAAGCATTATATCCGACAAGCAGCAAAATGCTTTCAGAGCAGGTGTATTTTTAATGCTCGGCATTTTGCACTTAGCTTTCTATCTGTTTTATAAAACGCAAAAGGCAAATCTTTACTTTTCAGTTTATTCCATTTGCTTTTCAGTCAATTGGTATATTAGTCAAATATCATTCTATAAAGTTAAACTATGGTTTTGGGTTAATAACTCATTACTGATTATGATGGTGATCGGGCTATTATTTTTACTTACAGCTATCTATACTTTATTTGACGAAAAGAGAAGTTGGCTTTACTATGCTTTATTTGCGCTGGGAATCATTAGTATCCCCGCAGCTGCATTTATTTACGGTTGGGGCTGGTTTATTTTTGCCTTTCTTTTTAATAATATAATCCCTGTTGCTATCACCTTTATTGCTTATAAAGCATTAAGAAATAAAAAGGAAGGTGCCTGGATCATTATCATAGGCGGAGCAGCTTATGTGGTGCTTTGGATAATATTTTGTTTGCAATGGACTGGTGTATTAGGCGGATCAGCTATCGACATGTTTACTTTAACATTCTTATGTATCCCTATTTCTGTTTCCATTTATTTAGGTTATGATTTTGCTTTAACCCACCATACCCTGCAACGAAAGTTTACAGAAGTAGAAACCCTTTCAATAGAAAAGCAGCAAATATTAGCTGCGCAAAATGAAGTGCTGGAACAACAGGTTACACAACGCACTGCCGAACTAAAGCAGTCATTAGAAGAATTAAAAGCCACGCAAGCACAACTGATACAAAGTGAGAAGCTGGCTTCCCTCGGAGAACTCACTGCTGGCATTGCGCATGAAATAAAAAATCCGTTAAACTTCGTCAATAATTTTTCCGATGTAAATCAAGAGTTGTTAAAAGAATTAAAAGAAGAAGCTGATGAAGGAAATATTGAAGAAGTAAAAGCAATTGCAAATGATGTAATTGCTAATGAAGAAAAAATAAACTATCATGGAAAACGCGCTGATGCCATCGTAAAAGGAATGTTGCAACATTCCAGACAAAGCTCAGGACAAAAAGAACCAACAGATATCAATAAACTCGCTGATGAATATTTGCGTCTCTCCTATCATGGTCTCCGGGCAAAAGACAAGAATTTTAATGCAACCATTGAAACTCATTTTGATCAATCGATTGGAAAAATAAATATTCTTCCGCAGGATATTGGAAGAGTGTTACTCAATCTTTTCAACAATGCGTTTTATGCAGTGAACGAACAAAAAAGCAAGAATCATATTTCATACGAACCGACAGTTTCAGTAAGCACCAAGAAGATTGATAATAAAGTTGAAATAAAAGTAAAAGATAATGGCAACGGCATTCCGCAAAATATTATTGACAAAATCTTTCAACCATTTTTCACAACGAAACCTACAGGACAAGGAACAGGACTGGGTTTGAGCTTAAGCTATGATATTATCAAAGCCCATGGAGGGGAAATAAAAGTGGAAAGTAAGGAAGGAGAAGGAACTGTATTTATTATTCAATTGCCAGTTTGAAAAATTTCTTTAAATCTATAATAATGAAAATACGTTTACCGTTTTTTCTTCATATTGCCATAACGCTGTTGCTTGTTCAGCAGAGTGGTTTGGCACAGGATATACATTTTGAAGTAATTAATCCGCCAAAAGATGTGCCGTGGCAATTAATTTCCGGGATGTCGCAGGGCCCTGACGGATTTCTTTGGATCAGTAACTATACAGGAGTGTACAAATATGACGGGCAACAGTTTACTCATTATCTGCATGACCCGAAAAACCCAAACTCGATTGCAGATAACAGGACTGAATGTATCCTGGCAGCTAAAGACGGAACCACCTGGATCGGTACCTATGTAACAGGGTTAGACCATTTAGATCCTGCTACAGGTGTTTTTACACATTTTCGCCATCTCCCCAATGTGCCCGGCAGCCTCAGCAATGATACAGTAACTGCGTTGATGCAGGATAAGCAAGGAACTTTGTGGGTGGGAACGTATGGTGGCCTGGATCGCTTCAATGCGAAAACAGGAACCTTCAATCATTTTGCCCATATCTCAAACGATACCACCAGCCTTAGTAATAACCTGGTTCGGGTTATCTATGAAGATCATGAAGGCGTTATATGGATAGGTACAGGAAGCCCTTTTGGTGAAAATGCGGCAGGAGGAGCTGCAGGCTTGAACAGATTCGATAGTAAAACAGGTACTTTTAAAAGTTATAAGCATGATCCCAAAAACCCAAACAGTATTGCTGATAACAGGGTGCGCGCCATTTTTGAAGACAGCAAAGGAAATTTTTGGGTGGGAACTGCAGGGGATGGATTACAAACCCTTAATAAAGCTACCGGCGTATTTACTCACTATTATTATGATCCCGCTCATCCGGAAAGATTAAGCAGGCCACCTTTAGAGAAGACCCTTCCTTATGTGGACGATAATATTACTTTTATTACAGAAGATAATGCCGGCAGAATATGGATAGGAACCATGGAAGGTGGCATTAATGTATATGATCCCTCAACAAAAAAAGTAAGTTATTATGGCTCTTATAAAAGCAGTAAAGAGCAATTACCCACCAACCAGTTTTGGTATGCTTATAAAACGAGAGATGGCATTATCTGGATGTCTACCTGGGGAGCCACAAACAATATCTATAATTTATATAAAATAAACCCCTATCAAACCAAACTGCCTTATTATTCTGTATCAGATACCGTTAATGCTTTTGCAGAAGATAATGCACATACTTTATGGCTGGCTTCAGAAAGTGGCCTGATCCATATCGACAATGACGGAAAAGAGCAAAAATTTCTGATCGCCAGGGACGGGGCTGGTGTCAGGAATGTTGTTATAAATATTATAAAGGATAGGCAAAGCAATACATTTTGGCTGGGCACCCTAAATGGCTTATATCACTTTGATCCGGCTACCCGGATTTTTACTGGTTATCATCAGGCAGAAACAAATGAAAGTAATCTACGGAGGGATCTTTTTCTTACGATGACAGAGGACGCAAAAGGCCGCTTGTGGTGCGGCACGTTAAGAGGTGTCGAATTGAGAGATAGTAAAACAGGCGCATTGATTAAGCGTTTTGTGCGTAATACAGGGGTGCAAAATGATAATATTATCCAGGACATTGCAATAGATAGAAGTAACCAGGTTTGGGTATGTAGCAGCGGTGGAATAGCCAAACTTGATGAATCATCGGGAAATTTTAAACCCTATTTAACGAGTATCTCATTAGGAGGAACAAGTTGTGTTATGGAAGACAGTGACGCAAATCTATGGGCAGCAACAAATCAGGGGTTATATAAATTCAATAAAGCAAAGAACGATTTCACACTTTTTACTGATGCTTCCGGCACATTAACGGCAAGTACGATCATAGCGTGGATAACAGAAGATCATCAGAAAAATTTATGGTTAAATACAAGCAGGGGTATTATAAAATTAAATACACAAAACAGCACAACAGTTCTATATGGGAAAAACCAGGGAGTAGATTTCTGGTCTTTTGCAATAATTGGATATACCCGTTCAAACGGAGAAATATTGTATCCCAACCATGAAGGTTACTTTGCATTTCAGCCGTCACGGTTAATTCAAAATATTCCACCACCACTGGTAACCTTTACTAATTTTCTTCTTGCCAGCAAACCCGTAACAGCGGGGGACGGAAGCGTGCTGGGCCAAGATTTATCACTCACGAAAAACATTCATTTAAAATACAATCAAAATACGTTTTCTTTTGAATTTGCAAGTATTGATTATGCAAGTACAGGTGAAAACAATCACCTGCAATACATGCTGGAAAACTATGATCATGGATGGCTGCCAGCAGGTGAAAACAAAACAGCTTACTACTTTAATGTAGCACCCGGGAGTTATACTTTTAAGATAAAAGCGACGAACGACAACGGATTATGGACGGAAAAGGATATACGAATTATTATCTCTCCACCCTGGTATCATACCTGGTGGGCGTACAGCCTATATATAATTTGCTTTCTTATCGCCTTATTTTTTACTAATCGGTTTATTAGAAACAGGATAGTAGAAAAAGAAAGAACGAAAAGCAGGGAGAAGGAACTTCAGCAGGCTAAAGAAATTGAAAAAGCTTATAATGAATTAAAATCAGCACAAGTTCAGCTCATTCAATCAGAAAAAATGGCCTCGCTTGGAGAACTCACTGCCGGTATTGCTCATGAAATTCAAAACCCGTTAAATTTTGTCAACAATTTTTCTGATGTCAATACAGAATTACTTGAAGAGCTGAAGGCAGAACGCTTAAAGCCAAATGTAGAAAGAGATGACAATTTGCAGGACGAATTGATCAATGATGTAATTGAAAATTCACAGAAAATAAATCATCATGGTAAACGTGCCGATGCAATAGTAAAAGGCATGCTGCAACATTCACGCAAAAGTTCCGGTCAAAAAGAACCAACAGATATTAATGCCTTGGCTGATGAATATTTGCGTCTCT
>Ga0207705_10004902_pt1 | contig 10039 bp, 8 predicted proteins | sample KBSC13metaG_FD_184314 | JGI IMG/M metagenome (GOLD analysis project Ga0207705, IMG submission 184314) | Corn rhizosphere microbial communities from Kellogg Biological Station, Michigan, USA - KBS C1-3 metaG (SPAdes) (version 2) | ecosystem: Host-associated > Plants > Roots > Rhizosphere > Soil ...
GCCCTCGATCCCGCGCAAGCGGTCGGAGAAGCCGTAGATCGTGGTGTTGAACTGGTCGTTCGAGCGCATCGTTATCAGGCGCCAGCGGCCCGGCTTGTCGGCGAGCCCGACGGCGCTCAGCCCGTCGGGCACGGTGAATTCGGCCTTGCCGCTCTTGGTCTCCCAGATGCGCTCGCGGGCGTGGTTGCCCTTGTAGAACCCACCGGGGGTGAACAGGCGCTGGTTGAAGTCCTTGAACTTGTTCGGATAAGTCGCCTCGATCAGGTCGCGGACTTTGCCATAGTCCGCCACCCACTCGTCCCATTTGACCCTGGGGTTTGACGGCAGCGTTGCCTTGGCGATCCCGGCCACGATCGCCAGCTCGGGCAACAAGTGCTCGCTCGCCGGCTTGGCCTTGCCGACCGAGCCGTGGATCATGCTGAGCGAATCCTCCATCGTCACGGTCTGGTCTTCCTCGGTGCGGCCCCGGCACGGCAGCAGGTAGGCGATCTCCCCGTTGATCAGGTGGCTGCGGTTGAGCTTGGTGGCGATCTGCACCGTGAGGCGCATCTTGGGCCACGCCGCCTCCATCTTCTCGCGCTCGGGAATGGCGCGGACGAAATTGCCGCCGAGGCTGACGAAGGCCTTGATCTCGCCGGAGATGATCTTCTCGCACGCCTCGACGGTATTGACCCCCTTGTTCGGCGGCGGATCGAAATCGAACAGCTTCCTGAGCGCGTCGTAAGGCACCAGCTCCGGTTTCTCGCTGATGCCGACGGTGCGCTGGCCCTGGACGTTCGAATGCCCGCGCACCGGCGAGATACCGGCGCCCTCGCGCCCAATGTTGCCTCGCAGCAGCAGCAGGTTGACGAGCATGCCGATGGTTTGCGAGCCCTTGACCTGCTGGGTCAGGCCCATGCCGTAGATGCCGACGACTGTCTCGGCTTCGCAATAGACATCCGCCGCAGCCTCGAGATCGCCGCGCGCGATGCCGCTTTCGGCTTCGATGTCCTCCCAGCTCGTCGCCTCGCACTTGCCTTTGAACGCGTCGAAATGAACCGTGTGCTGCTCGATGAAATCGACGTCGAGCAAGTGCTGCTTCTCGGCCGCCCACTTCGCTTCCTCGCGCTCGAACACGTGCTTGCACATGCCCATGATGGCCGCGATGTCGCCGCCCGGGCGCACTTGCAGGTACATGCAACTTATTTTGGTCGATTTGGGCGTGAGCATTTCGATCGGGTTCTGCGGATTGACGAACTCGATCAGCCCTTTCTCGCGCACCGGATTGAACGTCACGATCTTGCAGCCGCGCTTCACCGCCGCCTGCAGCGTGTGCAGGAAGCGCGGGCTGTTCGATCCGGTGTTCTGGCCGAAGAAGAAGATCGCATCGGCCTTCTCGATGTCCTCCAGCTTGCAGGTGCCGACCGGCGAACCGGTGACTTTCTTGAGGCCGACCGAGGTCGTCTCGTGGCACATGTTCGAGCTGTCGGGCAGGTTGTTGTGGCCGTAAAGCCGGGCGAACAGCGCGTAGCAGTACGAGGTCTCGAGGCTCGCCCGGCCGGAGGTGTAGAACACCGCCGTTTCCGGATCGAGCGCCTTCAGTTCGGCGCCGATCGCCTGGAACGCCTCGTCCCAACCGACGGGCACGTACTTGTCGCTCGCCCGGTCATAGCGCAGCGGCTCGGTGAGGCGCCCGGCCTGCTCCAGTTCGTAGTCCGGCCAGCCTTGCAACTCGCTCACGGTGTGCTCGGCGAAGAAGTCCGGGTCCGCCCGGCGGGTGGTCCGCTCCCACAGCGTTGCTTTGGCCCCGTTCTCGCAGAACTCGGCGATGTGATGATCCTTGGGCTTGGTCCAGGCGCACGACACGCACATGAAGCCTTCCGGCTTGTTCTGCCGCCTGAGGAGGTCAAGCGCGCCCGCCCCATCGATTTCCTTGCCGAAGATCCGCGTGATGCTGGTCAGCGAACGCCAGCCGCCGGTCGGGCCTTCGTAATGGACGGTGTCGTCCTCCTGACGGGCGGCGTCTTCGAATTCGTCCATGGGGGCTTCCTCTCGCAGCGGCGGGCGAGGGCGGGCCCGCCCGCTATTTCATTGGGCGCGCTGAGAAAAAGGATGGGGCGGGCACGGGTTCCCGCGCTGGCGGAACTTGCATGCCGCTGGTAAGTCCTGCCCATACACAGAAAGGCCGCACGATGCGCCAGCGTCTTTATCCGCTTGAGGATCTCGAGGACATTCCGGGCACCACGGTGTTCACCGCCAAGCGCAGCCGCCAGGCGTATCACCTGCACAAGTTCTGCATGAGCCTGATGGATGCGGACAACCGCAACGCCTTCAAGGCCGACGAGCGCGCCTACCTCGACCGCTTCCGCATGACCGAGGAGCAGAAGCAGGCGGTGCTCGATCGCGACTTCAACGGTCTGATCGAGCTGGGCGGCAACATCTACTTCCTGGTCAAGCTGTCCAACACCGACGGCTGGAGCACACAGAAGGCGGTCGGCTCGATGAGCGGGATGACCGCCGACGAATACGCCGCAATGATGCGCGATGGCGGCCGTTCGCCCGAAGGCCAGCGTTCCAAGCGCGAGGGCAACTGATGGCCCGCATCACCGCCGGCATCGCCACCAGTCACGTCCCCGCGATCGGCGCGGCGTTCGATCAGGGACGCGACCAGGACGCTTACTGGGCGCCGGTCTTCGCCGGCTACGAATGGGTCAAAGAGTGGATCAGGGACAACACCCCCGATGTGGTGATCCTGTGCTACAACGATCACGCTTCGGCGATGATGCTCGACATCGTGCCGACCTTCGCACTCGGTTTCGCCGAGGAGTTCGAGCCGGCCGACGAAGGCTGGGGCGCGCGGCCGGTCCCGACGGTCATCGGCGATCCCGATCTCGCGGGTCACCTCGCCGAACAGCTGGTGATCGACGACTTCGACCTGACGATCATGAACGCGATGGACGTCGATCACGGCCTGACCGTGCCGCTCAGCCTGATGTTCGGCAAGGTGGAGGAATGGCCCTGCCGGGTGATTCCGCTGGCGGTCAACGTCACGCAATTTCCCACGCCGTCGGCCGACCGCTGCTGGCAACTCGGCCGGGCGATCCGCGATGCTGTCGCGGCGTATCCCGAGGACCTCGACGTGCAAATCTGGGGCACTGGCGGCATGAGCCATCAGCTGCAGGGCTCACGCGCGGGACTGATCAATCCCGAATTCGACGTCGCCTTCCTCGACAAGTTGGCGAACGGGGCGGAAGAGCTGCGCAAGATCACCCGCCTCGAATTCCTCCGCGAGGCGGGATCGGAAGGCATCGAGCTGATCATGTGGCTGATCATGCGCGCCGCGCTCGGGACGAGGGTCGAGGAACTGCACCGCTTCTATCACGTGCCCGCCTCGAATACCGCGGTCGGCCACATGGTGCTCCGGCCGGTGAGCTAAAGCACGCGCTAGATTCCGCCGCGCGTGACGTCCTGGCCGGCCTCGCCGAGCGCGTTGCAAAGAGCCTCAACGCACTGCGCGAGCTCGTCCGGATCGGTCGAGCGTATCACGAAGTTGGCCCCGGTGCGTCCGTCGCGAAAGAACGGGTAGCTACCGATCTGGCATCCCGGGTGTGCCTTTTCGACCGTGCGCAGGATGTCCGCCACTGCGCTTTCCTGGATCCAGCCGCCGATGGTCGCGCTGCGCAGAGGCGCGCCGCCTTCGAGCTGGCCGGTCAAGGAAGCCAGCATCTGCGCGGCGATGGCCGGGACGCCGGCCATGACGTAGACGTTGCCGATCTTGATGCCCGGCGCGCCGGACATCTGGTTCGGGATCAGGTCGGCGCCCTGGGGGACGCGCGCCATTCTCAGCCTCGCTTCGGTGAGGCCGCCGCGCGAGACGTAGTAATCCTCGAGAATCCGCCTGGCATCGGGATGGACGACGACCGGCACCCCCAGCGCCATCGCGATCGCATCGACGGTGATGTCGTCATGCGTCGGGCCGATGCCGCCTGTGGTGAACAAGTAGTCGTGCGTGGTTCGCAGCGCGTTGACTGCGCTGGCGATGGCTTCCGTCACGTCCGGCACCACGCGCACTTCGCGCAAGCGGATGCCCTGGACCTGGAGCCAGCTCGCCACCTGGGCGATGTTCTTGTCCTGCGTGCGCCCTGACAGGATCTCGTCGCCGATGACAAGCAGCGCGGCGGTCCAGATGCGCTCGGCCATCAGGCGGCCCTGGTTTCGGCCGGCAGCTTCTCGAACCGCAGCACGCCGTCGTCGACCGGGCGCTTGCGGAAATCGCGGCAGTCTTCGAGGTAATCCTGGTTGAGCCGCCACGGCAGCGTCGCCGCGCTCTTGGGGATCATGTTTCGGGCGCGCTGGAGGTAGCCCGAAGAGAAGGGGAACGGCTCGACGACTTCGAGTCCGTGGTTATCGGGCAGCCGCGGCACCACCACCTCGGCTCGTTTGTCACGCATCCGGTTGAGCACACGGCACACGTAATCCGAATTGTTGTCGGCCCTGAGGGTCCAGCTGGCGTTGAGGTAGCCGAAGACGATCGCCAGGTTCGGTACGTTGGAGAACATGCACCCGCGGTAGAACCAGTGCTCGGTCCAGTCCACGGGCTCCCCGCCCACGCTAGCCGCGATCTTGCCGCCGAGAGACAGCTTTAGGCCGGTCGCCGTGACAACCACATCGGCAGGGAGCAACTCGCCGTTCGTCAGGCGGATGCCGTCTTTCTCGAAGGTATCGATCTGGCCGGTGACGATCGAGGCCTTTTGTGCCTTCACGGCATTGAAGAAGTCGCTGTCGGGCACCAGGCACAGGCGCTGGTCCCACGGGTCGTACGGCGGGTGGTAGTCGGCTGTGTAGCTCTCGCCGAGCTCTTCTTTCAGCTTGCCGGTCAGGTAGCTGGCGACTTTGTCCGGCTCGCTGCGCGCCTTCTTGAAGAAGTAGTCACGGAGGCGGATGTTCTTCTGCCGGGTAAGCCAGTAAGCCAGCCATTCGGGCAACCACTTGCGCAGCCGGTTAGCCATCACGTCGCGGCTCGGCCCCGCGGCCATCCACGTTGGCGTGCGCTGGAGCATGGTGACGTGCGCGGCCTTGTCGGTCATCGCCGGGACGATCGTGACGGCTGTCGCGCCCGAACCGATCACCACCACGCGCTTGCCGGCATAATCGAGCTCACCGGGCCAGAATTGCGGGTGGACGATCTTGCCCGCGAATGTCTCGCGGCCGGGCAACCGCGCGTCGTGCGGATCGTCGTAGTCGTAATAACCGGTGGCGAGATAGAGGAAGCGCGCAGTCGTGTCGTGCCGGCCCCGAGCGTCCTCGATCGTGAGATGCCAGAGCGCTTCCGGGGCATTCCAGTCGGCGGCGATCACGCGGGTGCCGAAACGGATACGTCGATCGATGGCCCGCTCGCGGACGATTCGGTCGAGGTAATCGAGGATCGCCTCGCCGTCGGCGATGGCTTTCTCGTGGACCCACGGTTCGAACCTGAACCCCAGGGTGTGCATGTCGCTGTCCGACCTCACGCCCGGGTAGCGGAACAAGTCCCACGTGCCACCGATCTTCGATCGCCGCTCGAACAGTGAGAAGCTCAGGCCGGGGCACATCGTTTGCATGTGCGCGGCCATCGATATGCCGGAAATGCCGGCGCCGACGATGGCGACATCCATGTCGGGTTGCCGTGTCATGCGGGCTTTGTCATCACGTTGCGCCGAAACTAATCGAACGGCGGGCGATTGCTACCCCCGTGGCGCTCTGCAAAGAAGTTGCGGGGCCGAACAGGGAGCTCGCGTGGCAGCGCACGAATCGACGAAGGTGATTCTCACCGCGCTGGCGGCCAATGTCGGCATCGCCATCGCCAAGTTCGTCGCGGCGGCGATCACCGGCTCTTCCGCGATGCTCACCGAAGGCGTCCACAGCCTGGTCGATTCAACCAACCAGGTGCTGCTGCTTTACGGCCAGAAGCGCAGCAAGCGGCCGGCCGACGCGGTCCACGCCCTCGGCTATGGCCGGGAGCTCTATTTCTGGTCGTTCGTGGTGGCGATCCTGGTCTTCTCGCTCGGTGCCGGCGTGTCGATCTACGAGGGGATCCTGCACTTGCTCCATCCGGAGCCGACCGAAGACTTGCTGATCGCGTTCATCGTCCTTGGCGTGGCGATCGGCCTCGAAGGCTGGTCGACGATCGCGGCGCTCAGGGAATTCAACGACGAGCGCGGGCGGAAGAGCATTTTCCGCGCGATCCGCGACACCAAGGATGCGCCCAACCTGATCGTCCTGCTGGAGAACAGCGGCGCGATCGCCGGCCTGCTGATCGCCGGGCTGGGGATCTCCCTCAGCGCGTTGACCGGCAGCCCGATGTTCGACGGCATCGCCTCGGTCCTGATCGGCCTCGTCCTGGCGTCGACGGCCGTGATGTTGATCGTCGAAGCCAAGGGCCTGCTGATCGGCGAGGCGGCCGATCCTGCGCTCGTCAGGGAACTGCGCCGCTGCATCGAAAGCCGGCCGCAGATAGTCGCCGTGCGCGAATTGCTCACCGTACACCAGGCGCCCGAGATGGTCGTGGCGATCATCGGTGTCGATTTCGAGGATTCGATCAGCGCCCGTGCTGTCGAGGAAACGGTGGCGAGCATCGAGCGTGAGATCGCCGCGGCCTTTCCCGTGGTGACTCGCGTCTATATCCGTCCGATGGGAGAGGACAACGCGGGATGACAGTCGTCGCGGCGCGCCGCTATCGGGACGGGAAGCTGGTCGATCCGGATTTGCCGCGCGACTGCGCGCCCCCGGCGCATTCGGAATTCGACTGGATAGGCCTGCTCGAGCCGACGGCCGAGGAAATGGCCCATTTCACCGCAAAGTACCACCTGCACCCGCTCGCGGCCGAAGACGCGCTGACCGCACGGCAGGCGCCCAAAGTCGAGATCTATGGCGAGCAGTTGTTCGTGGTCGCCCGCACCGCGGCGAAGGGCGAGGGCGACAAGATCGACTATGGCCAGACGGCGATGTTTCTCGGCAAGACTTTCATCGTCACCGTGCGGCAGGGCAGCACCCGCGCGCATTCGAAATTGCGCGAGCAATTGGAAGCGGCGCCGGTGCAACTCGCCGAAGGGGCCGACTTCGTGCTCCACGCGGTGCTCGACTTCATCGTCGATGGCTACGAGCCGCTGGTCGCCTGGTTCGACCATCTCGGCGAGGAGCTGGAGCAGGGCGCAATCTCTTCCTTTCCCGACCAGGCGAGGATCAGGCGCGTGTTCCGCTTACGCCGCACGCTGCGCCAGTTCGAGGACATCGCCCGGCGCATGGAGGAAGTCGCCGCGAAGCTCGCGGAAACCGATCTGCCGGCGATCGATCCCAAGGCGCGGCCCTATTTCCGCGACGTCTTCGATCACGCGCACCGCACGGTTTATCGCCTGAGCTGGCTGACCGACACGCTGACCTCGGTGATCGAAGTCGCGCACTTGCTCGAGCAAAGCCGGCAAGGCGCGATCACCCGCCAACTCGCCGCCTGGGCAGCGATCCTGGCGGTGCCGACGGCGATAGCGGGCATCTACGGGATGAACTTCCGGTTCATGCCTGAGCTGCAGTGGCGTTACGGCTATGGCATCACGCTCGGCGCGATCGCGGGGATCTGCCTGCTGCTGTACTGGCGCTTCCGCCGGATCGGCTGGCTTTAGAGCCGCTTTAGGAAGGATTGGCCGCGGCGGTGAACATCGAGCGGTCCGGCAGGTCGTCCCAATCGATGTCGAAGCCGTCGCTGCTGGTGCCCTCAAGCTGCTCGCGGGCGGCCTGCACGGTGTTCGCGAGGAGGCACGAGATCGTCATCGGACCCACGCCGCCCGGAACCGGAGTAACCGCGCGCGCATGCTGCACTTCCTCGAAAGCGACATCGCCGACCAGTTTGGTCGTGCCGTCCTCGCCCACTAGCCGGGTGATGCCGACGTCGATGATCACCGCGCCCGGCTTGACCCAGTAACCCTTGACCAGCCGCGGCGCGCCGGCGGCGGCGATGATCACGTCGGCTTTGCGGCACAAGTCGGCGAGGTTCGCGGTGTAGATGTGGGTCACAGTGACGGTCGCCTCGCGTTCCAGCAACAGCATCGCGATCGGCTTGCCGACGATGTTCGACTTGCCGATCACGACAACGTCGAGACCGGTGAGGTCGTCGAACACGGTATCGAGCAGCTTCATGACGCCGAGCGGGGTGCATGGGATGATCCCGCCTGTGCCGGTCGACAGGCGGCCGACGTTGACCGGGTGGAAGCCGTCGACATCCTTGGACGGAGAGATCGCCCGCAGCACCAGGCCTGTGTCGATGTGCTCCGGCAGCGGCACCTGGCAAAGGATGCCGTGGATCTCCGGGTCCTCGTTGAGGGTGGCGATCAGCGCCAGAACCTCGGCCTGGCTGGTATCGGCCGGGAGGCGATGCTCGGAGTTGACGATACCGACTTCCGCGCACTTCTTGATCTTGCGGCCGACGTAGACCTCGCTTGCCGGGTCGTTACCGACGAGAATCACGGCCAGGCCGGGACGCGGATGGCCGGCAGCGACCAGCGCGTCGATGTGCACCTTGGTCTCGGCGTCGAGCTTTTTGGCGACGGCGCGCCCGTCGATGATCTCGGCCATCGGTTCTTCCCGAAGTTTGAGTTGCGTCGCGCCCATGCGCTCAGTGCTTAGCGGCGTAGTCGTTAATCCATTCCGCCGAAGCCTTCAGCGCGCCGAACGGATAGAAGTGCAGCCGTACGCGGCCCAGGTCGGGGGTCAGGCCCTTGGCGAGCGACGCGACCAGCTTGTCCGGCCCGGCGCTGCCGATCAGATTGGTGATCGAGACGCCATACTTCTTCATCACGCTGGCCGAGGCGCCGACGCCGCAGCGCTTGGCGAAGCCGAGCAGGCGCTTGATACCGGCGGGGCCGGGGACGCCGAGGCGCACCGGCACGTCGATCCCGCGCGCGCGCATTTCCCTGACCCAGGCGACGATTGCATCGTCGTCGAAGGCGAACTGGGTGACGACCAGAGGCACCATGCCATGCTCGCGGACCGCGGCGAGCTTCTTTTCCATCCACTCCCACAGCTCGGCCGGCGTATTGTTCGGATGGCCTTCGGGGTGGCCGCCGATGCCGACGACCTCGATGCCGTGCTTTTCGAGCAGGCCGGTTTCGATGATCTGCAGCGAATTCTCGTAGGGCCCTTCCGGCTCCGGCGGATCGCCGGCAATGATGAAGACGCGCTTCACGCCGGCCTTGGAAGTGATGTCGCCGAGGTACTTGTCGAGCTCGGCCTCCGAAGTGAGGCGGCGGGCCGAGAGGTGGACGATCGGCTCGAAGCCGAGCTCTCGCACCAGCACCGCGGCAGCCACGCGCTGGTCCATTTCCTCGCCGGGGAGAAACGTGATGGCGATCTGGGTGCCCGGGCGGATCAGCGGCGCGGCTTCGCGCAGCCCGTCCAGCTCCTTGGCGGTCATTTCCAGCGAATAGCCGTCGACCATGTTATCGCGCGGCTTCTCCCAGTTCGGGTGGATCGCGGCGTACGACATACGGGGGAATCTCCTCTTTCGGCGCGCGGCCCTTAGGCTCGCGCGGCGCTCGCGCAAAGCCCCTAGCGCAAGCGCGTTTCTTCGTATAGACGAAAATTTCATACCTGCGAATTAACCGGAGAGGCGATTCGCCCTTCACGATGTTGCTGCTTCTGCCCGGGCTGGCGTGCGACGCACGCATTTACGCGCCGCAACTCGCGGCCTTCCCGGATTCGCGAGCGATCGACGGTTACGACACGGCTGACACGCTAGCCGACATGGCGCGCGTGGCCCTGGAACAGGCGCCGGAAGCTTTCGATCTTTTCGGCCACTCGATGGGCGGCCGAGTGGCGCTCGAAGTGTTTCGCTTGGCGCCCCGGCGAGTCCGCCGCCTGGCTCTGGTTTCGACCGGGGTCCACTCCTTGCGTGAAGGCGAGCCGGCCAAGCGTCAGGCGCTGCAGACGATCGGCTGGAACCACGGGTTCGAAAAGTTGATCGACGAATGGCTGCCACCGATGGTGGCCGAGGCGAACCGCGCGAAGCCTGACATCTATGAGCCGCTGCGGC
>Ga0207705_10004903_pt1 | contig 10039 bp, 8 predicted proteins | sample KBSC13metaG_FD_184314 | JGI IMG/M metagenome (GOLD analysis project Ga0207705, IMG submission 184314) | Corn rhizosphere microbial communities from Kellogg Biological Station, Michigan, USA - KBS C1-3 metaG (SPAdes) (version 2) | ecosystem: Host-associated > Plants > Roots > Rhizosphere > Soil ...
CGCAGCCGCCGGACTTTCATCATAGGGCGAATAGCTGCCCTGCGCATTTGCCGGTGCCGTGGCCAGTCCGCCGGCACAAAGCGCAAGCGCCATCCCCAAGCCGATGTGTAGCAATCCCCGCATCATTCCTCCCCGGTGCGACACAGAATCTTGCCGGAAGCTTTCTGCCTAGAGGGTTTACGATGAGGCGTGCGGCCGGACAGTCGAAGCGCCGCCGTCCGTTCTTAAACGAAGTCGCGCCTGTTGATTACGCACGTGAAAAGATAGTTCATCCCGGCATGTGACATCAATTTATCGGCGAGCATCGCCGACTTCAGTAAAGGCAGGTCACTCTCTGCTCGGAAATTGTTGATGATATCGTCGAGGGCAAGCGCGTAGATGCACCCTCCTAGAAACTCGATCCTTGCCGCTGGTGCATGTTTCCTGAAAGCGGGGATGATGGACGCGGAGTCGGCGCATTCGGTCGGATCCACCGATTTCCAATAATCAACGGTCGGAATTGCAGGCCGAGCCGGCAGATACTCACCCTTTTGCCAAGGGCTCCGTAGATACTCACGCGGAAGTGATTCGCGATATTGTTCGACCCAGTGAAGGACATCGTCACCCCACTGCATGTAATTCGGCGGGCAGGCATCGTTGCAGTAGATTGCGCCGTCCGCCGTCAGATTGTCCCTGCACCACAGGATCGTCTGCTCGGTGTCAAGCATGTGATGCAGTGACTGGCGCCAATAGAACAGGTCGACCTTTTCTGGCAGCGGCTGTTCAAGATCAACGAAGTTCCGGCGGATCAACCTGTTCGTATCGACACCACGGGAAGCCGCGAATGCCTCCGCCCTGTTTAGTTGCTCATTGGATATGTCGCAGACGATCAACCGGTCGAGGACGCCGCGTTCGAGTAACAGGATTTCATCCTCGGCAGCGCCGCAGCCGATCGAGATGCCGGTGCCAAGCGACTGGCGGCCAGTGACCTTCCGAATATATTCGCCCGCATGCAAGCAGCCGGTGGCCTCCGCCCACGTGGCGTCGACGAGCCCGCGAAGCATTGGGCTTTCCCACCAGCGCAGGATCAGGTCCTGCTCCGCCGACGTGGCCACTTGATTCCAGTATGATGCGGCCTGGTCGATCAGCGCATTCTGCAAAGCCACATCCTTCTGTTACAACCTGCGAGCAGCGCGCCGCTCTATCAGATCATGCAAGCTAGAGGCCAACAAGCGGGCTCACCTGCACGAAGCTCACTTGTACTGGAAGCTAACCGAACGCTTACGAACAACGATCACATCTTGATGTTCGTCCCAATCCGCCTCGCAGAAATCGAGGACCATCGCATCTTGTCGTTCCATTAGCCCAGACATAAGCCAGTCGGGCCTGACCACCGCGACTCCATAGCTTTCCTGGGCGTTGAACTTCTCCTCGCGGAACTCCTGATTGTAGTCCGAGAAACCGAAGCCGGTGTCTTGATAACCCTCACGGATAAAGGCGAACTTATCGTCGCCGATCAACTTCCACATATTGTCCTGGATGTAGACCGCCCGGCGGCCTTCGAGCGTGACGACCGCAATCCCGCCTGGCTTCAGCGACCGGATCATGAAGTCCATCGTCGGCCAGAACAAGGATTGTGGAAGGTGCGTCAGGAGCGACCCGCAGAATACGACGTCCCACTCGCCGACGTTGAGGGTGGAGAGATCCTCCTGCGACATGATCGGCTCGGCGCCGAAGTGCTTCACGCAGAAGTCCACATGTTGTGCGTAGAGGTCGCAGGCGCCAATCACGGCTCCTGGGAACATCGCCCTGAGATGACGGGTGACGCGGCCCGATCCGCACGGGAAGTCCAGTATCTTCGATGGCGGCGGCAGGCCCGCAGCGATCAGATTCTTGACGACGATGCGCAGGGCGTCGGCACCAACCGTGTTGTAATGCCAAAGCGCCCAGTCGCTATCGAGCGTGTTTTCCTTATCCGCATCGTCCAGCGTGCGATCGAATCCGGCAGCCTGGTAGCGTTCCCACAGCGTTGAATATTCGGCGAGGAGCGGACCGAAGTCCGCGACGTTCTTTTCGAGTGACATGATGCTCCCATGCACGACGGCCCGCGCAGAACCAAATCAGCGCGGCATTTGCGGGCCGGCCTAGGCCTGAGACCGACTCGCCTCGAGGCTGTCCGTTACTGGTTGTTCTGGCGGTTGAGGAAACGCGGGATGTCGATCGGCTCGCGCTTGTAGCTCGGCTCTTCCTCGTCGATCTGCGCTTTGGGCGCGCCGCGAGCGATGTTCGACATGCGCTCGAACAAAGTGCCTCCGCCGCTCGCAGACGGGGCTTCCGTCTCGTCCTCGTCGGCCGGCGGCGCAATCGGCGGAGCGCCGACCGGGCTGGTCAGGATGTCGTCGGCGCCCAACAGCAGCTCCTCGTCGTCTTGCGCGGCGGTCGTCTCAACCGCGCTATCCTGCTCGATGACCGGATCGGTCATCGTAACGGCAACCGCTGGCGCAGCGACTGCGCGCGCCGGGAAGCTGAATACCTTGCCGGGCGCCGGCTGCGCGCCGACCTCGGCCTCGATGCCGGTAGCGACAACCGACACGCGGATCTTGCCGCCAAGATCGTTGTTGAATGCCGAGCCCCAGATGATGTTGGCGTCCGGGTCGACCAGTTCCTTGATGTGGCTGGCGGCCTCGTCGACCTCCATCAGGCGCATGTCCTCGCCGCCGGTGATCGAGATGATCACGCCCTTGGCGCCCTTCATGCTGACGCCGTCGAGCAGCGGGTTGGAAATGGCCTTTTCCGCGGCCTCAATGGCGCGGTTGTCGCCGTCGGCCTCGCCGGTGCCCATCATCGCCTTGCCCATCTCGCTCATCACGGAGCGCACGTCGGCGAAGTCGAGGTTGATGAGGCCGGGCATGACCATCAGGTCGGTGATCCCGCGGACGCCCTGCTGGAGCACTTCGTCGGCCATTTCGAACGCCTGCTTGAAGGTCGTCTCGCTGTTGGCGAGGCGGAACAGGTTCTGGTTGGGGATGACGATCAGTGTGTCGACGTGCTGCTGGAGCTCGGAAATCCCGCTGTCTGCCGAGCGCCCGCGGCGGGAGCCCTCGAAGGCGAACGGCTTGGTGACCACGCCGACCGTCAGGATGCCCTTGTCGCGGGCCGCCTTGGCGATGACCGGCGCTGCTCCGGTGCCGGTGCCGCCGCCCATGCCGGCCGCGATAAAGCACATGTGCGCGCCTTCGAGCGCCTGCTCGATGTCGGCGATGGTTTCTTCGGCCGCCGCGCGCCCGATCTCCGGCCGCGAACCCGCGCCGAGACCCTGGGTGATCTTGAGGCCGAGCTGGATGCGGCGGTCCGCGGTCGAGGCGTTGAGGGCCTGTGCGTCGGTGTTGGCAACGACAAAATCGACGCCCTGCACGTCGGCGCGCATCATGTTGGCGATGGCGTTGCCGCCCGCCCCGCCGACGCCGATCACGCTGATCCGCGGGCGAAGTTCGTCGACCTCGGGCCGGATGAAATCGATGCTCATGTCCCCAAACCTCCCCCAAACAGCGCAACGCGTTGAGCCTTCAGGATGAATCTTTGAATCATTGCGAGTCGCAAGCCAAGCAGAAAAGTTAACGCGGACCAAAAAAATGGGGATGAGTGTCGCCGGAAAGGCTCACTTATCCACAGCCCCGGCAGCCGCGAGCGGAAGCGGCCCGGCGCGAAGATCGGCGCCGGGCCGCAAGACCCGCCTGCACTTGGGTGTGGAAAACGAGCCTTGGGTATCCATACGCATGTCGGCGCACTTCGCTCCCATTGCAGTTAACTAGCTGATTACTGTGTTATTTTGGGATAACCTATGTCAGTCGAGCGCGATCGGGCGGATCGTCGGGACCAGGAACGCCCACCACAGCCCACCCAGCGCCGCGACGACGGCGGTCAGCACGAATGCGCTGGTGTAGCCGGCACGGTCGACGATCATCCCGGTGACGATCGGTCCGAATATCCCCGAAAGATTGCCCAGCGAATTCTGGAATCCGACCCATGTCCCGGACGCGCGCGGACCGGCGAACATCTGGGCGACCGCATAGAGGTTCATCGACAGCGCGGCCGAGGCGGCCCCGGCGAGGCACAGTAATAGCGCGATCTCGCCCGCCGTGTCGGCAAAGGCGAGCCCGAGGATGGCGGCGGCGGCGAGCATCTGGCTGCCGATCATCATCGCTCGCCGGCACGCCGCCTCCGACCGGCCCGAGCGCGTCCAGCGGTCGGACAAATGGCCATAGCCGAGCGCGCAGGCGGCCTGCACCGCATAGCCGAGCGTCGCCAGCAGGGTCATTTCGGTGATCGTGAAGCCGCGCGACTTGGTCAAATAGAGCGGCAGCCAGGTGAGGATGAAATAGAAGGAGTAATTGCCGAGACAGTGGACGATCGCCATCGACCACAATGACCATTTCCCGAGCAGGGCTTTGAGCGGAACCGGCGCGCCTTCGTCGAAGCCGCCGGATTTGGGCAAATTGACGACCAGCGAACGCCACGGAGCAAGCCACAGCAGGGTCGCAACGCCGAATGCGAAGAACATCACCCGCCAGCCGAGCGACGCAACGATGATGCCGCCGGCGAGCGTCCCGGCCGCGGGCCCAAGCGCAAGGCCGGCGGCGACCGTCGCGTTGGCGAAGCCGCGCCGCTCAGGCGGGACGTGCCGCGCGATGATCTTCGATGCCCCCGGGAAGGCAATGCTTTCGCCGACACCGAGCATCACCCGCAGTACGAGCAGGGACAGGAAACCGCCGGCAAAGCCCATGAGGAAGGTGCTGGCAGCCCACACGACGATCCCGGCCGCAACCAGCTTGTAGACGGAGAAGCGGTCGCACAGCCAGCCAGCGAACAGCTGAACCGGCGCATAGACCCAGAAGAAGGCCGAGACCGCGAGCCCAAAGCCGGTTGCCGAAAGCCTGAGCTCGCTCTTCATCAGCGGCGCGGCCACCGCGATCGCGCCGCGGTCGACGTAATTGAGGAAGATTGCAGCGCCGAGCAGCAGCACCAGGCCGGTTGCGGCGCGGATGCCGGGTTCAGGCCGGGTTGGTGCCAGTGTCGCCATCGGTGCCCTCCCCTCACGAGCCTCGGCGGCGTAGCACGATCGGCGTAGCGCTAGTAGCCGCCCTTCATCGCCTGGATCAGACGGCCGATGACGCCCTTCGCCGCCGGCGGCTTGACGATCGAACCGCCGATGTCACGGATGTCGCCGCGGCCGCTCGCCGCCAGCAGGGCAAGGCCGACCAGCGTCGAGAACGCCGGCCCGCTATGCGCGTCCGGCAGGCCCGTAATCTGCTTCGGCCGGCCGACCCGCACCGCGCGTCCGAGCACGCCCTGCATGTAATCGGCCACATTCTTGAGCTCGGCCCCGCCGCCGGTCAGTACGACCTGACGGCCCACCGGTCCGGTGAAGCCCAGCGCCTTGAGCGAGGCCTCGATCTCGTTGGTCAGCTCTTCGACGCGCTGGCGGATCACCATCATCAGCTGCGCGCGGGTCATCTTCATCGGCTCCGCGCCCGGCTCGGCACCGATCTGGCTCGCTTCGATTATTTCATGATTGTCGCGCGGCGAGGTCATCGCCGAGCCGTAGAAGCATTTCAGCCGCTCGGCGTCGCGGCGCTGCACGGCGAAGGCGGCAGCGATGTCGTTGGTGATGTCGCGCGCGCCAAGCTCGATCGTGCGCAGCCCTGCCATCATCCCTCCGAGATGCACCGAGACGTTGGTGACTTCGGCACCCATCTCGACCAGCGCGACGCCGAGCTCACGCTCTTCCTCGCTAAGGCAGGCGAGCGCCGCGGCGATCGGCGAAGCGACGATGGCTTTGACGCCGAGATGTGCCTGCCGGATGACCGTGTCGATATTGCGCAGTGGCGAAGGCTCGGCCGCGATCACATGGATGTCGACGCCGAGCCGGCTCGCGTGGAGCCCAATGGGCTGCTGCACGCCCTGGGCGCGGTCGATGGTGTAGAGCGCGGGATGGGCGTGAAGAACGACCTGGCCGTTCTTGTCGATGGCTTCCTTGCCGACGCGCATCAGCTGGTCGACGTCGGCCTGTTCGACGGCATGCCCGCCAAGCTCAACCTCGACATTGGCGAGGTCGCTGACGAGGCCGCCGGCGCCGTAGCTCGCCCAGACGTCTTCGACTGTCAGGCCCGACATGCGTTCGGCGAGCTCGACCGCCTCGCGAACCGCGAACTCGCTTGCCGCCATGTCGGTGATGAAGCCACGCTTGACCCCACGGCTCTCGCGCTGGCCGGTGCCAAGCACGGTCAGGCGACCGTCTTCTTCCATGCGGGCGATCATTGCGCTGACCTTGGACGAGCCAATGTCGAGCGCAGCAATCAGCGATTGTTCGGTCTGCGCAGACATGTGGCGGTTCAGCCCTCCTGCTGCGTGGGTGGCGCGATCGGCTCGCCGGGCGCGCGCGGGAGGCGGACGATCATCTTGCCGGGCACGCGCAGATCGAAACGGACGATGCCGCGGCCGAGCAGACCGCTTTGCTTGTCGACCCGCGCGAACTTGGTCAGTGCGGCCCTGGCCGCCTCCTCGCCTTCGGGAAGGGCAACGGTCTCGCCCGACTGGAAGCTCATGTCCCATCGGCGCCCGCCGACCCAGGTTGCCGAAGCGAGCTGGGGCTTGAGCGTCGGCACGGCTTCAATCAGGCGGTCGAGCAGGCGTTCCTGGCCGTTTGCCCCGAGGCCGATCAGCAACGGCAGGTCGGGCATCTTGTCGACCGGCACGCGGTCGAGAACCACGCCCTCGTCGTCGATCAGCGCGAGCCGCCCCTCGCTCTGCCACAATGCGGCGGGTTTCCGCTCGACGATGTCGATGACCAGGGTGTCCGGGAGATGCCGCGAAACCCGCGCATCCTTGACCCAGCCGAAGCCGAGCAACCGGCGGCGGATTTCGGCGACGCTGACCAGCGCCTGCGGAGCCTTCGCCGAATCGCTTTCACCCGCGGCTTTACGCAGCTCATCGGTGACCACCGCATCAACCAGTGCCCGGTTCATGCGATTGATGCCGACGATCTGGTAACCGCTGACGGTGAAGCCGGCATGGCCGATCGCGGTTCCGGCCGCACGTTCAGCCTTGGCCGGAATGTCCATCGCAACCAGCACGACGAGCCCGATCGCGAGCACGAACGCGCCGAACACCAAGCCAGCGATCTTGTTTGCGCGCGCCTGGTCGACGGGAAGACGCCTGGCGATTTTCTTCGGCACTGCGACCTTTGACGGCTTCTTCGCTTTGGCGCGAGCCGAGCCGCCGCGACGCATGTGCGCGGCGGTCATCGAAGAGCCTCTTGGATCAACCGCTCGACCAGCTCGCCGTAGGCGATGCCCTGATGCCTGGCCTGCTCCGGAACCAGGCTGAGCGGCGTCATCCCCGGCTGGGTGTTGACCTCCAGCAGATAGATCCCGGCTTCGCCCAATTCGTCGTCCCAGCGGAAGTCGGATCGCGACGCGCCCTTGCAGCCGAGCAGCGCATGCGCCCGGGCAGCCATGTCCATCATCGCGCTCGCAATCTCGTACGGGATCTCGGCGGGGCACACATGCTGCGTCAGCCCGTCGGTATATTTCGCGTCATAGTCGTAGAAGCCGGCCTTGGGTTTCAATTCGGTGACGGCAAGCGGATCGGCGCCGATCACCGCAACGGTGAGTTCGCGTCCCTTGATGAACGGCTCGGCCAACAGCTCGCGGAAATGCTGCCACGGGCCTGCAACGTCACGCCCGATCGGGTTGCCGTAATTGCCGTCGTCGGTAACGATTGCGACGCCGACCGAGGAACCCTCGTTGACCGGCTTCACGACATAGGGGCGAGCAATCGGATCTTCCTGGTGCAGGCTCTCGCTCGAGACGATGCGCCCGGCCGGCATGCGGATGCCGTGCGGCACCAGCACCATCTTGGTCAGCTCCTTGTCGATCGCGATGACCGAGGTCTCGAGCCCGCTGTGGGTGTAGCGCAGGCCCATCAGGTCCATCATGCCCTGGACGGTGCCATCCTCTCCAGGAGTGCCGTGAAGCGCGTTGAAGACGATGTCCGGCTTCAGCTCAGAGAGGCGAGCGGCGACATTCCGATCCATGTCGAGCTCGGTGACGTTCGACCAGCCGCGCTCGCGCAGTGCGCCGACCACGCCCTTGCCGCTGGTCAGCGACACTTCGCGTTCGGACGACCAGCCGCCCATCAGCACAACTACGTGGAGGTCCTTATTCATGGCTGCCGACACGCTGGATTTCCCATTCAAGGCTGATGTGGGTCTTCGCTTCGACCCGGCGCCGCACTTCCTCGCCCAGCGCCTCGATCTCCGCGCTCGTCGCGCTACCGAGGTTGAGCAGGAAGTTGCAATGCTTTTCCGAGACTTGCGCGTCGCCGATGCGGAAGCCGCGGCAGCCGGCAGCGTCGACTAGCGCCCACGCCTTGTGGCCCGGCGGATTCTTGAAGGTCGATCCGCCAGTGCGACTCCGAAGCGGTTGCGATTCCTCACGAGCGCGGGCGATCGCGTCCATTTCCGCGCCGATTGCCTGCGGATCGCCGGGCGTCCCGCGGAACACGGCTTCGATTACGACAGCGCCCGAAGGAATCTCGCTGTGGCGGTAAGTGTAACCGAGCCTTTCGAGCGGCCATTCGACCACTTCGCCCGAGCGCAGCACGATGCGCGCCGACACGAGAATATCGCTGACTTCGCGGCCGTACGCACCGCCATTCATCCGCACGAAACCGCCGACGGTTCCGGGGATACCGCGGAGGAACTCCAGACCCGCAATGCTCGCATCGCGCGCAGTCGAGGACACCAGGATGCCGCTCGCGCCGCCGCCGCAGCTTAGGGTGGTTTCATCGCGGCGCTCGATCTTCCCGAACGCCTTTCCCAAGCGGACCACAACGCCCGCAACTCCGCCGTCGCGGACGATGAGATTGGATCCGAGACCGAGCGCCATCACCGGCATTTCCGGGTTGAGCCCGCGGAGGAAGTCGACCAGGTCCTGCTCGTCCTTCGGCTCGAACAGCCATTCGGCTTTCCCGCCGGTCTTGAACCAGACCAGCGGCGCGAGTGCCGCATCGGGTGAAAGCTTCCCTCGCACGTCCGGCATCGTGGCGACGCTCACTTCTTCGATCTCGCGTCGCAAATGCCGTCGGCCAGCGCCGCCGCCCATTTGGTGATGTCGCCCGCACCCATGCAGATGACCATGTCACCGTCCGCGGCAAGGTCGCGCAATCCCTGACACAGTTGGTCGAGATCGTTCACCGCCCGCACCATGCGATGGCCGTGCGCGCGCAATCCTTCGGCCAAAGCGTTCGAATCGACGCCTTCGATCGGTTCCTCGCCGGCGGCATAGACCGGCGTCACGAACACCACGTCGGCGTCGTTGAAGGCATTCTGGAACTCGTCCATCAGCGACTGCAGCCGGGTGTAACGGTGCGGCTGCATGACCGCGATCACGCGCTCCTGCGCCCCTTCGCGCGCCGCCGCCAGCACCGCTCGGATCTCGGTCGGATGGTGGGCATAATCGTCGATGATGATCGCGCCGTCCGCCTCGCCGACCTTGGTGAAACGGCGCTTGACGCCCTCAAAACGTTCGAATCCGGCAACTATTGCCTCGTCCGAAATTCCAAGCTCGAGCGCCACGGCGATTGCCGCGAGCGCGTTCTGGACATTGTGCCGGCCGGGAATGGGAACGTGGATGGCGACCGTCCGGCGCTCGCCGTCCTTGTCGAGGATCAGGGCATCGAAACGGGTGCCGCCGGCTACCGGAAGGACATTGTCCGCACGCACGTCGGCCAAAGCGGAGAAGCCGTAGGTGACGATCCGGCGGTCACGGATGCGGCCAATGATGTTCTGCACTTCCGGGTGGTCGACGCACAGCACGGCGAGGCCGTAGAAGGGCACGTTCTCGACGAACTCGACGAACGCGTCCTTGACGGCGTCGAAGCTGCCGTAATGTTCGAGATGCTCGGGATCGATATTGGTGACGACGGCGATGGTGCCATCGAGCCTGAGGAAGCTGCCGTCGCTTTCGTCGGCCTCGATCACCCACCAATCGCTCTTGCC
>Ga0207705_10004904_pt1 | contig 10039 bp, 7 predicted proteins | sample KBSC13metaG_FD_184314 | JGI IMG/M metagenome (GOLD analysis project Ga0207705, IMG submission 184314) | Corn rhizosphere microbial communities from Kellogg Biological Station, Michigan, USA - KBS C1-3 metaG (SPAdes) (version 2) | ecosystem: Host-associated > Plants > Roots > Rhizosphere > Soil ...
TAAAAACTTCCCAAAGTGGTTCTTCCTGGTTCATGTTCTTTTAATTTATTTTTAAAAGTGAAAAGACCTCATGCAAGTGACAGCGGTTCTTGCATTTTTTTTCACGACTTTAAATTTTGAAGGAAACAGAAAATTAATTATCGGTTCGGTTGCTTTAAATAAAAATATCTTTCAAAAAGCAGAATAGCTGCTATTCCTCTTTTTTTACAGGAATGATAAACAACGGTATAGAGCTTCTGCGCAACACTTTTTCTGCTACGCTTCCCATCAGAATTTTATCCAATCCGCGCCTGCTGTGTGTTCCCATTACTATCACGTCTGCATTTATCTCGTTGGCGGTTTCAATTATCGCGTCTCCCGAATCGCCATCTTTTACAATACTTTGAATCATTGGGTCGCCAAGGTGTTGCTTTGTTTTTGCAAGATAATCCTGTGCTGCATTTTGCAATTCGGTTACGGTATTTGTTTGCAACATGCCCAAATTGCTAAAACTATCAAAGCCCATTATAGGCGAATAATCGAGCGAGGAATAATACGTATAATCGGCTACCACATGAAGTAATGTAACTTCCGCATTCATTGATTTTGCCAGCGAATAACCGGTCTCAGCGATATTTTGTGCAGTGGGATTGTAATCAATTGCGATGAGTATTTTTTTCATTTTTTTCGGAATTTAACATTTTCAAATTGCAATTTGATAATAAAGGTTTCCAACTTTTTAAAAGTTAGAAACCTTTATATTGCAATATTAATTACAATAAAGCTTTCGCTTTCGCAACAACATTTTCTACGGTAAATCCATACTCTTTCATCACTTCATCTCCCGGAGCTGATTCACCAAATTTTGTAATACCGATCACGTCGCCATCATCCGTTACATATTTCAACCAGCCAATCGGTGAACCGGCTTCAACAGCCAAACGCTTGCGGATATTTTTCGGAAATACACTTTCTTTATATTCCTTGCTTTGCTGGTCAAAAATCTCCCAGCATGGAAAACTTACCACCCTGGCGCTAATAGATTCCTGTTTTAATTTTTCCTGCGCATCCAGTAAAAGATGGACTTCACTGCCGGTTCCCATCAGGATTACCTGCGGCTCTCCTTCACAATCGGATAAAACATAGGCGCCTTTTTCCAAATTGGTAGCTTTTGCGTATTTATCCTGGTCAATAATCGGAATATTTTGTCTTGTAAGAATCAAGGCAACGGGTCCGCCGGAATGCTCCAAAGTAACACGCCAGGCCTGAACAGTTTCATTCGCGTCAGCAGGACGAATAACGGTCATATTTGGAACAGAGCGCAAACCGATTAATTGTTCAACAGGCTGGTGTGTGGTTCCATCTTCGCCCAAACCAATGCTATCGTGTGTATAAATAAAAACAGGCCGGATTTTCATAATCGCTGCCAACCTTACCGGTGGACGCATGTAATCTGAAAATATCAGAAAAGTGGCGCCAAAAGGAATAATGCCTTTAGTAAGTACCATTCCATTCAAGACTGCTCCCATTGCATGTTCCCGGATTCCAAAATGAAAATTCCTGCCTCCGTGATTTTCGTCAGAAAATGATTTGAAAGAATCCAACTCAGTGTCTGTTGAGGGAGCCAGATCCGCAGAACCACCAATTAATAACGGCAATTTATCAGCAATGGCGTTTAAAGTTTTCCCGGAAGCTTTCCTGGTTGCGATTCCTTTAGGATCGGGTTTAAAAACGGGCAAATTATCTTTCCACCCTTCAGGCAATTTTCCATCACTTAATAATTCATATTCTGCTGCTTCTGAAGAATACTTTTCTTTATATTTTGCATAAAGATCTTTCCAATCCTGTTCTTTTTTTACACCCGCACTTCCCTTAGCGCGATAGTAATCCAAAACTTCATTCGGAACCACAAAAAATTTATCAGGATCGAAACCAAAATTTTCTTTTACCAAACGCACTTCGTCTTTTCCCAAAGGTGAACCATGGGCAGCTGCAGTATCTACTTTATTCGGACTTCCAAAACCAATGTGCGTGCGCACTTTAATTAATGACGGACGATTGGTTTCATTTTGTGCGTTAATAATTGCCGTATGAATTGCTTCAACGTCGTTGCCATCTGCTACGGATTGTACGTGCCAGCCATAGGCCTGGAAACGCTCAGTAACGTCTTCGTTAAATGCAATAGAAGTATCGCCTTCGATCGTTATTTTATTATCATCATATAAATAAATAAGATTGCCGAGTTTGAGATGTCCGGCAAGCGAAGCAGCCTCAGCGCTTACACCTTCCATAATATCTCCATCACTGCAAATCGCATAAATTTTATAATTAAAAATATCAAAGCCCGGCTTATTATATCTTGAAGCCATATATTGTTGGCCGATGGCCATTCCTACGCCGTTTGCAAAACCTTGTCCGAGCGGGCCTGTGGTCACTTCTATTCCCGGCAGCAAACCATATTCAGGATGACCGGCGGTTCTGCTGTGAAGCTGACGGAAATTTTTTAAGTCGTCTAATGTGACATCATAACCGGTAAGATATAAAAAGCAATACTGCAACATACACGCATGACCTGCCGATAAAATAAATCTGTCGCGGTTTGGCCATTCGGGATCCTGCGGATTGTAATTCATCACTTTTGTCCAAAGCACGTCGCCGATTGGCGCAAGTCCCATCGGAGTTCCCGGATGACCTGAATTCGCCTTCTGTACCGCATCTGCTGATAAAACACGAACTGTATTAATTCCTAATTGTTCTGTTGATTCCATTTTTTAGATTTTTTTTATTTGATTATTTTTTGCTCAAAGTGTATGCCGCATAATGAAATTGGGTTACGAACAAAAGTAACAAGAAACACAGTCTTTTTGAAAAATTATATAATCTAAAAATTTCATTTTTAATATTTAGAAATGATTGAAGATTAGGAGCAGTTTTTGCAGAAGTTTTTCATTTAAAGAAAAAAGATGCAACATCACTTTAAAATTGGCGATCATGTAAAATGGAATTCGGAAGCCGGCCATGTATCCGGAAAAATAATCAAAGTGCATACTGCCGATTTTGATTATAAGGGATATACGCATCACGCAAGCAAGGAAGATCCCCAATATGAAATAAAAAGCGATAAAAGCGATCATGTGGCAGCGCATAAGGGACAGGCATTGACTTTAATTTCCAAATAAACAAATAATTTGAAAATAAACAGATTTTATGGAAGCAAAACACAACGAATCCACTGAACTAAGGCCCGAAGGCGGACGCTTGATGGATGCGCCGGTAGTACCGATGAATGTTCCGGAATTTATCAGGCAAATTAAAGAGGAGCCCGCCTGGAAGAAGAGCGACCGAAATGCAATTACCATTTACAAAACCAATGGAATGAGAATCGTATTAATCGCTTTACACGAAGATGCCGTGATGGAAAAACATACCACCAATGGAGTCGTCAGCGTGCAGGTGCTGGATGGGGAAGTGGTTTTTAACACACAGGAAAATTCTATTGTTTTAAGAAAAGGAGAAATGATCGCTTTGCATAGAAATGTTCCTCACAGTGTGGCTGCTACCAAAGAGTCTGTTTTTTTATTGACTGTGTCTGATTTTTTAGGATGATTCTGCAGTAAAGAAAGAAATAAATAGAATTGCTATTTTCTAAAAACCTTGATAAACAAAGATTTGACAACTTTTAAAAAGTTGTTAAATCTGAACATATTTATTTACCCTTCTCCTCTACCGTGGCAATTCTTATATTTCTTACCACTGCCACAAGGACAAGGATCATTGCGTCCAACTTTTGGCGCAACTCTTATCGGTTCCTGTTTGATATTTTCAGAAGGATCGATGTATTCATTTTCTCCTGAAAGATATTCAGGACCGGCGCCCGCACCCGCAAATTCTTCTTTCCGCTGCCGCATCTTACTCATGTCGGTTCTTCTCCTTCTTTCTTCTGTAATTCTTGTTGGCTGATTTTGTTCTGTCGGAATTGTGCAATGAGCCAGGAAGCTTACAATATCTTTATTCACCTGGTCGTCCATTTGTTTAAACGCACCAAAAGCTTCGATCTTATAAATTACCAGCGGATCTTTTTGTTCGTAGCCTGCAGTTTGTACGCTTTGTCTCAAATCATCCATCGCACGCAAGTGTTCTTTCCATGCATCATCAATCAAAGCAAGCGTGATGTTGCGTTCGAGCGCATTGGTAAGTTCTGCTCCATTTGTTTCAATGGTTTTATCAAGATTGGCAATCGCCTGCATTGCTTTTTTACCATCTGTAAAAGGAACGGCCACATTGATGATGTGAGCTCCCTGTTCTTTACGGATGTTTTTGATCACCGGAAGCGTCTGCTGATTCATCGACAGGTTTTTATGATTGTAATGATCTTTGGCTTCATAATAAAGTTTGTTCGCCAATTCATTTAAATCTTCTTTTTCCAATTGTTCCGCAGTAATCGTAGTATCAATTCCAAAATTCATAATTACCGCAAGTTTAAATTCTTCGTAATTATTAATTTCTTTAAATGAATTAATAATTCCTTCTGCTACAGAATAAAATGCATTATCCAAATCAAGCGCCAGCCTTTCGCCAAACAAAGCGTGATTGCGTTTTCCGTAAATAACAGTACGCTGCTTATTCATCACGTCATCATATTCCAGCAACCTTTTCCGGATTCCGAAGTTGTTTTCTTCCACTTTCTTTTGCGCGCGTTCAATGCTTTTCGAAATCATATTGTGTTGGATCACTTCACCTTCTTTGTAACCCATTCTATCCATCAGCGAGGCGATTCTTTCGCTTCCAAACATGCGCATTAAATCGTCTTCGAGCGATACAAAAAACTTAGAAGAACCCGGATCTCCCTGCCTTCCCGCACGACCACGTAACTGCCTGTCCACCCGACGGCTTTCATGTCTTTCTGTGCCAAGAATGGCCAAACCACCCGCTTCCTTTACTCCCGGGCCGAGTTTAATATCCGTACCACGGCCCGCCATATTTGTAGCAATGGTAACCGCGCCAGCCAAACCGGCTTCGGCCACAACCTGCGCTTCTTTGGCGTGTTGTTTTGCATTCAATACATTGTGAGGAATTCCTTTTTGTTTCAACATCCTGCTCAGCAATTCACTCACTTCAACCGAAGTAGTACCAACCAGGATCGGGCGGCCCTCAGACGTCATTTTTTCAATCTCTTCTATTACCGCTTTAAATTTCTCTCTTTTCGTTTTGAATACCAGATCCTGGTGATCATTTCGGATTACCGGTACATTGGTGGGAATAGAAACCACATCCAGTTTGTAAATATCCCAGAATTCAGCCGCTTCTGTTTCTGCTGTACCAGTCATGCCGGCCAGCTTGTGATACATTCTGAAATAATTCTGAAGCGTAATAGTTGCATAAGTTTGAGTTGCCGCCTCGATCTTTACATTTTCTTTTGCTTCTATCGCCTGGTGCAATCCATCAGAATAACGGCGGCCTTCCATAATGCGGCCTGTTTGTTCATCCACAATTTTTACCTGGCCGTCGATCACAACATATTCCACATCATTTTCAAAAAGCGTATAGGCTTTTAATAACTGCTGAACAGTATGAATTCGTTCAGCTTTTATAGAATAATCGTTTAATAAAGTTTCTTTTTGCTCCAGTTTTTGCTCTGCAGTCAAATCGCTTTTTTCAATTTCTGCAAGCTTGACACCCATGTCCGGCATGATAAAGAATTCCGGGTCTTCACCTGATTTTGTAATGAGTGCGATTCCTTTATCGGTCAGTTGAACCTGGTTGTTTTTTTCATCAATTACAAAATAAAGCTCATCATCGACGATGTGCATATTCTTTTGCTGTTCACCCAGGTAATAGTTTTCAGCTTTCTGAAGTTTTACCTTCATTCCTGGCTCACTTAGGTATTTTATCAGAGCGTTGTTCTTTGGAAGCCCGCGATGTGAACGGTATAAAGCCAATCCGCCATCTTTCGGATCATCATTCCCTTCAGCAATTTTTTTCTTAGCTTCTATTAAAAATGCACTGGTAACTTTCTTTTGTGCTTCTACTATTTTTTCCACCCGCGGTTTTAGCTGATCAAATTCCTGTTGATCGCCTCGCGGAATCGGCCCTGAAATAATCAAAGGAGTTCTTGCATCATCAATCAACACACTATCTACTTCATCCACCATTGCAAAATGATGTTTTCCCTGCACCATTTCTTCGGGAGTGTGTACCATATTATCACGCAGGTAATCGAAACCGAATTCATTGTTTGTTCCGTAAATAATATCGCTGCCGTATGCTTTCCTTCGCTCCTCACTGTTTGGCTGATGTTTATCAATGCAATCTACGGTCAATCCGAGCCATTCAAATAAAGTTCCATTCCATTCACTGTCACGACGGGCAAGATAATCATTTACGGTTACGATATGAACGCCATGACCGGCGAGTGCGTTCAGATAAGCCGGTAAGGTAGAAACCAATGTTTTACCTTCACCTGTTGCCATTTCGGCAATTTTTCCCTGGTGCAACACAATTCCACCGATCAACTGCACATCGTAATGAACCATGTTCCAGGTAATTTCTGTGCCGCCAGCCATCCACTTGTTTTTATAAATGGCTTTATCTCCATCGATACTGATATACTTTTTTGTTTGGGCAAAAGTTTTATCCAATTCTGTAGCAGTAGATTCGAGTTCTGTATTGTCTTTGAACCTGTGGGCAGTTTCTTTTACTACAGCAAAAGCTTCCGGTAAAATTTCAAGAAGAACTTCTTCGAGCTTTTTATCGCGCTCTTTGCCCATATCATCAATCTGGCGATAAATGGCGTCACGCCCCGCGATGTCTGCGGAATCCAATTGTTCTGCTTCTGTTTTTTTTGATTCTATCTGGTTGTCAATTTCTTTCAGATACTCTTTTATCCGTTCACGAAAAATCTGCGTTTTGCCACGCAGTTCATCGTTGGAAATAGCTTGATATTGCTCAAAAAAAGAATTGATTTGCCCAACGAGCGGCCTTATTTTTTTTACGTCTTTTTCGCTTTTATTACCACCAAATAATACTGAGAGAAGCCCGGCCATATATATTGTTATTTTAAAAAAAGATAAATGTTAGTTGTCAAATTTGATGCGGAAAAATTTTCGGAGCCAAAATGACAGGGTCGCAAAGTTACTACATTGTGGCTTTTTATATAAGTTTCAGGCCAATATTTTGGTTATTATAATCTTAAATAGAAATGAGGGTTATTTGTTGCTGGTCTGAAATAAGAAAGGCTGTCCGATTGAGACAGCCTCTTTAACTCACTTCAATTATTATTCTTTTATAAATTTCAACGAAGTATAATCTGTGCCGTTAAATATTCTGGTGATATAAACATCCATACTGTTTGCCGATTACCTCTCTAATGTGGCGATGCTTTCAGTGTTTTCCTTTGGCAGTTATCAAGGTCTTGTTGGGAGTAAGTGCTCCATTTATGGCACTTACCCCGAACAAGACTAATAGGATTTGCGAAGAAAAGTTATTTCTATGTCAGCCGGCCGCTAACACCTTTTCAGTTTGCCCTTCCCGTAAAGATAGATTAGAAATAATATTGGATATCAACTCTTAACCTAACTTTTTTTCAATCTTTTCTTGTTTTTTAATAATTCTATATTACCTTCACGCCCTCTTATTAAAAAATGACAAGGAATCTTTATCATACTACCACGGTTCTTTCTCTTGCAATAGGGACTATTGCTATCACCATTATTACAACCCGTTAAGGGTTGCAAATATGTCATATCATCCATTGGGCTTTTAGCTTCTGTTTCAGAAAAAATCATTCTTCAAAAATCAATTTTAATATTAAAAAGTTTATGCGTGTTTTAAAGTTTGGCGGCTCATCAGTGGCAAACGCCGGAAACATCAATAAGATTGTCTCTATTTTAAAAGAAAGAATCCAAAAAGAAAAATTAGTGGTGGTTGTTTCTGCACTTGGCGGCATTACGGATACGCTCATTCATACCGTAACACTTGCCTCTAAAGGCGATGAAACGTATAAAGACGAATTACACAAAATCGAAAGCCGCCATCTCGAAATGGTGAAAGAACTGATTCCTATTTCTCAACAAAGCCGGCTGCTGAGCCTGGTAAAAAAACATTGCAATGAAATTGAAGACATCTGTAACGGCGTTTTCTTATTGCAGGAATTAACGCCACGCACAAGAGATAGGGTGATGAGTTACGGAGAATTATTATCCTCACAAATTATCTCTGCAAAATTTCAATCAGAAGGTTTTGAAAACAAATGGATAGATGCAAGAAAACTGATTGTCACCAATTCTCATTATGAACATGCTGTAGTGGATTTTGAATTAACCAATGAAAAAATTCAACATTATTTTTCTAATTCAGAAGAATCATTTTTTCTAGTTCCCGGATTTATTGCGAGCGACACAAACGGCATCACTACTACGTTAGGAAGAGGCGGTTCTGATTATACCGCTTCCATCATTGCTGCTGCTTTGGATGCAAGCGCGCTGGAGATATGGACGGATGTAAGCGGCATGATGACCGCCGATCCGCGCCTCGTTTCTAATGCCAAAATCATTCCGCACATTTTGTATCGCGAAGCAATGGAACTTTCTCATTTTGGAGCCAAAGTCGTTTATCCGCCTACGATTCAGCCGGTAATGCGAAAAAATATTCCGGTTTGGGTAAAAAGTACTTTTGCTCCCAACGATTATGGAACGCTCATAGAAAATAGTCCTTCCATAAAAAATGACAGCACAATTCGCGGCATTTCGAGCATCAATAAAATTGCTTTGTTAAGTCTTGAAGGAAGCGGCATGGCAGGCATTCCCGGTTTTTCAAAAAGATTATTTGAAACCCTGGCAAACGAAGAAATAAACGTAATTCTTATTACGCAAAGTTCATCCGAACATTCTATTTGCGTGGCCATCGAAGAATCATCTGCTGATAAAGCCAAAGCTGCGGTGGATGAGGCTTTCAGCTTTGAAATCGAAAGGCTGAAAGTAGAGCCGTTAATTATTGAAAGGGATTTGGCAATCATTGCATTGGTGGGTGATAAAATGAAAAGCCACCCGGGAGTGAGTGGAAAAATGTTCAGCGCTTTGGGAAGAAATGGTATTAATGTCAGGGCCATTTCGCAAGGTTCATCAGAGAGAAATATATCCGCGGTTATATCTGTAAATGATGTAAAAAAAGCAGTGAACGTGCTGCACGAGGAATTTTTTGAAACCAGTTACAAGCAGGTAAATTTATTTATTGCTGGTGTAGGAAACGTCGGCTCACGGCTGCTTTCACAATTATTACAGCAACATCATTATCTTCAGAAAAATCTGCGTTTACACGTGAGGGTTGTAGGAATTGCCAACAGTAAAAAAATGCTTTTCAATGAAAAAGGAATTGATTTAAAAAACTGGAAAGAGCTTTTGCAAAACGCCGATGAAATGAATCTCGATGAATTTGTAAAAACGATTCAGACAAAAAATTTACGCAACTCTGTTTTTGTAGATGCTACCGCAAATGAAAACGTGGCAAAGCATTATGCCCAGATTTTAGAAAAGAGTGTTTCGATTGTGGCTTGCAATAAAATCGCTGCTTCTTCATCGTATGATTATTATGAAAAATTAAAAAATCTGGCGCGTGCATCAAATGTTCATTTTCTTTTTGAAACAAATGTGGGTGCAGGTTTGCCTGTCATTGGCACGCTGAATGATTTGTTATTAAGCGGGGATAAAATAAGTAAAATAGAAGCGGTTTTAAGTGGCACTTTAAATTTTGTTTTTAATCATTATAACGGTACGGAAACTTTTGCAAAAGTAGTGAAGCAGGCGCAGGACGAAGGTTATACAGAACCCGATCCACGATTGGATTTAAGTGGCGTGGATGTAGCACGAAAAATTATGATTCTCGCTCGCGAATCAGGCGAAAAAATTGAAATGGACGATATTACCAATGAGGCTTTTCTTCCAACAGAATGTATGCAAGGTTCGGTGCAGGATTTTTATGCCTGCATGGAAAGACATGAAGCACATTTTAAGAAGATTTTCGACGAGGCGAATAAAGCAGGAAAGAAATTAAAATTTGTAGCTTC
>Ga0207705_10004912_pt1 | contig 10034 bp, 7 predicted proteins | sample KBSC13metaG_FD_184314 | JGI IMG/M metagenome (GOLD analysis project Ga0207705, IMG submission 184314) | Corn rhizosphere microbial communities from Kellogg Biological Station, Michigan, USA - KBS C1-3 metaG (SPAdes) (version 2) | ecosystem: Host-associated > Plants > Roots > Rhizosphere > Soil ...
AGCAGCAAGGGTGTTTCGCGATCAATGTTCACCAATCGTCTGGCCATACCCCGAGGCTATCAGAATAAATCCGGGGGTAAAGTCCGACAGTCTGTGGAATCCGCCATGCCCATCTTATTAAAAAAACAACATGGTTCATTAAAACGTTAGAATCTATCACACGCATCCAACATTCACTTGTTTATCTGGGCGTGGCGGTTGAAAACCGCCGCCACGACACAGAGAGAAATATCCGCGCCCCTTATTCATTTCCCTAGCAGATCCTTCAGGATGCCGGAGGCCTCACGGATCGCTCCTTCATTTTTCTTCAGAAACTTCTCGCCCTTTTCGATCGTGCGGTCTGCGGAATCCCCCAGCACGGTGCGGCTGAACTTCAGGGCCTGCGCTCCTGTTTCCGGCAGGACCTCAAACATCCGCGCGCCTGCCGCAGCGATCAACCGCCCCGTTAGATCCTCCTCCGGGTCCTTCAGTGTGCCGGTCACTCTCAGCGGTGCCCACAGCAGAGAGCGCTCCCCCGGCAGGAAAACGTCCTCCTCCGCCCCTGGAATGGCGGCGAGCACACCGGGAGCGATGCCCAGCATGAAATGACCGTCCAGCCTGCCATCCCGAATCTCCAGGCTGCCCTCCAGCCTCACCAGCCCCTCACTTGCCAGCACGAGATTGGTGAGACGTAGCGCTCCCTTTTCCCACTGCCACCGGGTGTGTGCCTCACTGAGATTCAGCACGCGGAAGCGGCGGGTATCCGCATAGGCCGCCAGCGCATCCAGCATGGGCAGCGCGGTGAGCGTGCCATTGGTCACGATCATTTCCCCGCTGGAGGAGAGGTTTCCATTCTTTCCCCTCAGATCGAAAGTGGAGGAGACATCTCCGCTCAGCCGCTTGGCCCAATCACCCGTGAGCACATTCTCGCAGCGGAATCCGGCAGCATTTCCTTGGATATCCAGCACCTTCGCCTTCGTATCCCATTCACCGCTGGCCACCACCCGGCCACCGCCATTCGCATCCAACTGGGATTCCGAAATGAAGGCCACGCCATCCTGCCAGCGCACCCGCGCATGATCCAGAGTCATCGTGGGCACATGCTTCCACGGCAAGCGGAATTCCCCGCCGTGGATCTCTGCCTGATAGGAATCCCTCCCGCTTTTCTCCGCCTTCACCCGCATGCCACTGGCTACCGCCAGCCCACTGGAGCTGAGCGCACGCACGGTAAAATCCCGCAGGTCCACACTGGTCAGCTCCGCCTCATCCGGCAGCCAGGGGGACTTGCGCGCACGCTTCACGGCAGGAGGGTCCGGCTTTTCCTCCTCGGCAGTCTGCTCCTGCGTATCCAGTGACACATCCAGATGGTCCATCACGGTGTTGCGGATCTCCCACACGCCCCGCTTCACCCCACCCAGGCTCACCTCCGTATGAAGGCCCTGGGCTTTTACCGATTTCACGCGCCCCTCCCCGGCCGCCTCAAAGCCCGCCGTGTCCAGCGCCATCCCATGCCACTCGAAGGGGGAAAACTCACCCGTCACCCCGGCCGCCTGGCTCACCTTCCCGGAGAGGAATTTCCGGAAGCCGTCTCCGTGCAGATAGCTGCTCAGGGAAATATAGCCCACCACCATGGCCAGAGCCGCCAGCCCAACGATGGCGAGGGCTGCCTTTACCATCCACGGTTTCTTGCCTTCCGCCCGGCGTCTTCTCGATCTACGGCTCATTTCCGCATACCCTAGCCTCACTCCATCACTCGGCAAGCTTGCGAAATTTCCATCGCATCCGGCCATACAACTGCTTTCATCGTGGCCTTCATTCCTTGCCATGAAACGCCGCCACTTCCTAGCCACCAGCACCGCCGCCCTCGCCGCCACCGCTCTGTCCTCCAGCTGTGGCCAGCGGGACAAGCCCACCCTGCGGCTCTACACGTGGGCAGACTATCTGGACACCGGGCTGGCGCAGAAGTTTCAGGACGAGTTCAAATGCAAGCTCATCATCGACACCTTCGAGTCCAATGAAGCGATGTATGCGAAGCTCTCCGCCGGTGCCTCCGGCTACGATCTCATCACCCCCTCCTCCTACATGGCCAGGACCATGGCCCGGGAAAAAATGATCCTGCCTCTGGACCATTCTAAGATCCCCAATATCAAGCACGTGGATCCCGCCTACCTCGCCCGCGCGCTCGATCCTAAGATGGAATTCACCGTGCCCTACATGATGGCCTGCACCTGTCTGGGCTGGCTGGGCAGCAAGCTGCCACCCGGGACGGAATCCTCCTACACCCTGCTGGACCGCCCTGAACTGAAAGGCCGCATCACCCTGCTGGATGATATGCGGGAAGTCCTGGGTGCCGCCCTCCGCTCGCTGGGCCATTCCCTGAACTCCACGGACCCCACCCAACTGGCACAGGCACGGGACGTGGCCATCCGCTGGAAGGCAAACATCGCCAAATTCGACAGTGAGCAATACAAGACGGGCCTCGCCTCCGGAGAATTCCACCTCGTCCAGGGCTACGCCGGAGATCTGCTGGAAGCAGGGAAAGAGAATCCGGACATCCAGGTGCAGATCCCGGCAGAAGGCTCCGCCTTTTCCTGCGATGACCTGTGCATTTCCAAGGATTCCAAAAACATTCCGCTGGCCCACCAGTTCATCAACTTCCTCACCCAGCCGGAGCATGCCGCCATCAACATGGAAGGCATCTCCTACCGCGCGCCGAATGTGGATGCCTACCCGCTGCTGCCGGAAGAATTCCGCGCAAACGACGCCATTTTCCCCGAGGATGAAGTCTTCGCCCGCTGCCAACCCATCGATGATCTGGGCGATGCCCTGGCCCTCTGGTCAAAAACGTGGGATGAGGTGAAGGCCGCCTGATCACTCGGGCAGAATCAGCGGGATATCCTTCGTCGCTTCATTCGCCGGAGGATTCACCGCCTGTCTTACCGGCGTGCTTTCCTGCCCCCTGTTGAAGAGCGCATCCATCCGGTCCAGATAAAGGGACAGCGCATCCTTGCGGGGACGCTCCACCGATTGCAGCCCCGCCTTCAGCCGCATGTAGTCCTCAAAGGCGCCGCTGGTCTCCCGCGCACGGGTGATTTCAAAGTAATCCATGTAGTCCCGCATGCGGTTCGCCTGCGCCACCAGTTCCACCCGCGCCTCATCCAGCCCGGCCAGCCGCCCCGCCATGTTCTGTGTCTTGTTCTGCACCAGCGCCGCCAAGATCAACTGATACTCGTTCAGCAGCGGGCGGGAGGCAGGGAAACAGCGGTAGCTCAGCCGGATCAGTCCATCCTGTGCCATCCGCACCGCCTCCGTGCGCTCCGGCACGGAGATATAGGCCAGCTCCTGCCAGGCTGAGGCCAGTTCCTTCTGCTCATAAGTCCCCTCCGGTGAACGCAGGGTGAGGTGCAGGCACTCCGCCATCGCTTGCTCCGTCTCCTTGATGGTCATCACATCTGTGATCGGCGCCGTGCCCTTGTTCGCCAGTTGCAGCGCCCACCATTTGGCCAGACTGGTCTCGGAAAGATTCAGCTCCGGGAAATTCTTGCGGAGCAGCGCAGGCATCTCCCCCTCATAGGAAGGCACCTCCGTGAGGAATGCCCGGAAGCCACTCTTCCCCTGAGGCTGCTCGATGAGTGCCATCAGCAGCGCCCCTGCAGAAACATGAAAAGCCGCACGCGTGGCCGCATCCATCTCCTGAACGGCCTTTTCATCCACGGAGAAAAGATCATCCATCTTGAACAACCCTCCGCGCTTGAAGATCCCTTCGTAAAGACGGCGATCACTTTTCCCTGCTTTCCAGGAAATGGCCTCACGCAGTCCCTCCGCCAGCCAGGGGGGAAGATTCAGCGCGGCCTCATGTTCATCCGGAGTCTTGCCCCGCAGGGCACGCTCGTAAACCAGGGCTGTGGTGATCTCACGCTTGAATTCCTCCTGCTCGATTCCCCGGCTGAGGTGCACATCGATCAGCAATTCATAGCCCGCCTCACTGAAAACGAGGTTCGTCACCATCGTCCGGGGCGGGATGGGATCGCCCTGCTTCCCATGCAGTGTAATGGTGATGTAAATGCTGCCCGTGGGCTTCCGCCATTCATCCTTCTCCTCCGTGAGGTCCAGCAGTTCGGTCTTCGCCTCTTCCGCCAGAATCGCCACAGAGCCCCGCACGAGCGCATCCCCACCCTTCACGCGGAATTGCTCAGAGCGGCTCACCACCTGGCCATCGCCTGAAAAGTCCGGTCCCCCTGAAATGGCCTCCGCCTCAGTGGCAGGGGCCTCCGCCACCGGCACGGCACGCGGTGCATCTTCCCCCGCAGCGGCCGCAGCCAGCAGGCAGAAAGTTAGCAGGGATAGAGGGAATCCGCGCATGAGGTAGGCCTTTCAATAAACGCCGGGCAGCTTCACCGCTCCCTGTGCGGGGATGGGATCGAGGATCAGCTTGTCCTTCCGGATCTCGATCTTTGCCATTTCCTGGAATCCTTGCTCCAGCTCTGGAGCAAGCGCAGCCGCCAGTTTTTCATATTCTGGAAACACCAGCTTCATGAAGCCCTGCGGCACCACCAGCCTCCCGAATCGTCCGCCTTTCAGCAGCCCCGGAAAATCGCTGTCGTAGGGACCAGCCTGGAACTTCAACTCCTTCTGGGGGCCCTCCACACCTTCCGAATGCTGCACCGTTACATACAGCGAAGTCGTGAGTGGATGGCCGAAAACCGTGCGCGCCACGATGATCTCCGCCACACCTTCCTCCAGGCGCACCTTTACCGCATCGATAGAAGCTGCACCGGAAAACAGCCCTCCCTGCTTCGCCACCAAATGTTGGGCGATCCATGAGTTGATTTCCCCTTCCTTCAAGGTCACGGGAAATCCCCGCTCCAGGGACTCCTTCAGCGTCACACTGATATCGCGCACCGGTTCACCCTGACCGGAATCCACATCTGCTAAAGACTGGGGCCGGGAGACGAAATAAAGAGCCACAGCGAAGCCGCCGAGCGTGAGCAGAATGAAAAAGACGGCCAGCCGCGTCAGGCAGCCGCCCTTGGGTTTCGGTTTCACTTTTTCATCAGCCATAAAGGGTGGTTATCATGTCACGCCGCCCATGCAAGCGGCAGCTTCCCGGAAAAAAAGAAACGCCCTCAAGGAAAAATCCATGAGGGCGTGGGTTATAGCAGTTGTCTGGAGAATTTATATGAGGGCAGGGATGCCTTTACGAGGCGTCCTATGGTGGCGAGCGAGAATTCAGGAAATCCGCTGACTCTTCACCTTCACGCCATCAGTAGCTTCTGGAGAAATTACTTCTTCAGCGCCTTGAAATCATCCCAAGACTTGGGAACCAGCACCTTGTCAACCACATGCACGATGCCGTTGGTAGCTGTTTGGTCTGCATTCACGATCTTGGCGTCATTGATTTCGATCGGCTCATTGGTGCCATCCACGTCCACCTTCACGGATTCCGCGCTGGAGGTTTTCAGCTCACCATCCACAAAGGTAGCGGATGGAATGGCCCCGGCTACTACGTGATACAGCAGCAACTCGCGCAGCTTCTCTTTGTTTTCCGGCAGCAGGAGAGTGGCCAGTACGCCGTCAGGCAGCTTGGTAAAGGCCTCATCCGTAGGGGCGAAGAGCGTGTAGTTCCCCTTGCTTCCCAATGTGGTCTCCAGGCCGGCAGCCTGCACCGCCTTGGTCAGAATGGAGAAATTGGCGCCGTCCCGGACTACGGTAAAGATACTGCCCGGAAGCACGGCTTCCTTCTCCACAGTCGTTGTGGTGGTGGTCTTTTCAGTAGTGGTGGCGGTTGCCTTTTCAGCCGCCATGATAGCTGGAGCAGATGCTGCGATAGCAAGGGCAAGAGCGAGGCCGGTGAGTGATTTGGTTTTCATGTTGCTTAAGGTTGAGTTTCACGAGGCTCGTGGAGCCACGGTCTGCCTCACCTTTTGCAACAAGTGTGCCTCGCCGAAAAAGGCGGCATAACTATCTCATCATCAGCATTTCACTAAATCCGAGCCACACCCTCTTCCCAAACAAATCCGTGCACATCCACAGCAGCACGATGCATTACGCACCCCACCAGCCCAATCGTTCACCCATCCAGAATAGCCCCGCACACGCCACGAAGATGGAGCCTGCCAGTTGGAACTGCTTCACCCACCTCCTCAGGGGCCGGAGCACCAGAAACGCGCACGTCAGCACGGTGAGCTGCGCGATTTCCACCCCTACGTTGAAGCCGAAAAGGGGCAGCACGATTTTATCCTGTGGGATGTCTCCCAGCTTTTCCTTAAGCACGCTCGCAAAGCCCAGCCCGTGCAGCAGGCCGAATAGAAACACCAGGATCAGCCGCTTCCGGCCCAGCTTGTGGACGAAAAGATTCTCGATGCCTACCCAGGCAATGCTGGCCGCGATCAGGATTTCCACCACCTTCCCCGGCATGCTGATCCACCCCAGCACCGCCAGAGACAGCGTGATGGAGTGGGAAATGGTGAAGAGCAGGGACTGCCCCATCAGCGGCTTCCATTTGGGCAGCAGCAGGAAAAGCCCCAGCATGAACAGCATGTGATCGTAGCCCAGCGGCAGCACGTGGTGGAATCCCATGCGGATCCATCCCAGAATGGGGAAACGCTCCGGCGGACTGCCCAGAGAGGCCAGCACCATGTCACTGCCACCCACGGCGCTGAGTAGCTGCACTTCCTCGCCCGCACCTACCGTGACGATCAGCTCCGCCGTTTCCTCCTTGCTCCAGTGGGCACGCAGTTCCCCCGGCCCCGGCTGGGCATCCGCCACGATGCGGGTGGTGAGCAAGGCCCAGTCTCCCGTTTCTTTCGGTAATTCCACCGGCTGGTGATCGAAATCCGGGAACTCGATCCGCCAGGGGATCGGACGCCCCTGGTAGGTGAGTATCAGCACCTTCCGTAGAATCTTTTCCGTTTCCAGACGGATGCGGGCGAACTCCTCCGGCGTGGACTTCATGATCGCCACCCGGCTGAGCGGCTGAGAGCCAGGCAGATCCCGCGTCTCCGGCAGCATGTAGGCGATGTCCATCTGCCCCTCCAGCACCCACTTCTCCGGCCCGGCCTCGAATTGAAACTCCACGGAACTCACCTCATGGGCATGCACCGGAAAAAAGGTGCCGAGAAACAGGACGACGATGGCGAGCAGGCGGCGGAATGTCATGGCGAGGGAAAAACCCACGGTGCGCTGCCCTTCCGCTTATACAAGGCTGTTTACCAACCGATAGGTGAACTCCGCTAGAGCAGGATGCAGATGGGCCCACAGCCCTTCACCATCAAGGCATTACCATTTACACAAGAGGATGGCATAGCCGATGCTTTCTTGTGCTGACCCATGCTAAGGTCCGTCGTAAAGAAACTGGCAAAAGGTCTGCCGATCCTCGCGGGGATGCTGGCCTTCCTGCCTTTCACCACAGAGGCGCAGGAAAAATCCGTGCGGGCAACCCTTGCTGAAGCCATCGCATCCACCAGTACCAGCGACCAGCGAACGCTTATCCTCTCTCTCAAGTCCAGCCCCACTCCTGAGGTGGTGGACCTGATAGACAAATGGAAGAGTGGCGGCATCTATCTCTACAAGGATACTACGGAAGCCGTAGTTCCCGTAACCCTCGCCGGAAAACCGGATGCAGCGGGCACCGCCGCGCTGGAAAAAGTAGCGGATAAAACCCCGCTCCTCACTCCGGAAGGCACCCCTCTCCGCCTCGATCCGAAAACCTTGGAAGTGGCAGAGACCAGCTCCGGCATCCGTAAGGCCATGAAGGAGGTGACGGACCTCGCCGCCCTCGCAGACCCGGATCTGGAGAAACGTGTGCGCGCCATCGAGGATGCCTCCGTAGGCCAGAAGATCGAGAAACTCCCGGCCCTGCTGGAACTTCAGAAAACGGAAAAGAATCCTAAAGCCCTCAAGGCACTTACCCAATCCATCGCCATCATCCAACTCCGCTCTCCCAGCAAGGAAGAACGGCTGGCCGCCCTGAAAACCATCCGGGAGATCACCCCGCTGGCCTCCATGGACATCGTGAAAACGATCCAGAAGGAAGCACAAACTGCCGGAGATAAGGAAACGCTCGAGGCAGCCACCCTGGCGATCACTGCCATCGATTCACATATCTCCTTCATCAATTCAGCAGGCACCTCCTTCCGTGGCCTGTCACTCGGCTCCGTCCTGCTGGTGGTGGCCATCGGCCTCGCCATCACCTTCGGCCTCATGGGCGTCATCAACATGGCCCACGGCGAATTCATCGCCATCGGTGCCTACACCACTTATGTTATTCAGAACTTTTTTGCCAATGGACTGAAGCTTTCGCCCTTCAGCATCCCTATCAATATCCCAGGCCTGCACCTTTCGGGAGGGGCTAACACTTACTTCATCCTCGCCATCCCGGCCAGCTTCCTGGTGGCGGCCCTGGTAGGCATCCTTCTGGAACGCTCCGTCATCCGCTTTCTTTACAAGCGCCCGCTCGAGTCCCTGCTCGCCACCTGGGGCATTTCCCTCGTCATCCAGCAGGTGCTGAAATTCATCTTCGGCTCGAACAATGTGCAGGTCACCAGCCCGCTCTGGCTTTCGGGAAACTGGACGGTGAATGACATCGTTTTCGGCTGGAACCGCGTCTTCGTCATCGGCTTCGCAGTCCTTATCATCGTCGTCACCTGGCTGGTTCTCAATAAAACCTCCCTCGGCCTGCTCATCCGCGCCGTGATGCAGAACCGGAACATGGCCGCCTGCATGGGCGTCCGCACCGAGCGGGTGAATACCATGACCTTCGCCTTCGGTTGTGGTCTGGCGGGCCTCGCCGGAGCTTTCCTTTCCCAGATCGGAAACGTGGGACCCTCCATGGGCCAACTCTACATTGTGGATTCCTTCATGACGGTGGTCGTCGGCGGCGTGGGCAATATCCTCGGCACCGTCATCAGTGCTCTCGGCATCGGCATGGCAGATCAGTCCCTCCAACAATACCTCGGAAACCCGGTGATCGGCAAGATCCTCGTCCTCGGTTTCATCATCCTGTTCCTCCAGTGGCGTCCAGCCGGCCTCTTTGTCACCCGTTCCCGTAGCCTTGATTGACCGATGAATAAACAACCCATCACGAGCAGGCTCAGCCTGCCCCTCCTCATTATTGGCGCGATCTTTCTCGTCGTCGTCATGCCCACGCTAAGTGCGTTCGGCTACATCACTCCCTTCACCCTGGGCAACTGGGGCAAGTATCTCTGCTACGGCATCCTCGCCATTTCCATCGATCTCCTCTGGGGCTACACCGGACTCCTCTGCCTGGGGCAGGCGCTGTTCTTCACCTTGGGCGGTTACATGATGGGCATGTATCTGATGCGGATGATCGGTGGCGATACCGTTCCCACCTTCCTCAGCATGGTGGGCCGCACCGAGTGGCCATCGTTTTTCACGCCCTTCAGCAGCTTTCCTTTCGCGCTGCTGATGATCGTCCTAGTGCCGGGGATCCTCGCCTATGTGTTCGGCTTCCTCGCCTTCCGCTCGCGGATCAAGGGAGTGTATTTCTCGATCCTCACCCAGGCACTTACCTACGGCGCGGCGCTGCTGTTCTTCCGCAATGAGTTGCTGATGGGCGGGAATAACGGATTCACGGACTTCCGCACCCTGCTCGGGTTCGATCTCCGCACCGCCTCCACCCAGCGCGGCCTCTACATCACCACCGCAATCCTTCTCGTCGCAGTCGTCGCCGGATGCAAGTGGCTCACAAACTCCCGCTTCGGCCTGATCCAGCGCGCCATCCGGGATTCGGAAAACCGCGTGCTCTTCTCCGGCTACTCCACGATGAACTACAAGCTCTTCGTCTTCGTCATCAGTGGCGTCGTCGCCTCCCTCGCCGGAGCGCTCTTCGTTCCCCAGGTGGGCATCATCAACCCGAGTGAAATGACCACGGAGAAATCCCTGGAAGCCGTCGTCTGGGTCGCCCTCGGCGGTCGCGGCACGCTTGTTGGTCCGGTCATCGGAGCCATCACCGTGAATGCGGCCAAGAGCTGGGCCTCCAGCGGTGCCACGGCGGACTTCTGGCCGCTGCTCCTCGGCGGTGCCTTCGTCCTCGT
>Ga0207705_10004914_pt1 | contig 10033 bp, 8 predicted proteins | sample KBSC13metaG_FD_184314 | JGI IMG/M metagenome (GOLD analysis project Ga0207705, IMG submission 184314) | Corn rhizosphere microbial communities from Kellogg Biological Station, Michigan, USA - KBS C1-3 metaG (SPAdes) (version 2) | ecosystem: Host-associated > Plants > Roots > Rhizosphere > Soil ...
TCCAGCGCACCTCGTGATCGCGCCACCCGTTGGCGAGATCGCCGGTCACGAGCTCGGACATCGCGAGGTTGAAGCGCGCGCGATCGTAGGCGGGCCGCAGCTGAAGGGCGCGCCGGTAGGCATCGATGGCCTCGCGATGCCGGTTCAGGGCGGCGAGCGCCACGCCGCGATTGTTGTGCGCTTCGGGCGAGGCGGGTGCGGCGGCGATCGCGCGATCGTAGTCCGCGAGCGCCTCCTCGATGCGGCCCAGCATGCGCAATGCGGCACCGCGATTGGCGAGGGCCTCGGGATGACCCGGTTGCAGCGCGAGCGCCGCCGTGGCGGCGGCGACGCATTCCTCCCAGCGACCGCGGCGCGCGGCGACGGCGGCGACGAGGTGCTGCACATGGAAGTTGCGCGGCTCGCTGCGAGACAGGTCGATCGCGGCCTGGTGCGCTTCGTCGATGCGATCGGCGGCGAAGTGCGCCGCGGCGCGGCGCAACGCGGCGTCGACTTCCGCGGGGCTCAACGCTCGGCGGCCGCGAGCCGCAGCCCGAGCGCCACGAGGATCGTGCCGCTCACGCGGCTCATCCACGCCAACGCCGCGTTCGAGCGCAGCAGCCGCTCGGAGAGCGAGCCCGCCACCACGCCCACGCCCGCCTTCACGGCGAATCCCATGGCGGCGTACAACACGCCCAGGAAGACGAGATGCCGCGTGGGGTGCGGATCCGACGCGCTCACGAACTGCGGCAGGAATGCGAGGAAGAACACGACGATCTTCGGATTCGTCACATTGGACAGCACGCCCTGCGCGAAGAGCCGCGTTGCCGGCAGGCGCGTCGCAGTTCCCGCGCGAAGCGCGACCGCGTCCCGTTGCAGCAGCAATTTCAGCCCGAGGTACACGAGGTAGGCGGCCCCCGCGAGCTTCAGCACGAAGAAAAGCGCCTCGCTCGCCTGGAGCAGCGCGCCGATGCCCAGCGCCACGATCGCCGTATGGACGAGGATGCCGGTGCACACGCCGGCCGCGGAAAGGACGCCCGCCATGCGGCCCTGCGCGAGCGAGCGCGTGATCACGTAGATCATGTCCTGTCCCGGCGTGAGGATCAGCGCGAGCGAGGCGACGACATACACACCCAGGTTCGCGCTTTCCACTTCGCGTCTCCCGTCTCGGGCTGCGGGAGCGTTACGCGTTCGCCGCCAGCCAGTCCACCGCCAGCGTAGCGAGGGACTTGACGCCGAGCTTGAGGCACTTCTCGTCCGCGTAGAAGCGCGGGCTGTGGTTCGGCGCGGCGGTGCTCGCATCCCGATCGGCGGGGGTGCATCCCGCGAAGAAGAAGAAGCCCGGCACGGCCTTCTGGTAGAACGAGAAGTCCTCGGAGCCGCAGATCTTGTCGATCACCTTCACGTTTTCGGCGCCGGCCACGCGCGCGAGCGTGGGCGTCGACCATTCGGTGAGGGCGGGATCGTTCACGGTCACGTCGTACCAGCGATGGATGTGCACGCGCGCCTTGGCGCCGCCCGCCTCCGCGATCATCGTGCTGATGCGCTCCACGTGCTTGTGCAGCTCGTTCCTTTGCGTCTCGTCGAATGCGCGGATCGTGCCTTCCAGCTTCACCTCGTCCGGGATGATGTTGTGGCGCACGCCGCCGTGGAAGACACCCACCGTCACGATCGACGGCTCCTTGGTGATGTTCATCTGGCGCGAGACGATGGTCTGCAGGCCCATCACGATCTGCGAGCTCACGACGATCGGATCCACGCCGCGCCACGGCATCGCCGCATGCGTCTGCGTGCCGCGCACGAACACGCGGAAGTCGTCGGCGGAGGCCATCATCGGGCCGGGGCGAAATCCGAGGGTGCCGGTGTTGTGGATCGAGGTGATGTGCAGGCCGAAGATCGCGTCCACCTTCGGGCTCTCGAGGCAGCCCTGCTCGATCATGAGCTTGGCGCCGCCGTCCTCTCCGATGGGTGGCGTCTCCTCCGCCGGCTGGAAGATGAACTTGACCGTGCCCGGGATGCGATCGCGCATGCCGGCCAGCACTTCGGCCACGCCCATGAGGATGGAGGTGTGCGCGTCGTGGCCGCACGCGTGCATGACGCCGCAATCCTGGCCGTTGAACTGCGCGCGCACCTTGCTTTTGAAGGGCACGTCCACTTCCTCGGCCACCGGAAGCGCGTCCATGTCCGCGCGCAATGCGACGACCGGCCCGGCCAGCCCGCCCTTGAGCACGCCCACGACCCCGGTGTGGGCGACTTTTTCCTGGACGGAATCGAAGCCCAGGGCGCGCAGGTGAGCGGCGACGAGCGCCGCCGTGCGCGTCTCGCGATTGCCCAGCTCCGGATGCTCGTGGATATCGCGGCGCCAGGCGACGACGCGCGGCTCGACCGCGTCGGCCGCCGCGGCGATGGCGGCGTCGAGCGGAAACAGGGTGTCGGGTGCGTTCATGAACCCATTCTACCGAGCCTATAATTCCCGGCCCATGGAGCATCTCGAACCCCTTCAGGCCCACGAATACCTGCGCGAGCACCCCGACGCGCTGTTCGTCGATTGCCGCAGCGAGATGGAGTACATGTTCGTGGGACATCCCGTGGGCGCGGTGATGATTCCGTATTACGACGGCGCGGACTGGGAACAGAACCCGCATTTCGTGGGCCAGGTGAAGAGGCTCGCCGGCGCCAACTTCGAGAAGCGCCCCATCGTGCTCATCTGCCGCAGCGGCAACCGCACGCTCGAGGCCGCCGAAGCGCTCGAGCGCGCGGGCTTCCACCACGTGTTCAACGTGCTGCACGGCTTCGAGGGCGAGCTCGACGAGCGGCACCATCGCAACTCGAGGAACGGCTGGCGCGTGGACGGCCTGCCGTGGGAGCAATACTGAAGCCTCCGCCGGCGGGCCTCGCGTGGCTCATGTGGGGTCTGGCCGCGCTTCTCTACCTCTCCGCGTACTACCACCGCGTCGCACCCGCGGTCATGACACGCGAGCTCACGCTCGACTTCGGGCTCACGGGGGCCGGACTCGGGCACCTCTCGGCGTTCTACTTCTACGGATACACGCTGGTGCAGATCCCGACCGGGCTCTTCGCCGACCGCTTCGGGCCGCGCAAGGTGCTCGCGGCCGGCGCGTCGCTTTGCGCAGCGGGGACGTTGCTCTTCGCGCTCGCCGCCTCGGTCCCGTGGGCGAGCTTCGGGCGCTTCATCATCGGCGCGAGCGCCGGCGTGGCCTTCGTGTCCATGCTCAAGCTCGCCAGCCACTGGATGCCTTCGCGGCATTTCGCGTTCGCGAGCGGCGTGGCGCTTTTCGTGGGCGTCATGGGGGCGACGCTCGCCGGTGCGCCGCTGCGCGCGTTGGTGGATGCGTTCGGCTGGCGTCCGGTCATGGCTTCCACGGCCGCGTTCATCGCGCTCGTGGCCGCGATCATCTGGCTCGTCGTGCGCGACGATCCCGTCGATCGGGGCTATGCGAGCTTCTCGCCGGGCGAGCCCCACGGCGCGGGCATCGCCGCACAACTGCGCGAAGTCATGCGGCATCGCGTCGCGTGGCTGATGGTAGCCATGCCCGGCGGCATCTGCGCCATCGTGCTCACCATCCCCGGGCTCTGGGGCGTGCCGTTCCTCGTGACGCAGTACGGCTTCACGCCGCGCGAGGCCGCGATGACGTGCTCCGCCATGCTGATCGCATGGGCGAGCGCCTGCGTGGCGTTCGGCCCGCTCTCCGAGCGCATGGGGCGGCGCAAGCCGCTCTACGCGGGCGGGCTCGTCGTGCAGCTCCTGCTGTGGGCGGTGGTCGTCTTCGTGCCTGAGTTGCAGCGTGCGTTGCTGATCGCGCTGCTGCTCGCGGTGGCGCTCGCCTCCGGAAGCTTCGTCCTCACGTTCGCGCTCGCCAAGGAATCGGTGCCCGCGCATCTCGCCGGCTCCATCTCGGGAATCGCGAACATGGGTGTGGTGATCGGCGGGATGCTGATGCAGCCGCTCGTGGGCATCGTGCTGGACCGCAACTGGAACGGCCGCATCGAAGGCGGCGTGCGGGTGTACGACTTCGAAGCCTACCGCGCGGCCTTCGCGCTCATGCTCGTGTGGGGCGTCCTCGCGCTGGTGCTCATCGCCTTCATCCGCGAGACGTACTGCCGGAACCCAGGCTCGCCGCCAGCGCGCTGAAGGCCTCGTCCCAGTCGCGATCGGCGCCCTGCCGATGCACGCGGAAACCGGGGAACCATGGCGATTCACCCGCGAGGCCCCAACGCCACTCCGGAGGAAACGGCACCATCACGTCCGCCGTGAGGCCGCATGCCACGGCGAGGTGCATGTTCGTGTTGCTCACGCCGACGTAGCGATCGAGCAGGCTCACCAGCGCCAACGCGTCCTCGGGATCCTCGTTGAAGGCCGCGACGTCGTGCACGGGCCGGCCGAGCGCCGTGGAGGCGGCCACGAGCTCGCCTTCCTGCAGCCCGCGCTGCAGCGCGAAGACGGTCGCTTGCTGCGACCGGGCGATCTGCATGAGGCGCTCGACCGGAACCGTCTTGTAGAGGCCGTGTGCGACCACGTCCGCGGGCGTTCCCGCGCGCCACGTGAGCCCGATCCACGGGCGCGGCCCCATCTTCTCGAGCGCTTCGCGGATGCGCCGTGTGCGCGCCGGATCCGGTGCCACTCGCAATGTGGGCCGCACGCGGAATGCGTCGATCATGGGCAGGTCGCCCAGCAGGACGGGGCGCGCGTCGCCTTCGAAATCGAACGCGTCGTCGAGCGCCTCGAACCATCCGGTGCGCTCGAGGATGCCGTGCAATCGTGGCTCGCCGGCGAAGACGAGGCGCGCGTTCGCCTCCCGCAGGGGTGCCGCGAAGCGCAGGAAGAAGAGGATGTCGCCCAGGCCCTGCTCGGCGACCAGCACGACGCGCTTTCCCGCCAGCTCGTCGATGACGGGCACGGTGTACGGTCGGCCCATCGCCTGCGCGCGTTGCGCGAAGACCCGGCGCGGCTCCCGATGCGCGTAGAGATCGCCCACGCGATCCCACTTTCCACGCAGGAGCTCCACCTGGGCCAGGTACATGGGCAACGCGTCGTCGTCCGGCGCCTGCAGCAATGCGCGCTCGAAGAGCCGCGCGGCGCGATTGAAGTCGCCGCGGCTCACGCTCCACTGCGCGTAGGTGCGCAACGCCGTCACGTTCTTGCCGTCCCGGGCGAGCGCGCGGTCGAAGGCCTTCGCCGCCTCGTCGATGCGGCCCGCGTCGGCGAGCGCCTTGGCGAGGTCCACGTACCAGTCCGCCAGCGACTCCATCGCCACCGCCGCCTCGAGGTACGGCACCGCATCCGCGGCGCGCTGCGCCTTGTGCAGCGCCCAACCGAGCGCATGCCGGACCTGCGCCGATTTCGGCCGCGTGTTCAGCGCGCGCTCCAGGGCCTGCTGCGCTTCGCGGGCGCGCCCGCTTTCGGCGAGCGCCTGTCCGAGGTTCACGAGCGCGTCCACGTTGCGCGGGTCGATCTCGACCACGGCGCGGAAATGCGCGATCGCCTGCGCCCACTCGCGCCGGCGAAAGCGGTGCAGGCCGGCGGCGAATCGCGTCGCCGCGAACGGCGGGCGCAATACCGCGGCGCGCTCGAAATGCTGCATGGCCGCTTCGTCTTCGCCGCCGCGCTCGCAGGCGACGCCGAGCTCGTAGGCGAGCGCGTAATCCAGCGGCGCGGACTTGACCGCGGCCTCGAAGACCGCGCGTGAATCGGCTTCGCGTCCGAGCGCGCGCAGCGCAAGGCCGCGGGCGAGCGCGGTGCGCGGCTGCGGAGGCTGCCTGGCCTCGATCTCGTCGATCAGCGCGAGCGCATCGGCGGCCTTGCCCGACTGGAGAAGCGCGAATGCCTCGGCGACACCGGCGGGCATGTCAGAGCTCCGGGGCGGGCCGCAGGGCATCGGCCGCGGCACGCCTGACCGCCGAGCGCCGATACAGCGACCACGTCGTGATGCCGCAGGCGAGCAGCGTCGCCATGCCCAGGGCGAGCAGCCTCGTGTCGTGGAAGAGCAGCGGCGCGATGACCCCGGCCACCAGCGTATTCACCATGCCGGAGACGAAGCCCTGCAACGACGCCGCCATCCCCCGGCGCGTGGGAAAGAGGTCCAGCGTGATGAGCGTGATCGACGGCATCGCCATCGCGAAGCCGATGCCGTACACCATGATCGGCAGCATCGCCCAGGGAAGCGAGGGCGGCGCGCTGAATGCATAAATCGTGTTCGCGATCGCCGCGCAGAGCATGAAGCCGTAGGCGCGGCGGATGGTCTCCTGGGGCTTGAGCTTGCCGGCGGCGCGTCCCGAGAGCTGCGCGCCGATCATGATGCCGACGATCGACGGGATGAAGAGCCACGCGAACTGCTGCGGGCCCAGCCCGAGGTGCTCGCCCAGGAACACGGGCGCCGACACGATGTAGAGGAAGAAGCCGTTGAAGTTGAAGCCGGCGGTGAGCGAGAGCAGCAGGAAGCGCGCGTGGATGCCGACCTCCTCGTACCCCTTCAGCAAGGCGACCGGATGGAACGACTGGCGCGCGTGCGGCGCGAGCGTCTCCGGCAGGAAACGCCAGCTCACCGCGACCAGCAGGACGCCCACCGCCGCGAGGAACCAGAAGATCGCGCGCCAGCCCAGCCCCACGAAGAGCCACCCGCCGATGATCGGGGCCACGACCGGGGCCAGGCCGAAGAAGAGGGTCACCAGCGACATGAGCCGCTGCGATTCCTCGGGGCTGAAGAGGTCGCGGATCATGGCGCGGCCCACGACGATGCCCGCGCCGACGGACAAGCCCTGCACGACACGCCACAGGATCAGTCCCGACACCGACCCGGTCAGGGCTGCGCCGATCGAGGCCAGCGCATACACGCCGAGGGCGGCGAGGATCACGGGACGCCGCCCGAAGCTGTCCGAGAGCGCGCCATGGAAGAGGAACATCAGGCCGAAGGCGAAAAGGTAGGCCGAGAGGGTCTGCTGGATCTCGAGCGGGGTCGCGCCGAGCGAGGCCTGGATGCCGGAGAAAGCGGGCAGGTAGGCATCGACGGAGAACGGGCCGAGGGTCGATAGCGCCGCGAGCAACGCGGCGAAAGTCCAGCGAAAACGCCGGGTTGCGATGCGATGGTGTTCCAAGCTGAAAGGATAAACGATTCGGCCGCGGCTTATTCCCGTGGCGGTTTGCACGGCGCTTTTGTGAACTGCGTTACAGCTAACGTGCGCTAAGTGCGCAATCCTCCATTACAGATGAAAGACAAGCACGGAGGGTTGCACATGCGTTCCAAATGGCTGTTTGCCGCGGCGTTTCTCTGGGTCGCGACGGCCCACGCCCAGGGCGTGACCAATACGGAGATCGTGATCGGGCAGACGTCGAGCTTCTCCGGCCCCATCAGCGGCGAGGTGAAGGAGCAGACCGAGGGCGCCAAGCTCTACTTCGACTGGGTGAACGCGAACGGCGGCGTGAACGGACGCAAGATCCGGCTCGAATCCATGGACGACGCTTTCGACCCGAAGCGCTCCGCGCAGAACGCGCGGGCGCTGGTCAACAAGGGCGTGTTCGCGCTCTTCCTCACGCGAGGCACGCCGCAGACCGAGGCGGTCATCCCGGTGCTGCAGGAAACCGGCACGCCATTGGTGGGACCTTCGACCGGCGCCATCGTCCTGCACCAGCCGGTCAATCCCCTCATATTCAACGTACGCACGCGCTACCAGACCGAGGCCGAGACCGCGATCGCGCAGCTCGCGACGCAGGGCATCACCCGCATCGCGGTGGTGTACCGGAACGACTCGTTCGGCAAGGACGCCCTCGCCGGTTATCTTTCCGGATTGAAGGCCGCCAAGCTCGAGCCCGTGGGCGCTTTCCCCTACGATCGCGTCAAGGCGGACACCAACGAGGCGGCCGAGAAGATCATCGCGCTGGCCCCGCAGGCGATCGTGACGGCCGGCGACTCCAAGCCGCTGGCGAACCTCGTGCGGCGCGTGCGCGATGCCGGACTTTCGGGCGTCTCGATCGTGACGCTCTCCAACATGAGCTCGCAGTCCTTCCTGAAGGAGCTGGGCGAGTACAAGCACGGCGTGATCGTGATGCAGGTGTTCCCGAACCCCAGCATGCAGGTGAGCCGCATCTCGACTGAGATGCACCGCCTCGCGGCCGACAAGCCCGGCTTCGTGACCTCGCACATGGCGATGGAAGGCTTCGCCGCCGCGAAGGTGCTCGTCGAAGGCCTGCGCCGTGCGGGACGCAACCCGACGCGCCTGACCTTCATGGCAGGCCTGGAGACGATGCAGGAGTACGACCTCGGCGGGCTCAAGCTCAGCTATGGCCCCCATGGGCGCTCGGGCTTGAACTACGTCGAAGCGTCGATCGTGAACCGCAAGGGGACGTTTACGCAGTAGGGCTTTGCTTTTCCGCGCGGTAGCGAAGCGCCTCGGCCACGTGCGCTTCGCCTACGCGAGCGCAACCTTCGAGATCCGCGATCGTGCGCGCGACCTTGAGCACGCGATGATGCGAGCGTGCGGACAAGGCCATCGCCGCGCTTGCGCGGCGCATGAAATCCGCCGCGCGGGCATCGATACGCACATGCTTCTCCGCCGTTCTTCCCGCCAGCCGTGCATTGCACGTGCCCTGGCGTTCGAGCTGCCGTGCGCGTGCGCGGGCCACCCGTTCGCGCACGCCCCTCGACGCCTCGCCGGCCGCGGCGCTCGATAGCTCCTCGGCGCCCAGCGCCGGCACGTCCACGTGCAGGTCGATGCGGTCGAGAAGCGGGCCCGAGATGCGCGAGCGATAGCGCGCGATCGCATCCGGCAGGCAGCGGCAGCGCGCGGTGTAGTGCCCGAGATAACCGCACGGGCAGGGGTTCATCGCGGCGATGAGCTGGAAGGACGCGGGGAAGTCCGCCTGGCGCGCGGCACGCGAGATGGTGATGCGGCCGGACTCGAGCGGCTCGCGAAGCACCTCCAGCACGCGACGCGGGAATTCCGGGAGCTCGTCGAGGAAGAGCACGCCGTGGTGTGCGAGCGAGATCTCGCCCGGGCGCGGCGGCGAGCTGCCGCCCACGAGCGCCACGGCGGAGGCCGTGTGATGAGGCGCGCGAAACGGGCGCACGCCGAAGGCGCACGGATCGAACGCGCCGCCGGCAAGGCTTTGCACCGCGGCGGCTTCGAGCGCTTCGTCCTCGGTCATCGACGGCAGGATTCCCGGAAGGCGCGTGGCGAGCATGGTTTTGCCCGTACCCGGCGGGCCCGCCAGCAACAACGAGTGCCCGCCCGCCGCCGCGATCTCCAGAGCACGGCGCGCTTGCGATTGTCCCTGCACGTCCGCGAGGTCCGCATGCTCTTGCGGCGACGACGCTATCGTCGCTTCGTAGGGCGCGAGCGGCGCCTCTCCGGAAAGGTGCCCGCACACTTCGAGAAGCGTTCGCGCCGGCAGGATGACCGCACCGCGCGCAAGCGCCGCCTCGGCCGCGACCGACTGCGGCAGCACGAAGGCGCGGCCCTCGCGACGCGCACCGAACGTCATCGCGAGCGCGCCGCGAATCGGACGCAGCTCACCGGAGAGGGCGAGCTCGCCCGCGAACTCGAGGCGATCGAGCGCCCTGGCTTTCACCTGCCCGCAGGCCACGAGGATACCGATGGCGATGGGCAGGTCGAAGCGGCCGCTCTCCTTGGGAAGGTCCGCCGGTCCGAGGCTCACGGTGATGCGCCCGGGCGGTATCTCGAAGCCGGCCGTGTGCATCGCGGCACGCACGCGATGGCGCGCCTCCTTCACCTCGGTCTCGGGCAAGCCCACGATGTGCGTGCCGGGCAGGCCGCCACCCACGTGCGCTTCCACACGCACGAGCGGCGCTTCTAGTCCCGCGAGGGCGCGGCTGTATACGACGGCGAGCGACATGAACTCATAATGCCGAGCGCTCGCTTCGGTTGACCCGGCGGTTACCGCGCCTCCGGCCGGTAAAGCCTTAGCGTCATCTGCGAGATCCCGGGCGTGGGCGAGGACACCGTCATCGACACTTCGTCGCTCGTGTAAGAGGCCGATACCGCACGGCCGCCATCGCCCTGGACCTGGATCGTCGCGGTC
>Ga0207705_10004915_pt1 | contig 10033 bp, 8 predicted proteins | sample KBSC13metaG_FD_184314 | JGI IMG/M metagenome (GOLD analysis project Ga0207705, IMG submission 184314) | Corn rhizosphere microbial communities from Kellogg Biological Station, Michigan, USA - KBS C1-3 metaG (SPAdes) (version 2) | ecosystem: Host-associated > Plants > Roots > Rhizosphere > Soil ...
CCGAAGGCCTACACCCGCGAATGGCCCAGCGGCACGCTGTTCCTGCCGAAGCTGGGCGTGATCGTCGCGCGCTGGTACTGGTACAGCGCGACGAACCGCAAGACCGATTCGCTCTACCTGGTGGCCGCCCCGCGGGTGGAAAATCTGGAAGCGCTGCGCCAGTCGCTGCTGTCGCTGAACCGCGAAACGCCGGCACCCGTCTGGCGGATGGTCGGCGTGTACGGCGACGATTCGAAGGTGCCGCGTAAGCCGGTCTCGGAGGCCGATCTGGTGCTGAGCGATGCGGTGATGAACCGCGTCGACTCGGAAATCATCGGCTTCTTCAAGCCCGAGGTGGCCGCGATGTACCGTCAGCTCGGCGTGCCGTACCGGCGCGGCGTGTTGATGTACGGCGAGCCGGGCAACGGTAAGACGTCGCTGATCCGCCGGATCGGCGCGGCCTTGCCGAACGTGGCCGCCTTGCTGCTGCGGGCCGGGACGAACTTCGATACCGATGACCTGACGAGCGCCTTCAACGAATGGAAGGCGCTGGCGCCGGCGATGCTGGTGATCGAGGATCTGACCGCCGTCATCCAGACGGTGAACCTCAGCACGCTGCTGAACCTGCTCGACGGCGTCGACCGCCGCACCGACGGCGGGCTGCTGCTGATCGCCACGACGAACTACCCGGAAAAGCTCGACAGCGCCCTGTCGAACCGCCCGGGCCGGTTCGACGTGACGATGGAACTGCCGCCGCCGGACGAGGCCGCGCGGCTGAAGCTGCTCCGCGGCCGGCTGATCGAAATCGATCTGCCGACGCTGGAGAAGATCGCTCGCGCGAGTGACGGCTTCAGCTTCGCGCACGTCGAAGAGATCGTGCAGCAGTCGGGCCTGGCCGCGATCCGCGATGGCCGAACCTTCCGTACGGCCGGCGACGTGGAAACGGCGCTGGCGAACGTGCGGGCGGCGTTCAACGCGGCGCGGAGCGGCTACGCGAAGCTGCCGGAAGCGCCGTTCGGGTTGAAGCCGCGGAAATAGCCGGTCGAGCGTGGCGGCGTTAGAAGCGCCGACACGCTTCTTACCCCTCTCCCCTGGGGAGAGGCTGGGTGAGGGGAGGCGGGGTCGAACGACTTAGGAGCGTCTGATTACGTTCCGGGGTCGTTAGACTTTGCATCCCCTCACCTAACCTCTCCCCAGGGACAGGGACCAGATTCGTGTTCGCGGGTTGTTACTTCGCTTCCAGCGACGCCAGCTCTTCCTCGCTCGCCCTGCCCTGAACGAAGCGTTGCACGTCAGGATCCGGGCTGTGCCGGATTTCCTCGGCCGTGCCGTCGAAGTGGAGGGTGCCGCCCTGGAGCATCACGATGCGGTTGGCGACCTTGGTGGCCGAGATCATGTCGTGGGTGACGACGATGCTGGTGACGTTGATCTCGCGCTGCAATTTCAGGATCAGCTCGTTGATCACGTCGGAGCGGATCGGGTCGAGGCCGGTCGTCGGCTCGTCGTAGAGGATGACTTTGGGGTCCATGGCGATGGCGCGGGCGAGGGCCACGCGCTTCCGCTGCCCGCCCGATAGCTCGGCCGGCATTTTGTTGCCGACGTTGGGCAATCCGACCATGGCCAGCTTTTCGAGCACGATTTTGCGAATCTCTTCGGGCGTCTTCTTCGTGTGCTCGACGAGGGGGAAGCCCACGTTCTCGGCGTTCGTCAGTGAATCGAACAAGGCGCCCATTTGGAACAGGAAGCCGAAGTGCGTCCGCGTCGCGGCCAATTCGCGCGGGCTGAGGCTGTTGATGCATTGGCCGTCGAAATAGACGTCGCCCTTGTCGGGTTTCAATAGGCCGACGATGTGCTTCAGCAGCACGCTTTTGCCCGTGCCGCTGGGGCCGATGACGACGAGGGTTTTGCCCTCTTCGATCTCCAGCGACACGTCGTTGAGCACGACGTGCTTGCCGAAAGCTTTGGAAACGTGTCTGACGCTGATGATCGACATGGGGTACGACTTAGCTGAACACGCTCCGCACGCCGTAGATCGCTTCGTACAAATCGTGAAGCAGCTTCGCGAAGAAGAAGTTCATCACCATGATCGTCAGGAAGCTGTTGACAAAGCTTTCCGTGCAGGCCCGGCCGACGCCGCTGGCGCCGCTGCCGCAGGTGAAGCCCTTGTAGCAGCTGATCATGCCGATGGCGGCGCCGAAGAATATGCTCTTCCAGATGCCTTCCATCACCTGCCAGGTATCGATGGCATGATCGCTGAAAGCCCAGTAGGGCGCCGCCGGGATACCGAAGCCTTTGACGGCCACCAGGTACCCGCCGAGCACGCCGAGGATGTCGCTGTAGATCGTGAGGATCGGCGTCAGCAGCACGCAGGCGATGAACCGCGGCACGACGAGGTAGCCGATCGGGTCGGCCCCCATCACGCGCAGGGCATCGAGCTGTTCGGTGACGTTCATCGTCCCCAGCTCGGCCGTCAGTGCCCCGCCGATTCGGCCGGCCAGCATCACGGCCGCCAGCACGGGGCCGATCTGTTTGACCACGCTCAGGTTGATGATCGAGCCCATCCGCTCTTCCTGGCCGATGGATTTGAACTGCGTGTAGCTCTCGATGGCCATCACCATGCCGATGAAGGCCCCGGTGACGGCGATCACCGGCACGCTGCGCACGCCGACGTCGTACATCTGCGGCAGCACCTGCCGCCAGGTTTTGCCGCGGAAGAACGTCGCCACGAGCCAGGTGAAGACCTGGCCGCAGAAGGTAAAGAAGTCGCCGAACACCGCCAACGTGTTGTTGGTCCGCCGGCCGACATTTTCGATCAGGCTGATGGGCATCGGGGGGCGATTGTAAAGGCGGGAAGGAGGAATGACGAATGGCGAATGCCGAATGACGATTGGACAAGCCAGCGGCCTCCATTCGTCATTCGGCCTTCGTCATTCGTCATTCTCACTGTGCCGGCAGCCGCGGCTGGTCGATATGCTCGGACCCCGGCAGGCGGTGGCCTTCCTCGATCACTTCCTTCACGTATTCCTTGATCCGCGTGTCGTTGAGCAGCTGGCTCATCAGAACCCTGCGGTAGCCGATGTTGCGCATCGATTCCTGGACGGCGTCGCTGCGTTCCTGGCTCATCTTGGTGTTCTGCTTGTGCAGGGCCTCTTCAAGGGCTTCGTTTTCGAGCAAGAGGGCATACATCGCGTCGGCCTTCTTCCCGCCGCCGCCGAACAGACCGCCGAAGCCGGCAGCTTTCTTGCGGTAATCCTCCACGCGCGCGGCGAGCGTTTCGTTCTCCGCCTTGAGTCGTTCGGCCTCGGTGCGGAGTTGGGCGATCTCGCCCTCGTACAGCTTCTTGAAGCCGGTTTGCGTGGTGAACAGGTCTTTCTGCGACCGTTCCAGTTCCTTCTGATGCCGTCCGCTGGCGATCAGCCGGCCGACCTGGTAGCCGACGATCAGCAGCAGGATCGCCGCCACGGCCAAGGCGAAGTAGATGAGGATCTGAGCGGCCTGCGAATCGAAATGGACCATAAGGTCCGATTATATGCGCTTTGCGGCGCAACGCCCGCGGCCATCTTGCCGCGCCCCCCGCCGCGACGTAGGTTTCCCCACCATGATCATCACCGCCCACGCCCACGCCCGCGCCGGGCTCGTCGGCAATCCGTCGGACGGCTACTTCGGCAAAACAATCTCGTTCGTCATCCGGCAATACGCGGCGACGGTCCGGCTGTGGGAAAGCCCCCACTTCGAAATCCTGCCCACCCATGGCGATTTCGCGAAGTACGACAACGTCCACGCCTACCTGCGCGACCAGAAACTCTACGGCTACTACGGCGGCCAACGCCTGATGAAGGCGGCGGTGAAGCGGTTCTTCGATTACTGCGAAGAGCACGATTGCCGGCTGCACGAGAAGAATTTCACGCTGCAGTTCGAAACGAACATCCCCCGCCTGGTCGGCATGAGCGGCAGCAGCGGCATCATCGTGGCCACCATGCGGGCGCTGTGCCAGTTCTACAACGTCGAGATCCCCAAGCCGCAGTTCGCCACCCTGGTGATGCGGACCGAGACCGAAGAGCTCCGCATCACGGCCGGGCTGCAGGATCGGGTGATCCAGACGTACGAGGGCATGGTCTACATGGATTTTGACCGCAAGCTGATGGAGCGCGGCTACGGCCACTACGAAGAACTGAAGCCCGTCCCCGCCCCGCCACTGTACGTGGCGTTCGACGCCGACCGGGCCGAGGTGAGCGATGTCACCCACCGTAACCTGCGTGCGGCGTATGACCGCGGCGAGCGCGACGTCGTCGAGGCGATGGAGAAATACCGCGGCCTGACCGACCGCGGCAAGGCGGCCATCCTCAAGGGCGACTGGGACGAGCTGCACAAGGTGATGAACGAGAATTTCGACCTGCGCACCACGATCATGCCGATCGCCAAGGAAAACCAGCGGATGATCGATGTGGCCCGCGGCGTCGGCGCCAGCGCCAAGTTCGCCGGCAGCGGCGGCGCCATCACGGGCGTCTACCACGGCGAAGACCAGTACCGCAAACTGCAGGCCGCCATGGCGGAGATCAACTGCACGGTGCTGAAGCCGAAGATTTGGGAATACTAAAAATGTGATCCACAGATTTCACAGATTGCACGGATTAAGAAATGGCCTTTTTTAATCTGCGCAATCTGTGAAATCTGTGGATCAATCTCTTCCAACGAGAACCTGAATGATCACGAAAGCTTTGATCCCCGCCGCCGGTTTCGGCACCCGCATGCTGCCGGCCGCCAAGGCGATTCCGAAAGAGATGTTGCCGGTCCTGGATCGGCCGACGATCCAATACGTCGTCGAAGAAGCGGCCGCGGCCGGCGTGAATGACGTGCTGCTGGTCGTTTCCCGCGACAAAAAGACCGTCGAAGACCACTTCGACCGCCATCCCGAGCTCGAACAGCGCCTCGCCGCCGGCGGGAAGTCGGCCTTGGTCGAGTCGATCACCAGGCTGGTCGAAAAAGTCCGCGTCCACAGCACCCGGCAGATGGAACAAAAGGGCCTCGGCCACGCCGTGTTGCAGGGCCGGCAGCATGTGGGGGATCAGCCGTTCCTCTGCCTGCTCGGCGATACAATTTTCAGCGGCTCCCCCGCCCCGGCCGAGCAGTTGATCGCCGCCTACAACCAGCACAAGACGACGATCATCGGCCTGGAAGAAGTGGCGCCCGAGAAGGTCGAACGCTACGGCATCGTCGGCGGCAAGATGCTGACTGACGGCATCTTCCAGATCGACACGCTGGTTGAAAAGCCCAAGGCCTCCGAAGCCCCGTCGCGCTACGCAATCGCCGCCCGCTACGTGCTGACGCCCGACATCTTTGATTGCATCGACCGCACGCCGAAGGGCAAAGGCGGCGAGATCCAGCTCACCGACGCCATCAAGCTCCAACTCGAACGCGGCCCGATCCACGGCGTGGTGCTGAAGGCGAAACGTCACGACATCGGCAACCCGATCGATTGGTTAAAAACCAACCTCGTCTACGCCGCGAAGGACGCCGCGACGTGGCAGCAGATCAAGCCGCTGCTGGCGGAACTGATGAAGTGAATGAGCCGCGGATGCACGCAGATGAATGCGGATGAGAAATGACATTTTCTTTATCCGCGTTCAGCCCCGTTCATCCGCGTGCATCCGCGGCCAAACAGATTCATCTTCATCAGCGAGAAGTGACGAAGATGATGTCACGAAGCAAAATCGATATTGACTCATTCGATACGCTTGCTAGATTTAATCACACAAACGCATTCTTCGAAGCAGGCCGGAAGTGGTGGCTCCCTTCCGGCCTGATTCTTTTTGTGCGGTTCGTCACACGCCTTCACGTGGATTTCGCCACTGATTTTTCAACTGATTCTTGAATTGCGGAGACGCAGCGTTCTTCGTAGGGGCGACGCATGCGTCGCCCGCGGAGGGACAACACGCTCGACGGGCGACGCATGCGTCGCCCCTACGAAAGGCATTCGCGAACGAAAAATTTTTGTCTTCGCTCACCGCCGCTTCGCGATGAAGGCGCGTAATTCTGACAACGACATGCAGTTGATCACGCTCTTCGCCTCGGCCCCCGCGCGGCGGGCGACGCCGATGCCGAGATAGCGCTCGCCGAGGCCGTCGATGCTGTGGGCGTCGGTGTTGATCGACAGCATCACGCCCTCGGCCAGCGCGGCGCGGGCGTGGCTGTCGCGTAAGTCGAGCCGAGGCCAGCCGCTGTTGATCTCCAGCGCCACGCCGTTCTGCTTGGCGCGGGCGATGACGGCGTTGATGTCCAAGGGCAAACCGGCCCGCTTGTTGATGAGGCGGCCGGTCGGGTGGCCGATCAGGGTGACGTAGCGGTTGTCGATGGCACGTAAAATGCGGTCGGTGGCCGTCTTCTCATCCTGCTTTAACGACGCGTGCGGCGAGGCGACAACGATATCGAGCTCGGCCAGCACTTCATCCTCAAAATCCAGCCGGCCATCGACCAGGATGTCCACCTCGCTGCCGGCCAGCAGCGTGATGCCCTTGATCTTGTCGCTGGCTTTGCGGATCGCGGCAACGTGTTTCAGCAGCCGTTCCTTCGACAGCCCGTTGGCGATCACCTGGCTCTTGGAATGGTCGGTGATGGCGAGGAATTCGTAGCCCAACGCCTTGGCCGCTTCCGCCATCTCTTCGATGCTCGCGGTGCCGTCGCTCGCGGTGGTGTGCGTGTGCAGGTCGCCACGTAAGTCTTTGACTTCGATCAGCTTCGGCAGCTTTTTATTCGCGGCCAATTCGATCTCGTCCTTCCCCTGTCGGAGCTCGGGCGGGATGAACTGCAGGCCCAGCGCCTTGTAGACGTCGGTTTCGGTCTTGGATGCTACCGCCGGCACAGCCGGCGGCTTGCCGGTGACTTTTTTCGCCTTGTCGTACTCGCTCAGCTTGTAGAGCCCCCATTCGTTGAGGGTCATTTCCTGGTCGAGGCACAGGCCGCGGAGTTTGACGTTGTGTTCCTTGCTGCCGGTGAAGTATTGCAGGGCGGCGCCGAAATGGTCGTTCGGAACGATGCGAAGATCGACCTGCAACCCGCTCTCGACGAGTACGCTGGCCTTGGTGTCGCCCTGGCCGAGGACTTTTTCGACGATGGAGAACTCGGTGAACGCCTTCGTCAGCGCTTCGCCCTTTGCAGAGTTATCCACACCGGCGACGATATCGACGTCGCCGATCGTCTCCTGCCACCGCCGCAGGCTGCCGGCGTACTCGGCCTGCTTCACGCCGGGGAGTGCGCGCACTTGTTCGACCAGGCGCAGCGCGATCGGCAGTACATCCACCAGCCCGCGCCGTCCGCCGGCCTGCTCGATCATGGCGATCCCTTCCTTGATCGACTGCAACTTCTTCGGGCCGATGCCCTTCAGGCCGTCCAGCTTGCCGGCATCGAGGGCTGCGACCAGCTCGCCCATCGAGGTGATGCCGCGCTCCTTCCAGAACAGGCCGATGGTTTTCGGTCCGAGGCTGGGGATGTTCCGCAGCGGTAGCAGCCCGCCGGGGATGCTGGCGATCAGTTCGTCCATGTCCGGCGATCGGCCGGTGCGGACGAAGTCTTCGATGATCTTGCGGGACGATTTGCCGACGCCTTCCATCTTGGCGATCGACCCGTCCTCGACCGCTCTGCGGAGGTCGACGGTGGTGTCTTCGAGGATGCGGGCGATCTTGCTGAAGGCGATGGCTTTGAAGACCGGCTCGCCCTTGATCTCGAAAACGGCGGCGGCGGTGTGGAACAGGGCGGCGAGGTCGGAGGCGAGGGACATGGAGGGGATTGTACGAGCGGAAGCGTGAAGACGTGAAAGCGTGAAGAGAGGTGTGCTCTTACCCCTCCCCTCCGGGGGGGCTGGGTGGGGGCGGGGAGCGTCTAATGGCGAACGATTGCAACTCCACGCTCGCCGCCCCCACCTTACCTCCCCGAAAGGGGGAGGGATAAGACGTCTCACGCTTCGATGAGCTGCGCCGCGAGCTTGCGGAACGGTTGGGCGATCAACAGGCGCGCCGCTTCGCGAGGTCGGCGGAGGAGCCAGAAGCGCCCGCCGGAACTGAGCCGCAGGCGGCGGAGGCTGCCGAACCATTCGCGGCGGAGGACCGGGGCTTGGCGGACGACGTGCGACAACGGCAGCAGCACGACCGGGCCCATGCCGATGGCGCGGAAACAGCGAAGCAAGTCGACGCTTCGGGTTGTCTCCACCAAAACGGCGGCCGACAGCGTCATGGGGAGGAAGCGCAGGACGAGCGATTCGGCAATCTCGGTTACGCGGTGCAGGTCTTGATGCCACGCGATGCTCAGCCCGCTGAACACGAGCCAGCCGAAAAGGAACATCAGGAAGAGGTGGACGAGCTGGCGGCGCAAACCAGCCCAGAGCGCGTAGGCGACTGCAATGCCGGCGAAGGCGCACAGCGACGGGGTGTGGCGGATCGACAGTGGCAGGATCGTTGCGCCGATCAGCACCGTCAGGCGCAGCGCGGCTGCACCGACGCCGGGTTGGCGGTTGTCGCGGCGCGTGCCCGGGGCGAAATCGGAGGAAGATAATTCGGTTTCACGTGGTTTGGACCATCCCGCGAGCATGCGATGGGCGACGACGACACCGATCACGCCGCCGAGCGCGCGCAGCGCCTCTTCGCCGATCCACAGGGCCCAAATCAGTGGCTCGTCACCACGGGTGCCGAAGACGATGCGTACCGCCCCGCCGGTGCCGGCGAGCAATTCGTACGTGGCGACCGCGGCCGCGATCGCCAGCGGGCGATGCATCGGCGAAATCACCCGCCCCACCGCCGCCGCCGCCACCCCGGCGACCGTCATGATCGGCAGGAGGTACAGCAGCCCCACCTGGCACAGCAGCACCAGGCCGTAAACGATTCCCACCAGCCCCAGCAACCGCCACCGCCCCCGCCGGCCGATCAGCAGGCCGATCGCAATGCCGTCGATCGCCGCCTTCGGGCCGGCGTGGGCGAGGGAGTTGTAGTGGCCCATCGCGATCGTCATCCCGAGGATGATGATCGTCCCCAGCACGGCGATCAGCAGCACGGCGGCGCCGACGCGCTGGAGCTCGCGTTTGGTGAAAGTGTTTGATTCGGACATGACGCAGGTCTTCCGTAGGGGCGACGCATGCGTCGCCCGTTGAGCGTGTTTTGTCTCGGCGGGCGACGCATGCGTCGCCCCTACAAAGAAGCTACGCGAGTCGGAACTCGTCCCGCAGCGCGTTGAACGCTTCCACCTTCTCCGGCGGCGCGACCTTGCCGCCGAAGGTGAGGAAGACTTTGAACGCGGCACTGCCTTGGCTGTCGAAGAATTGGAACGAGAGCGTGGAGACGCCGTCCATGTGCCCGGGTTTTTCGACGGCGAACACGCTGCCGAGCTCTTTGAAGCGGATGTGCATGTCCAGGCTCTTCGTCTGCACGTTGAAGTAGTCGCCCCAGAAGCTGAAGTTGCCGAATTGGCCGAAGCATTCGAGCGTGACGCTGCCGTTGGTGGCGATGACGTGGACGTTGCCCAGGCCTTCGAAGGCCCGCATCAGCGGTTCCCATTGGCCGACGTTCAGCTCGACGGCGCGATTGTCGGGCAGGGCGCGGATGACTTCGACCTCGGGCACGCCCAGTTCGCGGGCCAGCTGCACGGTCATGCGGCTGGTGTTCTCGAGCACCTTGGCGGTGATGCGATTGCGGCGCGCTTCGGGGGTTTCGACGGCTTCCAACATTACGGTCATGGTAATTCCTTCCGGTGAAAAAGGGGTGAATAGGTCAGGGATTGCCGGGCCAGTTCGGATTGCCGGCCTCGGCGGCGGCTTCGGACCAGCGGGTCATGTCGCGCAGGTCTTCGAATGGGAGCAGTTCGCTGTGCCCGTCGAGCAGGCCGACGACGGCCCGGCCGAAATAGCGCGGGTGGACGTATCCCCACGCGGCCGGGTCGCCCTGCAGGTCGTACCGCGCGAGCGCCCAGCCGCTGGAGCTGTATTCGAACGATTTGGTCGGCGGAACGACTTTGAAATACCCCTCGGCCATGCCGTTCGAACCGACCGCCCGCGACGAGCAGAAGACGATCA
>Ga0207705_10004916_pt1 | contig 10033 bp, 9 predicted proteins | sample KBSC13metaG_FD_184314 | JGI IMG/M metagenome (GOLD analysis project Ga0207705, IMG submission 184314) | Corn rhizosphere microbial communities from Kellogg Biological Station, Michigan, USA - KBS C1-3 metaG (SPAdes) (version 2) | ecosystem: Host-associated > Plants > Roots > Rhizosphere > Soil ...
TGGCGCCACGAAAGGGGCGCTGAAGACCGAGATCCTTGCCCGCACGCTTTCAAGCACGTCCGCCGCAGCTACGGGAGCGGCCGCTATTCGACCGTACCGGCGGGAGGATTGCACCGAGGTCAATGTTCCTTCGGGCCTTTCGAAAACTCAACACGTGAGCATCGGATTGTGTGAAAGCGTCCCAGGTAGTCGAGTGCTAGACTTTGCCTGCCGCCTATGAAGTCGAGCAGAGAAGAATCCGGCAGCACCGCCGGTGGGCCGCGGCAGAGTGCCCGCCAGATCGCAAAACAGACTCCAGACCAGATCGTCAGGGTGTTCGAAGCTTTCCTCGCCGAATGTCCGAGGACCGCGGTGGTGGAAGAAGGCAGCGTTCTGTTCGATATGACGCGGGCTCGCTACTCTATTGCCGAGTCGCATGGGCGCTGCACGCTGCACCTCTGGGACGAGGAGCGCAACATCGTCAGAACCGTGAGTGCGGCCGTGATGCGCGCGTCCGGGCTGCTGCTGACCACGCACCGCTTCGGGCAGAGCCGGCCGGGGTCGCTGGAGCTGCTGAAGGACCGCGAGCCACGCGCGCCGCTGGGCCGCGAAACCACTCGTAACCGCTACCTCAAGCTGTTGGAACGAGTGATGACTCGTGGTAACGCGCCCGGCTGGGGCGAGTGGAAGCCGGAGGGCTTCCGTACCGCTATGGACCTGGAAAAGAGCTTTGGGCCCGCATACGCGCGCGGGGCGCTGGTGCAGGGACAGCAAGCGTGGGCAGTGATCGGTGTGAACCGCGAAGAAGCGACCTCCATTGTCGATGGCATTCTGACGCTCGGTGTGCTGTGGCTGGATGAGTGCCGTCAGCATGCAGCCGGCCGGAGGCTCTATCGGGGGCTGCGGATCGTGGTTCCACGGGGAATTGGCACACTGACAGCTGCGCGTCTGGCATGGATGAACTCACAAGCTGCGCAGTGGGAGCTGTGGGAACTGGATGAACGCACGGAGGATTTGGAGCAGCGCGATGCGGCCGACCATGGCAACCTCACGACGCGACTGGTGCAGGCGGCCAACGAGGCGGGCATACGCGAGCGCTTCCGGGAGGGGATTAGTCGTGTCATGGCTTTGGTCCCTGAGGATGACCGCGAGTTGGTAGAGCAACGCGTCCGCGGCGCCGCCGAGATTGCGTTCCTATTACACGGGCTTGAGTTTGCACGAATACGTGCCGGATACAGCGGACAGAGCTTCAATCGGGTGGAAGAGATCACATTCGGCACCGGCGCAAACGAGACCATACTGGACAGTCGCAATGCGGTAACGCTTCGTGAGTTGGTCGCCCATCTGTTCGATCGCCGCCGAGCAGTCCGCGCGGCAGGAGAGGGCGTTGGAGCCAACCGTACCCGGCCTGCCGAAGACGCGGCGCTCGCCAACGATCCGCTCTACCGCATGCAGCCGGAGCGCTGGCTGGAAAGTGTGCTCCGCCGTGAGCTGACGGTTGTCGACGAGCGGTTGGATCCTACGCACGTGTACACCCAGGTGCCGGCATTTGCAGCTTCCGACCGCGGCATGCTCGATCTGCTCGGCGTGACTCGCGATGGACGGCTTGCGGTCATTGAGCTGAAGGCCGACGAAGACCTGCAGCTGGCAATGCAGGGGCTGGACTACTGGATTCGCGTACGCTGGCACCACATGCAGGCCGTCGATGCAGGACACGGGCTGGGCGAGTTCCAGCGCTACGGGTACTTTCGTGGGGTGAGGCTCTCGGCAGAGGCTCCGCGGCTGTATCTGGTAGCTCCGGCGCTCCGTGTGCATCCCGCGACAGAGACGGTGCTCCGTTACCTCTCGCCACTGGTAGAGTGGCAGCTCGTTGCGCTGGATGAGCGCTGGCGCGAGCGGGCACGTGTCGTCTGGCGCAAGCGGAGCACGCCTGCGTGAGAAGAGCAGGGCCAATTTTCTTCCGTAGTGATAACGAAGAGTCAAAGTCTATTTGCAGGTGTCAGCCGAAGAATTCTTCCCAGGGCTGTAACCTTTCGCCTCGGTGCCACTCTAGTGGTCAGGAAGTCATTCCGCACACAGGGAGAATCCCATGAAGGCACTATTCCAAGTTGCATTTGCGCTGGCTGCGCCCATGTTTTTTGCGGCTTCAGGTGCAGCGCAGGCCACGCCGAGCGATCCGCAGATCGTCGGAATCGTGGTAGCGGCCAACCAGATCGATATCGATTGTGCGAAGCTTGCGCTCTCGAAGACGCACAATCAGCAAGTGAAAGAGTTTGCCCAGCAGATGGTTACCGACCACTCGGCGTTGCAGAAATCTGTCGGTCAGTTAGGTGCAAAACTGCACGTTACACCCGCTGATAGCGACACCAGCGCCGCACTGAAAAAGCAGGCTGCCGAGACGAACGCGCACTTGAAGACGTTGCAAGGGAGCGCATTTGACAAGGCGTACATCGATAATGAGGTCGGCTATCACCAGGCGGTCATCAAGGAAGTCAGCACGGTGCTGATACCGAATGCCCAAAATGCGGAGTTGAAGTCCGCGCTCACGGGCGCGGTACCGCTCTTCCAGGGACATCTGGAACATGCGCAGCATCTGCAGAGCAGCATGGGCGGTATGTAGTGAAAGCGGAAACCTGTTTGCGGAGGGCACGACTGAGTGCGCTTGCCATGCTGTTTGTCGTGGCAGCGCCTCAGTCGCATGCGGCGGGAGTCGATAAGCCGCGCGCGCAGCATCACACCGTGATTATTAAGAGCTTCCAGTACGAGCCGGCCGAACTGACGGTGGACTCAGGCGATACGGTCGAGTGGGAAAACCAAGACATCGTGCCACACACGGTCACGTCTGAGAATGGAAGCTTTCGATCCGGGAAGATCGCGCCGGGAAAGACGTGGAGCTATACCACGAAGAATGCTGGAAAGTTCAGCTACAGTTGCACGCCTCATCCCAACATGCACGGCGTGCTGGTCGTGCGGTAGAACGAACGTCAACCCCACGCCGCTGGCGCCGATTCCAACTCCGGGTCGTGCTCCAGCGTGAAGCTTTCTGGTTCGGGTGCGTTGGCTCGCGAATCGAAGAAGCGTTCGACTTCACCCAGCACCGCCTGCCCGGACTTCGCTTCGAAGATGGCCTTGCGCAATCCGGAGCCGCCCGGAACACCGTGCGTGAACCACGCGGCGAACTGCTTCATCTTGCCGACAGCATCGCGATGCCGTTGCTCGCGGGCGATCTGGCCGGAGGCGATGATCGCTGCTGCCCGGGCAGCCTCCGCGGTCTCCTCCAGCGCGATCTCGTCGACCAGCATCTGGAAGTAGGTGCGGATCATGCGATAACGGTCCTGGTCGCTGGGGATGTCGTACGTTCCAACGCCCGTGGTCTCCTTGGTGGCCGTGTACTGCGCGATCTGCCGGAAGATCCACGGATTCGCTGGGGCTGCGCGGCCGATCATCACCGCGTCGCAGCCGGTCTTCTCCACCATGGCTGCAGCATCCTCGGGCGTTCGGATGTCGCCGTTGCCGATCACGGGAATCGTTACGGCATCTTTTACGGCGGCGATGAACTCCCAGCGAGCCTGGCCGGTGTAACCGTCCTCGCGCGTCCGTGCGTGCAGGGCGACGGCGTTCAACCCGCAGTCTTCGGCCATGCGGGCCAGGTCGACGCAGACGATGTCCCTATCGTTCCAGCCCAGGCGGAATTTGACAGTGAAAGGAATCGTCACGGCCGCGCGAACCGCCCGGAAGATGCGCTCGATCTGTGGAAGGTCCCGCAGCAGGCCGGAGCCGCCGTTGCAAGCGACCACCCGCTTGGCCGGGCAGCCGAGGTTCAGATCGACCAGATCAAAGCCCGCGTCTTCGACGATTCGCGCCGAGTCGGCCAGCGTATCCGGGTTTGACCCGAAGAGCTGAGCCGAGATCGGATGCTCGTCGTCATAGTAGGTCAAATAGCGCTTGCGCTTGGTCTCGCGCATGCGGGAGAGTCCATCGGCAGATGTGAACTCCGTCATGATCAGGCCGCAGCCTGACTGCTGATTGGTCCGCACCGTCTCCACATCCACGTCCGCCGAGGCCGAGGTGAACTGGCTGGCATTCTTGATGAAGCGGCGGAAGACAGTGTCGGTGACGCCTGCCATAGGAGCCAGGACAGTGGCCGGCGCGACACGAACCGTGCCAACCGTGAAGTTCGCAGGTACGCGGGCATGAGCGGGCATCGTGTGCTCTAAGGGCGCGTCCCACTTCTTCTGCTCGAGTGTGTACCGCTTCTTCATGGCCTGTGTGACATCCAGCTAGCGAGGTGAAAGCGAAAAGGCCCCCGCCGGGCGGAGGCCTTCGCAGGTATAGCTGTTGAGTTTACTTCGTACCCTTGGCGGCCGCCTTGGCGGCGTCCGCGTTGGCGACCTTGCGGCGGAAGCGGTCCACGCGTCCTGCCGTGTCCACCAGCTTTTGCTTGCCGGTGAAGAACGGGTGGCACTTTGCGCAAATTTCGACCACGATGTCGCCCTTATTGGTGGAGCGCGTCTCGAAGGTGTTCCCGCAGGCGCACTTCACATGGATGGCTTCGTATTTAGGATGAATTCCCTCTTTTGGCATTGATCTCTCTTTTCCGTCGGATGTGGCCTGCCGGCTCGCGGTTCGCTTGCGACGGGAGCACCGGCGGGCCCGAAGCCCGCTCTTCACCGTCACATCGATTTGCCTGTCGCGGAAGCCCACAGAGCTGCAACGGTCACCGCAGCAGCACAATGGCTCAGTATCCTCAGTTTAGCTTGGATTCCCACATGCGGCAATTCGATTCATAGGTCCCAGGGGCTGCGATACTAAAGGGCAAAGCACGAGAGGGATGGTTTGCCTGAAATGGTTGAGGTCTGCAATCTGTGCGATGGATCGGGGCTGCGCATCGTGCAGGAGGGCGGCCGCCAGGTAGCCAGGTCCTGCGAGTGCCGGGTGCAGCGACGGGTCGCGCGCATGCTCGAGCGGGCCAGAGTTCCGAAGCGGTACGAGCACTGCACATTGGATAACTATGAGACCGGCTATCGCGGAGCCGATAAGAGCCTGAAGACTGGTCGCCTGCTGGCACAGCGGTTTGTAGAAGGGTATCCGGTCGAAACTGACGGCAAGGGTCTCCTGCTGACGGGCGATATCGGCGTCGGCAAGACTCATCTTGCGGTTGGCATCCTGAAGGAGTTGATCGTCAAGCGTGGAGTCGTCGGGCTGTTCTACGACTACCGCGAGCTGCTGAAAGAAGTGCAGAACACTTACAACCGCGAGGTTGCAGCCACGGAACTCGGCATTCTGAAACCCGTCTTCGAGGCAGAAGTGCTTGTGCTCGATGAACTTGGAGCCGCCAAGCCGACCGACTGGGTGTGGGATACGGTAGCGCAAATCCTCAACTCTCGCTACAACGAGCGCCGCACTACGATCATCACCACGAATTACGCGAACGCTCCGAGTCTGGTTGCCGCAGCCAATTCCGGAGAGACTGCCGCGAGGCGTGCTATGCGTGACGAAACCCTCGGCGACCGGATCGGTGAGCGCATGCTTTCACGGCTGCAGGAGATGTGCGTCGCGGTCGAGGTCCACGGCAAAGATTTCCGCCAAAGCGTGGCTCGCGCAAGCTTCGCCTGATCGCGCCGCACCGCGGAGAGTTCCGGCTGAACCGGCTATCTACCGTGTGGCGGAGAGCAGCAGCAGGCCGGCGCCGCCCAGGCAGGCCACCCAATACATCACGTCGCTGGGATGGGCTCGGCTCAGCAGGCCTTGGCTTCCGGTTGTGCTCAGCTCAGTGGTGGTCTGCGTTTCAGGGACCGGGGGAAGCGTAAACCGGCTGCGTGGGCTGCGGCCCGCCTCTTGTTCCGCGGCGAGTTCGGCTTGCTGCTTCTCGTATTCGGTGAGCGGGTGATGGTAAGCAACGCGGGAGGGTACCAGGTCAGGCCGGCGGCAATGCGCAGGCTCAAGGACGGAGGATTGCAGGCAGGTTGCGGAATCGGCGTTCATGGCGTAGTTCCCCAAATACCCAGGCAGTCAATGCCGGCTGCCTAGCGAGTCGTGTGGAAATCACGGTAATAACCCCCGAGCAGTGTGGAAATCCCGCTTTCGTGGGTCGTTATCACTCGGAGGTGGAGCTAACTCAGCAGTTATCAGCCGCGGTATAGAATTCGCCTGATGGCTGATCTGCAGCAATCCACGGGAGACACGGGGAACCAAGCGCCCATCTTTGGTGCACCACGCGAGGAAAAGGGCGGTGTTCCGCCGGCTGTCTGGGGCGCGGCAGCGCTGGTGGTGGTGATCCTCCTGGCGGTGTTCGCGTTTGCCGGCCGGCACAAGGCGGCTCCGGCACCGCGCACCCTGCAGCCCGCCGACGCGTATGCCGCTAACTTGCCGCTTAGCCAACTCGCAATGAGCGAGTCCGAGAGCCTCTCCGGGGGCAAGCTCACCTACCTTGATGGCCATGTACGGAACACGGGCGATCGAACTGTGAACGGCATCACGGTCCAGGTTGTCTTTGCCAATGACATGCAGATGCCGCCTTCGATCGAAACTGTACCTCTCACCCTTATCCGCATGAAGGAGCCGTACATCGACACCCAGCCGGTGAGTGCCGCTCCCATCAAGCCCGATGAGGATCGGGAGTTCCGCCTTATTTTCGAAGGCGTTCCCGAGAGCTGGAATCAGCAGATGCCTACGGTCCGCATCATCCACGCCGACTTCCAGTAAGACCGTCTAGATCGCCATTCAGCCCGGATTTTCCCGCGGAAGTCTGTTCGCGGGCGTTGCGAGCCTTCCCACGACCACCATCTTCAACAGCTTCAAACGTAATTTCTTCCGCACCCCGGCAAAAATCCCCTGTCACGGCCGTACCGAACTAACCCCCGGCACTCGACGCAAACAACACATTTGGAATGGCTTCTGGTTCTTCGGCGGTTTGGCACGCAGCTTGCACTATGGCTTGGCAACCGCGCCGTGTCGGTAAAACAGCGGTTACATGCATTCGGCTCAGGAGATGCAAACATGAAGAACTTAGCAAAGAGTCTCGGTATTTCCACTCTGGTTTTGGGAGGAGCGATGGGCACCGCGGTGTTTGCGCAGGCGCCCGCCGATCAGCAGAATGCTCCGGCGGCGCAGTCCGCGTCTGCCGCGCCCTCCGCTGATGCCTCAAGCCCGAACGATAGCACCACCTACGCGACAGGTAAGCCGCTGGCTGGCCAGTCGAACGAGGGTTTCTGGGGCCACATGAACCCGTTCGCCCGCAAGAAGTGGGTACGTCGCCAGGTCGATCCGATCCGCGATCGTACCAACGAGCTGGATCAGCTCCAGGCGAAGAATGCCAAGGACATCAAGGACGTCGATGAGCGCGCTCAGGCTGGCATCAACAAGGCCATGATGGCGGCGAACACTGCCGATCAGCATGCTGCCGACGCAGCCAACCGTGCTAACTCGGCTCAGTCGACGGCCACCACCGCCAGCTCACGCGCGGAGTCGCTGAATGGTACCGTCAGCAACCTGGACCAGTTCAAGCAGGTCAGCTCGGTGGACGTAAAGTTCCCGAAGGGCCGCACCACGCTGGGTAAGCAGGGTAAGGACGATCTGCAGCAGATGGCACAGCAGCTCGCCAGCGAGAAGGGCTACATCATCGAGATCACTGGCTACAGCCGCTCTGGCGTACAGAGTTCGCAGGCCATGGCCGATGCCGTTGCCCGCTACCTGGTAACCGAGCAGCAGGTTCCGCTCTATCGTATCTACCGCTCGGGTCTCGGCAAGGCTCCCAAGGCCAACGCCAACGACGCGACCGCTCAGACCACGACTGCGCAGAATCCGGACGAGAAGCCGTTGACCAACGGAGTTCGCGTAACCCTGCTGCACAATAGCCTCGCGTCACTCGGCGGAGCCGAAGCCAGCAACCCGGCGACCCAGCAGCAGAATCAGCAGAATGGGGTCACCCCGGCGCCGACTCCCAACCAGTAACAAGTCAGCCCTCCCCTGGATTTACGAAGCACTAAGCAGCCAAAACAAGCGGGAAGAGAGCATAGCCTCTCTTCCCGCATAGCTGCAAAATCAAGTTCGCTAGGCCGCCCACAGAGTGTGCCAGCACCAACCTCTCCTTACCAGAGAGAACCAAGGCAGATTGGCCCCTCGCGAGAGGGGCCGTTTTTTTGCTGGCAGCAGCGCAAGATCAGCTTAGGTAGACGCCGAACACGAAAAAGGCCGGCCCGCAAGTCGGACCGGCCTTTCGTCTGAGGTTCTCGAGCCTACTGCAGGGTTGGGACACCTGTGGCGGAGCGAGCTTTGTTGCGGTCTGTGGTGCGATCTGCCCTCAATCCCGACATAACGTCAAAAGCGAGCGGAATCGAGGTCTCTTGCGAAAGTTGAGGGAAGTACGCGTTGTAGAAGTACTGGCCCAGCATCCGGTGCGTATTGAAGAACGAACCGTTGATGCCGATGCAGTGCTGCTGCATTCGCGCCCAGGCGTTCGGGCGGCCATAGAGCGGGGCGACCTTGTTCTCTAGCTTCTCGTACAGACTGGCCGCCTCACCGTCCTCGTCTTCGGCGTCGTCGACTGCCCAGCCGGTCACATCCTCCGCGCAGCCTTCAATCCACCAGCCGTCGAGCACGCTCAGGGATGGAACGCCGTTCAGTGCAGCCTTCATACCGGATGTACCGGAAGCCTCATAGGGCCTGCGTGGCGTGTTCACCCAGACGTCCACGCCCTGGGTCAACATCGCGCCCAGCTCCCAATCGTAATTCTCCAGGTACAGAATGCGGATGCCACTCGACTTCAGACTTTCGGCAGCGGCGAAGACGTCACGAATCAAGCCCTTGCCGGCGGTGTCTGCCGGGTGTGCCTTGCCCGCATACAGAATCTGGAGTCCGCCAATCTTCTTTGCAAGCCTCGCCAGCCGCTTGGGATCGTGAAAGAGCAGGCTGGCGCGCTTGTAGGTGGCTACGCGCCGCGCAAAGCCCAAAGTCAGCGTCTTCGGATTAAACTGCTGGCCGGAGCGGCGGTAGACCTCGGCAAAGAGTCGCTGCTTGGCGATCTCGTGGCAGTTGGCGATCTTGGCCGGCGCCACTCCATAAATCGAACGGAAGTAATTGTTGTCGTGCCGCCAATTTGGAATCTCGGCGTCCAGCAGCGCCTGCATCGGGTCGGACAGCCATGTGGCGGCGTGCACACCGTTGGTGACCGCCTCCACTTTGTACTCCGGGAACATCTGCTGCGAGACCTTGCCGTGTTGCATGGCAACACCGTTGACGTAACGGGAGAAGCGCAGCGCCAGATACGTCATGTTCAGCAGCGCATTGTGCAGGCAGCCGAAGCGCTCGATGGCCTTGCCCCGCGCCGCGCCCAGGACGGCGTACATCTGGTCGATTCCGAACTGGTCATGACCGGCGGGCACTGGCGTATGCGTGGTAAACACGCACTGCTGGGCAATCGCATTCACGTCGGTTTCGGCAGCTTGCTCCAGGGGAGCGCCGTCCAGCCGCTCTTCGAGCAGCCCGATGCTGAGCAGCGCGGCGTGCCCCTCGTTCATGTGGTACACCTCGGGGTCAACCTCTAACGCCCGCAGCATAGCGATCCCGGCGAGTCCAAGCACTGTTTCCTGGCACAACCGGTAATAGGTATCCCCACCGTACAGATGGTCGGTCAACCGCCGGTCATAAGGGTCGTTCCCCTCGAGATCCGTATCCAGCAGAAACACCGGCACGATATGCCCGGCTACACCTACCACATCGAAGCGCCAGGCACGGACCTTCAGCTCTCGACCCTGCATTTGGATCGTCACTACCTGGCCGACTCCCGGTAGCCTCTTCTCCGGCTCCCATGGCACGTCGGACTCGGTCTGCTGTCCCTGTGCATCCAGGTGCTGGCGGAAGTATCCGCGCCGGTGGACCAGCGAAACTGCCACCATTGGCGCCCCGGTATCTGCGGCGGACCGCAGTGTGTCGCCTGCAAGCACTCCCAGACCGCCCGAGTAGGTCGGTACCGTCGGGGAAAGAGCAATCTCCATGGAAAAGTAAGCGATGCGCCGTGACGGAAGATTCAAACTGGCCTGGTCGGGTGCGGGGG
>Ga0207705_10004917_pt1 | contig 10032 bp, 10 predicted proteins | sample KBSC13metaG_FD_184314 | JGI IMG/M metagenome (GOLD analysis project Ga0207705, IMG submission 184314) | Corn rhizosphere microbial communities from Kellogg Biological Station, Michigan, USA - KBS C1-3 metaG (SPAdes) (version 2) | ecosystem: Host-associated > Plants > Roots > Rhizosphere > Soil ...
CATGGGCTGCCACTGGAAAAAGTGGATATCGATTTCGAGGTACAGGATCACGGGGTGGCCATTCGTGCGACTTCCATCACCTCTGCAAAAACAGGAGTGGAAATGGAAGCCCTCACTGCTGTTTCCGTGGCGGCTCTAACGATTTATGACATGTGCAAGGCGGTGGACAAAGGCATGGTGATCGGCGGAATTCAGGTGATTGAAAAAATCAAGCAATGAAAATCGCGCGACTGACTCTTAGTGATCGTGCCAGCGCGGGCATCTACGAGGATCGTAGTGGACCGGAGATCGAGCGCATTCTGGACGAAGCGGGTTTCACCGATGTGGAGTGGGTGCGCCTGCTCATGCCGGATGGCCGGGATGAGATCGAAGCCACACTGAAAGATCTCTGCGACAGACAGGCATGTGAGTTGATTCTAACGACGGGTGGCACCGGTCCTTCGCCACGGGATTTTACCCCGGAGGCCACGAAGGCGGTGATCGAGCGGGAGTTTCCCGGATTTGGCGAAGTCATGCGGATGCAGAGCTTTGCCAAGGTGCCGACTTCCATTCTTTCCCGTTCCACTACAGGGACTCGTGGAAAGTCATTGATTATCAATTTACCGGGAAATCCGAAGGCGATTGGAGAGTGTCTGCCGCTGATCATTCCCGCCATTATTGAAGCCCTGAAGCATCTGAAGGAATAAGCCCTGGGAATTTGCATTGTTCGATAATGATCGTACTATGCAGGATGACAGCGTTTTCAGTTTTGGATCTGGCCCCGATCATCGAAGGAGGCGATGCAGGAGGTACATTCCGTAATACATTAGATCTGGCCCAGCATGCGGAGCGCTGGGGGTTCCACCGTTATTGGCTGGCGGAACATCATAATATCACCGGTATAGCGAGTGCGGCCACTTCTGTGGTGATCGGCCACGTGGCAGGTGGAACATCGACGATTCGGGTAGGTTCGGGTGGCGTGATGCTGCCCAATCATGCCCCGCTGGTGATTGCAGAGCAATTTGGGACCCTTGAGGCACTTTATCCAGGAAGGATCGACTTGGGCCTGGGGCGCGCCCCGGGTGGTGATCAAATCACGGCCCGCGCTCTGCGGAGAAATCTTGGCAGCAACGGTGATACCTTTCCCCAGGATGTGCAGGAGCTGCAATCTTACTTTCAGCCTGTTGAGAAAGGTCAACTTTTACGCGCGATCCCCGGTGCGGGTCTGAATATCCCCTTGTATTTGTTAGGATCCAGTGATTTCAGTGCCCGGCTGGCGGCAGAGCTGGGGCTGCCATTTGGTTTTGCTTCACACTTTGCTCCCGATTATTTGCAGACCGCATTGGATCTTTACCGGAAAAGATTCAAGCCATCTGCCCAACAGTCGAAGCCGCATGCCATGATCTGTGTGAATGTCTTCGCTGCCGATACGGATGAGGAAGCGCAGCGGCTCTTCACTTCCCTTCAGCAGCAGTTTCTCAATTTAATCCGGGGGGTGCCCGGTCGCTTGCAGCCTCCCGTGGAGAATATGAGATTTCGTTGGTCTGATGCGGAGGAAAGGCACGTGCGCCGAATGCTTCATTATTCCATCGTAGGCTCACCGACAACGATCCGTGCAGGCATCAAGGATCTGCTACAGGATACAGGGGCGGATGAAATCATGGCTACGGCTCAGATTTATGATCATCAGGCCCGGCTGAGATCGTTCCAGATTTTTGCCGAGGTGATTACTGCGTTGAACTCCGAGGGGGAACTGATCAGCCCCAGCCCCCACCTCCAGGAGTTTCGATAATGACTTTTTCACCAGATTCTGCCTGATAGGTGACGGCGCCCGGGAGGGATTCTGATTCTCCTGTGGTGGTGATCCGTGTTTGGCGGCCAGCGCTGCCATTGCCGCCGCCATGCATTCCCTGCGGGCTGGTATGACGTCGTTCAGTTAGAAATGAAACGGTCATGGGTTGGAGGAATTCGATTTCACGAATGACTCCATCTCCGCCCTGATGACGACCTGTGCCGCCAGATCCGCGTCTCCTCTCAAAGCGATGCAACCTCACCGGGAAACGATGCTCCAGCACCTCGGGATCGGTGATTGCCGTATTGGTCATGTGGACGTGGCGGCTGCTCTGGCCAGCGAATGTTTCCCCGGCTCCCGCACCTCCGGCGATGGTCTCGTAATAACCAAACGAATCATTGCCAAAGAGGAAATTGTTCATCGTCCCCGGGCCGTGGGAGCTGAGATTCAAGGCTGCGAGCAATAGATCTGTTAGCCGTTGACTTGTCTCCACATTTCCACCCACAACTGCTGGACAGAGGAGCGAATTTTCCTGGAACTCGGGATTGAGAAACGAGCGGGGAATGATGATTTCCACATCCTGAAGGAGTCCTTCATTGAGCGGCACATCTTCGTTAAGCCAGAGGCGCAGCACGTACAGGGCAACGCTGCGAACAATGGCAGGCGTGGCATTCAGATTGCGTGGATGCACAGGACCGGAACCGTGGAAATCCAAAGTCAGCCTGCCACTCCGCACGCGGATGGCAACTGCGAGAGAGGTGCCATCGTCCAAAGTTTCTTCCCGGAAAAGATCCACGCCCTCATGGCGGGAAAGCAGGGATTTCATGAGTGCTGCCGAGCGTGAGAGAATCCCGCTCATTTCGGAACGGGTGATTTCCTCTCCATGAGCCATTGATAGATCATGCAGCGTCTTCACACCATGCGCCACAGAGGCGAGCTGTGCCTCCAGATCCGCCAGATTTTCTGCCGGGCGGCGGGAAGGGTAAGGAGGATTTTCTAGCAATTTTTCAAGTGAATCATCCCGTCGCACGCCTGCCTCCATACACTTGAAAGGGGAAATGACCACGCCTTCTTCTGCCAGGCATCTTGCCGCAGCGGGCATCGAGCCAGGGGCCATGCCACCTATTTCCGCGTGATGGGCGCGGTTGGCCACATAGCCAATTCGTTTTCCATGCCGATCAAATACGGCTGCGATGACGGTGACATCCGGCAGATGGGAGCCACCGGCGGCAGGGTGGTTGGTCACCACCACATCTCCCGGTTGCAATTCCATGCGTGCCATCACTTCCCTGACGCACAGCCCGAGTGCACCCAGGTGAACGGGCACGTGCGGGGCATTCACCACGAGATTTCCAAATTCATCCAGCAAAGCACAGGAATAATCGAGACGTTCTCTAACGTTTGCGGAGAGTGCGGTGCGTTGGAGAATTTTTCCCATGTCTCCCACCAGTCCCTCAAAGCGGCTGCGGAAAAGCGCGGCACGGATTTCTCCTTCTGCCGCTTTCTGTTGGAAATTTTTCTGTGTGAAATGCAGCAGCAAGGTGCCGGACGATCCTTTACGCATTTCCCACCCCACGGGCAGCACACAGGTGCTGAAGCGATCCTGCATGATCTGAGGGCCGGTGGATACCACTTCCCCGAATGCTTCACTCCCGACGATGCTTGCTGGCTCCTCTGCGATGACACGCAGCGTCACGCATTCGATTTCTCGGTTGGCAGTGGGCAGGTAACCATACAGTTGCTGATAGGCATGGGCGAAGGACTTCCTCAGATCGTCCATGCTGGCATCAGGCGTTCCGGCATCAACTTCCAGCGTGGTATCCTGGCCGATCAACCGCAGGCCGATCAACCACCGCAGCGCGGGATTCGGTAGATCGAGGGTGACAGAAGACTGCGCTGCCAATTCATTCCAGATAAGGGATGTCTCCACATCTGCGAGAGGTCTGAGAATCTGCCGGACCGCCTGCTCCTGCCGGCGTGCCTGATCCAGCCCCCATGCACTGAGTAGTCCGGCATCGCCAGGAATGAGCACATCACGGATGCCAAGCAACTCTGCCACCGCACAGGCATGCTGTGGGCCAGCACCACCGAAGGCGAAAAGTGCGAAGTCCTCCGCACGGTGTCCTTCCGCCAGTGAGACGCCGCGAATGGCATCTGCCATTTTTTCAACAGCTATCTCACGCAAGCCTAGCAGAAGTGAATGCTCACTCTCGGGTGGTGCACCGTCTGCAGCCATTTGCCGCATCAGTTGGGCCAGTGCGGCCCGGGCAGCGTCTTCGTGCAGTGGGATGCCTGCGCCCTCGGCATGCATCAGCCCGAGCAGCAGATTCACATCAGTGACGGTGAGAGGGCCGCCCCTCCCGTAACATGCCGGGCCGGGAAAGGAGCCAGCGCTTTCCGGTCCCACCCGGAGATGGCCCAGATGCCAGGAGCAGATCGACCCACCACCTGCGGCTACAGTCTCGATCTTCAAAGCGGGAGCGAGTACCCGCGCGGGGCCGATTTCCTGCTCATAACGATAGGCAAAGGGACCATCGATGCGGGATACATCGGTGCTGGTTCCTCCCATATCCAGGGTGAGCACTTTGTGAAATCCGGCAGCCTGTGCAATCACGGAGGCTCCCACCAGCCCACCGGCAGGGCCGGACAGAAGTGAATCCTTGGGCTGGTAGCGGGAGGCTGGAACCAAGCCTCCTGCGCTGGTCATCATCCATGGTTCTCCGGATTCCATGGCAGCTGATAGAGCGTTAGTGAATCGGCTCATGATCGGTGTCAGCCAGGCATCAGCGACAGCGGTTTCCAAGCGGGGGAGAAAGCGGATGACAGGAGAAACCTGTGAGGAAGTGGTCACGTGTAGGAATCCTTCTTTCAGCAGCCACTCCGCTACTTGGATCTCCAAAGCAGGATTTCGCCATGCGTGAAGCAGGGCGACTGCGGCCACGGTAACTCCTCGTGCGATCCATTGACGTGCCGCTCTACGAACCTCCTCTTCATCCGGTGCCTGAATGATTTCCCCGGTAGCGCTCAATCGGCCGGAAATTTCCACCGTTCCCTCACACAGAACCTCTTGTGGTGGCTGGTGGAGTGAGAAAAGGGATGCTCGCCGCTGATCTCTGATTTGGAGTAGATCGCCAAAGCCCCGCGTCACAAATACAACCGTGGCCGCGCCTTTGCGTTCCAGCAGCGCATTGGTGCCGCGAGTGGTGGCCACCCGGAAATCCATGGGCGGCAGTTTTTGAGGAAACGGAGTATCCGTTAGGATGCGCGCCGCCAGGGTAGGGGCTTCCTCTCCAGTCCGCAGGACGAGATAATCTGAAGCGAGCGATCTGGAAAGTTTCAGAAACCGTCCATTTTCTTGTGAGGCGAGGATTTTCCCTCCACCTTCGATAGGAAAACCAATGAGGGTTTCATCGCTGAAGGCTGGCGACCATCCCAAGTCCAGCCAACCATCATCAGTGGTGTCGATGATGCGTGCGACCAAGGATCCATCCGAGAGAATCTTGCAGCGCCGTTCCTCCCCGCCGGGAGTGCGTGCCCACGCATCGGTGAAGGTTCCACCCGTGTCAGCCCGCACTTTCCATATCTTCGTCACCGGATGATTTTGCCGCAGGATGGCCAGACATCAAGACCCGGCGTCACATGCGGTTCAATTCGCGGGCAACGATCATCAGGGTTTCGCGCACACCCGGGGCAAAGCCGCCATCGGTCTGCACAGCCAGGAGAACATTTCCTTCCCGGATGAATTCAATCGGCACGGAACCGGTGTAAAGCTTCAGGGAGCCGCTGCCGAAGCCAAGATTGCTCAGCAGGTTTTTGAGCGCTTCCACGGAAGCAATGTCATCGGTTCCCACACGAGCGATCGTACGGATGCCGGGCAGGGAACGTGAACGTTGGAGGATTTCATCCACATTCATTTCCCGATCCACACCGAAGATGGCGCGGAGCTCGAGCTGGCGGATGGAAAAGGAATCCGAGTAGCCTTGGGTGGCGGCTGGAGTTGGTGCTGCAACAGGAGCTGGCGCGGCGGGCAAGGGCTGCGGTGCCGGTGTGAAAACAGGCGCCTGCTGGACTGGGGCAGAAGGTGTGGCAAAGGCGGCGATGGCTGCCTGGGTAGGAGTCTGCGGTGAGCCATGGAGCGATGGCTGTGGTTGGGCTGTCTGCCAATTGGCGAATGCCTGTGCCGGTGGCGCTTCCACTGAAAAAGGCGAAGGGGCCGGAGCGGCCGCCTGGGATGGAACCGCGGAAAATGGTGATGGCGCAGGCCCGACTGGAGAAGCTGGGGCAGCCTCGAAAGGTGAAGTCGAGTAAGCTTGGGCAGGAGCTTCAAAACCAAATCCTTCATGCGGATCCGCTATCTGGAAAGGGGACTCCGGTGCCTTCCGGCGATCAGGAATTTTAGCTGCTCTTTGTGCCAGTCCAGCAGTATCCTCCACGACTGCAAAGGGTGACTCCTGCCTGGCGACTGCCTTGAAGGGACTTGCAGGCGCTGGTTCAGGAACCACAGCAAAAGGCGACTCCGGTCTTTGGGATGATTGGCTGGGAAAGCTTTCAAAAATTCCTCGGGGAGTGCTCATGGTAGGACAGAAGTGAGATGCTGGGGGGTGAGTTAAATCTCGTTCCTAAAGGAGTAACCAATCGGAGTTGTTAAAAAAAGTCGAGCATTGCTATAAAGATTTTCATGCGTAGCCATTCTGCGAAAGAATCTTCTTCAGGCGATTCCGCATGGATACTTTTGCCGCAGCAGGCAGCCGATCCACAAACAGCACGCCATTCAGGTGATCGATTTCATGCTGCAGGGCCCGTGCCAGCAGGCCGTCGGTTTCGACCACCAGGGTCGTGCCATCCAGTTGTGGCAAGGTGGCTTTCACATCCATCGGGCGGCGCACATCGGCACGAATGCCTTGGATGCTGAGGCAGCCTTCTGTGCCAAATTCCTTTTCCTGCCCAAATTCCAACTCGGGATTGATGAAAATCAGAGGCATGATGGAATCCAGTTCAGCATCCTGACCATTCACCTTGAGGTAGGAAATGCACTCAGGGTCATGGGAGACATCAATGACCGCCAGACGGATGTCCTCCTTAACTTGAGGAGCGGCCAGGCCCACTCCATTGGCGTCTGCCATTGTCTCGAGCATGTCTGCGACGAGCTCCAGCAACTTGTCATCCACTTGGGTGACATCTCTGCAGCGCTGGCGAAGGACGGGGTGGCCGTATTGGGCAATTTCTCGAATCATGGAATGGTAAGCGGGAACCGGACTCTAGCGGTTCCGGATACGCAGGTCAAACCTTGGAGGCGCAAATTCCAGCAAACTGATTCATCTTGCTCAATCGGGCATTTCTCGGAAGCGCTGGGAATTCTCTTCCGGGCCGTGTCGTTTTGTTCATCGACTTGGCCTGTCTGCACTCTGCGGGGTGAAAACCGGAAAGTGATGAGAAGGCAAAGAAAACGGAGGCTTTCTTCTTCTCAATATTCCAGTAGAATTTCTACCGAGGCACAAAAAAACGCTGCCCCATTTCTGGAGCAGCGCTTGTTAAGCGAGTTCAGCGTCCCACAGCATTATCGATTTTTTCGCCCGCTTTTTCTACCGGGCCTTTTGGATCGACAGCATCCTTTACGTTTTCCGCCGCCTTATCGATGTTTTCACCTGCTCTTTCAGCAGGACCTTTCTCGCGGCAGGAGCTAAGTGGTGCCACAAATGGGATGAGGCACATGGGTATGAGGAGTGTGGTTTTCATGGGAGTAATGTTAGATTTGAATGTTCGACTGGAAATGCGAATTCAGATTCGGCCCATCAGCATCAGGACGATCAGAATAACAAGAACCAGTCCTAGACCACCGCTGGGACCATAACCCCAGTTTCGGCTGTGACCCCAGGTAGGAAGAGCACCCAGAAGAAGCAGAATAAGAACAATTAGGAGAATAGTGGATATGGTCATAATGGCGTAGGGTTAATGGGTTTATTTGCAGTCACAGGAAGAGCCATGATAGCTCTTAAGTTCTTTTTCGATGGCATCTTTGGATTCACCTGTCCGCTTCTGGATGCGTCCAATGAGTTCGTCCTGTTTGCCTTCGATATATTGGAGATCATCATCCGTTAGGTTTGCCCACTTCTGTTTGAGTTTGCCTTTAATGATGTTCCAGTCGCCTTTAATAAGTAGGGAGTTCATGGGATGGTTTGGTAAAGATTAATGCGAGCAACGCTCTGCAATCCCTATATCACAACCTGTGCCAATCGAACTTAAGCTGCTGCTAATGTCTGTTGTATATTACTAAATATGAGCAATATACGATGATTGTCATCTTTCATTCAAGCCTGTTGATCAAAACATTCTTCTTCCGAGGGAAGATGTTTTATTGCATCCTGCACTTCTCGAAAAGGCATGCATTGCAATTCGGAGCTTTAGTAACGCATCACCTTCGAGAGAAACCTGCGACAGGTAGGTGAAGCCGTATCACTGAATAGATCGGTGGCTGATGCCAGTTCCTCGATTTTTCCATCAGCAACAAATCCAATCTGGTTTGCTACTTCTTTGGCAAAACCCATTTCATGCGTGCTGAAAATGATGTCCTGGCCTGCCAGGGCGAGTTCCTGTATGAGTTCCAACACTTCCGCTGTCATCTCGGGATCAAGAGCAGAGGTCGGCTCATCGAGAAACAGCAGTTCGGGCTGGTGAGCCACCGCTCTTGCGATTGCGGCTCGTTGTTGTTGGCCACCGGAAAGCTGGGCCGGGAGCTTGTACTGGTGGTCCCCCAGTCCGAAGCGAGCCAAGGTTTCTTCCGCAATTTTTATGGCCCGCCCTGCCGAATACCCATGGACCTTTTCCAGAGGCAGAGTGATGTTTTTGAGGGCAGTTAGATGTGGGAAAAGATTGAACTGCTGGAAGAGAAATCCATTTCTTCTTCTGTAGGCCTGAAGCTCACGAGGCGTTCTGGGAAGAGCATGTGCATTTACGGCAATACTACCTTTGTCGGGCGTTTCCAAGCCCCCCAGAACTCTCAAAAGCGTACTTTTTCCTCCGCCGGATGGTCCGATCAGCGCCACGATGCGTGCGGACTCTATCTGTAGGGAAAGTTCCTTCAGCGCTTGCGTTTTACCATAGCATTTGGTGAGGCCAGTGACTTCAAGTTTCATGACGGAAGTGCCTTTCCAGACGATGTGACAGCCAAGCAAGCGGTAGCGTGAGAAGCAAATAGCCTACTGCCAATGGAATGTATCCTTCCAGTCCTGCATAGGAACGGGAGATGAAATTTTTCGTGTTATAAAAGTATTCCGTTACGCCTATCACATTAAGCAGCGAGGAGTCCTTGATCAGTGAAACGAACAATCCTGCCATGGCTGGCAAGACGCGCCGCAGAGTCTGCGGAATGATGACATAGCGATAGATTTGAAAAGGGCTGAATCCCACCGCCCGTGCAGATTCCCACTGTGTCTTTGGAATGCTTTCCAAGCCACCGCGCAGGATTTCACCCAGATAGGCCCCTTCGAAAACCGAAAGCAGCAGGATGCTGATCACCAGTTTGTCATTCAAACCGTAGGCCGAGAGGCTGCGCGACATCAGGGGGGCAAAGATGACGAAGTAACCGAAAAGCAAATGTACCAGCAGCGGCGTATCTCGCACAAATTCCAGAAATGCCCGGCAGCTCCAGCGCACCACGGGAAGGGGCGAGCGCTGGCCGAGCAGGAACAGCGCGCCGAAGATCAGGCTTCCTATAAGTGCCGCCAGGGAAATGCCGACAGTTGTTTGCCAGCCGCGCCAAAGAGTTTCCCGATATTCCCATGCCTTGTTCCAATCCGTCTGCCGCCCGAGTGCCTGGAAGACTGCCGTGAACAGCCAGACTGCCGCCGCCGCCAGCGCGACGGCTACCATGGCATTGGCGATTTTTTGACGGGCGGTCATCTGCTCAGCGCAGCATGAATGGAATGCCGGCCGCTTCCATTTCTTTCTTTTCCTTGGAGAGGAATTGTTCCCCCAGTTTTTCAAAGCCGTGATCCGTGCGGAAATCTTTCAGAAAAGCGTTCACCTTTTGTTCCAGATCCGTATTTCCCGGCGCGATTCCGATGGCCCATGCCTCCGAAACAAATGGCTGGAGAAGTCCCCGAGTCGTGGCGGCATTGCGCATGGAATACTGTAGGATGCTGAGCTGATCATAAATGAATGCATCCGCTCTTCCTTGGATCACTTCCTCAACACATGCTGACGGATCATCGAAGACCAAGCGCTGGGCAAGGGGGAGATGAGTCTGCGCCCAGCTGTCTCCG
>Ga0207705_10004918_pt1 | contig 10031 bp, 20 predicted proteins | sample KBSC13metaG_FD_184314 | JGI IMG/M metagenome (GOLD analysis project Ga0207705, IMG submission 184314) | Corn rhizosphere microbial communities from Kellogg Biological Station, Michigan, USA - KBS C1-3 metaG (SPAdes) (version 2) | ecosystem: Host-associated > Plants > Roots > Rhizosphere > Soil ...
ATGGAAAGTCAGGCCATGGAAGGCCGTTCGGGTCCTTCATGTTTACGCGTGGTTTCAGCGGTCCCTTCCTCCGTGGACGCAGCGGTCATGGACGATCGTGTGACGCGACAGATGGTTTGATCTTTGCGGGACACGGCGGAACAAAGCGGGATGAAGTGGGCTGAAAGCCGCATTGAAACGTGCTTCCAGGGCGATTCGACGGAGAAAAAAAAGGAAGAACGTTGCGTCACATGGATTGAGTGCAGTGACGGCCGACAAGTCCGCCGCGCCACTTGGTTTGATCGGTCGCAAGTCGCGTCGAGCAAGCAGAACGACGATGACGATCAGCAATAGCACGGCAAAGCTGACCAGGCCGAGCAGCGCGTAGTGAAGTTCCAGCGAATGATGCTCACGGTCAGCGCGTCGCATTGAGCCATCGTTCGCTGGCTCAGCACAAGCTCCAAAAACGACATCGCGGCCCGCGTGCACCGTCAGCGGCGGCGCCGAACGTCTCTCCCCGCCGTCGTTTGCGGCCTCCGCATCCTTCCGTTCCTGAATCCGGCGCAGCACCTCATCCAACCGCGCAGACGTGCGCGCTTCTACCCCACCGTCCATCGTGCCCTCCCTCAAGGCTGATGCGGCGTGCGGGCGATATTGAGAACGCGATCGAGAGCCGCCGCCGCCGCATCCTCGGCCGATCCGCGCTTCAAATCTGCAAGCACGATCCGGACCAGTTCAGCGAATTCTTCGGGCTTCGTGTAGCTGCGTAATTCGAAACTGTGAAGTCGGTCATCCACGATACGGACGGCGGCCGCCAGGAACCGCTGCTCGCGTTCTTCGATGGCGCGCGGGTCGGGCTCGAAATCTTTGTGCGGCGCCGGTTCCGGCCCTGCAGAGACCGCACGCTGCTCGCCGGCCAGCATCGGGCCTTCGCCGATAGCCAGCCACTCCAGGCGCACACGCGCCGCGCGTGCCATCGCGATCAACGCGGGGCGCGTCGGCTCTGACTCTCCCGCGATGTACTTCCGCAACACCGTTTCCGATACGCCGGCGGTGCGCGCAAAAGAGCGCAAGCTGCGGTCGCCTATGGCTTGTCGAAGCCGCGGCGCGAACGTTTCAAGTTCGGATTCCGACAGTTGAACGGTTTCGTCGTTGGAATCGTGCGCGTTCAAGTTTGGCCTAATTGTTTGATTTATTGACAGTTACAGCTGTTGTGCGCACCATGAAGCGCGATTGTGAACTTGAAAGAGCGCAATTCGCGCTAAAAAGTGTTGACGCGCGTTCTAAAGGGCGTATAGTCCGCATCTGTCGATGCAATAGACATTCGCTACTTTCCAAGGGATCGCACAACACCATGACCCGCAAAAAGCAACCGCTGACCCCCGACCAGGTACGCGCGCAATTTCGCGCTCGCGGCCAATCCTTTAAGGAGTGGGCGCTGGAACACGGCTGGGACCACAAGGCCGTGTCACGGGTGCTGACCGGTTGTGAAAAAGGCTACCGCGGACGCTCGCACGAAATCGCCGTGGCGCTCGGCCTGAAGTTGCCTGCAGACGAGTCTAGCGCCGCCGACGCGGACAGCAATATGCAGTCGCGCAAGGTGGCCTGAACATGGCCGCTATCTACAGGGGGATCGAGCACGCATGGCACCAGCTGAAAAGCCAGGCCATTGACCAGGATCGTCAGGACAACCTGGTCTTGCTGGTGGGCACGTTGGCCACCGGCGGCATCCTCGCCATTCAATTCTTCTGGGGATTGCCGGCATGAGCCTGCGTTCCCGCGAGCACCACGCTTTCGGCGCGCCCGAATGGTCGCAGCGCCACCAACGGTTCCAGCCGCTGACGTTCGTCGATCGGACGCCTATTGCGATTGCGTTTTCGCCGGCCCGGCGCCAGGGCGCGGATCAGCCGGGCAGTGCCGCGAGTAGCCACTCAAAAACCCCGGCAGCGCGGGCGTCGGCCCCCCAGCCTCGCATCGGCCTCTCCTGCCGGCGTGACCGCGCAACCATTCCTGGGTCCGAGGTGTGCGCGTGAGCCGCCGCGACTCCCTCACCCCGGATCTGTTTGAAGTGCCTGTGGCGCCAGCGGCGCTGCCGGCCAGCATGGATCACCGCGCGACCATCGCGCACCTGCTGGGCGAAATGTTCGTGGCCAGCGGGCTGGATCGGTACGAGATCGCCGCGCGGGCCAGCCGTTACGCCGGCAAGGACATCAGCAAGTACATGCTGGATGCGTACACCGCCGAAAGCCGCGAGGAATTCAACCCGCCGCTGTGGCTGATTCCCGCCCTCGAAGCGGCCTGCGACTCCCATTTGTTGACCAGCTGGTTGTGCACCGTGCGCGGCGGACGGTTGTACGTCGGCGCCGATGCGCTGGCGGCGGAACTCGGCCGCATCGAGCGCCAGCGCGATGCCCTGCATGCGCAGGCCAGCACCATCAAACGCCGTTTGAAGAGGGCGCCATGAACGTCCGGACGGAGCATCGCGCCGAAGACGTGCGCATCGAGGTCGACCTGATCGTCGGCGAACCCGCGTCGCGCGCCGGCCAGTACGCGCGCAACGTGTACTGCGAGCAGGCCTACGGCGGCACAGAACACTGGCTGGCGCGCTGGCTGGCGCTGGATGTCACTGCTGATGCGATGGCGGCACGGGCGCGCGCCGCGACGATGGCTGATGACACTGTGCAGGCGGCACGGTTCCGGCGCTATGGCGCAGCGCTGAAGCGCGCGCTGGCCGGCGAAGACGCGATGGCCGATACCATCGGAGCAACCGCAGCATCCCTTTCGATCTGCCGCGCCGGCGCCGGGGCTCCCCCCTGTGCCACGGCGCCGGCGTCGGCGGATCGTTCTACATCAGAGGCGCGGCATGGCTGACGGCGCGCAGATGGCGACGGAACGCTGGTACAGCTTCGCCGAGCTGGCCGGTCTTCCCGGAATGCCAGCAACCACTCAAGGTGTTGCTTTGCGCGCCAAGCGCGAAAGCTGGCCAACCCGCAAACGCGCCGGACGCGGTGGCGGCAGCGAGGTGCCGGAATCCGCGCTGCCAAAAGAAACCCAAACCGAACTGGGCCGCCGCGCCGGCATCGCCGCCGCCTCGCGCATCGCGCGCAATCCCGAGATCGCGCGCATCCAGGTGGCCGAAGCCGTGGTCGAGCAGGCACGCTGGCGCGAAGTGCAGCGCGGCATGGCGCGCTACGCCGGCTTCACTGGCAAGAAGAAGGAACGTGCCGACGCGCGCAACGACATGGTGGGTGCGTTGCGCAGCTATGCGCAAACGCGGCAGATCGGGCTGTACACCGCTGCGGAACAGTTCGCCGCCGATTACAACGACGGCCGGATCGAGGTGACCGACGTGGCGCGGCGCGTCATCGGCGATCAAGTTTCGGCGGTTTCGCTGCGGCGCTGGGACAAGGCCATGCGCGAACACAGCTCGGCCGCCTTGGCGGGCGATTACGGCAACCGTTCCGGCGACAGCCTGATAGATCGGACGCCAGCGTTGTACGAACTGGCGGTGGGCCTGCTGGTCGACAAGCCGCACGTGAGCGCCAAGATCATCCACCGCGCCATCCAAGCACGTTTTGCGGACACGGAAACGCCAGTTCCCGCGCTGCGCAGCCTTCAGCGTTGGTTGGTGAACTGGAAGCGCGACAACGCCCAGGTGTTCTGCGCCGTGCGCAACCCTGACGAATGGAAGAACAAGTACATGGTCGCGTTCGGCTCGGTCGATGAATCCATCGTGCGGTTGAACCAGCGTTGGGAAATGGACTCCACCCCGGCCGATGTGATGTTGACCGACGGCCGCCACACCATCGTCCAGGTGTGCGATGTCTGGAGCCGCCGGCGCATGTTCCTGGTATCGAAATCCTCCAGCTCCGAAGCGCTGTGCCTGGTGCTGCGCCGCGCGTTGCTGGAGTGGGGCGTGCCGGAACTGGTGAAGATCGACAACGGCCAGGATTACGTCAGCCATCGCTTCCAGCGCGTGCTGCGCGACCTGGCTATCGAGGAAAACCGCTCCGCGCCATTCAGCCCTTGGGAGAAACCCTTCGTCGAGCGCGGCTTCCGCACCTTTCTGCATGACTTATTCGAGCTGCTGCCCGGTTTCATCGGCCACAACGTGTCCGAGCGCGCCGCGCTGGAAGCCAAGCAGGCGTTTGCCGACCGGCTGTTCAAGAAGAACGCCGTGGTCGAGATCAAGATGGATTCGCGCAGCCTTCAATCGTTCTGCGATCGCTGGGTGAAGTCGATTTACGAGACCGAGCCGCGCGAGTCGCTGGGCAAATTGACCGTGCAGGAAAAGGTGGCCAGCTACACCGGCGCCATTCGGCAGGTCGAAGACGAACGCATGCTCGACGTGCTGCTGGCGGAAGCGCCGAATGGCCACGGTCAGCGCGTGGTGGGCAAGAAGGGCCTGCGCATCGACAACCTGGTGTTCATCGCGCCGGAGCTCACAGCGCTGGTGGGCGAGCCGGTGCACGTGCGCTACACCGAAGACGTCGGTCGCGTGGTGGTGTTTCACGACGACGCTTTCGTGTGCGTCGCCGAATGCCCCGAAGCGCTTGGCATTTCGCGGCACGAACTGGCCATCGAAGCCAAGGCGCGCCAGACCGCCGAAACGCAGGCGGCCAAACGCGAGGTGAAAGCCATCGCGCGCAAGGCGCGCACCCACGAATTGCTGGACGAAATCCTCGACCGCCGCGAAGCGGCCGCGGAAAACGTCGTCGCGCTGCCGCAGCCATTCACGCCGCACGCCACGGATGGCACCAGCAACGCCGGCGACGCCGCGGCCGCGCTCAATGGCGCGCCGCAGCCTGCATCGGTCACGCGCGCGAACTTCGAGCAATGGCGTGACAGCGAACGCGCCGCACAGCAGGAACAGCCGCGCGAGGAAGACAGCTTCAAGCGCGCGCTGGACATCCTGCTGGTGGCCGAAGCCGATCGCGATGACATTCAGCGCGGATTCCTCGCGCGCTATTCCGACTCCAGCGAGTTCCGCAGCCGCTGGATGATCTTCGAAGACTTCGGGCCGTCCGCGTTCGGCCTCGGCGACGAATACCGGGCGCTGATGCCCGACCAGCGCGGCATCGATCGACTTTTCGACAAGTAGCCCAACCAGCCACAGGGAGGCTGACATGCGCAGCAAGATCATTCCGATTTCCAACGTCCAGCGTTTGGCCGAAGCCGCCGACGCGCTGTTGAACCGCGCCTACGGCATGCCCGGCATGGGCCTGGTGGAAGGTCCGACCGGCTACGGCAAAACCACCGCCGTCGCGTGGCTGGTCACCCGCGTCAACGGCGTGTTCGTGCGCGCGCTGGCCACCACCACGCCATCGTCGCTGCTGGATTCCATCTGCAAGGAACTCGGCATCGGCAAGCGCAGCACCAACGTCGCGACGGTCGAAGACATCGTGCGCAAGCTGGCCGAAACCGGACGCCCGCTGTTCATCGACGAGGCCGATTACCTGGCTGACAAGCGCCGCCTGATCGAAACCCTTCGCGACATCCACGACCTCGCCACCGTGCCGGTGGTGCTGATCGGCATGCACGGCTTCCGCCGCAAGCTGACGCCGCTGCAGCAGCTCACCGGCCGCATCGCGCAGTGGGTGGATTTTCAGGCGGCCAGCGAGTTCGACGCCAGGGTGCTGGCGCGCGAGCTCGCGGAGGTCGACGTCGACGATGCCCTGGTCGGCAAGCTGCACGCCGCCGCGCAGGGCAGCGTGCGGTTGCTGGTGGTGGGCCTGGCGCAGATCGAGCAGCGCGCCAAAAACCGCGGCCTGCGCAAGATCGGCGTCAACGAATGGGGCCACGGCGATTTCTTCGTCGGCGTGGCGCCACAAGGCAACAAGGTGGTGCGTCCGATGCTGCGTCCGGTGTCGGCATGACGCCGAGGCTCGCCAATCAACGGCGTCGCATGGTCGCGGCCCGGGGCGCGGACAAGCGCGAGAAGCTGTGGCGTGCGATGCGCATCCTGCGCACGTTCAGCATCGGCGAACTGGCTGCCGTTACCGAACTGGCCAGCGTCAAGTCCGTCAGCGCGTTCTGCTCCGAATTGCGCCGGGCTGGCTATCTGACGGTACAGCGCGGAAACCACCACAAGAGCGAATGCGCGCGCTACCACCTGATCCGCGATAGCGGGCCGCTGGCGCCTTGGGCGATGAATCACAGCTCGGCGATCTACGACCCGAACGAAGACAAGGAGTACTCGATCCGATGAGCGTCCAGGAACTGAAACCCGATGGTCTCGACGACCTTGGCCTCCATTACGCACAAATGACGTTGCGGCCGCGTGTTTTCGCGCAAGGCGCGTCGCGCGGCAACATCGTCGTCTGGCTGGCCATTGGCGGTCTGGAGACGATGATCGGCGAGGGTGAGCCGGAAGCCGCGATCGCCGAAGCCATGAAGCTTCTGGAATCGTTGCGGGACAATGTCAGGCCGCAGGTTGCTGCGCTGCTCGAAGCGCCGCGGAGGACGCCATGACGGCCGATTGGAAAGTTGTATTGGCCGACGCGTGCAAGCAATCCTCGCAGAGCGCCGTCGCGCGGCGCATCGGCTATTCGGCTGCCGTCGTCAGCCAGGTGCTGAAGGGCAGCTACAAGGGCGACGAACACCGCGTTCAACAAGCGGTTGAAGGCGCGTTGATGGGCCTCACCGTCGATTGCCCCGTGATCGGCGAGATCCCTCGCAACGTGTGCCTGGAATACCAGCGCCGCGAGTTCGCCGCGACCAATCCCATGCGCGTGGCGCTGTCGCGCGCGTGCCCAACCTGTCCGCACTACGTCGGGAGCCGCAAGTCGTGAACCGCCTGACGACAGCCCAGAAGGATTACCTGCGCGGCCTGATGCGCCGGCTGGAACTGCCGTCGGATGTGATCACGACGCTGCACCAGCGCGCGTTCGTCGAGGCCGGCATCTGGGATGCGCGCGCGTTCGGCTACCGCATCGGCCAGCGCGTGGATGCCGTGCTCGATGAACTGGACGTCGGCCAGGCCAGCGCCCTGATCAAGGCCATGAAAGCCAAAGCGGAGTGAACCCATGAAACCCGGCAGCCCGCAACTGCAGATGCTTTTCGAACGCGACTTGACGCCCGCGCTGGTGCTGGACGTGTTGGGCGACCACTTGGGCGCGGCCAGTGGCATCACCGCCCGTGACCTGGTCACGAAGATCTGCGGATTCGCCACCGGCGCCGGCGAACGGCATCTGCGGCACGTCGTCGAAGCGCTTCGCATGCAGGGCCATGCGATCTGCGCGACTCCGGAACACGGTTACTTCATGGCCGAGACGGATGCCGAGCTCGATGAGAGCTGCGAATTCCTCTACGGCCGCGCGATGAGCAGCCTGCAGAAGATCTGCGCGATGAAGCGCGTAGCCATGCCGGACCTTCGCGGCCAGCTGCGGCTGCCCGCGGCCAACGAAGTGCCGTTCAACCAGGGAAACAAGCCATGAGCCTGATTCAACAGATCCGCGACGCGTTGCGCGACTCCGGCGGCATGACCGTTGCGCAGCTCGCCGACGCGCTTGGCGAAGAGCAGAAACGCATCGCGGCAACCTGCTACGAAGCCAAGGGGCGCGGCGTGCTGACCTCGCGCCATGAAGACGGCGGGTTGGTGTACGCACTGAACACCGACGGCGCTGCGCCCAAGCCACGCCTGCAACTGGCGCGGATCGGCGAACAACAGAACGCGCTCACGCAGGCTTCTGCGCCGCGTCTCCGCAAGAGCGCACCCGCACCAGCCATCCCGAATTCGCCGGAAGGTCGCGACACAATCGCCGCAGCGCTGCAATCCGCCTATACCAAGGCGGATGAAGCGCTGGATGCATACGTGCGCTCTGTGGCCAATCCGACAATCTACGGCGCGCTGAAACAGGCACGCGATCACGCCGGCGCCGCTTGGCGCGCCTTCCGGGATGCGGCATGACAGGCGTAACGCTCCCGGCCGGTTGGGGCTTCCCGCGCGATACGCGGCTCGGTGGCGACGTGCCTGACGCCCGCAGCAACAACCTCTACCGCAGCCAGTGCGCGCAGATCGCGTTTTGGCTCGGGCGGCTGCGTTATGTGCCCGACGTGGTCGAGATCCGCACTCGCTGGGGCGTCTCGCGCGCCACCGCATACCGCTGGCACAACTTCGCGGAAAACGGCGGCATGGTGCCGCCGGGACCGCTGCACCATGAGGACTGACGCGTGAACAAGAAAGCCAACACCCGCCTGAAAGTCGAAGCTGCCGACGCGGTGCCGCAGTCACTGGAAGACGTGAACGCTGCGATCGCCGAAATCGGCCATTGTCAGCGCACGCGCGACGTCATCCAGGCGGCCATGAACGAAGACCTGGCCAAGCGGCGCTCAACCTTCGAAACCGAGGCCAAGCCGTATGCCGATCGCATCGCGGAACTCACCCGCGGCGTCGCCACGTACTGCGAGGCTCACCGCGACGAGCTCACTAAGGGCGGCAAGACCAAGACCGCGCGCCTGGCCGCCGGCGAAGTGAGCTGGCGCATGCGGCCGCCGTCGGTGGTGATGCGAGGCGCGCAGGCCGTGATCGAAACGCTGAAAAAGCTCAAGCTTGACCGCTTCCTGCGCGTGAAGATCGAGCTGGACAAGGAAGCGGTGCTGGCCGAACCCGAGGCGGTGGACGGCATCAAGGGCCTGTCCATCAGCCAAAAGGAAGATTTCGTCATCAAACCCGATTCGACGGAACTGGAGGAAGTGCGATGAACCAGAGCAACGACAAGATCATCGACCGCATCGAAAGCGCCCAGCGCATGTTGGGGCAGGCCCGGACCGAACACAGCCGCGGCAACGCCGAGGACGCCGTGACGTTCCTGGAAGTGGCCGGCACACGCATCAAGGCCGCTGTCGAGGCGATCGATGCCGCCGGCAAGAACAAGCCGGTGAACTTCAGCGAGCGCAAGGAGGCGACACATGCACGCTGATGCCGCCTTCATGCTGGACGGCGACACGCCCGGCGAGGAAACCGTCTCGCATCACGTCCGCGACCCCCGCATCGATCCGCAGCCCGGCGATGTGCTGGTGGTGGACCGCGACCAGCGCGAAGTGCTGGACCGCGTGCAGGACAGCATCGAGTACGGCTTCCCGAACCGTGCAGCGTCGCGCTGGCTGCCGCTGATCCGCTGGCAGGTATGGGCGCGTCACGCCGAAGTGCGCAAGGTGGCGCCGTGAACCCGTTCGCGTCCAAGTTCACCAATTTCTCCGGCGAACCGTTGATCGTTCTGGCCGCCGATGATCGCATCCGCATGGTCCAAGATTTCACTGCCGCAGAATGCGTGCGCGCGCTGAAGTTGCCGAACCTGCAGAAGACCGTCCGCACCGCGATCGAGCGCCGGCAGCGCAAGCTGCAGAAGGTGGAGTCGTGAAGCGCGTCGACGCCATCCGCAAGATCAAGGCATGCCTGCGTCGCGCGGCATCACCCCACGCCAACGAGGCCGCGATGGCACTGCGTCAGGCGCAGGCCATGATGCGCGAATACGGCGTCACGGCAGCCGAAGTGGGCGACGTCGAACATGCCGACGTGTTGGGTCGTGGTCGGGCGGAACCACCGCAATCGCAGCTTTGGCTGGCCAACCTGTGCGCTGTGGGTTTCGGTTGCAAGCTGATTCTGTCCACCGGCTGGCCTCGCATGTACGTGCGGTTCTATGGCGTCGACGGTGCGGCCGAGATCGCGGCCTATTCGTTCACGGTGCTGCGCCGCCAGCTTGACCACGATCGCCGTCGTCATATCGCACGCATCCGCAAACGCGCGAACCGTGACGCGCGCGGCGAAGCTTTCGCGCTGGCATGGGTCCATGCGATCAGTGTGCTATTCCCGCAGGCGCAGCTCGCCGATGCAAAGCGCGATGCGATCGAGCAGGCAGTCAACACCCTGCATCCGAAAACGAGCAGCACAACCGGCCGCGATCTGACCAAGAAAGGCAAAACGCGGGAAGACGACTACATGGCCGGCCGCGCAGCTGGCCTCAATGCGAAGCTGCGCACCGGCGTGCGCGGCACCGAACAGAAACAGCTGGAGGCATTTTGATGCCCTTCCACGGCGACACCGCCACGCG
>Ga0207705_10004920_pt1 | contig 10028 bp, 6 predicted proteins | sample KBSC13metaG_FD_184314 | JGI IMG/M metagenome (GOLD analysis project Ga0207705, IMG submission 184314) | Corn rhizosphere microbial communities from Kellogg Biological Station, Michigan, USA - KBS C1-3 metaG (SPAdes) (version 2) | ecosystem: Host-associated > Plants > Roots > Rhizosphere > Soil ...
GACGGCCGCGACGTTTCGGCGGGCCGCCGGGGCGACCTCCGGGCGCTCCGCGCCACGGTGCAGATCGTCTTCCAGAACCCCTATGGCTCGCTCAATCCGCGCCAGAAGGTCGGCGCCATCCTTGAGGAGCCGCTGAAGATCAACACCTCGCTGTCGGCCGCCGAACGACAGGACCGGGCGCGCAAAATGCTGGCCGAGGTGGGCCTTCGCCCCGAGCATTACGGGCGCTATCCGCACATGTTCTCCGGCGGCCAGCGGCAGCGCATCGCCATCGCCCGCGCCCTGATGCTGGAGCCGAAAATTCTGGTGCTCGACGAGCCGGTCTCCGCCCTCGACGTCTCCATCCAGGCGCAGATCCTCAACCTGCTCGCCGACCTGCAGGAGCGCCGCGGCCTCACTTACGTGTTCATCAGCCACGCTCTGTCCGTGGTGCGCCACGTCGCCGACGAGGTGCTGGTGATGTATCTCGGGCGCGGCGTCGAGATCGCCCCCGCCGAGGTGCTGTTCCAGACGCCGCGCCACCCCTATACGCAGGCGCTGCTCGCCGCGACCCCGGTCGCCGATCCCGAACGTCGCGGTCATCGCCTGCGCCTCGCTGGCGAAATGCCGTCGCCGTTCAATCCGCCCCCCGGCTGCGCCTTCCACCCGCGCTGCCCCTTCGCCAACGACCGCTGCCGCACCGAACTGCCAAAAATGCTGCCGCACGGCTCAACGACCGTCGCCTGCCACGGCGTCGAGGAAGGCCGCATCCCGCTCCCCGCCACGCCGCCGCCGCCGCTCGACACCACCGTCTCGGTGGTGTGAGAGGTAGCGTGGGCCGCCATTCTCGCAGTCGTCATCCCCGGGCTTGACCCGGGGACCCAGCCGATCGTGCCGCACCCCCGCGCTAGCGGTACTGTTGCATGGGTGGCCGGGTCAAGCCCGGCCATGACGGCGGCGGAGCTTCCGCGGCCCGGCACGGCGGTCGCCGGCATGCTTCCATATCGGCCCACACCTTTCCACCGTCATCCCCGGGCTCGACCCGGGGACCCAACTGCCTCGCAGCGAAAGCAGCAGATGGGAGCGCCCCCTCCCCAGCCCTCCCCACAAGGGGGAGGGTGCAGGTCGGCGATTTTGACGAGGCACAAACCTATCCCCGGCACTGCCGAACACCCTCCCCCTTGTGGGGAGGGCTGGGGAGGGGTGGCCACTCGCACCGTGCGCAGGGGGTGAGCCACACACACCCGCCCTACCTCACCGCGCAGGCCTTGCAATGGCCGCGAATCTCGATCGTCGTCCGGTCCGTCTCGAACCCGGTCCCCTCGCTCCAGGCGGCGAGGCGGGCCTCGACCACGTCGTCGGCGAATTCGTCCACCCGCCCGCAGCTTTCGCAAATGGCAAAGGCCGCCAGCCCCTGATGGGCGGCGTGCGCGTGCGCGCAGGCAACGAACGCGTTGAGCGATTCCAGCCGGTGCGCCAGTCCCAGCTCCACCAGTTTGTCGAGCGCCCGATAGATCTGCAGCGGCGCCTTGATGCCGTCCTCGCGCACCCGGTCGAGGATGCCGTAGGCCGATAGCGGGCCGGTCGCGGCGCTGAGTGCGCCGAGAACGAGATGCTGGTTGCGGGTAAGCTCTTGCGTGTCGCTCATCCCGCTAAAATAGGGCGCCGCGCCCGCGGTTGCAAACGCCGTCAGGCGGCGCCGCCCCCGAATGGCCCCTTGAAGATGAAGAACGCCCCCACCCCGATCAGCGCGAAGCCGACGAAATGGTTGATGGTGAGCTTTTCGCCCAAGACGAAGATGGCGAACACCACGAACACCGAGATCGAGATCACCTCCTGGATCGCCTTCAGCTCGGCCCCGGAATAGGTGCCGTAGCCGATGCGATTGGCCGGCACGGCGAGGCAGTATTCGAAGAACGCGATGCCCCAGCTCGCCAGCACCGCCACCCACATCGCGGCGGCGGGAAATTTGAGCTGGCCGTACCAGGCCGTGGTCATGAACAGATTGGAACAGCAGAGCAGCACGATCGGCAGGATCGCGGCGGTGGTCAGGGGCATGGGGCTCTCCGGAAGGCGTGGGGCGAGGGGAACTCGTGCCCGGCCTGCCGGACCCGTGCCGCTCGCCGAGATTGGTTGACCGGCCGACCCCCGCGTGTCAACGATGCCGCGTGCTGGTTCCCCCGCTTGGGGATCAATAGGGAATGCGGTGCAACACCGCAGCTGCCCCCGCAACTGTAAGCGGCGAGTGCCTGCCAGGCCACTGGGAGTTTCCCGGGAAGGCGGCGGGCGCGCGCAAGACGCCGCGAGCCAGGAGACCTGCCAGCACCATCCGGGCTGAACGCCCACCATCCTGCGCTCACGGAGGGTTTGCGCCATGACCATTGAACTTCCCGCCACGACTGCTGTCGCCCACGGGGCTGCCCCGGGCAAGATTCCCGTTTCCGTCGTCACCGGCTTTCTCGGTGCCGGCAAGACCACCCTGGTCCGCCACGTGCTGGCGCACGCCCACGGCAAGCGGCTGGCCCTCATCATCAACGAATTCGGCGATATCGGCGTCGACAAATCGGTACTCGCCGCCTGCGGCGAGGACACCTGCCGCGAAGAGGATATGATCGAGCTTTCCAATGGCTGCATCTGCTGCACCGTCGCCGAAGACTTCATTCCGACCATGGCCGATCTGCTGTCGCGTCCCGACCGGCCCGATCACATCATCATCGAAACCTCCGGCCTGGCGCTGCCGCAGCCGCTGATCCGCGCCTTCAACTGGCCGGAGATCAAGGCCGGCGTCACCATCGACGGCGTCGTCACCGTAGTCGATGCGGCCGCCCTCAGCGAGGGCCGCTTTGCCGCCGACGAGGGGGCCATCGACGCGCAGCGCCAGGGCGATCGCATGCTCGACCACGCCACCCCGCTGGGCGAATTGTTCGCCGACCAGCTGGTCGCCGCCGACCTCATCATCCTCAACAAGACCGACCTTGTGGACGAGGCGGCACTGGCGGCCGTCGAAACCGGGCTGCGCCGCCACATGCGCCCCGGCACCGGCCTGGTGCGCGCCGCCAATGGCGACGTCGATCTCGCGGCCCTCCTCGGCCTCGGCCTCGCCAGCGAGGAGCACCTCGCCGGCCGCGACAGCGCGCACGAACTCGAGCACGGGCCGCACGGCCACGAGCACGACGATTTCGACAGCTTTTCCCTCACTTTGCCGGAGATGGACAAGGCGAGCCTGCTGGCCACCATCGAGCGCACCCTCGGGGCCCACGACATCCTGCGCCTGAAGGGCTTTGCCTCGATCCCCGGCTCGGCCATGCGCCTCGCCATCCAGGCCGTCGGCCCGCGCCTCACCGCCTATTTCGACCGCCCCTGGGCCGCCGGCGAACAGCGCGAAACGGCCCTGGTGGTGATCGGCCAGTCCCCCCTCGACCACGCCGCCATCACCGCGAGCCTGAAGCGGGAAATGGCGTAGGCGTAAGTCCGATGACGATCGAACGGTCGCGAGCCCTGCGGACCGCTTCGACCCCGCCGGAGCGCAAGCTGTGGCAGCTTTTGCGGTCGCTGAAACCCCTCGGCTTTCACTTTCGCCGGCAGGTGCCGGTAGGAAAGTATATTGCCGACTTCGCCCGCCATCACGCGCGGCTGATTGTCGAGGCAGACGGCGATACCCACGGCGGTGATGCGGCCGCGGCATATGATCGGGTTCGCGACGATTTTCTCCGTGCCGCCGGTTACGATGTCCTCCGCCTCACCAATCGCGACGTCCTGCACAACCTCGATGGTGTCGGGATCGCCATCGAGCATGCCTTGCAAGGCCGTGCCGCCCTCCCGACCCCCACCCGGCTGCCGCCACCCTCCCCTCAAGGGGGAGGGGGGCAAGACGACGAGGCCATCGATTCCCTCCCCCTTGAGGGGAGGGATGCCGGCAGGCAGGGTGGGGGTCGGGCCACTCGCACAGCGCCAAAGCTCCGCCGCAGCGCCGGCCAGCGCGCTTTCCGCAAGGCGACGTGATGCACCTCCTCTCCGCACAGGCTGGGGCGATCCAGCAGGAGGGCGAGGCGATCGATCTCGGGCAGACGCCCGGCGAAATCGTCTTTGCCTCCTCCGCCGACAGCGAACTGGCGCTGCTCGCCGCCGCCACCGATCGCGCCGGCTATGACGGCCTGCGCCTCGCCAATCTGCTGCGCCTCGGCCACAATCTGTCGGTCGACACCTGGCTCGACAACACGGTGCGTGCCACGCCGCTGGTGGTGGTGCGCCTGCTCGGCGGCCCCGCCTATTGGCAATATGGCGTCGACGAGCTGACGGGCCTGGCGCGGGGCGGCACCAGGCTCGTGTTGCTCCCCGGCGACGCCAGTCCCGATCCCGTGCTGCGCGACCGCTCGACCATTGCCCCGGCCGACTGGGATCGCCTGCTCGCCCGCCTCGTCGCCGGCGGCCCCGGCAATGCCGACGCCGCGCTGGCCCTGCTGCGCCGCCTCGCCGGTGCCGGGCCGCGGATGACGGAGCCGGATGCGGTGGAGCCAAGTTTCCCCCGCTTCGGCCTGTGGCTCCCGCAGACCGAGTCCATGCCGCATGAGATGAGCAGGACCATGCCCGCGGTTCCATCGTCTCCCTCCCCCGTGAGGGGAGGGATGCCGGCAGGCAGGGTCGGGCTTGCCACCGGCTCGGAGCGCGCTGCCGGTACCCCCACCCCCGTCGTCCCCCTCATCTTCTACCGCGCCCTCCTCGAAGGCGCTGGCACCGCCGTGGTCGAGGGCCTCATTGCCGCACTGGCCGCCAGAGCCCTTGCGCCGTTGCCGATCTTCGTCTCGTCCCTGAAGGAGCCGGACGCCGTCGCCTTCGTGCAGCAGACTTTCACCGCTCGGCCGCCGGCGGTGATCCTCAACCTCACCGGCTTCGCCCTCGGCCTCGATGGCCTGCCGGCGGTGCAGAACCCGTTCGCCACGACCGATACGCCGGTCGTGCAATTGCTGCAGGCCGGGCGCCCCGCCACCCTCTGGGCCGCCGACAGCCAGGGGCTGAGCTCGAAGGACCTCGCCATGCAGGTGGTGATGCCCGAGCTCGACGGCCGGCACGGCATGCTGCTGGTCGGCCACAAGGCCGATGCGGTGTGGCATGCCCGCACCCAGTGCCCGCTGACCAGTTTCGCCCCCGACGCCGCCGGCATCACCCGCGCCGCCGACCTCGCCGCCAACTGGGCTCGTTTGCGTCACACGCCGCGCACCGAGCGCCGCATTGGCCTCGTCCTCGCCAACTACCCCATCCGCGACGGGCGCCTGGCCAACGGCGTCGGCTACGACGCCCCCCAATCCACCGTCGAAATCCTGCACACCCTCGCGGCGGCGGGGTACGACCTCGGAAACCACCCCGAGGCGCTTGCTTCTGTGGTAACCCCCACCCCCGACCCCTCCCCTCAAGGGGGAGGGGAGCCGAGCCGTGCGGCCAGCGATTCCCTCCCCCTTGAGGGGAGGGATGCCGGCAGGCAGGGTGGGGGTATGCCACAAGCTCCGGTGCCTCGGTTGGCGGCGCTGGCCACCGGCAACGCCCTGGTCGAGCTGCTGCAGGCCGGCCCCACCAACGCCCATCCGGAACGACCCGGCGGCATCGCCTTGCCGCTCGCCCGCTATCGCGGCCTGTTTGCCGCGCTGCCGGAGAAGATTCGCGCCGAAGTCACCGCCCGCTGGGGCGCGCCGGAAACCGATCCGTTCGTGCGCGAGGGCGCCTTCCATCTGCCCGCCATTCGCTTCGGCAATGTCGTCCTCCTGCTGCAGCCGGCGCGCGGCTATGACCGCGACGCTGCGGCGAGCTACCACGATCCCGACCTCGTGCCGCCGCACGCCTATCTCGCGGCCTATCTATGGCTGCGCCAGGAATTTGGCGCGCACGCGCTCATCCACAACGGCAAGCACGGCAATCTCGAATGGCTGCCGGGCAAGGCGGTGGCGCTCGACGCCGCCAGCTATCCGGCGGCGCTGTGGGGCGGGTTGCCGCACTTTTATCCGTTCATCGTCAACGATCCCGGCGAGGGCACGCAGGCCAAGCGCCGCACCGGCGCGGTGATCATCGACCACCTCGTGCCGCCGCTGACCCGCGCCGAAACCTACGGCCCGCTGAAGGACCTCGAGGCGCTGCTCGACGAATATTACGCCGCCGCCGGCCTCGACCGCCGCCGCCTCGCGGACCTCCGCCGCCGCATCCTCGCCTTCGCCCGCGATACCCGCCTCGATGCCGACGTGGCGCTGCCGGCCGATGAGACCGAGGCGCTGAAGACCCTCGACAACTTCCTCTGCGAGCTGAAGGAGGCGCAAATCCGCGATGGCCTCCACGTCTTCGGCCGCTCGCCCGAAGGGGAATTGGAGCGCGACCTCATCGTCGCCCTGGCACGGGTGCCGCGCGGCGATGGCGCGGGGGAGGCGTCGCTGATCCGGGCGCTCGCCGACGATTTGAAGCTCGGCATCGATCCGCTGGCGGCCCGGCTTGGCGAACCATGGACGGGGCCAACAGAAATTCACGTTCTGGCACAGAAATTCATGCGTCATCCACGCACTCTGGGCGACGTGGTGGAGGCGCTGGAAGGGCTCGCCGCCGAGTTGGTGGCGGGGGGATGGAATGATATTTTGTCCCCGGCGGAATGGCCCGCGACCCGGGCCGTGCTGGCGACCGTCGACGCCGTCATTCGGCCGCGCCTCCGCGCCTCCGGCCCCAGCGAGACGCAAGCCCTGCTCGATGGCCTCGACGGCAAGTTCGTCGCCCCCGGTCCATCCGGCGCGCCGTCGCGCGGCCGGCTCGACGTGCTGCCCACCGGGCGCAATTTCTACTCCGTCGACAACCGCGCCGTGCCCACCCCGACGGCCTGGGAACTGGGCCGCAAATCGGCCGAAAACCTGCTGCTCCGGCACCAGCAGGATACCGGCAATGCCTTGCAATCGCTGGCGCTTTCGGTGTGGGGCACGGCCAATATGCGCACCGGCGGCGACGACATCGCCCAGGCGCTCGCTTTCATTGGCGCCAAGCCGGTGTGGGACCCCGGTTCGCTCCGCGTCTCGGGCTACGAGATCATTCCGCTGGCCCGGCTCGGCCGGCCGCGCGTCGATGTGACTCTCCGGATTTCGGGCTTTTTCCGCGATGCCTTCCCGGCCCAGATCGCGCTGTTCGATCGCGCCGTCCGCGCCATCGGCGCCCTCGACGAGCCCGCCGACCAGAACCCCATCGCGGCCCGCATGCGCGCCGACGCCCTCGGCCTCGCCGCCGCCGGCGCCAGCGAGGCCGACGCGGCGCAGCAGGCGGGCTACCGGATCTTCGGCTCGAAGCCGGGGGCCTACGGCGCCGGCCTGCAGGGGCTCATCGATCGCGGCAAGTGGCAGGCCAAGACCGACCTGGCGGAAGTTTTCCTCGAATGGGGCCACTACGCCTATGGCGCCAAGGTGGCCGGCGTGCCCGACCGCGCCCGCTTCGCCGCGCGGCTCTCGGCCATCGAGGCGGTGGTCCACAACCAGGACAATCGCGAGCACGATCTACTTGATTCCGATGATTATTATCAGTTCGAGGGCGGGCTCGCCGTCACCGCCGAAATGCTCGGCGGCAGCAAACCGGCCGTCTACCACAACGACCACTCCCGCCCCGAACGGCCAGTCACCCGCACCCTTGAGGAAGAAATTTCACGGGTCATGCGCTCGCGCGTCGTCAACCCGAAATGGCTCGCTGGCGTGAAGCGCCACGGCTACAAGGGCGCCTTCGAGATCATCGCCACCGTGGACTACATGTTTGCATTCGCCGCCACCACCGGGGCGGTCAAGCCGCACCACTTCGATCTCGCCTTCGCCGCCTTCGTCGAGGATGCAGAGACGCGGCAATTCATCCGCGAAAACAACCGTTTCGGCTATGACGAACTGATCGCCAAATTCAACGAGGCGCGCACCCGCGGCCTCTGGACGCCGCGCTCCAATTCCGCCTATGCCTTGCTCGAGGAGAGCCCATCATGACCGACGATGCCCCCGTCCGACTGAAGAAGACCGACCTCATGACCGAGGCCGAGCGCGACGCCTATCACGCTGAAAAGATGCGGAAAAAGAAGGAGGCGCGCAACAAGATCCTGGCCACCAAGACCGAGGAGAAGGGGCTGCTCATCGTCCATACCGGCAAGGGCAAGGGCAAGTCGACGGCCGCTTTCGGCATGGTGTTTCGCGCCCTCGGCCACGGCTACAAGGTTGGCGTGGTGCAGTTCGTCAAGGGCGCCTGGTCGACCGGCGAGCGCGATATCCTGCTGAAATTTCCCGAGCTGGTGACCATCTCGGCCATGGGCGAGGGGTTTACCTGGGATACCCAGGATCGTCAGCGCGACATCGCCGCCGCGCGTAGCGCCTGGGAAGCGGCCAAGCGCCTGATCGCCGATCCAAGCTACAAGATGGTGCTGCTCGACGAGCTCAATATCGTGCTGCGCTACGATTATCTGCCGCTCGAGGAAGTGCTTGAAACGCTTCGGCAAAAGCCGCGCGACACGCACGTCATCGTCACCGGCCGCAACGCCAAGGACGAGTTGATCGAGCTCGCCGACCTGGTCACCGAAATGACCGAAATCAAGCACCCATTTCGCGCCGGCGTGAAGGCGCAGCCGGGCGTGGAATTTTAGGCTCGCGAGCGGGCCTTAGCCTGAGGCGCGAGGCCTTTGGCCGAGCCTCGAAGGACCCGCGGCTCGACTTCACCCGAAGACGCTCGCCCCCTCGTCGGCCGCCCCGACCAGTCGGCGGAAGCCGGCGAAGAGTTCGCGGCCGGTGCCGACCTGCTGGCTGCGCAGATCCTCGGTGGCCGGGGTACGGCTCAGGAACTCCCGCTCGTCGCCGAGAAATTCCAGCGTCCCGGCGTTGGCATCGACGCGCAGCAGGTCGCCGTCGCGCAGCTTGCTGATCGGCCCCCCATCGACCGCTTCCGGCGTGACGTGAATGGCCGCCGGCACCTTGCCCGACGCACCCGACATCCGCCCGTCCGTGACCAGCGCCACCCTGAAGCCGCGCCCCTGCAGCACCCCGAGCGCCGGCGTCAGATTATGCAGCTCCGGCATGCCGATGGCCTTCGGCCCGGCAAACCGCACCACGGCAACCATGTCGCCGTTGAGCTCTCCCGCCTTGAACGCCGCCTGCAGCCCGTGCTGGCTGTGGAACACCCGCGCCGGCGCCTCGATGACCCGATGCTCGGGCTTCACCGCCGACACCTTGATCACCGCCTTGCCCAGATTGCCGCTCAACAGCTTCAGCCCGCCCGACGCCGCGAACGGCGCCTTGACGGTCGCCAGCACCTTGGGGTCGCCGGAGTGTTCCGGGGCCGGGGCAAAGCTGAGCTTGTCCTCGATGAGCAGCGCCTCGTTGGCATAGCCGGCGAGCCCGGTGCCGAAGACGGTCTTTACGTCCTCGTGCAGATAGCCGCCCTCAAGCAGCTCGCGGATGAGAAAGCCCATGCCGCCCGCCGCCTGGAAATGGTTCACGTCGGCGACGCCATTGGGATAGACGCGGGCCAGCAGCGGCACGACCTCGGAGAGGTCCGCCATATCCTGCCAGGTGACGGTAAGGCCTGCCGCCGCGGCGATGGCGACGAGGTGCAGCGTGTGGTTGGTCGAGCCGCCCGTCGCATGGAGGCCCACGAGGCCATTGACGATGGTCCTTTCGCTGATCACCTGCCCGACGGGGGTATAGTCATTGCCGAGCGCCGTGAGCGACAGCGCTCGCTTTGCTGCCTCCCGGGTCAGCGCCTCGCGCAGCGGCGTGCCCGGGTTGACGAAGCTCGCCCCCGGCAGGTGCAGGCCCATGATTTCCATCAGCATCTGATTGGAATTGGCGGTGCCGTAGAAGGTGCAGGTGCCGGGCGAATGATAGGACTTGGCTTCGGCTTCCAGCAGTTCGGCGCGCCCCACCTTGCCTTCCGAATAGAGCTGACGAACCCGTGCCTTTTCGTCGTTGGGCAGGCCCGAGGGCATCGGCCCCGCCGGAACGAAGACCGCCGGCAGATGGCCGAAGCTCAGGGCACCGATCAACAGGCCCGGCACGATCTTGTCGCACACGCCC
>Ga0207705_10004922_pt1 | contig 10026 bp, 7 predicted proteins | sample KBSC13metaG_FD_184314 | JGI IMG/M metagenome (GOLD analysis project Ga0207705, IMG submission 184314) | Corn rhizosphere microbial communities from Kellogg Biological Station, Michigan, USA - KBS C1-3 metaG (SPAdes) (version 2) | ecosystem: Host-associated > Plants > Roots > Rhizosphere > Soil ...
TCTTTTTCTCTGGGCGTCAGTTTCATTGCGCGCGGCGGTCAAACTTAATGGCGTTGAAAGAAGTGGCGGCGAAGTGCGCGACTATCCTAGCACTGTGCCGCCGCACGAGGAAACGGTCGAGCAACACGTTACGTACCCTGAACATAGCGGTGCAACGTTGCGCATCGGCCCCCAGCAAAAACGGACCGGAAACCGGGAGACTCCCGGTAGGGACTTCAATATGCGCGAATCCGAAGGCGCTCACGTGCACCACAACCGCAGCGGCCGAGCGTCGACGCGATGCACGAGCGGGCGCAATGTGAGCCAACACTGAGTCAACGTGTGCTGCAGCGCCTCCATCGAATGCGCGAGTGCGCGCACGATCAGCACGCCTTCCGTGACGCACGAGACCCCCGCGCGTTGCGACTCGTCGAAGGGCAACTGCCGCGCGAGCGTTTCGGCGAGCGCGTCGTTGCACGCGGGGCCGACGGCCCACAGCGTGCCATAGGCGGGATAACCCGCGAGGCCTTGACGCGCGATGCGAAGGGGATCGCCGGCCGTTAGCATCGCACGCTCGAACCAAAGCAGCTTGCCCGCCGGACCCACGATGCGCGCCGTGCTCGATAGGGCGCCGTCCGCCCAACGCTCGCCGGCGGCGATACGCCCAAGCTGCGTCGCGTCCCAGCCGAGCGCCGTCGCACCTTGCGCGAGCGTCAGCGTAAAGTCGAGCGCAATCTGCGCGCGATCGAACACGATGTTGTTTTGCGGGAGCCAATCGAGCTTGGCGTCGGGGCCGGCCGAGATGTCGATGCGCTGACGCGCTAAGCGGCCGTTCGATTTGTACCATTTCGCGGCGCCGGGTGTTGTCAGCACGGCATGCGCGCCCGCACCGAGTGAGACGTCGAGCGTCAAGGCATCGCCGCCCGCGATGCCGCCGGGCGGATGCACGATCACCGCATGGCACGTCGCTTCGCCCTCGGGGTAGAGCGGCTTTTGCACGCGCAAGGGGCCCATATGCCGACGATGAACGAGCGTCGTGCGTGCCCCGCGCTTTTCGAAACCGAGTGAGAGATGGGCCTGCCAGCCGTCGCGAGCGTGCACAGGCGGCACAACGGCATCGGCTTCGACTTGCGGTGACGAGGCTGGGTCGAATACGGGAGAAGACATGAAATGCGTCAGGCGTCGGGCGGGCCCGCGTGGGGAGCCCACGCGGCGTGTCAATGGAGGCGAGCATAGCACTTCGATGCCCGCTGGGCCGCCCCCGGCGGGCTGCGGCCCCCCGTGGAGGCACAACGAAGTGAGCGTCGCGGTCCTCACGTCACACAGCGATCATTTCGCGTACGCCACACGCGTCCATGTCGCGCCCTGCGCCGCTCGCGACGATTTCGCCGCGCCGCATGACCCAGTAGTGATCGGCAATGGCCTTGGCAAACTCGTAATACTGCTCGACGAGCAGCACCGTCATCCCCGTTTCATCGACAAGCTTGCGCAGCGTGCGGCCGATCTCTTGAATGATCGACGGTTGAATGCCTTCGGTGGGTTCGTCGAGAATCAAGAGTCGTGGCTCGCTCATCAGCGCGCGACCGATCGCCAGTTGCTGTTGCTGGCCGCCCGATAAGTCGCCGCCGCGCCGTTTGCGCATGTCCTTGAGCACGGGGAATAGCGCATAGATGCGCTCCGGGACCTGCGAGACGGCGCGCTTGCTGGCCGCGCCGACGAGCAGATTCTCCTCGACCGTCAGCCGCGCAAAGATATCGCGTCCTTGCGGCACATAGGCGATGCCGCGCGCTACGCGCGCAGGGGTCGCAAGCGCGTCGAGCGTTTCGCCGCCCCAGGTGATGGTGCCGCTTTTCGCGCGCACGACGCCCATCAGGCAGCGCATCAGCGTTGTCTTGCCCACGCCGTTGCGCCCCAGCAGCACAGTGAGCGAGCCTGGCGGCACTTGCATCGTTACGTCGCGCAAGATATGGCTGCCGCCATAGAACTGATTGAGTCCTGTCACATCGAGCATTGAAGCTTTCCTCGTCTATGCCGTGCGGTTGGGCGTTGTATCGATGAATCCGATGCCATGGGATGCGATGCGATTCGGTTCTCGGCTTAGCGGCCTAGATACGATTCGACGACGGCCTCGTCGCGCTTCACTTCATCGAGCGTGCCTTGCGCGAGTACCCGTCCTTCGGCCATCACCGTGACGCGCGACTGGGTGCCCGCGAGCGCGGCGACGAACTCCATGTCATGTTCGACGACGATCATCGAGCACGTCCCCCGCAGGCGGTCGAGCAGTGCGGCCAGCGCCATCGTTTCGTCGTCGGTCATGCCGGCGGCCGGCTCATCGAGCAGTAACAGTGCCGGCTGCTGCATCAGCAGCATGCCGATCTCGAGCCGTTGCTTTTGCCCATGCGACAGTTCGCCGGCCGCGCGCCGGGCTTCGTGCTCCAGGCCGATGGTGGCGAGCGTCTCTTCGATGCGAAGCTGCGCGCTCGCGGTGAGCCGCGCCCGTAACGAGGCATGCCAGCGCTTGTCGGTCTTCATCGCAAGCTCAAGGTTCTCCCATACCGGATGCTGCTCGAACACCGTCGGCTTCTGAAACTTACGCCCGATGCCGGCACATGCAATGGAGGGCTCGTCCATACGCGTGAGATCGAGCGTTTGCCCAAGAAAAGCGCGGCCGGTATCGGGGCGCGTGCGGCCTGTGATGACATCCATCATCGTCGTCTTCCCTGCGCCGTTCGGGCCGATCACGCAGCGCAGTTCGCCCACGTCGAGCGTCAGCGATAGGCCATTGAGCGCGCGAAAGCCGTCGAAGCTGACGGTCACATCTTCGAGATACAGAATCGTTCCGTGCGTGACATCGATGGTGCCGGGCGTGAGGATATGAGCCATCGGCGCGTCGCCGGCCGGCGACGCTTCCGACAGGACTGCTTGTGCTTCGTGAGAACCGCCGATCATTTACGCTTGCTCCGTTCGATGAGCGAGGCGGCGAGCCCCGCGAGGCCGCGGGGCAGCGCGAGCGGGACGCTGACGAACAGCGCGCCGAGAAAGAACAGCCAGTATTCGGGCAGGCGCGCGGTGAAGATGCTGCGCGCCGCGTTGACGACGACGGCGCCCGCGATCGGCCCGACGAGCGTGCCCCGTCCGCCGACCGCGACCCAGATCGCCATCTCGATGGAATTAGCGGGCGACATCTCGCTCGGGTTGATGATCCCCACTTGCGGCACGTACAACGCGCCTGCGATGGCACAGAGCATGGCCGATAGCGTCCAGATGAAGAGCTTGTACGCGAGCGGGCTATAGCCGAGAAACATCAAGCGTGTTTCGCTGTCGCGCATGGCCGTGACGATACGTCCGAGCTTGGACGTGACGATCGCGCGTGCACCGATAAATGCGAGCACGAGCGCGGCGAACGTCATCAGAAACAGCGTGACGCGCGTATGCGGTTGCGCGATGGGGAATCCCGCGATGCGCTTGAAATCGGTGAAGCCGTTGTTGCCGCCGAAGCCGGTCTCGTTTCGATAGAAAAGCAGCATCGCGGCATACGTGAGTGCTTGCGTGATGATCGAGAGGTAGACCCCTTGCACGCGTGAGCGGAACGCGAAAAAGCCGAACGTCCATGCCAGCAGTGCCGGCACGACGATGACCAGTGCGAGTGCGTACCAGAGATGCTCCGTGCCGCGCCAAAACCACGGCAGGGTATGCCAGTTCAAGAACACCATGAAATCGGGCAGATCGGCGCCATACACGCCGTCATGTCCGATGGCGCGCATGAGATACATGCCGATTCCGTAGCCGCCGAGGGCGAAGAACAAACCATGCCCCAAGCTTAGAATCCCGCAATATCCCCAGACCAGATCGAGTGCGAGCGCCGCGATGGCGTAGCACATGAATTTGCCGCCGATCGTCAGTGCGTAGGCCGATAGATGAAAGGCGCTCGATTCGGGCAGCACGAGCGCCGCGATCGGAGCACCGATGCCTACCGCGACGACCAGCGCGATGAGCGCGGTCCATGCCGGGCGAGAAAGTAATGTGCGCCGGTCGGGCAGGGCGAGCCGGCTCGGCACCGCGGAGGAGGCCGATGCCGCCGTACGGGTGGGCACCGCTTGCGAATCGTGCGACGCATCGGGACTGGCTGCCTGGGCGTCGGGCGCGGCCGCCGACGCGGGAGTGAGCGAATGCATCGTGGGCCTCATACGCTGCGTCCTTTTAGGGCGAACAAGCCTTGTGGGCGCTTTTGAATGAACAAGACGATCAGCACGAGGACGGCGATCTTCGCCAGCACCGCGCCCCACAGCGGCTCGATCGCCTTCATGAGAATGCCGAGGCCGAAGCTGCCCAGCACGGTGCCGGCCAGTTGTCCGACGCCGCCCAGCACGACGACCATGAACGAATCGACGATGTAGCTCTGACCGAGATCGGGTCCGACGTTGCCGATTTGCGAGAGCGCGCAGCCGCCGAGGCCCGCGATGCCGGCGCCGAAAGCGAAGGCGTACGAATCGACGAATGCGGTTTTGACGCCGACGCAGGCCGCCATTCCCCGGTTTTGCGTGACGGCACGCACGAATAGGCCGAGACGGGTGCGCGTGAGCACGCCCCAGGCGATGGCGACGACGGCCAGCGAGAACGCGAGAATGACGATGCGGTTGTACGGCAGAATCAGGTTCTGCATGACGGTGACGCCGCCGGTCATCCAGGTAGGATTGGTCACCTGAACGTTTTGCGCGCCGAATACGGTGCGCGTGGCCTGCATCAGTGCGAGGCTCGCGCCGAATGTCGTCAGCAGCGTTTCGAGCGGCCGGCCGTAAAGGCGCTTGAGCACGAGACGCTCCAATACGATGCCTACGCCGGCCGCTGCGATGAACGACGCCGGCACCGCGGCGAGCGGATACCAATCGAATGCATTGGGCAGGTAGTTGCGAAACAGATTTTGCACGACGTAGGTTGCATAGGCGCCGATCATCAGAAATTCGCCGTGCGCCATGTTGATGACGCCGATGACGCCGTAGGTGATCGCGAGCCCCAGTGCGGCCAGCAGCAGGACGCTGCCTAGCGAAATACCGGCGAACAGCGTGCCGACGATGCGGCTGTTGCGCTCGAGCGCATCGAGCGCCGCGATGCCTTGTTGGGCGGCCGCGCGCACGCGCGCATCGGGCTCGGCGAAGGTGCCGTCGGAGCGTTTGGCGACGAGCGGCCGCAGCAGCGGGTACAGATCGAGATCGTGGCGCGCGGCGACGAGTTCGACCGCTTCGAGGCGCTTGGCCGGATCCGGATCGGTGAGGGCGGTCGTCGCCCACAGTGCATCGAGGCGGCGCTTGAGCGCCGGGTCCGTTTCCTTCGCGCGGGCCGCGTCCACGAGCGGCTTCAACGACGGATCGGGGCTCGCGAGCAGTGTATCGACGGCGGCGCGGCGGATCGCGGGGTCGGCCGAGCCGAGCCTCACGCCGGCGAGCGTATGCGCGACCTTGCCGCGGAGCAGGTTATTGAGCGTGATCGCCTGGGCGTCGCCGATTGCGACGAGCTGCCCCGATGCGGCGTCCCGCGCATGCGCGTCATCGCCTTCCGCTTGAATCAGGATGTGGCCCGAACCGGTTGCCAACACTCGATCGTCGGCGAGTGCTTGGAGCAGCGTCAGCGCTGCCGCATCGTGCTCAGCGGCGAGCTTATCGACGACTGCCGCTTTCGCGTCGAAGTCGTCGTTCGCGAGCGGCGCAACCTCGGCTGCTGTGAAGGCTAAGGCCGCAGGCGCGGCGAGCGAGCATGACAACGCGGCGACGGCCAGCCATCGGCGTAAGGATCGATTCATGTGGGTGGCTACGAGCAAAACGGACTGGGGCGACCTCGAAACGGCATCGCGGGCGCGATCGAACGCCCCGCGATGCACTGGCTCGGGTGCCGCTCGATCGCGTACGGCTTGCGCTTAGGCGACTCTGCGTCGGCGCAAGAACTCCGGAATTGCGCTGACGATATCGGGCTTGCCTTCATTGCCTGCGATGAACGGGCTCCAAGGCTGCGCGCGAATGGCCGTCTTCGTTTTCCAGACGACGTTGAATTGGCCGTCACCGCGAATTTCGCCGATCATCACGGGCTTGTGCAGATGATGGTTGCCGTCCATCGATAGCGTAAAGCCCGAAGGCGCGGCCACGCTTTGTCCGATCATCGCCGCGCGCACCTTGTCGACGTCGGTGCTCTTGGCTTTTTCGACCGCTTGCTTCCACATATGGATGCCGACGAACGTGGCTTCCATCGGATCGTTGGTGACGCGCTTAGCGCCGCCGGGCAAGTTTTGCGATTGGACCCATTCGGCCCATTGCGTCTTGAATTTCGTATTGGCCGGGCCCTTGACTGACATGAAGTAGTTCCAGGCAGCGAGATGGCCGACGAGCGGCTTCGTGTCGATGCCGCGCAACTCTTCCTCACCTACCGAAAATGCGACGACGGGGACGTCCGTTGCTTTAAGCCCTTGATTGCCGAGCTCCTTGTAGAAAGGCACGTTCGAATCGCCGTTGATGGTCGAGACGACGGTGGTCTTGCCTCCTTGCGCGAACGCCTTGATGTTGGCGACGATGGTTTGATAATCGCTGTGCCCGAACGGCGTGTAGACCTCTTGGATGTCGGCGTCTTTGACGCCTTTCGCATGCAGGAATGCGCGCAGGATCTTATTGGTCGTGCGCGGATAGACGTAATCGGTGCCGAGCAGGAAGAAGCGCTTCGCACCGCCGCCTTCGGCACTCATCAAATATTCGACAGCCGGAATGGCCTGTTGATTCGGTGCCGCGCCCGTATAGAACACGTTGCGCGACATCTCTTCGCCTTCGTATTGAACCGGGTAGTAGAGCAGACCATTGAGTTCTTCGAATACGGGCAAAACCGATTTGCGCGAAACGGATGTCCAGCAGCCGAATACGCAGGCCACTTTATCTTGCGTCAGCAGTTGCCGCGCTTTTTCCGCGAACAGTGGCCAATTCGATGCGGGATCGACGACGACGGGCTGAAGCTGTCGTCCCATGACGCCGCCCTTCTTGTTGATGTCGGCGATCGTCATGAGCGCCGTGTCTTTGAGTGAAGTCTCCGAAATAGCCATCGTTCCCGACAGCGAATGCAGGATGCCCACCTTGATGGGGCCGCTCGCCGATTGCGCGCGAACGAACGGGCTTTGTCCTGCGAGCGCGAGTGCGCCGGAGAGCGAACCGAGCTTCAACAGACTACGACGTTTCATTTGCATCCCCTTGCCGGTGCTTAGACAGCGTTTATTGGAGTAGTCCGCTAAAGGCATGCATCGTTAAGAGGCAGATGCCGATGCGCGGACGGCCCTACGTTGCAAGGGGTATGCCAAGCGCGTCGTCATGAGGCGCGGCGCGAGTTCGCGCGGGAGTTGCGGCTGAGGCGAGGGTCGACTGCACCGATCGATGCAGCCAACTTGGTGCGCGACGCGCCGAGAGCGAGCGGCGTGCGCGATGTTGGGGAATGGGTGGGCTGTCGTCGCTCACCCTGCGGCGGCACGCTTAGTCGGGATTAGAAATCAATTTGCACGTTCGGCGTTAAAGGGGGATGGGGCGTTCTTTAGCGCGGGCGGATTTTTATTGCTAGTGCGGCATGTTTCGTGTTTACCACATGGGGCTAACACAGGGGGTTGCGTAGCCGATCGCACTGCTTCGATAATAACTGCGCTCAGTTCGGGGAGCCCATTTTATACGGGAGATCCGAGAGCGTCGTAATGAAAATGAAATAAAACGTGGTTCAACGATAACAGACTTCAATTAGAGAGCTATATATGGCCATTAAGAGAGCAGAACGGGGGCAGTTCAAGACGGGGGTTGCATGGACGGCGGCAGCGGCATTGGCGTTATTTGCGCTGGCCGGGTGCGGGGGAGGCGGCGGCAGCGCGAGCACGGGGGCGAGTGTCACTCAAGTCGCGATGCAGGGCACGGCGGCCGTCGGGGCGCCGATGGCGGGTGCGAGTATTACCGTCATCGATTCCAAAGGCGTCACAGCTGCGACCACGGCCGATTCGACCGGCAAATACTCAGTGACGGTGACGGGCATGACGGCGCCTTTCGTGATCCTCGCCTCGGATCCGAGTGGCGTCGATTCGACGCAAGTGTCGGTGTTGCCGTCGTTGACGAGCGGCTCGACGGTCATCGCCAACGTTACGACGTTGACCACAGCGCTCAGCGCCTTATTGACGAGTACAGGCAACCCGACCGATCTCGCATCGAACAGCAGCACGCTTGCGGCTGTCACGCCAGTGAAGGTAGCCGCTGCGATTTCGACTTTGAAGACGGCGCTCGCGGCCATCCTTGCCGCCAACGGCGTTGATGCGGCGTCGTTCGATCCGATCGGTACGCCATTTTCCGCGGACCATACCGGGCAAGACGGTGTGATCGATGCGGTCCAGGTCGTTGCCGACCCGAACGGCGGCAGCGAACTCGTCTCGACGGCCGATCCTTCGACGAGCGTTCCGCTCAGCACCGGGACGAACGCGCCGACTACGCTGCCCGCGCCGCCCGCTGTCGGCGGTTACTTGACCTCGCTGATGTCCGAGCTTTCGCAATGCCTAGCCGGTACAAGCGCGGCATGCGCTCAAGCCATCGACGCGAGCTATCTCGAGAATGGGTTTACCTCGTTCCCGAACGCACATTCGGCAGCGAGCGCTTCGGGTGTAACGTTGGGAACTGCGCGTACCCTGGAGTTCTTCAAGAGCGGCGGCACGCAAAAGGCGTTAGTGGAGTTGCCTTATGTAACTAGTGGAGGAAAGACACATACGCTTGTCACGATGGTGCAGCAACTGGGCAACGGCAGTTGGGACATTATCGGCAACCAGCAACCGTTCAACGTCTCGATCGACTCGTTTCTGTCGCGCAAGCAATTTCTCGATGCGAGCGAAGTGCAGTTCGGGCGCTATGAAACCGGTGTCGGCATCAGCATTCCAGTTGGCGCGGCCGGCACGCCCAACCCGGTCAACCTCGCTTCAGCCCGTGTGACGGGCCCCGGCATCAACGGCACGGCCTTCCTTGTGCCGCGCTCGGGCGTCGGCAACGGATTGCTTGCGCTGACCAGCACGGCGCAATCGCAACCTCCCGTGGGCGGGCTGCTTTCGACATCGAACACGAGCTTATACCGATGGTCGTGGCAAGCGCTCGGCGGCAGCGCGAATGGAACCTTCGCTCCGGGCGCGGGTGGGTTCGGTTACTACACGCCGTCGCCGATCGATGTGTCCCAAGTGCCGAGATTTGCGACTTACACGGTCACGTTCTTCGATTCGACGGGTACGCAAATCGGCCAGCCGTTTTCGGTTGTGAACCCGTCGCCGGTGCTGGCCGCTTCGGCAGGCCAGGGCGTGCTATGGCAAACCATGGCCGCCGATACGGTATCGAACTTGATGAGTCCGACCGGGTCGCTCGCGGGGCAGCAGGCGTCGGCGACGCTCTCGTGGTCGAACTTGGTCAATGGTGCGAACGTCGCACCGCTCGTCGGCGAGGTGCAACTGCAAGCGGTGCCGGGCACGGGCGTCAACGCCACCGAGGTCGACGGCTGGTGGATTGGACCTTCCACGTTTGCGGCAAGCGGCAGCTATTCGGGCACGGTCACGGCCGGGGTAGATCAGTCGGGAGTGCAGCGGTGCGCGAGTGCGTGCGCTTTTCCCGCGCTGCAGACAGGCGCGTCGCGGCTTGCCCAACTCTACTGGGTGATCGGCCAAACGGAGTACTTCAATATTTGGAAGTACAACGACTGACCCATTGATCGCTGCGGACTGTGGCGTCGGAGTTGAAGATGCAATGCTCCGCGCCGCAATGGTTCATCGACCTAGTAAATCGCCGTTGGCCCGAACCGTTTCGGGCCAACGGCTTTTTTCGAATCGACGACCGATGCGGCAACGGCGACACGCTGCGTGTCGCCGCCGGATGCGCGCGGTATTTTAGTGGCGCGTTAGTAAAGCGTCAGTAAAGCGGCACTGTCGGATCGACTTGGCGGGACCAAGCGTCGATTCCGCCTTGCAGGTTGAATACCTGCTTGAAGCCGCGCCCTTCGAGGAACATACCCACATTGGCGCTG
>Ga0207705_10004923_pt1 | contig 10025 bp, 10 predicted proteins | sample KBSC13metaG_FD_184314 | JGI IMG/M metagenome (GOLD analysis project Ga0207705, IMG submission 184314) | Corn rhizosphere microbial communities from Kellogg Biological Station, Michigan, USA - KBS C1-3 metaG (SPAdes) (version 2) | ecosystem: Host-associated > Plants > Roots > Rhizosphere > Soil ...
TCACCAGCAGGTTCAGCCGCTGTGACGATCGCAGCATTGCGGGGTCGGCCTGGGCTGCGGCGGTCGCGACGATCTGGTTGCGGGTGAGCACCAGCTCACCGACCAGCCGCATCAAAGTGTCGAGCAGGTTGACATCGACCCGCAACGACGCATCGGCCACTGCGATCGGGTGCGACGTCGTGTTGCCACTACGTGCGTCGGTCTGGATCGCGAGCGCTTCGCGTACCTGATCGCCGGTGGCCTGGCCGTGGTCGATCAGGATTTCACCGAGCGGCCGGTCGTCGCCGAGTTGCTGCTCGAGCATCGCGACCGCCAGGTCGGTGTCGTCGACGCCGGCCTGCTGCTTCAGCAACTCACCGAGCAGCGGAACAGTCGGAGCGGGCGCCGGTGGCCCCGGTGGCTCCGGCACCGCACGTGCAGGGCTGGCAGGGGCGGCCGCGCTGGCAGGGGTGGCAGGGGTGGTCTTAGTCGCGCGGACGCGCTTGGTGCCGGCGCCCTTGCCACGTGCTGGCTTCGACTGCGACTCAGGGCGTTCGCTGGCTGGAGTTTCGCCATCCGGGCTCGCGGCTGTGGCGGTCGCGGCTTCTTCGCGCGCGCGCGCTGCGTCGGCCTCGTGTGGCGCTTGCAGCGCCGTGAGACGCGCGACGAGTGCGGCGTGGTCGCGGTCATCCTCGGTACCGGTCGCCTCGATGGAGGCGAGGATTCCGCGCACCGCATCGATCAGGTCGAGCAAGCCGGTTGTGCGCTCCTGATCGAGCACCAGCCCGCCGTCGCGCAGCTTTGCGAGTAGGCCTTCGCCCGCGTGGGTGAGCGCTTCGAGCTTGCCGAACGCAAGGAAGCCGCTGGTGCCTTTGATCGTGTGGATCGTGCGAAAGATGCTCTGCAGCAGGTCGCGCGAGTCGGGCTCACGCTCCAGGCCCACCAAGTCGCGGTCGAGCTGGTCGAGGTTCTCGTAGCTCTCCACGAGGAACTCGCGCACGATCTCGTCGAACTCGTCCATCAGACTCCTCCGCGCGGCGCGCGGCGTCCCGCGGACCGGCACTCGTCGCAACCGACGGGTTCTGCATCGGCATCGCAACGCGATCCCTGAGCCGCGAGAGCGGACAAGCTACACAGCCGCGAGAGCGGACAAGCTACTGACCGACTCGTCCGTCGATCCGCTCACGAAGTAGGTCGGCGTGGCCGCAGTGCCGGGCGTACTCCTCGATCATGTGGAGGAGCACGTCGCGTAGCGGAACGGTGTCGCCGTCGCGCATCGTGCCGCTCGTGCCCAGGTCGGGCGTGGCATCGACGACCTGTTGCGCGAATGCCACCTCCGTGCGCCAACCCTGCCAGGCGGCTTCGACCACGGCGGGCTCGCCGGTCGCGTCATCGAAGGCGGCGTCACGATTGTCGGCTGTGCGAAACAGCGGCGGCGCGTCTTGCCCGGCCATCACCTCTCGGAACCAGAACCGTTCGACGTCGGCGAGGTGCCGCAAGAGCCCGAGCAACGACAAAGTGGACGGCGGCACCGAGCGCCGCGCCAGCTGCTCGGCGTCGAGGCCGGCGCACTTCAGCTCAAGGGTCAGCCGGTAGCGCCGCAGGTAATCGAGCAGGTTGGTGCGTTCGTCGAGTACGCCGGCGTCGGCCTGACTGCCGGTCTCGCGCGGATCGTCGTCGGGGTCGATCCACATGTCGGCGTAGACGGTCGACTGGGTCCAGCGGGCGGGGACGTCGTCGGGCTGTTCGATGTCGACCATCTGGCGATCGTGAGGCACACGTACCGCTGATCGCAAACTCGGGCTGCGGGTGCAAGGCGAAGAGTGCTAGGCAGTGCCGGGCAATGCCGCATCGGGCGGGGCAGCGCCTGTCGGGACAGCGTCAGGCAAGGCGGCCCACGGCTCGTGAGCTGGAGCCGCCCGCTGACCCTCGGCGCAGTGGGCGCGCAGCGAACACCAACCGCATTGCACCCCGGCGCGCGCTGGGTAGGCGTCGGGTTCGCTGGCCGGCGCGGCCACGATCTCGTCGGCGATCGCCTCAGCCCTGCCCAGGTGCCGGGCAAGCGACTCGTCGGTGTGCTCCCAGGCGATCACCTCACCACTCGGCACGTGGTGCAGTTCGACCTTGCGACACGGCCGCCGCATCGTGCGCGACGCGGTGACCGCGTAGATCGCCAGCGCGAGTGATCCGCGGGCGTCGTCGGTGGTAGGTGCACGTCGTCCGACCTTGTAGTCGACGACGACGAGCTCGCCTTCGCGGTCGTCGAGCCGGTCGACCCGGCCCGACAGTGCGAGCCGCTCGGTACGCGCCCCGAGGGTGCGCTCGACGCCGAGCGGTTCGATGTCAGGGTGCAGGCGGGCGGCATAGCTCTCGACCATCTCGCGCGAGCGTGCACGCCAGGTCTGCGACTGCACTTCGTCGCGGAATCCGTCGGTGAGCCAGCCGGCATCGAGGAGTTCACCGGCGCCTTGCGGGGTGCGGCGCTCGCGCGGCAGCCGCCACCACCCGGCGAGCGCGTTGTGCACGCTGGCGCCGAGGCTGTTGTGCGCCCAAGGCGGGCCCGGCGTCGGGCGAGGCCGGTCGACGTACTTCATGCGGTACGCACGCGGGCAATCGACCCAGGTGTTCAGACGTGACGGCGTGCACGAGAACAGCCGCCTCGGCATGCCGACGAGCGTGCCCTGGACCGGTTCGGCGCCTGCAGTCATGTGGCCATCGTGCCGGTCGGCACCGACACACCGGGTGCCGGTCGGCACCGACACACCGGGTGCCGGTCGGCGCTGTGAGTGCTAGCCCCGCACGATGTCGGAGTCGCGCAGCGGCCGATGACCGCGTGCCATCGCCATCGCCTCACCCGTTGCGCGAACCCGGCCCGGCGCGGCTCCCCCGGCAACGGCCCGGGCAATCGCCTCGGCCGGCAGCGGCACACCTGACGCGACAAGCACGAGATTGCCGTGTCGTCGTCCGCGAAATACCGACGGCTCTGAAATTACTGCCAGTTCTGGAAAAACCTTGGCCAGGACGGCGAGATCGGCACCGGCCTTGAAAAACGGCACTCCATCGGCGACGTTCAGCACGTAAGCGCCGCCCGGACGCAGGATTTCCCTTACCAGCAAGGCAGATTCGACCGTGGTCAGCTGCGGCGGCACCTCTGCATCAAGAAAAGCATCGCGGACGACGAGGTCAGCAGAATCCGTGGCCAACGCCGCCAAGCCCACGCGGGCATCGCCGATCCTGATGCGTATCCTGCGGCTCCTCGGCAGCGGCAGCTGCATGCGCACCAGTTCGACGAGTGCCGCGTCGAGTTCGAACACGATCTGCTTCGAGCCGGGTCGAGTAGCTGCGATGTAACGCGCCAAGGTCGCCGCCCCGCCACCGAGATGCACAGTGTCGAGTGGTGTTCCCTCGCTAGCAAGGCAATCGACCACATCGCCGAACCACTGCACGTATTCGAAGACGAGGTAACGCGGATCGTCGAGGTCGACATGTGAGTGTTCGACGCCGTCGATCAGCAAGGTGAACGCATTGCGGCGGCTGGCATCGCGTATCAACTCCGCCACGCCGGTGTCGATCGTGAACGACTCGCCCGCCGCCCGTCGTCCGACGATTGAGAGATTGGCCTTACGCGTCAAGGAAAGCCCTGATGCCGTCGGCCGCTAGCTGCACGGCGATCGCCGACAGCAACAGGCCGGCGATTCTGGTGACCAAGGTGACTCCGCTGCGGCCGAGGAAGCGCAGGATCACCGTCGAGAACCGAAGTGTCACCCACAACACGATGTGAACGGCCACAATTGCCGCCCCGAGTGCTACGGCGTCGCGGAAATGATGCACGCTCTTGTCGAACACGATCGTGGCTGCGATCGCACCTGGGCCTGCCAGCAATGGAGTACCGAGCGGCACCATCGAGACGTTGACGTCGTCGCTCAGTGTCGGTTCGGCACCCCATCCCATCAACAACTCGAGTGCGACCAGTAACAAGAGCAGCCCGCCGGCCACCTGCAGCGCAGGCACGGTGACATGCAGATATTCGAGTACCTGCTGACCGAACAAGGCGAACACGACGATGACAGTGAACGCAGTGAGCACCGCCAGATCGGCACTGCGTCGGCGCGCAGCTTTGCTGTGCGCACCCGTCAGCGAAAGAAAAATCGGCACAGAGCCGGGCGGGTCCATGATGACGAGCAGTGTCACGAAGACCTCGCCGAAGAAGCGCGCGTTCACGTCGACACGACCGAATTGCCGCTGGCCCTCGCGACGAGTTCGCCGTACACAACGCGGTCGGTGGTTTCTGCGCCGATCGGCGTCGACTTCACGGTGCCGTGGTAATCACTCGACCCGGTTACCAGCAAATCCAGCGATGCCGCGATTTCGCGCAACCTCTCACGCGCCGCTTCGTCGTGATCGGGGTGGTCGACTTCGATGCCGTCAAGACCCGCGGCAGCAAATCGCTCGATCGCGGATTCGTCGACGACTTGGCCACGCGCGGACGCCGCCGGATGAGCGAACACGGTCACTCCGCCGGCCGCCCTCACCAACTCGATCCCGCGTTCGGGCAACAGCGAATACTTCTCGACGTACGCCCTGCCGTCGTTTGAGATCCACTCCGGGGTGAACGCCGATGCGATGTCGGGCACCACACCGGCGTCGACCAGCGCCTGCGCGACGTGCGGGCGGCCCACCGCACCTGCACCGGCGATCCGCACCACCTGCGGCCAGCTGACCGGGGCGCCGAGCTCGACGAGCTTGTCGACCATCGAGCGCGCCCGCCGCACGCGATCAGTCCGCAGCAATTCGAGCTCGGCGACCAGCGCCGGATACGTCGGGTCGAACAGATAACCCAGCAGATGGAGGCTCACGTCGCCCGCGAGACAGGAAAGCTCGATGCCCGGCATCAAACCGAACCGGCGGCGCGCGGCCGCGCCGGCGAGTCGCCGCACCGCCGCCGTCGCTTCGACATAACCGTCGACGGTGTCGTGATCGGTCAACGCGACGACATCAAGGCCTGCGGCGTAAGCAATCTCGACCAGATCCGCCGCCGAATCCGAACCATCGGAGGCGTTGCTGTGCGCGTGGAGATCGATCCGCATCTGCGCTCGCGCCGTCCTCGCCTGGTCTACCGGGTTCATGGGCAGGCGTCGCTCACGCGATCACCGTAGCGCCAGGCTATCGACGTCCGGGATCGTTGATCTGTGTCAGTTCGGTGAGTCGCGGCGTCAGCGCGCCGTACGGGACGTCGGGGCATCCGGTGCGGTCGGCGAGATCTCGTAAACCCAGGTTCTCGAGTAGCAACACGCCAGCGGCTGCCGGCCATAGCAGCGCCCACACCCAGGCCGCCTTGGCCTCGCCGACATAAACCGCGAGATCGGGTCCGGCGTCGATGTTCCACATCGCGGTGGGGTGGCCGGCGGCGTCGACCTTCGCGTGCGCCGGCCCGTCGTCGAATTGATCACCGGGATCAGGACCGGGCAGTCCGGCGAACCGAGCACCGAGGCCGACGCCCGGTGATTCGGACACCAGCAGCAGGTCGCCGGCCCCACCCAATGGGGCCGGCCCCGAACATGCGACGACGGCAGCAACCGCGCCCGTTCTTTCGTCGCCCGCGTAGGCGAAGCCGGTGATGAGCCATCCGGTCGGCAGCGGCCAGGGCAACCAGAGCGGCACCTGGCTGCGCACCCGCAAATCGTCGAGACATTCAGCGACCGGCCGCAGCACGGGCTGCAGCGGCGGTACCGCGCCATGGCTGTCGCACTGCCACGCGCTTGACCAGAGGCCGGGTGGGTGGAGCTGACCGCCGCAGCGCGGGCAGGTCGGCTTTGCCTTCATGTGTCCGACGGTGTCCCAATGACGCCGCCGCCGTCAAGACGTCAATACGCTGACTGCCATGGAGGATTGCCGTGGATGAGGCGGAGGAGGCCGCTGAGGTCGAGGTCGCAGCCGTGGGAGCTATTGCGATCCGTGACAGCGCACTGCTGCTCGTGCAGCGCGGCCACGCACCCGATGCCGGAAAGTGGTCGATCCCCGGCGGACGCGTCGAGCCCGGAGAAACTGACGCCGAAGCCGTCGTCCGCGAAATGGCTGAAGAGACCGGGTTCTCGGTCCGCGTGGTGCGGCTGGCCGGTGAGATCGTGCGACCCGGCCCGAGCGGCGGCAGGTACCGGATCCGCGACTACGTGGTCGACATCATCGGAGGCACTGCACTCGCCGGCGACGACGCTGCCGACCTGGCGTGGGTGCCGTTCGCCGACCTCGGTGCCCGCGAACTCACGAGCGGTTTGCTCGACGCGCTGACCGAATGGACCGTACTGCCTTGATTGCGCATTTCTGTGGGCCCAACGTAGGGCACAACTAACCGGCGCAGTGGCTGCGTGACGGTGCAGACTGTGTCTTGCACGCAGCGCCGCTGCGAGTAAGGCATCACACACGAGGGAGATCGCGCATGGCGTCGCCGCCGTCCGGGCCTGCCCTCCACCAATCGCCCACTCTCGAGGCCGTTGCGGCGCATGCCGGCGTCTCTCGGGCAACGGTCTCGCGCGTGGTCAACGACTCCCCCAAGGTGAGCCCCGAGGCAAAGGCCGCCGTCGAACGCTCGATCGAGGCACTTGGTTACGAACCCAACCGGGCGGCACGCTCACTCGTCACGAAACGAAGCGACACGATCGCACTCGTCATCGCCGAACGCGAATCGCGACTGTTCGCCGACCCGGTGCTCGCCGGCATGGTCACCGGAATCGCCTCGACGCTGTCGAGCACCGACTACATGTTCGTGTTGCTCACCGCGCAAGGCGACGAAGACCGCATCGCCCGGTACGTGCGCAACCGTCATGCCGACGGCGTAATTTTGATGTCGCTGCACGGTGATGCCGCACTGCTCAGCATGCTCGAAAAGCAACATATGCCGGCTGTTCTCAGCGGTCGCCCGTTGAGCAAGCACGTGATCCCATACGTCGACTCCGACAACGAGGGCGGCGCGAAGGCAGCCGTCGAATATCTCAGCGCCCAGGGCAGAAAACGCATCGTGACGATCGCCGGCCCGGCCGAGATGTGCGCCGGCATCGACCGCCTCGACGGTTTCAGGAAAGGGCTGCCGAGCAGCGACCGTCGTTCGTGGCGACACCTCGTGGCGCACGGCACGTTCACCGAAGAAAGCGGCGAGGCCGCGATGACAGAACTCCTCGAGCGGGTGCCCGATCTCGACGCAGTATTCGCGGCGAACGACCTGATGGCGGCGGGCGCGCTTCGCGTCTTGAAGGCCGCCGGGCGCAAGGTGCCCGACGACGTCGCACTCGTCGGCTTCGACGATTCGAGCGTGGCGCGCCACACCGATCCCGAACTCACCAGCGTGCGGCAGCCGATCGAAGAACTCGGCCGCAACATGGCGAAGCTGCTGCTGATGCGGCTGCAGGCACCTGACGTCGTGCCGCACTCAGTTGTGTTGCCCACGGAATTGATCGTTCGCGCGTCAGCCTGAGCGGTTACCGCACGCCGTTGGCGGCAACAACGTCGCGGTACCAGAACCCACTGTCCTTGATGGTGCGCACCTGCGTGTCGAAATCGACGTGCACGATGCCGAATCGCTGGCTGTAGCCAAAACCCCATTCGTAGTTGTCGAGCAACGACCATGCGAAATACCCGCGCACGTCGGCCCCGTCGGCAATCGCCTGGTGCAACGCGACCAGATGTCCACGGAAGTAATGGGTCCGCTCGACGTCGTGCACTGCGCCGTCGGCCACCACATCGTCATACGCCGCACCGTTTTCGGTGATGTAAATGCCGACTTCGGGGTAGTCACGGTGTAACCGCATGAGCAGGTCGTAGAAACCGCTCGGGTCGACCGGCCACCCCATCGCGGTGTGCGGCAGTTGCGAGTGCGGCAAAAACTGCACCGATTCGCAACCCACCCAGGTGTCGTCGGCTCGGCCGCCGCCACGGGTGTCTGTACCGCTCGGGTCATACGCCGCGAGCAGCGCAGGTTGGTAGTAATTCACGCCCAGCAGGTCAATCGGCGTGGCGATGATGTCGAGATCGCCGTCCTGCACGAATGACCAGTCGGTCAGGTGCGAGGTGTCGTCGATGACATCAGCGGGGTAGCGACCGCGAAACACCGGTTCGAAGAAAATGCGGTTGCCGATGCCGTCGATCCGGCGCACCGCCTCAAGATCGGCCGGTGAATCCGACGCCGCCCGCGGCGAGACCGGGTTGAGAGTGATCGAAAGTTCTGCGCCCGCAGGCAATTTATCGCGTAACACCTGTGCTGCAAGACCGTGGCCGAGCAGCAAGTGATGCACGGCCGATAGCGCGGCCGCAGGATCCGTACGACCAGGAGCGTGCACACCCGACGAGTAACCGAGATAAGCCGAGCACCACGGTTCGTTCAACGTCGTCCAGGTACTTACCCGGTCGCCCAACGCGTCAGCGACGACGGCGGCGTAGTCGGCAAATCGGTAGGCGGTATCGCGGTTTGTCCAACCCCCGGCGTCTTCGAGCTCTTGCGGAAGGTCCCAGTGATACAGCGTCACAACAGGGGCGATTCCGGCGTCGAGCAAGGTATCGACAAGTCGCGAGTAGAAATCGATGCCGTCAGCATTTGCGGGGCCCGAGCCATGCGGGACGATGCGCGGCCACGCCGTCGAAAAACGATACGCACTCAAGCCCAGCGACGTCATCAACGCAACGTCTTCGGGGTAGCGGTGGTAGTGGTCGCAGGCGACATCGCCGGTGTGGCCTTCGAAAACCTTGCCGGGTGTGCGCCCGAACGTATCCCAGATGGACGACGTACGGCCGCCCTCGTGTGCAGCGCCTTCGATCTGATACGCAGCCGTCGCGGCCCCCCAGACGAATCTCTGCGGGAAGCGCAGCAGTTCGCCGTCCGCTTGCTCGACGCCGGGCGCACGGAGAGCCGCAACGCTTGGTGATGTCATGGGTGGCCGCTCCTCGGCGTTTGTACAAGGCGTGTAATAACGGTCCGACCACGGTATCGACCCGGCTCGTGCCGCACCTTCGGTTCGCGTGGTTCCGGAACAAGATTGCCCCGATCTTGTGAGCGCTTTCTTGTCCCGGTATGCCTACGCTTGGTGCGCGGAGGGGAGTTCGCATGGATGACAGGCGCACGAGCAGCCGCGGAGCCGAAACACGCAAGCCGATCAGGGTCTTCCTGCTCGATGACCACGAGGTCGTGCGCCGGGGGGTACGCGACATGCTCGAGGCGACGCCCGAAATCGTGGTGGTCGGTGAGGCGGGGTCAGCCGCCGAGGCGCTCGCGGCCGTACCCCAACTCAAGCCCGACGTCGCCGTGCTCGACGTGCGGTTACCCGAAAGTGACGGCATCGCGGTCTGTCGCGACATCCGATCGCAACTGCCCGGCGTCGCGTGCCTGATGCTCACCTCATTCACCGACGACGAAGCACTGTTCGACGCGATCATGGCTGGAGCCGCCGGCTATGTGCTGAAACAGATTCGCGGCGCCGACCTCGTCACTGCAGTCAAGACCGTTGCCGCCGGCCACTCGATGATCGATGCGAACGTGACCGCACAGGTGATGGAACGGCTGCGCGCCGGTAACACGGCCGCAGACGCGGTCAGTCATCTGACCGAGCAGGAACGACGCATTCTCGATCTCATCGGCGAGGGTCTCACCAACCGGCAGATCGGCGAGCGGTTGTTCCTTGCTGAAAAGACGGTGAAGAACTACGTCTCGAATCTGCTTGCGAAGCTGGGAATGCAACGACGCACCCAGGTCGCCGTGCTGGCCAGCAGGTTGAAGCAAAACGACGGCCACTCCACCTAAGACCACGCCACTTCGGACGCTCCGGTCGCCCGATCGAGAGCGCCGGCTCACGAGAGACCGTTCATGGTGCCGGCACTCGCACGGGACCTTCTCCCCTTTCCCGATAGCACTGGTATCCGAGACGATGGCGCCGTGGCCGGCAGCGGCGCGGAATCGGGGCTCGCGATCGCATTAACTCGCGAAGATTGTTTCGATCGGATCGCTGTCGCCACGTACGGCCGGATCATCTATACGCGCGGTGCATTACCCGCCGTGCTCCCCG
>Ga0207705_10004930_pt1 | contig 10020 bp, 12 predicted proteins | sample KBSC13metaG_FD_184314 | JGI IMG/M metagenome (GOLD analysis project Ga0207705, IMG submission 184314) | Corn rhizosphere microbial communities from Kellogg Biological Station, Michigan, USA - KBS C1-3 metaG (SPAdes) (version 2) | ecosystem: Host-associated > Plants > Roots > Rhizosphere > Soil ...
GCTGCTGAATGCAATCGATAATTTCGATCCCTCTTTCAACGTTCAGCTCAAGACTTACGCGGAGCACCGGATTCACGGGGCGATTATGGACAGCCTGCGGGATCTCGACTGGGCGCCGCGCGAGACGCGCAAGCGCTCGCGGCAGATCGAGCAGGCGATCCACACGGCGAAGCAGCGCCTGGGACGCGAGCCGCAGGAAGAAGAGATCGCGGCCGAGCTGAAGATTTCGACCACGGAGTATCAGCAGTGGCTGACGGACGCGAAGGCGGTGGAGATCCACCGGCTGGTGGCGGATGATGAACGCGGCGGCCTCAATCTGCTGGACGTGATTTCGGACGACGAGAGCCAGTGGCCCTCGCAGATTGTGGAGCGAACGGAGCTGGAGCGGATTCTGGCGCTCGCCATCGATCGCATGCCGAAGGCCGAGCGGACGGTTCTCAGCCTTTATTACTACGAAGAGTTAACGCTGCGCGAGATAGCGGAAGTGATGAGTATGCATCTTTCGCGCATCGGCCAGTTGCGCGTACAGGCGATTCTGCGCCTGCGCAGCCATCTGGAAAGAGTTTGGTCCACACGCCGCGGATTGAAGCGGTAAGCAAAGACGACAATGACGAACTATAAAAATAATGTCGCGATCGACGCGTGGGTGACACGCCTGGGACGCGTCCTGGCGGAAGATGCCGGCAGCCAGCCGGTGGTCCGCCAGACGCCGTTTGAAGTCCCGGACGCCGCCGCGGAGATGCTTTGGTGGACCTCGACTGATGCCACGCCGGTGACCGTTGGGATCAGCGCAGCCGATGCTGCCACGCTGCAGAAGCTGCGAAGGAATTCCGAGGCGGGCGCGTCAGGCTTTGCCGACATGCTGACGCGCTCTCTCGGACGCGGCGAAAGCGTGGATCAGCTTCCGGCAGAGGCAACGAACCGGGCGATATATCGCGTGGAGTTCGCGGGCGGCGAGAGCGTGAGCCTGCTGGTGGCGGTGGCCGAAACACCGCAGCAGGACACGTCGAATCTCGACATGCTGATGGATATCGAGCTGCCAATCATGCTGCGCTTCGGCAGTACGCGGATGGCGCTCAGGGACATCGCCGGCCTGAGCTCGGGATCGATTATCGAATTCGACCGCGGAGTGGATGAGCCGGTGGAAGTGATGCTGAACGATCACGTGGTGGCGCGCGGCGAAGCGGTGATGGTGAAGGGTGCGTACGGCGTCCGGATCTCCGAGATCGCCAGCCGGCGCGAGCGTCTGATTTCGTCGTCAGCGGCGGCGGGGGAGCAATTGGCGTGAACTGGCTGATGAATCCGGTCAACCAGATCGCGGTTCTTTGCGGCGTCCTGGGGTTGGGGATGTTGGGCTCGCTCACGCTCTGGATTTCGACAAAGATGGATGTGCGGGCGCTGAAGAAGGCGCTCGAAGATTATCGCGAGGCCACGGACGCGAAGCTCGAAGAACTACGCACGGCGCTCGAGACTGCGAAGGAGACGATGACGGCGCCGGTGGCGACAGCCGCGCCAGTGGTTGCGGGCCCGCTTTCCGTGCAGGGGCTCGACCTGACGAACCGTACCAAGGCACTGCGGATGGCTCGCCGTGGTGAACCGGTGGCTAGTATCTCCGCGTCACTGGGCGTTGCGCAGGAAGAGATTGAACTGCTTCTGAAACTGGAAAGGCTGCTGGAAGTTCCAGCAGCCTGAGTTTCCGACCTGAAAAATTGAGCGAAGAAAAACTAGCTGGCCTTCTGGAGATAGCCGGCGTTTTCAAAGCTCCGCATCTTCATGATGAGAGTGGTGCGCTTGATGCCGAGGCGATTGGCCGCCACGGTCTTGTTACCCCCGCTCTGCCGTAAAGCCTGATCCAGAATCGCCAGCTCAAACTGAGAAACCGCGGTATCGAAATGAATGGGTTCGGTCAGAGGAAGCGAATACTGCGGCACAGTGCCCGAGGGCGTGCTGCGCGGGCCGGTGTCCGAGAGACCGAAGTCTTTCGGATAAAGAACGTCGCGGTCGCCGCTGATGGCAACAGCCATTTCGACAGCGTTTTCGAGCTGGCGCACGTTGCCGGGCCAGGAGCTGGCGCAGATGCGCGAAAGGGCTTCGGGAGAAAGACGCTTCAGCGGAATGTCTTCGAGGTTGCAGATCTTCTTCACGAAGTGGCTCACCAGCATCGGAATATCGGTGGTGCGGGCGCGCAGGGCGGGCATCTGAAGAGGAACCACGTTGAGGCGGTAGAACAGATCGGCGCGGAACGTGCCTTGCCGGACCTTTTCCTGCAGATCCACGTTGGTAGCCGCGATGACGCGAACGTCAATCTTGATGGATTCGGAACTGCCGAGGCGCTGGACTTCGCGGTCCTGCAGGACGCGGAGCAGCTTGGCCTGGAGTTCGAGCGGCATGTCGCCGATTTCATCGAGGAAGATGGTGCCCTGATGGGCCTGCTCGAAGCGGCCGATGCGCAGGGCGGCGGCGCCGGTGAAAGCGCCTTTGGTGTGGCCGAAGAGTTCGGCTTCGAGAAGATTTTCGGGGAGAGCGCTGCAGTTAATCGCCACCATCGCGTGACGCGCGCGCGGGCTGGCCGCATGAAGAGCTCGCGCCGCCATTTCTTTACCGGTGCCCGTTTCGCCGGTGATCAGCACTGTGGAGCGGCGCGGCCCGACGAGGCGGATGGTTTCCGCGATCGCCTCCATGGCCGGGCTGTCGCCGATCAGGAAATTGCGCCAGGGTTCGGCGGTGTGCGAGGTTCCGAGGCGGACTTTATCCTGGATCCGCTTCTGCGTAATGGAAGCTTCAATCGCGTCCCCCAGTTTGTCGAAACCGTCGCTCGCATCCATGCAATTCGCGGCGCCGGCGTGAATCAGCCGGACCGCCATGAACGCGGTAATCTCAGTGCGGCGGAAAATCACCGGCACGTGGGCATTCACGGACTGGATGGTTTCGAGGATGTCGACGGGCTGTTCGCTCGCCTGGGTATCGAGGACCAGAATGCAATCGGCCTCTCCGGCGGCCGCCAGAACCTCATTCAGAGAGGTATGGAAGCCCACGGTGTATCCCGAGACAACTTCCTGCCACTCATTTTCAGCAGCAAACTCACCCCGATTTTCAGAGGTTCCGAGGATCAACAGTGTTTTGCGCGACATATTCGGATTTGGTTGTTAACTGTAGTACGAAGGAGTAGTATTTCAACATTTGCCAGAACATTCTATGCTCATTTTGGTTATCATTCCCGGCTCCGACGCGGTTCTGCATCTTTTACAAAAATATGAATTTAGGCACGCTGTTAACCGAAGTGAATGACCCGGATAATACCTTGGGTAATCTTGTCGGTGGTTGTACCGAATGGTACGATCAGGCTGGCAAGTTAGTACGGACGCACTATGAGTATTCGCATCCAGAATGACGTTATATCCCATGGCGTTACGCCCGATGTAAACCGCACGGGCGAGGCGGGCCAAGCAGGCCTGGGTTCGGGCCGGGGCCGGGTTACAACAGCGACGGCGGGCGGCGACCAGATCGAGATTTCGAGCGCCGCGCAGACGTTCTCAGATGGAGTCCACGCCAGCAGTGCGCAGCACAGCGCGCGGGTGAAGGAACTGAGCGCCCTCTATGCGAGCGGACACTATCACGTGGATTCACATCAGGTGAGCCGCGCGCTGGTGAATAGCGGTATCTCGTCGTCGGCGCCGGCGGCAGGTAAGGCGTGACACCTCAGCATCAGGCGAGCGAGCAGGTGATCGCGGCCGGACAGAGATTAAGAGAAGCGGCGGACCGGTGGAACGCGACCGATCTTGCCTCTATAGAAAGCTGCAGGTTTTCTCTGGAGCAATCCGCGCTCGAACTGCACGAGTTGCTCGATAACGTGCGCCGCATGCCAGGTCAAAATATGACGGTTCTTGCAACGGAGCTGAGGCAGATTCAGAACGACGCCGCACGCCTGGGCCGTCTGACTGATGCTTCGGCTGCATTTCTGCGTTGCGCGCCCGGCGCGAGCGGGAACGAAAGCGGCTTTTACGGCGCGGACGCGACGCGCTATTCCGTTCCCGACGCGGAAGTGCGCGGCACCGAGGCGTAACCGATGTCACTGACCGCGGCCCTCAACAATTCGGCGAACTCGCTGACGGTTCTCCAGCAGGCGCTGGACGTGATTCAAAACAACGTCACCAATTCGTCGACGCCGGGTTATGCGGCGCAAAAGCTGAATATCACGGCTCAGCCGTTCGATGTCGCTTCGGGCGCGGCCGGCGGAATCGCCGCGCAGGGACTGATCAGCTCGCGCGATTCGTACGCGGATTCCGAGGTGCAGCGGCAGTTGCAGGTGCTTGGCGGCTTCACGGCGCAGGCGCAGGGCACGTCCGCGCTGCAAAGTCTGTTCGATGTCACAGGAACGAGCGGCGTACCGGCGGCGTTGAACAATCTTTACACGGCATTTTCGGCGTGGAGCGCTTCGCCGACCGACGCATCGGCGGAGCAGAACGTGATTTCCGCGGCCGGCAGCTTTGCAAATGCGGTGTCGCAGCTTTCGCAGGCGTTGCAATCGCAGGCCAAAGGGTTGAACAGTCAGATCGGATCCACGGTGGGTCAGATCAATTCGCTCGCGGGCCAGATCCGCCAATACAATCAGACGAAGCTGCAGAATCCGGACCCGAATCCGGGAGCCGATGCGAGCCTCGAGAATACGCTTGAACAGCTTTCGCAGTTGACGAATTTCACGGCGCTTTCGCAGCCGGATGGCACGGTCACCGTACTGGTGGGCGGTGGTTCGCCGCTCGTGATCGGCAATCAACAGTATTCAATTTCCGCGCAGGCTCAGGTGGATAACAATCCGCCCGCGGGGAATCCCCAATCGACACCCACCTCTCAGATTCTGGACGATCAGGGGAACGACATCACGGCCTCGGTCACTGGAGGTCAACTGGGCGGACTGCTGGATGTGCGGAATCGCGTGCTGACTTCCATCATTGGCGATTCGCAGCAATCGGGATCTCTGAATCAGTTCGCGAAGACATTCGCCGATACGGTGAATAACATTTTGACGTCGGGAACGACTTCGACCGCAACGGGCGCGCCCGCGGGTCTTCCGCTGTTCACCTATAACAATGGCGATGCGACGTTCTCAGCCGGAACCCTGGCGGTGAATCCGGCGATTACGCCGGCGCAACTCGCGCCTGTGGACGCATCCGGCAATGCCAACGGTAACGCCAATCAACTGGCTTCGCTCGCCACTGCGTCAAGCCAGACCGGCGGGCAAAGTTTTGTTTCGTTTTTCAGCGGTATTGCAGCAGGCGCCGGGCAGGAGAATGCGACAGCCCAGAGCAATGCGACGCTTCAGCATCAGGTGGTGAGCCAGACGCAATCGCAGCGCGATCAGATTTCCGGCGTTTCGCTCGATGCGCAGGCAGCGGCGCTGCTCGAGTTCCAGCGCGCGTATCAGTCTGTCGCGCGCGTCCTGACAGTGATCAATTCGCTGGCGGATTCGATTCTTGCGATTGTGCAGCAGTAAGGCAGAGGACGTTTTATGGATCTGACGATTAGTGGAGCCAATCAGCAATATCTGGCGGATCTGCAACTGACGCAGGCGCAGATCCAGCAGGCGCAGGCGCAACTGAGCTCGGGGTACCGGCTGCAGCGGGCTTCAGACGATCCAGGGGCGCTCAGCCAGATTTACGAGCTCCAGACGAAGATTGCGATCAATCAGCAGACGCAGAAAAATCTCAATGGCGCGCAGACGGAACTGAGCGCGGCCGATTCCGCGCTGCAAAGCTCCATTACCTCGCTGACATCGGCGATTACGCTGGCGGCGCAGGGCGCGAATTCCAGTTACACCGCCGCACAGCGCGCGAATCTTGCGATCCAGGTGCAGGGTATCCAGCAGTCGCTGGTCAGCCTGAGCCAGACGCAGGTAAACGGCAAGTATATTTTCAGCGGCGATCAGGACACGCAGCCGCTCTATCAGCTCGATTCCACGCAAAGCAATGGCGTGAAGCAGCTCGCGACGCCCACCAATACTCGCACCATTCAGGACGTGAATGGAACGGCGATCGCGACCGCTCGGACCGCGACGACGATTTTCGACGCGCAGGATTCGACCGGCGCTCCGATTGCCGGCAACGTATTCGCGGCGGTGCAATCGCTGATTACGGCGCTGCAGAACAATGACACCGCAGGCATCCAGACGGCCAGCGACGCGGTGAAATCCGCGAACGAATATCTGAACGGACAACTGGCTTTTTACGGAACGGCGGAGAATCGCGTGGCGGACGCCACCCAGCTCGCTCAGAAGTTCATGGTGCAGGACCAGAGCGATCTGGGCGATGTGCAGAATACGGACGTGCCGACGGCCGCCCTGGAAGTGACCCGTGCGCAGACGCAGCAGCAGGCGGCGCTGGCGGTGGAGGCGAAGGTTCAGCAGCAGCCGAATCTCTTCAGCCTGCTCGGATAAAGGGAATTCACGATGTCAGTACAGGAAACAATTCCGGACGGGCCGCTCTGCGAACCGCTTCCCGCCGGTCAACTGGCGAGCAATGCAGTCGCGACGATCGGGGAACTCCATCACGCGTTTCTGAGGTCGGCCCAGAACGAAATGGCCGAACTGCTCCAGGAACCCGTGACGTTGAGTTTCCAGGGCGCGAAGCAGGGGCCCATAGCCGCGTCGATGAAGGGAACCAGCAACGGCGATCGCGCGATTGAACTCGATCTGTCTCCGCTGAGCGGTTCGGCGTACATTGTGTTTCCGCCCGCTCTGCTGTTCCGCGTGCTCGATATTCTGCTGGGCACTCCAGCGGCGGCGCCGGCCGAAGAAGAAAATGAAAAGCCGCGCGCGGTCACCGGGATCGAGCTGTTCATCCTGCGGGAATTTTTCGAAGTGTTTGCGAAGTCGCTTCGCGCGGCGTGTGAACAGGTTTATCCGGCGAAGTTCGCGCTGAAGTCTTCGTCGTTTGAGGAAGACGGGCCGGCGGTTCCCGAAGACGCTTCGGAATCCGCGCTGGTGCTGCGGTCCGGAATCGAACTGGGCGGGCTGAGCGGCGATTTCGTCCTCGCGCTGCCGACGTTCCTTGCCCGCATGGCGCAGTTGAAGTCAGCCTCGTCCGCGGGGCGCGATGGCGATCCGGAGCCGATCGGCGGCGGCATACTGCGGAATTTGGGAGCGGCGACTCTGAGCCTGGACGCGGTGCTGCAGGGCGCGACGATTCGGATTCGCGACCTTCTGGCGATGGCGCCGGGTCAGGTTCTGACGATCGGAAATTCGGAAGACTCGTCGTTCGATTGTCTGGTGAACGGGAAACAGCAGTTTACCGGCTCGCTCGTGCCGAGCGGTGAACGGTGCGCGCTGCGCATCGAGACGCTGGCAGGCGCGCAGGAATCTCAGTTGACGAACGAGCTTTCCGCCGAGAGGTGATGAAGCAGGTCGAACCAGACTCCGACGCGGGCGCTTTCGTCACGTGTTGCGAACAGGTCCGGAGATTCTTTCATCCGCATTGCAATCGACTTCAGTAGTTCCACACGGTCGTCTTCATTTCCATCATTCGGAATCAGTGAAACGCGCGAGACGCGATCCAGTTCCTGATGCAGTCGCGCGCGGTCTCCGGAAAGCCACACATCGAGAAGAGATTTTGCGAGGACGGCGGCGGGACAAGTGTCGAGGGAACTCACCATACAAGAGTCTCTTCGGACACTTTTACAAAAACTCGAACCCTTTTTCGCTCTAAATCAGGCCCTGCTAACCGATGTGGGGAACAGGCAGGATAACGGATGATTAGTGTCACACGACTGAACCGCACCTGTCTGGTGTTAAACAGCGATCTGATCGAATTTATTGAAAGCGCGCCGGATACGGTTATCACCCTGACAAATGACCGGAAACTGACGGTGCAGGAATCGGTTGAGGAGGTAATCGAAAAAGTTCGAGCCTGGAGGCGATCGCTGGTATCGCCGGATTTTCCTCAGGGTGTAACAGGTTCGCGATGATGATGCGCGGTGAAAGACCGAAGCATGGCTGAGAAACATGGCTGACGAACAAGAGCAACAGGAAGGTAAGCCGAAAGGCGCCTCATCCAAGCCGGATTTCGCGACGATCGGCGGTATCGTCGTGGCTCTGGGCGGTATTGTCGGCGGAATGATTCTCGAAGGGGGAAAGGTTTCGGACATCTCCCAGTTCACCGCGGCGCTGATTGTGCTCGGGGGGACATTGGGAGCCGTCATGATCACCACGCCGCTGGGCACAGTGCTTGGCGCGGCGAAAAAATTCGGCTCGGTGTTTTTTGGTAAGCAGGAGTCGCCCAGAGCAGTGATCGAGGAGATCATCGGCTACGCGTCGCAGGCCCGGAGGGACGGCATTGTATCGCTCGAAGCAGCCGCGTCCCAGATCGCGGATCCGTTTCTGAATAAAGCCCTGAGCCTCGCGGTGGACGGTGTGGAATCGGCCACGATACGCGACATCATGGAACTGGAAATTCAGGTTATGGAGGAACACATCGAGGCGGAGGCGAAAGTCTTCGAAGCGGCGGGCGGATATGCGCCGACGATCGGGATTATCGGCGCGGTCCTGGGTCTGATTCAGGTGATGAAACATCTCGCGGATATCGATGAAGTGGGGCGCGGTATCGCGGTGGCATTCGTTGCGACGATCTACGGCGTGGCAGTCTCGAATATTCTTTTTCTGCCGGCGGCGGGCAAGCTGAAAGCACGGGGTAAGGAAACGATACAGATTCGGGAACTGATGCTGGAGGGCGTGCTGGCGATCGCGAATGGCGTGAACCAAAAGTTGATCCGGCTGAAGCTGGAAGGATATCTGGGGCATAAGGCGAGCGCGAAGAAGAAGGGCGAAGCCGCGGCTGCAGCCGTGGCGGCGGAGGCCTGACGCTTGGCCCGCAAGAAGAAACATCCGGAGCATGAGAACCATGAACGGTGGCTCATCTCCTACGCGGACTTCATCACGCTGCTGTTTGCGTTCTTCGTGGTGATGTTTGCGTCATCGCAGACAGATAAACACAAGGCGCAGCAGGTATCCGACTCCGTGACGAAGGCGATGGAGAATGGAGCCGCGAAGGCGCTGGTGCACGAAATCCTTGGCGGCACGGTGGATAACACCGGGAAGGGCAGCGCGATGATGAAGGGCCCCGGTGGATCGCAGAAGATCACGGCGCCCCGGCAGGACATACCGCCGGATAAGGTTGCGGTCACGGAGCTGATGCCGTCGATGGAGTACCTCAGTAAATCCCTGGCGCAGGAAATCAAGGATCATAAGGTCGACGTGAAGCTGGAATCGCGCGGACTCGTGGTGAGCCTGCGGCAGGCGGCGTTCTTTCCCTCGGGAGGCGATGAACTGGCCGATCCTGGAAATTCCCAATCCCTGAAGAAGATTGCGGATGTCCTTAAAGGACTAAGCAATCCGATTGTGCTCGAAGGCCATACGGATTCGATTCCAATCCATAATGACCGCTTTCACAGCAACATGGAACTTTCCGCGGCGCGCGCGGTGGCGATTCTGAATCTGCTGACCGGCAAATACGCGATTCCATTAAGCCGCTTTCACATCGCGGGTTACGGCGATACGGTACCAATTGATTCGAACGACACGCCGGAAGGGCGGGCGCACAATCGACGCGTAGACCTGGTCATTCAAAGCGCCGCCGTGGTGGTGAAGACGGATGTCAACGGGGCCGCCCCGGCGGGTGCAGACAAAGACGCTCCGGGGAAAACGGGAGAGGGGAAGCCCTCGCCGGCGCCCGCAACAACAGCAAAAAAATAGGGATTCGAATTGGCGATGCACTTGCTTAAAGTGACGCCAATGCTCCGAATACCGACTAAATTCTTTGGCGATCGCGAGTGCGACGTCGATTCGATCTACACGTTTCCGGCTGGAGTGCCGGGTTTTGAGGACCAGCATTCGTTCTGTTTTTTGACGATGCCTGGGTCCGAGCCGCTGCTTTTCATGCAGAGCACCTCAACGCAGAACCTCTGCTTCGTGATGCTGCCGATTCTTGTGGTGGACCCGGATTACAAGGTGGCGCTGGCCGGCGAAGAACTGGC
>Ga0207705_10004937_pt1 | contig 10012 bp, 8 predicted proteins | sample KBSC13metaG_FD_184314 | JGI IMG/M metagenome (GOLD analysis project Ga0207705, IMG submission 184314) | Corn rhizosphere microbial communities from Kellogg Biological Station, Michigan, USA - KBS C1-3 metaG (SPAdes) (version 2) | ecosystem: Host-associated > Plants > Roots > Rhizosphere > Soil ...
CTTGGCACAGCGGCTGTCGTCGCCATGCCGGGAACGGTTGACCTCTGGAACGCCAAAGTCGTCCGTAGTGCAATGGGCGCCGTCTTCTTTCTCCCCGCCATTCCTTCTACCTGGGACGAACTCGATGCGTTCCGCCACCGCGAGTCGTTCGCCCTCTGGGGCGCTGACGGCGCAGGCACACCCGTCTATGAGTTGAAGCCGCCCGAGCGCCTTGCGCTCGTCGTCGGCAACGAGGGCGCCGGACTCTCCGACGACGCCCGTCAGCGCGTCGATCGTCTCGCCGCGCTCCCCATCGCCAGCACCGTGGAATCACTCAACGTCGCCGTAGCCACCGGCATCCTGCTCTATCAGCTCCGTTCATGATGCCTACTCTCTTCGTCACCGTCACGGCGTTCCTCGTCGGACTCTGCATCGGCTCCTTCCTCAACGTCTGCGTGTCGCGGTGGCCGCAGGATCTGAGCGTGGTGAGCCCACGCTCGCGCTGCCCGAACTGCGGGCATCAGCTGGCCTGGTTCGAGAACATTCCGCTTGCGAGCTGGCTTGTGCTCCGCGCGCGCTGCCGCTGCTGCGAGGAGCCCATCTCGGCTGTATATCCGCTCGGCGAGCTGACGATCGGCGTCCTGTGGGCGCTCACCTTCGCGCACTACGGCCCTGACTTCACCGCGCTGCGCATCTCCATCTTCCTCACCATCCTCGTCGGCGTCGCGCTGACGGACCTGCAGCACTACCTCATTCCCGACGGTTTCACCGTATCGGGATTGCTGTGGTGCCTCGCCACGGCGCTCGTCGCGCCCCTGCTCGTCGAGACTCCGCTGTTCGCCGGACCATTCGAGGCCCTCATCGGCGCCTGCGCCGGTGCGGGACTCATCGCCATCATTGGCTGGCTGGGCGAGGCTGCGCTCAAGCGCGAAGCGATGGGTATGGGCGACATGACGCTGATGGCCTTCGTCGGCGCCGCCCTCGGACCGTCTCGCGCACTCGCCACCGTCTTCGTCGGGGCCACCATCGGCGCCGTCGCCTTCCTCGCCGTCGTCTACCCGATCGCCTTCCTCCGTCGCGGTCGCGTCGCCCAGCAGACCGAGCTCGCCCTCGGCAGCTCGGAGTCCGAGATCACGCTCCCACTCGTTCCTTTCGGCGTGTTCCTCGCACCGGCGGCGGTGATCATGCTGTTCTACGGCGACGAGCTGCTGAACCGCGTGTTCCTCGGGATGTGATCGAGGCGCTGCCCGACAACTCGACGGCTGAGGTCCCCGTTCGTGCCGTGAGTGTGTCGTGCCAGGTGACGGCCTCACTGCACTCGGTCGGCTGACGGCTTTCACTGTCGCGTCAGCCGTTTGCAGTGGGAAGTGAGCCCGAGTTCCGCGTCGAGTCGTATATTTACTCGATGCCCGACCCCTCTCCGGCCCTCGACCGCTTCACCCGCGATCTCACCGCCGACGCTCGCGCCGGCCGGCTGGAGACGGTGCGCTGTCGGGATGAAGAGATCGCGCGAACCGTCGACATCCTGCTCCGGCAGGGCAAGAACAACCCCGCGCTCGTCGGGCCCGCCGGTGTCGGGAAGACGGCGATCGCCGAGGGGCTGGCTATCCGCATCGCCGACGGGAGCGTGCCGCTCGCCGTCCGCGATCTGCGCCTGCTCTCACTCGACGCCGTCGGCCTCGTCGCCGGCACCACCTACCGCGGCCAGTACGAAGAGCGCCTTCGCGCCATCGTCGCCGAAACCAGTGCGGCGGGCGATGTGCTGTTGTTCGTGGACGAGATGCACAACCTCATCGGCCAGGGCAGCGCGAGCGGCTCGCCGATGGACGCCGCGAACATGCTCAAGCCCGCGCTCGCGCGTGGCGAGTTCCGCCTTCTCGGCGCCACCACCGACGAGGAGTACGATCGCTGGATCCTCGGCGATCCCGCCCTCGAGCGGCGCTTCCAGAAGATCGCCGTGCGTGAGCTCTCGCCCGCCGAGACGCTGGAGATCCTGCGCACCCGCGTCCCTTCGCTGGCGCGACATCACAACGTCGTCATCGCTGATGCCGCGGTGCGCGCCGCCATCGAGCTGACCGATCTCTGGGTGCCCGACCGGCGACGCCCGGACAAGGCGATTGACGCACTCGACGAAGCGTGCGCGCACCTGCAGGCCACGGCGCAGTACTCGCCGCGGGCCGAGGAACTGATCACGAGGCGACGCGCGGCGGTCAGGCAGGCGCGTCCCACGCCCGCGCCGCGCGCTGCTCCCGACCTCGATCGCATCGCGCGCGACGGCATCGCGGTCATCGAACGCTTCGGCGCCGAGATCGAGGCGGCGTTCGCCACCCAGACCGGGGGGCGCGGCGCCCCGCCACCGACGCCGACATCCGCGCCGGCGTCACCTGCTGCATCGACGACCACGCCACCGGACGCTGCCGCTCGCGCCGCGCTGGACGTCGAGATCGAACGACAGCTACTCGATGATGGCATCGTCGTGCGCGGGCACGACGTCGCTCGCGTAGTGGGACTCATGACCGGACGGAGGGTGGAATGGGAGGAATGAGCGGCCGTCGCGTTGCGCTCGGGGTGACGGCGCTGCTGGTGGTCGGCGTGAGCGCCTGCCGGAAGAACCCCGCGGGCGATGGCCCATACGCGCAGGAAGTCGCCGACGCCGTGCCGCGTATCGAGCAGGCGACCGGCATGAAGTTCAAGCGCCCGCCCAGGCTCGAGCTTCGCAGCAAGGAGCAGGTACGCGACTTCCTGCTCAAGCAGTTCGACGAGGCTACTCCCGCGGCCGAGCTGCAAGGCGAGGAAGCAGCGTACAAGCTGCTCGGGCTGATCCCCGACAGCATGGACCTGCGGAAGTTCCTCATCGCCGTGCTCACGGAGCAGGTGGTTGGCTACTACGACCCGGCCAGCAAGGTGCTGTACGTCGTGAAGGGTGCGGACGACAAGCTCGCCGGCATCACCATCACCCATGAGCTCGTGCATGCGCTGCAGGATCAGTACGTCAATCTCGATTCCATCCAGCACGCCACCGACGACAACGACCGGCTGTCGGCGGCGCAGGCAGTGATCGAAGGGCAGGCGCAGTACGAGCAGCTCTCCATCATGCTCGGCGGCTCGGAGAACATCGCGCTCAAGGTCGGCGGTCGCGATCGCATCCGTGAGATGATCCGCGACAACCAGAGCTCGATGCCCGTGTTCGCCACCGCGCCGATGGTCATCCAGGAGTCACTGCTCTTTCCCTACCTGAGTGGTGCCGATTTCGTCCAGCGTTTCGAGGAAAAGCGCGGCAAGGTCAATCCCCTCGAGCATCTCCCCGTCTCCACCGAGCAGATCCTTCATACCGACGCCTATTTCGGCAACCCGCCCGACGAACCGAGTACCGTCACGCTCCCTGCGCCGCGGGGCGCGCAGAAGCTGTATGAGAATGATCTCGGCGAGTTCGGCGCTCGGCTGCTGCTCTACCAGTTCCTGCGCGATCTGGACCTCGCCGCCCGGGCAGCCAGTGGCTGGGATGGCGATCGCTATGTGGTTCTTCAGGGACAGGGCGGCCGCGGGATCGTCTGGGCCAGTGTGTGGGACTCGTCGCTCCAGGCCGCGCAATTCTCCGATGCGCTGGTGCGCGCGACGCGCGCTCGCACTGGAGCGCCCGAACGCAATGTCGGCACGGGCGGGGCGACCTACGCGTGGCACGGACGCACCATCTCCATCCTGCCCGAAACGATCGCCGACCGGCCGGTGATCGTCTATTCCGATCTTCCTGATGGAATGAGCGCCGACGTCATCGACGCCGGCGCCATCAGGATCACGTCGCGTTGACCGTGGCGGGCTCCGTGGAAACACGGAGCTTCGCCGCTGACTCGCTCGGCGCAGGAGGCCGCTCGTCCGGCACGCCGTCGTCGCTGCCGAGCGGCAGCAGCGCGAGGCGGAGCACCTCGTCCATCGTCGCGACGAAGCTGAACGCGACCTGCTTCTTCACCTCGTCCGGTACTTCGCGCAGGTCCTTCTCGTTCGACGCCGGCATGATCAACTGGCGCAGGCCGGCCCGATAGGCGGCCAGCACCTTCTCCTTCACGCCGCCGATCTCCAGCACCTTGCCGCGGAGCGTGACCTCACCGGTCATCGCCACGTCGCGCCGTACCGGCCGCTGCGACAACGCACTCGCGATTGCCAGTGTGAGCGAGATGCCCGCGCTCGGGCCGTCCTTCGGGATCGCGCCGGCCGGCAGATGCACGTGGACGTCGAACTCCTTGAACGTGTCTTCCGGAATGCCGATGCTTTCGGCGCGTGAGCGCACATAGGAAAAGGCGGCGTCCACGCTCTCGCGCATCACGTCGCCAAGCTGGCCGGTGACGGTCAGCCGCCCCGATCCCGGCATGCGCAGCGCCTCGATCACCATCAGGTCGCCGCCGGTCGCCGTCCAGGCAAGTCCGGTGACGACGCCGATCTCCGGCACCATCTCGGCCTCTTCCACTGCGTAGCGCGGGATGCCAAGCACTTCTTCCACCTTGTCGGCGTCAATCACCCACGCGCCTTCCTCGCCTTCGGCCTTGGCGCGCGCACGCTTGCGCATGATCGCCGCCAGGTTGCGCTCGAAGTTGCGCAGTCCCGCCTCGCGAGAGTAGCGGTTGGAGATGAACGACAGCGACTCGTCCGTGAACTGGATGTCCTTGTCGCTGATGCCGTGCTCTTCGAGAAGACGCGGCAGCAGGTAGCGCCACGCGATCTCCACCTTCTCCTCCACCGTGTAGCCGGCGATCCGGATCACTTCCATGCGATCGCGCAGCGGGGCGGGGATGTCGTAGAGGTTGTTCGCCGTGCAGATGAACAGCGCGCTCGACAGATCGAACGGCAGGTTCAGGTAGTGATCCACGAACTCGTCGTTCTGGTTCGGGTCCAGCACCTCGAGCATCGCCGCCGTCGGGTCTCCGCTGGGGCCCCCACCCGACATCTTGTCGATCTCGTCGATCATGAGGACGGGATCCTTCACCTGCACGCGACGAAGCGCCTGGATGAGGAGCCCCGGCATCGCACCGACGTACGTGCGACGGTGCCCGCGGATCTCGGCCTCGTCGCGCACGCCGCCGACGGAGATGCGGTAGAACTCGCGCCCGATCGACTCCGCGATCGCCTCGCCGAGCGACGTTTTGCCCGTGCCTGGGGGACCGACGAAGCAGAGGATGGGGCCATGCGGGTCGCCACCGCGCAGCTTGCGCACGGCGAGGAACTCGATGATGCGCTCTTTCGCTTCCGTCAGTCCGTAGTGCTTCTCGTCCAGCGCTTCCTCGACCTTCTTCAGTGCGATCTCCTCGTCGCCCGACCGCTTGTTCCACGGCAGCGCGAGAATCCAGTCGAGATACGTGCGAATGACCTGGTACTCGCTCGATGCGGGAGAAAGCTGGCGCAGTCGTTCGGTCTCGCGCCGCGCTTCCTGGCCTACGCGCTCGGGTAGCTTCGCCTCGTCGATGCGCTTCAGCAGCTCGACCGCTTCCTTTTCGCCCGGATCGGTCTCGCCCAGCTCCGCCTGGATCGCGCGAAGCTGCTGGCGGAGATAGAACTCGCGCTGGTGCTGCTCGATCTTGATCTCCGTCTGGCGCTTCACGTCTTCCATCACTCGCGCCCGCGCGACTTCGCGCTCCAGGCGATTGAGGATGAAGCGCAGGCGCTGGCCGACGTCGAGCCGCTGGAGCACCTCGTCCTTGTCCGAGATCCGGAAGTTCATGTTCGTCGCCGCCAGGTCGGCGAACCTCCCCGGATCGGAGACATTCATCTTCAGGATCGCCGGCACTTCGTCGGGAATCCGGTCCACCAGTTCCGCGAGGGTTTCCGCAGCCGAGATCACGCGCGTGACGAGATCGTCGAGCTCCGCAGGATCGGCCGGCGTCTCCTTCGCGCCGCGCACGGCTGCGACAGGGTAGGGCTCGTTCTGCGTGATCTCCTCGACGACGATGCGCCGGAGTCCCTGCAGCGTGATCTGCACCGTGTCGCCGGGCAGATTGATGCGCTCGTGCACACGCGCCGCCACGCCGACGCGCCCGATGAACTTCTGCGAATCGATCGGCTCGTCATGGTCGCCGCTCGCCACTACCAGTGCGACGACGAGGCCGGGCTCATCGTACGCGCGCAGCAACGAGAGATTCTCGGGCGCCCCCATCTGCACGGCGATCGTGCCGAGTGGATAGACGATGGTGGACCGCAGCGCCATCAACGGCAGCGTCGGCGGCAGCTCGGACTTCAGGATCTCTTCCTTGCGCTGGGGCTTGGCCATGGTCTCGTAAAGTAATGTCGTGGTGATGACTGGTCACTGAGCAGGACGCGCGCCGGACGATGAGGTAAAGCGGGCGCGGGCGCGGCGCGTTTGCACCGTAGCGAGTCAGAGCGGCGCGCGCTTCGAGCGTTCTGCGAAACGCTCCACCAATCGGACTGGACGCTCCATCCAGCTCCGCTCCCGATCGGCGGCACTTCGCGCCGCCGCCCCGACAGCGAGCCGCGGGCGAGCGCTCCGCCAGTGAGGCACCGGCCGACGCCCGCAATGGCGGCGCCTCCACCAGCTATCAGTCCGAGTTCGCTTGTCGTAAGTATCGAACGTGCCTAACTTTACTGGATATGTTTGATGAGCTCAGTGAAAAACTCGAAGCCACCTTCGCCCGCCTGCGCGGGCGCGGTGTGCTCAGCGAGGCCGATATCAAGGAAGGGCTTCGCGAAGTCCGCCGCGTCCTTCTCGAAGCCGACGTCAACTTCGCCCTCACGCGCGAGTTCCTCGAACGCGTAGAGAAGAAGGCTGTTGGAGTGTCGCAGCTGAAGGCCGTCTCGCCGGCTCAGCAGCTCGTCAAGATCGTCTACGATGAGCTCACCGCGATGCTCGGCGAAAAGCGAGAGGGGCTCAAGCTCAGCTCGGTGCCGCCCACCGTCGTCATGATGGTCGGCCTGCAGGGCTCGGGCAAGACGACGAGCGCCGCGAAGCTCGCGCGCAAGATCAAGGCGGAGGGACGTCCCACGCGGCTCATCGCCGCCGACATCTATCGCCCTGCCGCCATCGACCAGCTCGAGACACTCGGCCAGCAGCTCGACGTGCCCGTGTACGCCGAGCGCAATCAGCCGGACGTCGTGAAGATCGCCCTGGCCGGCATCGACCAGGCGAAGCGCGCGCGCGATCGCGTCGTGCTCGTCGACACCGCCGGCCGCCTGCAGATCGACGACGAGATGATGGGCGAGCTGGAACGGCTCAAACAGGCAATTCGCCCCGATGAGATCCTGCTCGTCGCCGACGGGATGACCGGTCAGGACGCGGTGAAGATCGCCCAGGGCTTCGACTCGAAGCTTGGCGTCACCGGCGTGATCCTCACCAAGATGGACGGCGACGCGCGCGGCGGCGCCGCGCTCTCCATCTACGGCGTCGTCAAGAAGCCCATCAAGTACATCGGCGTCGGCGAGAAGACCGATGCGCTCGAGGATTTCCATCCCGACCGCATGGCGGGTCGCATCCTCCAGCAGGGCGACATCGTCACCCTCGTCGAGAAGGCGCAGGGTGCCTTCGACGCGGAAGAAGCGAAGAAGATGGAGAAGAAGGTCCGCAAGGAAGGAATGGACCTCGAGGATTTCCTCACGGCGATGAAGCAGATCGAGAAGCTCGGCCCGCTCGAGGGCATCCTGAAGATGCTGCCTGGCGTGAACAGCAAGATGCTCAAGCAGGTGAAGGGGGCGGACCCGAAGCGCATGAAGCACATGGAGGCCATCGTCCTCTCCATGACGAAGGAGGAGCGCCGTAAGCCCGACGTCATGAACGGCTCGCGCCGCGCCCGCGTCGCCAAGGGCAGCGGCCGCCCCATCCAGGAGGTCAACCGCCTCCTCGAGCAGTTCCGCGAGATGCAGAAGATGATGAAGAAGATGGGCGCAGGGGCGGGCGGCGGCGGGAAGATGCGGATGCCGCCGGGGATGTTCGGGGGATTGCGGTAGGAGGTCCGACGTGAATCGCGAGACGTGACCACGGACGCCGTAGCGCTTCTCGTCTCACGATTCACGATTACTATTAAAGCCGGGTGCGTGCCGGAACTACCGGCGTCGCGAGGAGCCCGAGCAGCAACAGATCCAGGAATGGAGTAGCCAGTGGTCAAGATTCGCCTCCGCCGTGTGGGCCGGAAGAAGGCCCCCATGTACCGTATCGTCGTCGCCGACTCCCAGAGCCCGCGCGATGGCAAGTTCATCGAGATCGTCGGCCAGTATCAGCCCCGCACGGGCGATCAGGCCCTCAACCTCAACACCGATCGCGTCAACCACTGGCTCGACGTCGGCGCGCAGCCCACGGACACCGTCCGCTCGCTGCTCCGCAAGGCCGGCGTCCTCAAGCAGCGCCACGAGACTCGCCTCGCCGCCAAGCTCCAGGCCAACGCAGTTCCGCTGAAGAGCAAGCAGGAAGAGGCGTAGCGAGCAGCGCCGGGATGACGACACCCGATCCCGCGTTCCTCATCGTCGGGCGGGTGCGCAAGGCACACGGCATCCGCGGCGAGGTGGTGGTCGAGCTGTTGACCGACGAGCCGGACGCGATCTTCGCGTCCGGCCGTCGTGTCTTTGCCGGCAACGCCGCCGGCGACCTCGCGCGCGACCGGCAGGAGCTGCACATCCGCTCCGTGCGCGACTTCAATGAAGGACTCCTTGTCGCGTTCGCCGAAGTCCCCGATCGGAACGCGGCCGAGCTCTGGCGCGGTCGCTACCTCCTCGCGCCGGAGAGCGAAGTTCCCGCGCCGGAGGAGGATGAGGTCTACCTCCACGACCTCATCGGCATGCGCGTCGATCTCGACGACGGCACCACCATCGGTAGTATCGAGGAGGTCTACGAGCTCCCGCTGGGCCTCGCCGTGGATGTGCGCCGCATCGCGCCGCGTCAGGATGAGACCGTGCTCCTTCCATGGGACGAGCGCACCGTCAACTCCGTGGACCGACAGGCGCGGGTCATCGTCGTCACGCCGCCGGAAGGGTTGCTCGAGTGAGGATCAACGTCGTCACGATCTTCCCCGAGTTCTTCGCGGCGCCGCTCGCGCTCAGCATTCCCGCGCGCGCCGCAGCCGCCGGCCAGGTGACGTATCGCGTCGTCGACCTGCGCGATCATACCCATGACCGCCATCGCTCGGTGGACGACTATCCGTACGGCGGCGGAGCAGGGATGGTGATGAAGCCCGAGCCCTTCTTCGAGGCCGTGGAGTCACTCGGCGCCACGAGCCCGATCGTCCTCACCAGCGCGCGCGGCCGTCGCTTCGCGCAGGCGGACGCGGTGCGCTTTGCCGCGGGCGAGGAGCTCACCATCCTCTGTGGACACTACAAGGACGTGGACCAGCGCGTGGCCGAGCACCTCGCTACCGAGGAGCTGTCGCTCGGGGACTTCGTACTCAGCGGGGGCGAACCGGCCGCCCTCGCGATGATCGATGCAACCGTGCGGTTGCTGCCTGGCGCGATGAGCGATCACGAGAGCGCCTTCAGCGATTCCTTCTGGGAGCGCGGGCTATCCGCGCCCAGCTACACTCGGCCGCCGGTGTTTCGCGGCCACGCCGTGCCCGACATCCTCCTCTCCGGCGATCACGCGCGCATCGCCGAGTGGCGCCGCGTCCAAGGTGAGCGACTGACACGCGCGCGCCGCGAGCGGGACGGTAGTTGATGGGTGGCGAGCCGATCGCCACCGCGGTGCTCCTCACCGCGTTTGGCGTGCTGCTCGCGGTGAGTGTGGGGCTGAGCCGCGCGTCGGCGCGCCTCGGCCTGCCGATCGTGCTGCTCTTCCTCGTCGTCGGCGTGTTGGCCGGCTCCGAAGGACTCGGCCGCATCTCGTTCGACGACTACCAGTTCGCGTACCGGGTCGGAACGGCCGCGCTGGTGTTCATCCTCTTCGACGGCGGTCTCAATACGACTTTTGCCGCGGCGCGACCCGTGATCGCGCCGGCGGTACTGCTCGCAACGATCGGGGTGCTCGTCGTTGCCGCGCTCGTCGGTGGGGCCGCGCACCTGCTCGGAATCAGCTGGCCGCTCTCGATGCTGCTGGGCGCCATCGTCTCCTCCA